>WBZQ01002524.1_pt1 | contig 11707 bp, 19 predicted proteins | sample 5204251 | NCBI WGS metagenome assembly WBZQ01 (sample SAMN12412402, study PRJNA552823) | activated sludge metagenome | isolation source: activated sludge from nitrification reactor of wastewater treatment plant... | place: USA: Virginia | collected 2017-09 | reverse complement strand
CAGCCGTTGGCCACCGGCATGGTTCCGGAGATCGACATCAGCATGGCGAGCCTCAACATCCACGGAGCGGTTGCTCTCATGAGATCCTCCTTTTCTGATGTCAAACGATACTCCTACGGGACTGATCAGGCATTGCCTCTGGGCCCGAGAATCGCTTGCTCGGCCTCCAACCAGTCGTCGACATCATGACCGTCACAGCATCCGCGCTCTTGGTAGAGTTCGTAGGCACGCACGGCGATCCGCTCCCGCACCTCACCGTCACTCGAAGTAGCGCCAGCCGATTCACTGCTGACTGCGTGTCTCAATCTTTCCTCTTTCTTCTGCTCGATACGGGTTTTCATCAGCTCCTCCTTTCGCATGCGCGCCACTTGTTGCTTCCAGTCCCTCACGCCGACTCGGACGACTCCACGGACTGCCACCACCAACCATCACCCTGTGACTCGCGTCCCAACCCCCGTCATTCGGTGTACCAGACGAGTTGGAGCGAGAGCAGAATGAGCAGCGTCGGGACAATGAACCCTTTGTTGTTTCCGACCCATCGGCCCCTTGCCTCTTGCAGAAGACTGACGGCGATCAACAGACTGGTGCCCGCAAACACACGATGCTGCATGTTCACGAGATCCAAGCCCGGATGGTCAAGATGTTGATGACCGAGCAGCCCAACCGCGCCAAGAATGGCCAATCCCACCGCGACATAGGCTGCCCCTTTGTCCTGTTCCATCACGTGACGACCACGAAACGCGTACAGAGCGAGGCCCAAGGGAATGAGGGACAACACCTTGTGCTGGATCCATTCGACAGCGGTCGGCCTGGTCCAACTGTCCCAGAACCCCGCTCCAATCGGCCACCCGTCAGGGTTCGCTCGAACGAAGATGAACAGACCGAATAGCATCCACATCGCGCCAATGGCGTATCGCAGAAGAGGCCGTCGGGACTGTGTCGCTCGGTCCAGGGCCATCAGGATGCCGATCGCGAACACAAACTGACCGGCCGTGTGATGCATGAACAATGAATAGGGGCGGCCACCAACGCTGTTCTGACTCGAGACCTCTGTATGAACATGCTGCTGAGGAGCATCAGTGGAGACATGCTGAGCATGGCTGTGGCCTGATGGGTCGAAGAGCGGCGCGATTCCGTCAGCCGCCGTCCCGTCCGATTGCTGCAGAAACAGCACGGACCCGACCAGCACGATCAGCACAGACCATCTCGTCCACCATCGATTCATGAGCGTCATGTTCGACCACACGGTTTCACCCCATGCCCTTGCTGCGTTCCCACATCCACCTTTTGACCCTCGGCCACCGCTCTGCGAGAGACCACATTCCACACTGACCAGCGTGCCGCGATTGATCTGTACTGGACCATGTATCCGTGGCAACGAGGACAGGCCCCGGTCTCGGTAGCGACTACGATCACCGGCTCGACTCCATGCGGCATGACGGTCATCTCGTGTCGTCCATTAGGAACAAGACATTGTGCGCGGTATCCATAGGACGTCTCCCTGACCTCGTCGTCACAAACGCCGCCACGAGGCTTGCCGACAACGGAATCCAAAGGCTGAAAGTCACCATGCTCACCTACACGGCATCATAGATCATGAGAATCGTGACACCTTCTTTGGTGAAGATCGCCGAGACATCGGCGTGTTTCGGCAACAAGCGATAGGTGCCTTTTCCCAGAGCCTTCCCCTCTGTTTCGCATTCCCCTTCCACCACATAATGTTGGACGGTTCCGACATGACTATGGGGAACAATCTGGCCGCCGGCCGGCAAACGCACGATGATGGTCCGGGCCTTGCCCTTCCCTTCGTCCCGCAGCACCGTCATGTCTCCCTTCCCAGGAAACTCTCGCAACGTTTCCCATACCATTTCTCCTGAATGGCGAATCGCTTCGTTCATGTTCTCCTCCTCTTGGTTCGCTATCAGCCGAACGCCTTGCAGCCGTCCGTTCATTCTTTCCCGATCAGCTCCTTAATGCTGACGGCACCGCGCAATTCTCCGGCCTTGTACCCGGTCGCCGCATCAAAGGGATACTGTTTCTTCAAGACCGTTCTGATCTCTTCCGGAATCTGTTCGCTCGGTCCATGACAGAGTACGCATTGCGGCTGCAGGGCGATCGGTTTCATGAATCGGTAGTACTGCCCGTCCGGTTCCATCACCACTTCACTACGGGTCATGCTCGGGAATGCCTCACCCTTTCTCGCGCGCTCAGCGAATTCGGCCAAGACCTTCTGCTCCCAGGCGTCAGGCATACCAAGTAATGGATTGCGCACACGCGTCCCCACACGGGTCACGCGCCAGCCACGCTCACGCGACAGCCGACCGGCGATCTCCGGGGCAAGCTCAGCGCAGACCTTGATCGCCTCGGTCGGACCGCCCTTCGTCATTTCCCTGGTCATGGCCGCGCCCAGCTCCTTCACGAATCCCATCGCCACTTCAGAAGCGGCTTTGTCGCGCTCGGCTGAATCGTCGAGTGCTCTGCCAAGTGAAGGGGTGAGGAGAGCGACACACACCACCACACTCATCTGTAGCCTACGACTCCATGACATCGTGACACCTCCGGGATGATTTCAACGCTCAAACTTCAGTGCTGGTGTTGCTGGCCTCCGCCGGAGCCTCCACTCCCGTGATCGCCGCCGCCATGTCCTCCTTGCCCACCGCCGCCACCGGCCTGGCCACCCCCATGCCCACCACCACCGCCCATGCCCCCACGGCCCATTCCGCCCCTGCCTCCCATTCCGCCGCGGCCCATACCTCCCTGTTGTCCCTCACCCGCGCTCTTCATCTGTTCCCGATGGGCACGGTCCTTCTCCCGTTGGTCAGGAGTGAGCATGGCCATCGCGTTGCGCTTACTCTTGATCGCCTCGAACAGACAGGCCGCTTCTGACTTTTTCAATTGATCGACTTTTGTCTGGATCGCGTTCAGGTCAGCCTGTTCATCTTCCATCAGCGCATGCAGCTCGAGTTTGGCGACTTTGGTGTCGGCTTCCAACCGGGCTTCCGTGCGCTTGAAGTCCAGTTGCAAGGCCTTGAGCTTGCTGATTTGTTCCGCTGTCAGCCCGATCTCTTTGGCATGTTTCAGCAGATGCTTCAGATAATGCGCACTATGGTCATCCTGTTCCTCCTGATCGTGGCCACCATGGCCCTCGTCGGCAAAGCTGGGGAGGAATGTTGCTGCGACCAGACAGGCAATTCCGCCCAATACAACAATCCACTTTCTGTTCATCATGGTCCTCACCTCCTACTGAAAAAGCTTCCACTGCTCCGATTTGGTGACGGGTACAGCGTTTCTCGTTAGGACAACAACGCACGGACTTCAATGTTGGCAACAACGAGATTCTGGTCTCTCGTGCTGCCACCGCATGGAATCTCCCTCCTCGGAGAGAGCGTCTGAGACGCTTTCTCCGAGGAACTCCGAACAGGACCGAGACCCCTCTCTCTACTGCCTCCACGATGCATTGCGACGTGGGCTGTTCACCACCTGGCGTCGCGTGGTCACATTGTGAGCGCCGCTTTGGCCCTCACGGCCCCTTCCGCATGAGGGAGCGGTGCTTGGAGGCCAATTCGCGATTCTGTTGCTCAGCCTTCTTAAAGTCGTCGGCAATGGCTCGGCAGTGCGCGATGTGTTCGGCCGCAGTCATTCCCTTTCCGGTAAACTCTCCTGGAAACTTCTCGTAGTACTCGGCGGCGAACTCCCAATCTTGCGCCTTGGTTTTGTTCATCTGCGCCTGTTCATCGTAGTACATCGCGAGTTGGTGATGATCTCCAACCGCTTTGCCGGCCATGCCCTCAACGTTCGGTCCTCCTCCAGCGAAACTTTGATTGGCTATGAATAGAAGACCCAGCACCACACCAGCGACCACTAGTTTGATGGTACGCATGACGACCCTCCCTCGTTGGCAGTGAACCAATTTTCACCGCTGAAGGAAGTGCCTGCGCAAGTCTCATTCCAGGGACAGACTCCTTCTTTTTCCACGCACCTAGCCATCATGAACCGTGAGGCATCGTGATCGACTGAAGATGTTGCAGACATGTGCGCCAGCTGCTTCGAATCTGCTGTCGCCAAACGCACCACTTGCCGCTCTATGCACCACAGGGAGGCAGTGTGTGCTGCCTGTCTTGCTTCAGAAAGAATCAACCGGTATTTTTCTTCACCCATCACGATCCTTCTCTCCTGTTGCGTCCAATCACTCTGCGAGTCAGTCGAGATTACTTCGGCAACTTCGGCATCTCGAACTTGAGCGGCGCGCCGGTAAGTGCTTTCAGGAATGCCACCACCTCCGCCTTCTCCTCTTTCGTCAATCCAAGTGGTTTCATCAGCGGACTCACGTGCGGATTCTGCCCACCGCCTTGATCGAGAAAGTCCACAACCTCTTCGAGTGTCTTGAACGCGCCATCGTGCATGTAGGGAGCGGTCTCGGAGATACTCCGAAGAGTGGGAGTTTTGAAGGCGCCCTTGTCCCGCTCCTGCCGGCTGACGTAGAACCGCCCCAGATCTTCTTTCATCGGCCCGACCTGTGGCACGCCCAAGTTATGGAACTGATGTTCGGTGAAGTTTGGCCCGTTGTGGCAGAGGATGCAGCGGGCTTTGCCTTTGAACAGTGCCATCCCCTTCACCGCCGCCTCGTCCATGGCCTTGGTGTCACCCGACACATATTTGTCGAAGGCGGAGTTCGTTGAGACGACCGTTCGTTCATACGCCGCGATCGCTTCAGCGATCCCCTGGAGATTCACGTCCGTGCCGAAAACGGCTCGGAACTGCTGTTGGTACCCTTTGATCTTGCCGAGTTTCTTGACGACATTCTCATGCGTTTCGGCCATTTCGACGGGATTGACGATCGGTCCGATGGCCTGTTCTTCGAGCGAACCGGCACGGCCATCCCAAAATTGGAGTGGGATAAATCCTGTGTTGAACACGGTCGGCGACTGACGGCCTCCAATCCCTCCGTCCACTCCTATCGAGGTCTGCCGTGGATCGGCAAAACCCGTAAAGGGGTTATGGCAAAAGCCACAAGAGATCGCGTTGTTCTTTGAGAGTCGGCCGTCGAAATAGAGCTGCTTGCCCAGTTCCACCTTGGCCGCATAATTGAGGTTCCCTGGTGGAATCGGCACCACGGTCGGAAGCGGTCCAATATCCGGCACAGTGATGCCGTCCACGGTGACCGTGCCGACCGAGGTCGGCAGCTGGGCCATGACCGGCGTGGAGAAGAATCCGAGACCGACCAAGGCCCCAACGATGAGGCAGCTGATCATCACGTTGCTGTGCCTACTCATCCTGTTCCCCCTTCCACTTTTCATGATCGCGTCAACACGTCTCTGATCGCCTCAAGAAATCGACGATTGTCTTCCGGCAGCGCCGTCGTCACCCGTAGATAGCCGTGCCCCAGCCGTGAATCATTGAGTGGTTTCACCAACACCTTGCGTTCGCGGAGTCGAGCCACGAGTGCCCTCGCATCACGCGGCGCAAAGTCCGCCAAGAAGAAATAGGTTTCCGAGGGGAAGGTCTTCACTCCAAGCTTCTCCAATTCTGCCGCAAGTTCTCTTGCCCAACTACGAAGCGCAACGGCCCTCTCGCGGATTGTGTCTTCGTGTCGGAGCGTAGCGATCGCTGCAGCCTCGCTCGGCCGAGCCAAGGGATAGGCATCGTTGTTCCGATTGAGATCATCGGCGAGCAGTTCAGGGAGGATCGCGTAGCCGACCCGAAAGCCGGCCAGGCTATGGGCCTTCGAGAGCGTACGGGTCACCACGAGATTGCGATAGCGAGGCACCCAGGACGCCACCGATTGGCCGGCCATGCCGACGAAGGCCTCATCCACTAAAAAATATGTTTCTGGATAGCGTACAAGCAATTCCGACAGCGGCGTCATGTCGAACGTGCCGCCGTGAGGATTATTGGGATTGACGATCGCCACCAGCGTGGTGCCTGATGGAACCACGAGCTTGGCCAGATCGAAGGTGAAATTGTCTTCGGGCAACAGGAGCGTTTCGGTGTAGGATTCGGCAATCTCCGGGAAGAGTGGGTAGGTTGGCGCCAGCACATGCACGCGTTGGCCGAGGCGTGCGAAGAGCTGACGGAGAATGAGCTCAGACCCGGCATTGATGTGAATCAGCCGCTCCGGAACGCCGAGTTGCTCGCTCAATAGTCGACGCAGTGGCGCAGAGTAGGCCTCCGTATAGTAGTTGCTCCGAGCGAGTTCCTCTTGGGCAGCAACAATCGCCTCATCCAGCGGCGGCAAGGGGTTCTCGCAGAGCAGCATCTTGATGCCTGCAAAGGTCCCGCCCCCTTTTTCGAGGATCGAGGTCATGCGATCCTCCTCCCGCGACGGAACCGCTTCGGGCCGTGGCCAATCGGTTTCGTCTGTTCCTGTCTCACATCTTCGCCTCTCTGACCCGCTGTTGCTCCGTGTCGCGCAAGACAGCGCTCGAAGGCGGGAAGATGCGCCTCCCTCGATCTGGCTTGCAGTCGCTGAAAGAGCGCTCGGACCTGCGGCTCCTTCGTCTCGCGCAAGAACCGGTCGTACATCGCGATATTCTCATGTTCCCCCTGAACAGCAGCCCGGCAAGCCTCCAATGTGGATGCCGGAGGCTTCAGCTTCGTGTCCCACTCATCCGCTGGGTGAGGAATCTCGTCCTGCGTGCAGAACGCTTCAAGGGCTCTTGCGTGCTGATCTTCCGCCTCGACGATGTGGACGAACGGTTGTATCGGGCCGAACGTCTTGATCACCAACCGATAGAAGGCCCGCGCCTTATACTCGTCATGCAGGGCTTCGACGAGCATGGCCTTGGTCTTTTCGTCAATCATAATCACCTGTCACAACTTATAAACCCGATGGCATGCGACACAGGCACCGATGGTCTTTTCGAGTTGCGGCAAGATCGTGCGAAGCTCTTTCGACGGAAGCACCTTGGCCAGATCCTCTGCCGCTTGGTGATGGGCCATCGCGAGCTCGTGATACTTTGAAGGAAACGTCGCGCCGGCTTCTCGTTTCATCGCTTCATGATGCTTGGGGAACCCGAGTTCCTCGTGCGTGACTTTGCCCGCCCGCTCAAAGTCTTGCCGTCCCAACGCAGCGACAATGTCGTGGATCGCTTCCAAGTGTTCCCGCATCGTCAGCTTCATGCCGGCTGAAGCCTGCTCACTCAAATTGAGCGTCACGCGTTCGTCCTGCCGACTCCCAGTGGGAGCTCCTTCTTTATTCACGGAGTGCCCATGCTGGGCCTCAACCACGACTGCCAGACTCAGCAATATGGCCAATCCCCCTATCATCGACGCGATCATAGCTGTCCTCATCGTTCCCTCTTCATCCGTCCCTCACCGTCTTGCCGAGCAGGGACCTCGTGCTCGCGCGGTCCCTGCTCAATCCTGCCCCACGCCACTTACTTGTGTTGCGGCATGTGTTCGGTCACATGAATCGCGTACTCGAGGGCTCCGACGGTCGCCGACCGGGTGTCATGCGTGCCATGCGCCGCACGAAGCAACGCGCCGAACATCCGGGCTTGGCGCAGCTCCATCCCGGCCATACGACTCAATCCAACAGACTGTTTTCCGTGCTCCACGGCTGCACGGAGATACTCCAGGCTGCTTTCAATGGCGTCACATGTGTTGATCGGGCTGCAGCCTTTCATCGCCTCGTGCGCCTCTTGGAGATATTTCATCACACCGTGGCCATCGCCCGGATTCTCCACTTCCTTGTTGAAATCCGGAGCGCCCGCTCCCACGACGACATTGATCGCTCGCTGCGTCTGGGCCTTGTGCCATCCTTGCCCTGGCTGGTGAGGGGCGACGGCCAAGTCGGCATAATGGAGAGCGATCTCCAGTTGGTCATGGGCCTTCATGAGTAACTCATGTGTGGAAGCCGGTCCTTTTTCTTCAGCCGACTGCGCCGGCAGCGACGCCACGCTGAGCCACAGCAACGCTGTGACCGCAAGGGCTCGTGTCGTGATACGGAAAGTTCTCGTCCTGTCCTGAAGTCTCATTGCGATTTCTCCTTTTCTTTGCCCAGCCGGCCCCGGAACGTACAACCTCCAATGCCTGATTACCCAAGGGTGGGGTGATCTGCGCCCCCGTGTAGTCATCCGTTCATCCGCCGCCCACTCGCCATGACATCTCGGTTACCTCCTTTCCATGGTGCTCCAACTATCCACGTCTCTCTCCAATCTCTCATTCAGACACAGGAATTGCGATCAGGACTCCGCCTAGCACATCGTTGAGCTTATAGTCGCGCTTCGCGCTACGGGGATCGGCGTTATGACAGGTCACGCAACTTGGCGAAACGGCATGATCGGCATAGACGGCTTGAAAATATCGGCCTCCTTCCTCCTTGACGAGGCCTTTGTATGGCCGTTCGGGATGCGCCATCACCGCCTCGAGTGCCTTTCGTTCAAACTCGGTGCGCGGGCCGTTCTGCTTGTTGATCGGGTTGAGGCTGATCAAGCGATAGCGCACATGGCTTCCCGTCAGCGCGGCCAGACTGGACGACTCTTGGAAGAATTGGGCCGGGAGCGGGAGCGCGCGTTCCGATCGCCACTTCTCCGACGATTCGATCACGCCTCTCCGCTGCATTCGCTCCACCACGTGGACCGTGTAAAACGTCCGATCCGCCTCGAGCACCGAATGGATATAATCGACCACCGTTTCCAACGGAACCGCGCCAGCCGAGTCCTTGCCGGCGTGACCCGTTCCCCAACTTCCAAGCATGCAAAACACGACGCTCACTCCTCCGACCAGCCACTTCCTTGCTGACATGATCCCTCCCTTTGACTGCACCTTGCGCCGCCCGGAACCTGACCCGAGATGACGATACCGAACGGCGAATTCCCCTCCTCACCTATGGGAGGGTGGGCGTCCCTTTCTTGAAGATCAGTCTCGGTGCCTGCAATTCGCCCATCTCAAACGCCACGAGCTCCCATCCCGCATGACCGTATTCATCGAGCGCGGCCTGGATACTACGCGTGTCAGGCGGAACCTCGATCACCCGGTACTCGAAGCGCGACTTGGTCAATGAACCTTGAGGGGAGGCCGGTGCCGCCCATGAAAAGACAACTCCCGTCAGCGCCACACACCCGAAACCAACGATAAGCCAGCGCGGCATCTTCATGGGACTCATGATGTTCCTCCCTGAGACGTTACGACCTGATCGACCGAATAAGAGCGATCACGTCTGCCAGTTGTGCGTCATCGAACGCTCCGTCGAAGCTCGCCATCGCCGTCCCCGGCCGTCCCTTGAGAATGATTGTGCGTAGTTCGGTATCGGTCTTCACCTGCGTGGCCTTGGTGGTCAGATTGGACGGCGGCGGCGTGAGGTGTGCCGCCACGTCGCTGTCGCCCTTGCCTGTGGGACCATGACAACTCTGACAACTTTCCAAGTAGATCTTTCTGCCGGCCTCGGGGCTCCCCTTCGATGGGGCCGCCATCGTCATCCCCGCCACACACAACACGACCAGTGCCGGGCACAGGCTTAGAGCTGTCATCGTCGGTATGATTACCCTCATTTCCATCTGTTCTCCTTGCTCGTGTCGCGTTTCACCCTTCACGAGGGACGCTTCACAGTTTCACTGGAACCTCATCATGAAAGCGGTGATGGCGTAGATGTCTTCATCTGGTAACGGCGGCTTCGGGATATAGGCGCCGCTCTCCGGCTCGAAGTCGTCAGGATTCTGGTTGAAACGATAGACCCAATCCGGGTTCAAACGTTCGTTCAATTTGAGCAATGATGTGCTGGACGTGCCTCCCACGTGTCCCTTGGGTGTGTTCGCGGGCGTGAGATGGCAATTCTGACACCCATGTTCTCGATAGAGTGCTGCTCCCCGGGCCAACTGCTCCGGTGTGCCGGGCTTCATCACGCCTTCCTTGATGCGCAAATCTCTCCGTGTGGCGAGGTACTGCGCCACCGCTTTCGCCTGATCCACGGCCAGTGCGAGATGTGGCTTCTTGCGTTCCGGACGAAAATCGTAGCCGACTGGATAGTGTCTGAACTCCGGCTTCTGGAGCCACGCGACCAACCACTCCTGTCGATATTTGTTGCCTGCCCATATGAGGTCCGGCGCCTTCTTTGTCTTGCGCGCCGCCGGCTTTCCTTCGATCCGATGACAGGACACACACAGCGACTTGACGGTCTTTTCCCCTGATTCTGCCGCGGTGACGATTCCGCTCGCACACAGAATCACCACTCCAACTATTCCGAGAGCAAGGCGCGTGAACGCTCTCGTACCGTGTTCTCGTCGCAAATAAGTCACGATTATCTCGTTTCTCCAAAACGCGCATTCACGATCGCCTTTGGAACAGACGACCTGCTCAACCAGGAACCGGCGTCCTCAGCCCGCTTGATCCTCGATGGATACACCAAGCCCAATCCACGCTCTCAAGAGATCATGGCGGGTGATGGAGTACGCCACTTTGCCGTTCTTCCTGACGGGGAGACTCAGGAGTCGCTTCTCTTCCATGAGCTTCACCGCGTCATCGATACTCGTCTCGTCGGTGACGGCGATCCGATCCTTGGCCATCACATCCTCCGCCGTCAGGCGGTTGAGGTCTTTTCCCGCTTCCAACGCACGCAGAATGTCGAACTCGCTGATGAACCCGAGGAAGTCGCCCCGTTCGTCGACGACCGGCGCACCCGGTGTGTGAGTCGTCAACAGCTCGACCGCAATGCCCATTGCATTTTGATCGCAACGAAAGATGAGACTATTCGTTGCCCGTACCTGCCCGACCGTCTTGAACCCTCCGACAGGAACCCCTGGCCTCACTAACGTCGTCATCGCGTTTCCTCCTGATTGATGGTTGATCAAGTTTCATTCATTCCTTTACGCATTGAGTGTCTGTCGCCTCTATTGACTAAGAGTCGGTGCGGTCAGATTGGATTCAGGAAAAGTAGATTGCGATTCCTGTGCCATCGCGATCATGTCAGGAAATTTTCGACAGATGATCGGAACAACAGGAAGTTGCGACGGTTAAACCGGACAACAGCAATATCCGCTGTGATGCGGAAATATTCAGGGTCGTATTGTCAGGTGGGGGGAAAGGCGCCAAAAGAGGAGCGGATGAGCTGTATACAGCCGAGAGGAGGACCAGTCAACTTAACGAGAACTACTTTGCAGGACAGCTCCCCGACTAGAAACATTACAAGATGCTGATCAGTCGCTCAGGCCCTCTTCTCTTTCTCCACCACAGGATCCGTGCTCGTGAAAACAGTGTGTGCGATCACCCAGCACGACTTCACGTTTCAATCACTTCATGGTTCTGTTCGACAATCATGTTGCGTGAATCTGATCCAGCTGATTGAGGTAATTGGCCACAGAGCTACCCAATTCTCCTGCCGCATAACGCCCCACAACTTCCCTGTTCCTTCGCATCTGGGCTACGGAGTGATCTTCTCCTAACATCGCGATGTTACGTCGACCGGATCTTCCAGGCCTCGTTTTGTGATGCTGTGGCACCCCATCTGCATCAGCCAAGACGCAAGCACGCTGAACTCGGAGGTGCGTGATGCCGGACACGATGACCGCAACCTTGCAGATTATGGATGTGCTTGCCCGTTCCAGTTCAAACGGTTGTCTCTGGGAAGATCTCGGCCTCGACTGTCCTGAGCTGACGTGGAACTAGATCTTTCTTGAGTTGAATCGGCTGAGACATAGAGACGCCGGTCACAATGTCGGCATCGCTGCAACCCACGAAAGGGCAGCCGCCTAACCACCGACAGGCTCGCGAT
>WBZQ01000080.1_pt2 | contig 11710 bp, 14 predicted proteins | sample 5204251 | NCBI WGS metagenome assembly WBZQ01 (sample SAMN12412402, study PRJNA552823) | activated sludge metagenome | isolation source: activated sludge from nitrification reactor of wastewater treatment plant... | place: USA: Virginia | collected 2017-09 | reverse complement strand
AGCGTGACACGTCGTTTGGCTGTCCATCGTTCAATTGGGTCTGCTGCTTCTGATGCCATCACCACCTCCTCGGTCCATGTTAGGACCTTGTCTTAGGGGTGGTCTCAATTTCAAGGGGAGCAGGATAGCATCACGATGTGGCTCCCGCGTTGACGGACGATCTGAAAATCGTGTTGTTCAAGGATGCGGCAGACGTCTCGCCCAGAAAGGACGCGGAGTTTACCCCTGGGCCGCTTCGAAGCGGGTGATAAACACCTGGGTATGGAGCCGGCGATCGACTTCGGCAGGATCGGCGCATTCGAGAAAGAGTTCGACCGCTTCTTTGAGATTGGCCGTGGCGGATTCGACCGTCTCTCCTTGGCTGGCTACGTCCAGTTCCGGGCAGAGCGCGACATAGCCCGAGCCTTCCTTTTCGACGATCGCGGTATAGCTTCTTGTTGCCATCGCCCGTTACCTCACTTTGGTCGAATTCTGATCCGACATAGGCTTATAGTTGGTCCATCTCCGATTGCCTAGCGGAGACTGAAACCTGCCCGCTGAAAGCTGATTCATAACGCTGTGGCGGAAACCCAGAGATCGAAGATAAAATGTGGACATTCTGAATTTCTAAGCCGGTAAAGCCTTCGCTTCTCAACGCCCCCCACTCGCCTAGAGCTTCGTGGCCAGATCAGCTTCAATCATCTCTGGCTTATCACTCGGCGCATAGCGCTTTAGGACGCTGCCGTCGGAACCGACGAGGAATTTGGTGAAGTTCCATTTGATCGCCTCGGTACCGAGAATCCCGGGCTTCTCCGATTTCAGATATTGGTAGAGCGGGTGTGCGTTCGCGCCGTTGACGTCGATCTTGGCGAACATCGGAAAGGTGACACTGAAGTTCTTGGTGCAGAACTGTTCAATCTCTGCGTCGCTGCCAGGCTCCTGCTGTCCAAACTGGTTACAGGGGAACCCGAGCACCACGAAACCCCGGTCCTTGAATGATTCGTAGAGCGCCTGGAGGCCCTCATACTGCGGCGTCAAGCCGCACTGGCTCGCGACATTCACGATGAGCAGCGTCTTGCCGCGATAGACCTCCATCTTTTGCGGCGTCCCGTCGATCGTGACGAGGTCGATGTCGTACAGACTCATAGATCCCACCTCACAGTGTCTCCAAGTTCATGACCGTACAAGTCTGTCATCCGTCTGCGCGGACAACTGCTCACTCGTCGGGACAGTCGCATGCACGGCCCGAAACATGCCAAAGCGACAGAGCCCGGCCCCAAATGCCAGACGCATCAACAGAATCGTCGGCACTTCTCGCAAGGATTTCATCAACCCGGTCATGCCGAACCGAACAAGCCCTGCTGGACGAATGACGCCCTGCCAGATCGAGTCGAGCCAGGAGGGTAAGGTTTCAGCAGTCCAATCAGCAGTGGTGACTGTACCCGCCACCAGTCCCGTCGCCTCCAGTACTTCTGAAAACTCTTCAATGCTGGAAAAGGCCGGATGAGACCACTGATCCAGCAGTTGCCGCATCACCGGCTTTTCCCACCAGTTGAGTGGAACCTGGCGATCGTCCCGCTGATTCCAATCGGCCACAACCAGAATTCCGCCCGGTTTCAGCACGCGCATGAGCTCTCGAGCAAATTGCGCCTTATCCGGCATGTGCGGTCCTGCCTCAACCGACCAGACCACATCAAAACTAGCATCGGGGAACGACAGGGCCAACGCATCATCGACCTGAAAGTGGGCATTCACCTCTGGGGCGGTTAGTTCTTGAGCCCGTCTGACTTGCTGAGGGCTGAGGGTGACTCCGGTGACCGCAAAGCCATACTCCCGCGCCAGCATGCGACTGCTGCCGCCGATGCCGCATCCCACATCTAACACCGTCGTACCGGGAGGTAGCTTGTCTAACCCACCCCAACGCACCATTTCATGCACAAAGTCTGACTTGGCTTGGAGAAAATCCTTTTTGCAGGGTGGAGAGCCATAGTGCCCCAGATGGATATGTTCGCCCCAGTAGAACTCGAGAATGCCGTCATTCGTCCAGTCATCATAGGAAGTGGCGACAGAATCGGCAGACTGATATTTGCGGGGGGCTCGCACGTACAGCACGATTCCGATCAGCAGGAGGACCAGGAGAAGGACGATCGTTACGAGGAAGATGTTCATCATATCGAATATCTCATGACCGTGATGTCGTGACCATTGATGACCCCTACCAAGACACGTGACCCAGTGCCCTAGCACAATGCTGAAAAAGTCCTCCAGCGGCGTTCTCGCATCACTCAGGCGCTCATCGTACAACCGTACGCGAAGCAGAAACCGAGTGTTTCAGGAGACCGCTAGAAACTCACACCCTTCTCTCTTGCTACGCCAACAAATGCAAAACGTGGCGCAGAGTAGACTCGAAAATGTGACCAAGTCAAGCAGCCAGAGATGACGCCTGCCACGTCCTGAATCGCCGTCTTACACAGAACCTCCCACCCTTTCGTTCAGCTCGAAGGGCTGTTGCCGAGTGACAGATTTGCGAGAGATAATGTGTCCCTGAACAAACAACCCACCGGAGATCAATCAGAGAAGGAGAATAAGTCTCCTCTCCCCTATTTCTTTTTGAGGGGGAAGTGCTGACTCTCCTTGATGGAAAAGAGGAGCATCGATCAGTCATGGATCTGAAGGTCGAGGAACAGCGAACTGAGCCCCGAGTTGCGGTGCAATTTCGTACTATGGTGTCCGGATCCGTGGAGTCTGAAGGGACGGGAACCATTCTCGATCTCTCACAGAATGGGTGCCGACTGGAAAGCCAACTCCTCATGTTGCCTGGCCTCTCGCTAGAACTGCGCATCGCGGTGCCCGGCCTGGAGTGGGCCCTGATGATTGATGGGGCCGATGTGCAGTGGGCGGACGAGGACCGCGCCGGCCTGGCATTTGTTCGCGTCAGAGAGACGGAACGGCAGCGATTGAATGAGGTCGTGGCGGCTCGACTCGCAAAGGAGGCTGATACCGGCAACGATGCACAGGGCGAGCTGATCCCATTTGAGTTCCAAGGGCTGGACGCGGTGCTGGCGAAAGATCCTGAGCTTACCGTCAGCAAGGGACTGGCCTGGTTCTCTCAAGACCGGGCGGAATTCCGTTTTCGAGGAGGGAGCCTCATCGGTAGAGCTTTCCCCACCTGCACGCCTGAGTTGGCGTCCACGCTCGGCGAGTTAGTCAGGGTTGGTGGTGATAGGGAGGCAGATTTCGCTCTCGCACTTCTTCAGAACTATCTTGGTTCGACATCCACCGACAGTGTCTTGAAAGAGATTGTGTCTCGCTTTTCTGATGACGATCGCATCATGCGTGGGGTTCGGACCATCATCAATAGCCCCAACATGGCCTCCGTCTCCGGTGAATTCGCGCTAGCGGAAGCCTGGCGGGTCAAGAAAGAGTCGCTGACGAACTGGCTGACAGACGGACGATCGGTGGTCAAATCGTTTGCCGAACAGCACCTTGCAGAGCTCGACCGAATGATTGTGGCAGAGCGGCATCGTGTGGAGGCTGAAAGGGAGCTGCGTGAGAGGAGCCGACATGAGGATGAGTCCGGTCATGATCATGGGTACCGACCGAAACCTTTTTGACGAGGGAAACCCATGTAGAGATAATTGGCCTGCATACAGTCGCCTCTTCGAGTCAGACCGAGCGAGCTGTACAATGCGCAGATTGCACGCCGGCAGCGTTGTGCAGCTATCCTGCACCCAATCGACTGACGCGCTGCGGCCTGCTTGACCCAACAGCCCCTCCGCACGTAGCATGTCCGTAGACGTTTCAGCCACGCCGACCGTGTTATCTCTCGCGCGCCCTCTTCTCTCCTCACGCGACTGACGTCACGGTTTTCGCCGCTCCAACGCCACAGATCGTAGTATTCAAGCCCATCTACTTGAATACTGACCAACCGACCCACCACAAGGGAGAGCAGCTATGTCACTTCCGATGCCCATCACCGAGCGAATCCTAGAATCACTCCGCTCTACTCCGGAATGTGCCTTTGAGGACCTCGTGGCTCACCACCCTGAATTTAGTTGGAATGAGCTCTACATTGAAGTGAGTCGGTTGAGCCGTAATGGGCAGGTGGTCATCACCAGAGGGGTGGGTACCTTTACCATCAGGCAGACAGCACTGTCGAAATCGTGATCGCCCATCTCCGCCTCGAAATGAATGATGTCGATCAGAGGATCGAACGTCTCAGGCACCTTTGTTAGAATGTCTTGTCTGGCGCTGGATTTATGCCTAACCGTATTGCTATTGGCCCTTGCCTCTGTCTCTGCTTTCTCATCTTTTCGTCCTGTGGAGACCATCAGTATCGGACCCATCAACCACAGGAATATGGCGAATTACCGCCTGGTGAAACCTGGGTCGCCATCGATCGCGCCTATCAATCGCCGTCGCGCGAAATGGTGTACTACGATCCTAAAACAATTTACCGACACGAAGAACGCGTCACACTGTGGCAGTTAATCGATTACAAGGTGATGCAAGGAAATGCGCCGTTTGGGATGTTCATGATGAGCCCGCACCGGTTTTTCTCGACGAAAACGCACAAGGAATTGGATTGCACACACAAGACGGTTCGGCTATTGGCCTCTTCTGAATTCTCTCAGCATATGGGCACTGGACCTCACAATGCGGTATTGGTTAACCAAGATCATGGACAACCGTTAGAACCAGGGAGTATCAACCAAGCGCTCTGGGAAGTGGCCTGTGGAGCGGCCACAACTCGCCAATAAGCGTCCAGCACCGATGCGCTATCTAGCAGGCTGTTGACAAAGTCCACCAGCACCGTTCTCGCCTCGCTCAAAGGCTCACCGTACGGCAGAGAGTACGATTCGCCTCTTCGCTCGCTGCGGCCTTGCTGGATGGTCTTTCTGAACAGCCTGCGCGGTATTCTCCAGACGTTCGTGACCTCAGGCAGGGCTCCATTTCCGAGCTCGTTCTTGAGTTTGTCAACACACTGCTAGTAATTGTCTGAATGATTCTGCTGGCAATGCTTCTTTTTCTCTTGGGACGCCACCTCCAAGCCCCAACCCATTTGAGCGACAAGGCCCATGACTTGGTGCTGTCTACCCTGCTCTCGCACAACGTATCGGCAAATTTAGTCGATCAAATCGCATCCGGTGACATTCATCTGCTTGATGCTCGCTCCTGCCGCAAACTTGACATGATCCGTATTCCAGGGGCTATCTGTACGCCTTGAGGTGTTCTCGCTCTATAGGAAGGTTCGTTGGTCGACCAGTTGGACTTGCCATGCGCGTGCCTCAAGGTCTCATCTTGCCTCGCAATTCTCCCCTTTTCAAATCCATAGACCCGGCGAGTCACACAAAGTACAATATGCCGTTTCTCTGCTTATCTTCAGCCTGTAGAGACAATATGTTCCTATTGTGAGTAGTTCGGCGAAAGGATGATGTCGATGTGGCGTTGTGTCGTAACGATACTGTTCCTTGTAGCCTGCACATCAGGAGCGAGACCTGAATCCGTTGGTGCCGCGCAGCCTCTTGAAGAAGCTGAATTTGCCTATGAGCGTGGCGACTATACCCAAGCTGCCAGGATTTTCAGTCCACTCGCAGAGCAAGGCATCGCATCGGCTCAGTACTATCTAGGACTAATGCATGAACAGGGACGAGGCGTCCGTCAAGACCACTCTGCGGCGCAGTTGTGGTTTCGCAAGGCCGCCGCACAGGGGTATGCCGGCCCGCAGAATTACCTGGGGTTGATCTATGAACGAGGCCGCGGTGTCAGAAAGGACGTCGTTCGTGCGTTGATGTGGTACACGATTGCTGCGACCATGCTGAGTGGTAATGAGCAAAAAACCGCGATGAGTCGTCGGGACTATCTCACCTCACAAATGAACGCCTCGCAAATCGAGCAGGCGCAGGAAATGGTGCGCCGTTGTCAGCAGACCCACTTCACAGACTGCGAATAAAATCGTGGAAGGCTTGCATCACCTATCCTGAGTTCGCCGATGAAAGTGCACTCGCATGATTCGCTCTATGCGCGTCGAAGCGAGTCTCACACAGTCGCCCTTGTGTTCGTGCCTACCACGAGTTATATGTGACATGTACATCAGGCCTAACAATGACAGGAGAATTAGTAGATGAGAACAAACATATTCCTAAGCACATTGCTCGGTTGTGCCATGGTCGTGTCGATCAGCTATGCAGAGGAAGTCGGCAGCGTCGATACTAAATTTAAAATGTTCGGGCCCGATCACAAAATCGTGATTGAGGCGTTTGACGACCCTAAGATTGAAGGGATCACCTGCTATCTGAGCCGATCCAAAAAGGGTGGCCTGAAAGGCATGGTCGGCTTGGCGGAGGAAACCTCGGATGCCGCATTGTCCTGTCGTCAGGTTGGTCCCATTCACCAGACAGGTGAGTTGAAAGAAGGAGAACGAGTCTTTAGCGAGAGTCGATCGCTGGTTTTCAAGAAACTGCAAGTTGTTCGCTTTTTCGACAAGAAACGGCAGACCTATATCTATCTCGCCTATAGTGACCGCGTCATCGAGGGTTCACCACAAAATGCTATCTCCACCGTACCGATCCAACCCTGGGCCAGTCAATAAGCCTACGAATCCACGATCACGACGCAGAGAGGAGCAGAAAGGTCGCCGGACTACGTCTTGAAGCATTGTTGGTACTTGGAAAGATCTGCCTACTGTGGAATCGCTCTCATCACATTGACAGGGACGAATATCTGATAGATGGCTACCAACAGCCCTTGGAGAAAGGTCGGCCACGGTAGAGTCTTCCACCCTTTGACCAAAGTTGCTCGAATATCCTCGCGAAATCTGGGACAAGTTCCAGCGCCATCACCGACAATCCATTCCTGACTATCCTATCCCAGGCCCGTTCTCAGAAACACTTCTCGTTCTCCGCTCAGGTGGTACACTAATCTCATCAATACCGGGCAATACGTATTGCGACAGAGATACTCGCTGTTTCCATTGGGAGCAAGTGGTATGGCCGCGCATGGATTCTTCGGAACGATTCTTCTGGTGATAGTAATGACCGCTCCTGTCAGTGCGGAGACCTTTCGCTCGGATTCGAAACGGTTGAAGAATACCAACATGGATATCGTGATAACCGAGACGGAGCGTTCTCAGCGAACGTCGGTCGTACACATTCACATCAAGGCCATCGGTTCCTCGGTAGGCTCTTCATTCTTCCTCTTATGCAGCGTGCGCGATTTGGCCCAACAGCGCGGCCACTACCGCTACATAGCCAAGGCGGAAGGACAGCCCCACCCAAACCACATGCTGATCGGCTTCCTTAAGAGTTTGGAGCTTCCGGGTTTAGCATGGGTACAGATCAAGCCCGCCGCAGTGGAAGTAGATCGCCGTTTTGAAGTGCTCGATATTGCGGAAGCCGCAGGCCATGCTCTTGATCGTTTGAATCTGGCTGTTGAGTCCTTCGCTCATCGCGTTGGTGACCGGATGCTGGTAGTAGGTCAGGATGTTGTCAATGTGTCGACGAATCGTCTCGGCCGCCTTGCGAATCGGTTCCAGCCGGCTGTGCGTGGCCCAGAAGTACCACCGCTTCCAGAACTTCCAGCCTGATGCCGGATAGCGGTAGTGCCACAGACGACGCAATGCCTCTTTGAGGGCCCACGCCCGCCCGACTTTCAACTCCTGGCGTCTCAGCATCTCAAACTCGTCACGCCGCCGCTCTGGCACGTTCTCCCGGCTGTAGAGCCACAAGTATTTACTGCCCTTGAGCGTCTCGTCGCCCACCGCCAACAGCGCTCGATGCTCCTGCTTGCGCACCGTGTCCACCGCGTTGCCAACATGCCCCATGACATGGAAGCGGTCGAAGACAATCTTGTCGTCCGCCTCGGGCACCTGCGCCCGTGTCGCCTGGATGTAGGGCTCCCACATGTCCATGGCCACCGCCTCGATGCCGTCGAGTTGCTCCGGCGTCAGCCCGGCGTAGTAGTTGTCGAGACTCTCTTGCTTTCGGCCTTCAGCGATGTGCTCCACTGTACCCTCGTCCAAATCGCAGACTAGCGTGAGGTAGCGATGGCCCTTGGCCGCCGCCTTCTCGTCGACGCCGATCCGGCGCACGACCCGCGCCTGCTTGCGTGCGCGACCACGCATAACCGCCCGTTGCAGCACCCCCCACGCTTCATCCCAGCTGATCCGCAAGATCCGCGTGGCCCCGTTGACGTCGCATTGACGCAGCACGTCGATGGCCAGACGCTCGAACAGCAGTGTGAACCGCGACCGCGGCTCCGCCCACGGCACCAGGACCTGTACGACGCCATGTTCGTTGCAGGCCACGCGGGGAATTCTCGCATGCAGGTACGTCTGGAACTGGCAACTATCCAAGTGCCGCCAGGTCCGTTCCTCAGCATGGTCATAGAGCGGCAACGTCTCCGCGCAGTGCGGACACGTCCATGTCGCGTCCTCCGGGTGTTCGGCCCATACGTCCACGCGTTGCTCGGCCACCTCCAGGTTCACCCGGCTCACGGTCCACGGCGACTGCAGGCCCAGCAGATATTGATAGAGTGCGGTGTCTTGCATGGCGCCCTCCTTGTAAGGTCACCATGCTACCCCTTCACTCTACCCACGGGAAACCCAGAAGCGCCAAGAGTTTAACCGATAAGCCTGAACAGTTTGACCCGCGACTCATGGGACAACAGGTGATAGACCTCGAACAGTTTGCCCCGATCTGTGACAAGATGAAGTGACCCACACTGAAAATGGTCTTCCCTCGATCTGTCTCTCACCGTCCAGACTACGCGCGTTTGTTATAATTTATTCTTATGGTGCCACGACGGTTCATCACCTGGACGCTTCCGCCAACCTGTCTTCTTGCCATCATCCTCTTGCTGGCAGGCTGCGTCTCCAAGCCTCCACCCGTCGGTGTTCACTTCCCGATCACCAATGGTTTTCATATTCGCTTGCCCACTGAGCAGCAGCGCATCCTGATCCTAGGAGAGCCTCCCCTGACCAGCGTGGCTGAAGAATGGCTTCAGTCTCATCACTACGCAGACATCATGAGCATTCCACAGAATGTCGGACCTGTATGGGATCGTGAAGCAGCACTCAAGCTGGCAACGGAGCGGCAGGCTCAATTTGTGCTCATTCTTGAACGGGAGGAACTGAAGACTGGAGCACTGCTCGAGTCGTACTGCGGCGACCGCTTCAATATTAACGTGACAGTGCGTGGTCTCTCGCTATCGGGCCGTGAAAAGACATTTCGAGGCAGCGCCTATTACCCACATTGTGTTGAACATACTCACGAGGTCATAAAGAGCCTGACCTGCCAAGCTCTTGCTACGGCCTGGGGCTATCGTCCATCCGGTCAGCTGGAGATTCCCTCATCACTGGCTTGTACAGCCGGACAAATCACTCCGGCCTCGATTCGATAATTTCATTCAGGATCAAGCCGAACACCCTCACCCTACATAGCAACGCTCTAAGACACCCCGTACCAAAGCACTAGTGTAATTGCAGGTAATTCTATTGCTTTCATCAATGGGCAGCGTGTAAGAGAGGTTCACCGTGACTGGTGAGTGGGGAGCCTGGTTATCTCCAGGGATTCGTGCAACAAGGAGGGCTCATGACGCGGGGAACGAATAGGAGCATAGCGACAATCGCACTAGGACTCGTTCTGCTATTGACAGGGGTGGCACGGGCCGAGGACGGGCCTGGCGAGCTCAATAACGCTCTCAAAGGCCTGTTCCGGTTTAGTGTAGTCAAAACCTGCACGGAAGCTGTACTCGGCTCTACGGTCCATTTCTACTTCAACGGGGCCATCGTCTATGACGGAACTGGTTCCGCGAAGCTGACTCAACAGGGAATAGTGGTCCTTCCCGGCTCGATTGCTACATCGTTCGAAGAAAGCGCTCAATTGAACTATGTCCTGAAGCAAAATGGGAGTTTTGTTCAACAGGGAACATTTGTCGCCGTAGATCATTCCTATACCATCACCGGTGCACGGATGATCGGACAGATCGATGCACAAGGCTCTGTCATAATGCTTAGTGGTCCCATCCCTGCTGAGCAGGAAATAGTAACCAGCTCTGGAGGCAGTGTCTCTCAGTATCTCTGTGGCGCTTCGGGGACAGCCGTCCGGATACGCTGAATGCTAGACCTGCCGAAATGACAGTCCTCCGGGCTCTGCACGAAGTCTATGTGATGACAAACAAGAAACTCCGCCACGACACTTGAGCCACGGTTGAGAGACATCCTCTCTCCGCTTCTGCCAGCCTCGACTCTAACCCCACCCAATGCGGAATACCAGACTTCTGACAGCCTCGGGTACAATCCGTCACACCATATGGCCACCTTTTCTCATACTCGTACGTACGTGCGGTTCCCGTTCGATTCGCCGCTCATTCTTGGAGGGGAGTCCTTCGTGTGTGAAGGAATACTTCAAAACCTTTCTTTGCACGGTTGTTCAATCCTATCCGACCGTGAACTGGCACTAGGCAGCATGGTACGTACAAGCCTCCTCTTGCCTGATCAGCCGCGCGCATTACCGATTGAGGTGGCCCGAGTCATCTGGACTCAGGGTACTGAGTGCGGGTTGGAGTTTATAGAACTATCGCTGCAGTCGCGGTTACGTCTTGGTCGCACCCTACGAGTTGCGCTGATTGATTCCCTGAACGCTCGAACCCTGCGTAAGTCTGTGCAATCTGCATATAGATCTCCCGCCGTTGCTTCCATCGACTTGTGATTTCACGTTCAGATGATAGGACCCCAAAAAGATAGAGCGCTACGAAACGTTCTACCATTGAATATCGTAACGACAGGAATTGAACCCACTCAGCACATGGGTCACCTATTTGACTGTGCTTCGTGAAAATGTGAACCAGGAAGATCAGTGAATGAGGGCTCAGTGGGAGTCAGATAGAATGGTGACCGATCATGGCTGCATGTTCTTACAGGCAATAAAGGCAGAGATGACTATGGCCTTCTCAATCGCAGTTAAGCCAGAGATGCGAGACGTAATCAGTTGAAACTCCGACAAGGTCATATGCCGTTGCCGTCTGATCCAATGTACCAACGGCTTCCAGAGAGGATTAAAGTTCTGAAACCACCATCCAGGAGCCAATCCATCCATAGAATATCTCGCCGACATTCGTACGGTCTTGGCCTGAACGAGTGTAACTGAAGCTTTAGATATCTCTTCATTCTCGTGGGGGCAGGACAACAATCTTGGATGAATCATATAAAAAAGACCGCAGATCTTTTATCGTATTAAGTTATCCACTGATTTCACAAACCGGTCTATCACCATCCCTCATAGGCCGACGATTTTCATTAAGCAAATCAAGTGCCATAATACTAATATTTATTTTTGCTAATAATTTTGAACAATGTGCTGTTATTGCCAGGTAGAGAGTGACTGATTTCACACACAGTGTATTATTTTCGGACACACGATTGATTCATGAACCCACCCCAGTACGCATCTCAAACTGAACCGCACTCCCATTTTACTCACGTTTCAGAATATGTCAGGTGAACTGTTTTCTCTGTAGCCTCCAATACCACTCACGAGAAGTGTTCTATCTTGGAACAGTATTTCCTTCCATCTCATATGATTTCATTTGCATAGTGATGTGGAATAGTAGGTCTCACACACAGTAACTACAGATATTCTGTTTATGTCATCTACATATAGTGTACCGATCGACCAAGGCGAGCGTCTCACTTATGAAACACTTGTTCGATCTTTATTGATGGATTGCTCAG
>WBZQ01002522.1_pt1 | contig 11714 bp, 8 predicted proteins | sample 5204251 | NCBI WGS metagenome assembly WBZQ01 (sample SAMN12412402, study PRJNA552823) | activated sludge metagenome | isolation source: activated sludge from nitrification reactor of wastewater treatment plant... | place: USA: Virginia | collected 2017-09 | reverse complement strand
CCAGTCGGGCCGCGCGGAGGCCAGCGCCAGGAAGTCGTCGAGCAGCTCCAGCACGCGCTTCTTCGAGTGCAGGCGCGAGTAGAACAGCAGCACGCGTTTGTCGCGCAGCTCCGGGGCCAAAGCGTGGTAGTGACGCCGCGCCGCCGCGCCGTCGTCGGGCAGCGCTTCGATGCCGTTGGGCGCGATGCAGATCGGCTGGCGCCAGCCCAGACGGCGGATGGACCCGGCTTCCGGCTCGGAAGTGGCATGCCAGCCGGCCGCGCCCTGAAACGCGCCCGGGTGGAGCACCACGCGCGCCAACAGTTTCTTCCAGCGCGAGCGACGCATCGGCCAGGGGTTCAGCATGCCGCGCGGCGAGATCACGAGCGGCAGGCGACGAGCGCGCGCGGCCCTGAACGCGTAGCCGAGCGGGAGCTGCCACAGGCAGTGGGCGTGCACGAGCTCGGCCTGCGACGCGCACAGCGCGCGGCGCAACTGCGGGCTGCGTGCCAGACGGCGCGGCCAGGCGCGCGGCGCGTCGATCACGCGCAGGCCGACGCCGGCGCCGGGCGGCAGCGGGCCCAGCGTGTGCAGCTCGACCTCGACGCCCAGGCCCACGAGCGCGGCGCCCAGGCGCGGCACGTTGGCGGCTGGGCCGCCACTGCTCGGGTCGAGGTCGGGCACGACGAGGGCCACGCGCACAGCGGGTATCCTAGCGCTTCGGGCGCGGCCTTCGGGACGCGCGGGGAGCGCAGCGAGAGCATGTGCGGCATCGGGGGAATCGCGGGCGCGCCGGGGCGCGAGCCCGCGCCGGCGGCCTTGCGTGCGCTGCTCGGCGCGCTGCACCACCGCGGCCCGGACGGCACGGGCACGCACGTCGACGTGGCGCGCGGGCTCGGGCTCGTCCACACGCGTCTGGCGATCCTCGACCTGAGCGACGCCGGGCGTCAGCCCATGGTCAGCGCCAGCGGACGCGTGCTGGCCTACAACGGCGAGATCTACAACTACCGCGCGCTGCGCCGTGAACTCGAAGCCCTGGGCCACGTCTTCGTCTCGCGTTGCGACACCGAGGTGGTGTTGCGCGCCTTCGACGCCTGGGGCGAAGCCTGTCTCGCGCGTCTGCACGGCATGTTCGCGCTGGCCCTGTTCTCGCCCGGCGACGACACGCTCTGGCTGGCGCGCGATCCGCTGGGGATGAAGCCGCTGTACTACGCCGTAGTCCCGGACGTGGGCCTGGCGTTCGCCTCCGAGCTGCGCGCGCTCTTGACGTTGCCGGGCTTCCGGCCGCGCGTCGCGCGCGACGCGCTGGAGCAGTACCTCGAGCTCGGCTACGTCTACGACCGCGAGGCGACCTCGCTCGTGGGCGTGCGCAAGCTGCCTCCCGGGCACGTGCTCCGCGTGCGTCATGGCCAGGCCTCCCAACCACGGGCGTTCTGGCAGGCGCCCCGACCCGACCTGCGCGACGACCGCCCGCTGTCCGAGCGCGCGGACGAGTTCGGCGCCACGCTACGCGAAGTCGTCGCCCAGCACCTGGTGGCCGACGTGCCGGTCGGCCTGCTGCTCTCGGGCGGCCTGGACTCGAGCGTGATCGCCGCTCTGGCGGCACGCGAGACCCAGGTCACGACGCTCACCATGGCGTTCTCCGATTCAGCGGTCGACGAGCGCCCTCAGGCGCGGCGGGTGGCCGAGCACGTGGGCTCGCAACACGTGGAGCTGCTGCTGCGGCCCGACGAGCTGGCCGCGGGGCTCGACGACGGCGTGGCCTGCGTCGACGACCTGTTCGGCGACTGGGGCGTGATCTCGACCCGGCTCGTGTACCAGCGCGCGCGTGCGCTGGGCATCAAGGTGGTGCTGGTCGGCGAAGGCTCCGACGAGCTGCTCGGGGGCTACGAGTGGTTCGCCTTTCCGCCCGGGCCGCTGCTCGTGCCGCGCCTGTACCGGAAGTACTGTGGCCGCCGCTGGGGACGCGGGTATCCGCGCTTCGCGCGCGCCTTTCGGGCGGGTCTCGAGGAGGCCCGCGGCGATCCCTTCCACGCCGTGCGTCTGTTCGAGGTGCGTCACCAGTTGCCCAATCACTACGAGATGAAGATCGACAAGGCCAGCATGTCGGTGAGCGTCGAAGCCCGCGCGCCGTTTCTCGACCCGCGCCTGGCGGCGCTCGCCTTGCGCACGCCCGCGCGCTTCCTGCTGGCGGACGGCGAGAACAAGCGCCTGCTGCGCGAGGCGGCCCGGCGCGCGCGCCTGCTGCCCGAGGACGTGCTGGCACGACCCAAGTTCGGCGCCTCGATCGCCGCGTCGTGGATGCGCGACTCGCCCGAGTTCCGCCGCTTCGCGCGCGCGGAGATCCTGGAGCGCGGGGCCTGGGCCGAAGCGCTGGGCCTGGACGACGCCATGCGGCGCTTCTTCGATCGCGGCCAGCAGGGCTACGCCTTTCCGCGCACGCTGTCGATCTTCTCGAATCTGGCCTGGCGCCTCTTGATGCTGAGTCTCTGGTCGCGACGCGTGCTGGGCGTGGACGCGCACGAGGCTCTGGCGGCATGACGCCCCCAGCCGGCTTCGCGCGCTGGCGCGCGCACGCGTGGACGGCGCTGTTGCTCGTGCTCGCGCTGTGCGTGGTGTATGCCAACGTCGTGTTCGGCGGACGCTCGTTGGTGGCGAGCGATACCTACAACCCCATGCGGCCACCCGTGGACGCCACGTCCTATGGGGAGGGCTTCGTGCCCGACACGGCCTGGCGCCAACGTGGACTGATCCCGTGGGCGGGCTTCTACGACGCGGGCGCGGCCTGGTGGATCTGGGAGCCCGGCGCGCCGTTCCTCCTGGCGTCGCTGCGGCAGGGCAGCATGCCGTTTTGGAATCCGTACGTCGGGGCGGGCGTCCCCGGCCTCGCGAACATGTCCGAGACGCACTTCTTCCCGCCCTGGCTGCTGGTGGTCTTGTCCGGCGCCGGCTCGACCGGCAAGACCTACTACCTGCTTGCGCTCCTGTTCTTCGCCGGCTTCTGCACGTTCCTGTTCCTGCGCCGCGCAGGCCTCGGGGACGTGGGCGCGGCTGCTGGGGCGCTCGTCTTCCAGCTCTCGGGCGCGCTCAACTCCGTCATCATCTCGATGGGCGGCCAGGCCGTGGCCTGCATCCCGTTCCTGGCCTACGTGACGCGCGTGTTCCTCGACCGGCCCAGCGCCGCACGCATGGCCCTGCTGGCCGTGTCGTACGCCTGCGTGTCGCTCGCCAGCTCGCCGCCCATGTTGCTGCTGGGCTTCGGCTTCGTCGCGCTGTACGCGCTCGTGGCCGGCCTCAGCGAGGCGCCCGGCGCGCCGGCCGGCTCACGCGTGGGCGTGCTGCTGCGCTACGCCTGCAGCGCGCTGCTGGCATTGGGCCTGGTGGCCTGGTACTACGTGCCGGTGGCCGAGCTGATCCGGCTGTCGACCTACGTCAAGGCGCTCTACTCACAGGCCGCCGAGCAGACCTTACCGGTCGTGACGTTGCTGCAACTGATCACGTCCGACCTGGGCGCCAGTTGGCTCTACACCCTGCCCGTGACGCGCGATCCCGTGCCCTGGCACATGCACGTGCTGGGCGTGGGCGCCTTCTTCGGCCTGCTCCTGGCGGGCGGCGGTGGCAAGCCACGGCGCCGCACGCTCACGCTGCTGTGCGCGCTGGTGGTGCTCGCCATGCTGGCCAAGGTGGTGGGTTTCGCGCCCCTGCAGTGGCTGGCGCGCCTGCCGCTCGTGCGCAGCCTGCACTACGCGGTCTATTCGTCGTTCCTGTTGCACTTCCCCATGGCGGCTCTGGCGGGGGTCGGGTTCGAACGCTTGTGGCGCGGCGAACTCGCGCCGCGGCGTCCCTTGATCGCCTTCGCGCTCGTGGCCGCGACGCTCGCGACGCTGTTCGTCGTCGCGCAGCAGCACGGACTCGAGCTGTCCTGGCGAGCGGGCGTGCTGCAGTGGCTGTCGCGCTACGCGACGCTCTGGATCTTCGCCGCGTTGTTGGCCTGGGCCGGGTGGTTGCTGGCGCGGCGCGCCGGGTCGCCGCGCGCGCGCGTCTTTGCCGCCGGGCTGATCGCCGTGGCGCTGTTGGCCGAGGGCGTGCACAACCTGAGTTTTCCGCGCCAACGGCGGGTCGACGTGTGGCGCCATCCGCCGCCGCACGTGCGCGCCCTGATGGACTTGGGCGACGGGCGGCGCTTCGCTCACTACCAGGCCCTGACGGCCAACCTCAACGCGGCCTTCGGCGTCTTCGGGCTGGATTCGTTGCAGACCTTCAACCCCGAGCGCCTGGTCGAGCTGTACCAGCGCCACTTCAAGGGGCCGCAGCAACAGTTCCTGCGCGAGATGCAGGCCCTGCCGGCCGACCCGTTGCTCGACCGGGCCGGGATCGGCTGGCTGGTGGTGCGAACTGGCGCGACGGACTGGCTCGACGAAGCACGCCGCCGCGGCTATGCGCAGCGCTACCAGGACGACTGGGCCACGATCTTCCGCCGGCCGAGCGGTCTGCGTTACCTGGTCACGCCCGACTACCGCGTGCTCGACGCCGCCCAGATACGCGACGAGGTGACGCGCGCGTCATGGCTGCAGGTGTTGCTCGAAGAAGCTCCGAGCTTCCCCGCGCGGCCCTTCGAGCACGCGGCGGACGTGAAGGTGGCGTTCTTCCGCAACAACGCCTTCGCGCTCGACGTCGTCACGCCCGGGCCGGCCATGCTGTACTGCGCCGAGAGCCACATGCCCGGCTGGACGGCCACGGTGAACGGGCAGACGGCGCGTCTGCTGCGCGCGAACTACGCCTTCCGCGCGCTGGAGCTGCCGGCGGGCCGCTCGCGGGTGGAGTTCGCCTACGTGCCTCCGGGCTGGCGCGAAGGGCTGCGCGTCAGCGCCCTGAGCGTGACGCTGCTGGCATTGCTCCTGGCCTCCGCGCTGCGCCGCAGGCGATCCGTGGACGCCGTCGCGAGATGAGCGCCGCGGCGCGCGTGGCCGGCCTCGTGTCGGTCGTGGTGCCCGTCCACGAGCGGCCGGAGCTGCTTCTCGAAGCCGTCCACAGCGCGCTCGCACAGAGCCATCGCCCGCTCGAGGTGCTGGTCGTGGACGACGGCTCGCGCGATGCGACCGGGCGCGTCGCCGACGAGTTGGCGCGCGCGCATCCCGAGGTCGAGGCGCTGCACCAGGACAACGGCGGCCCGGGCAGCGCACGCGAGGCCGGCCGCCTGCGCGCGCGAGGCGAGTTCATCCAGTATCTCGACAGCGACGACCTGTTGCTGCCGGGCAAGCTCGCAGCGCAGGTCGACGGGCTGCGCGCCCGACCCGAGTGCGGCGTCGCGTACGGCTTCACGCAGTACCGCTTGGCCGATGGCAGCCTGCGTCACGACCGTTGGAAGCCCACGGGACACGTGGCCGAACGGCTCTTCCCGTCGTTCCTGCGCGAGCGCTGGTGGGAGACGGCCACGCCGCTCTATCGCGCGGCCGTGTGTGACGACGTCGGCCCCTGGACCCGCCTGCGCCTGGAGGAAGACTGGGAGTACGACTGCCGCGTGGCCGCGCTCCGCACGCGGCTGCACTTCGTCGAGCGCTTCGTGGCCGAACATCGGCACCACGCGCACGGGCGTCTGTCGGGCGGCGCGCACGAACCCTGGCGGCTGCGCGACCGGGCACGCGCCCACGGCCTGATCCTGGCGCACGCGCGGCGTGCCGGGGTCGACCCGCACGGCCCGCAGATGCGGCACTTCGCGCGCGCGCTGTTCCTGCTGGCGCGCCAGTGCGGCGCGCACGGCCTCTCGGCCGAAGCCCGGCACCTGTGCACGCTGGCGCGCGGCGCGTCGGTCGAGCGGCGCTTCGACCTGGCGGCCTATCGGACGTTGGCTGCCGTCGTGGGCTGGCGCGCCGCGGGTCGGCTGGCGCAGACGCTGGACGGGCTGCGGGCGCGCCGCGGACGCGCGGCCGGCTGAGCGGACGGCCTGAGTTCAGCCGCGCGCGAAGGCCCGGGCGATCTGCAGGGCGGCGTCGACCTGCCCGTCGATCTTGACCTTGCCCAGCAGGCCGGCGACGACAGGGTTCAACTGCCCGTTGCTGATGCGCAGCCAGTCGTCGGCCGCGGCACGCACGACCGCGTCGGCCGCGCGGGGCGCGGCGCCGCTGCCCGTGCGGCACACGCCGCTCTGCACGTGCACCCAGTAGCGCCCCGTGGCGTCGTCGCGCAGCTCGAAGCTCACCAGCAGATCCGCGCCGTCGGCCTGCTCGGGACGGAACGAGCCGGGCATGGCGTCAAACACCTCACGCACGCTCGCGAACCGGGCCATGACGTCGGCGAGCCTAGCACAGCCGCGGCGCTTGCCGGCGCCGGCCGGCCGTGTTCCACTGCCTCGCGTGAGCCTGCGCTTCCGCGTGCTGGGTTCGGGCAGTTCGGGCAACGCGACCTTGGTCGAAGGCGGCGGCACGCGCGTCCTGATCGACGCCGGCCTGGGGCCGCGCACGTTGCTCGAACGCCTGCAGTCCGTCGGCGTCGATCCGACCTCGCTGGCCGCGATCCTGGTGTCGCACGAGCACGGCGATCACGCCAAGGGCGCCGCCTCGTTCTCGGCCAAATGGGGCGTGCCGCTCATGGGCTCGCGCGGCACGTACGCGGCGGCCGGTTTCGGAGCGGTGGAGATCGCCTCCTACGAGACCCTGGTGGCCGATCAGCCGCGCGACGTCGGCGCGCTGCGCGTGCGGCCCGTGCCGGTGCCGCACGACGCCGCCCAGCCGCTGGCGTTCGTGGTCACGTGCGACGGCCAGTCGCTCGGCCACGCCACCGACCTCGGCCATGTCGACGCGCGGCTGCACGCGGCGCTGCGCGACTGCGACGCGCTGCTGGTCGAATCCAACTACGACCCGACCATGCTGCGCGACGGGCCCTACCCGTGGTCGCTCAAGGAGCGCATCCTGAGTCCGCGCGGGCACCTCTCGAACGGCGACGTGGCACGCTTCCTGGCCGACGGTCTGGGCGCGCGCTGCCGCACGCTCGTGCTCGCGCACCTGTCGCGCACCAACAACCACCCGGAGCTGTGCCTGATGGCGGCCGAGCGCGCCCTGCACGTGCGCGGACGCGCCGACGTGCGCCTGCTGCTGTGCGCGCAGGAGGGCACGGGCTGGGTCGAGGCCCAGGCGCCGCCGCCGCGACCGCTGCCGCGGTTGCGCGAGCAATTGCGCCTGTTCTGACGGCGGGCCGGCCCACTGACCGGACCGCGAGCGGACGTGCATGAGCGTGGGACCGGCAGCGACGTCCGGCTGGACGCGGCCCCGCGGGCCAGCGCTCGCGCGGCGCGCGCCCGGCGGCCCGATCGTGGCGTGCCCACGCGCCGCGACGCGAGCGTGGAGCCTGCGACGGTGAGCGGCCCTGCGTTGCTCGCCCACGTGCTCGCGGGGATGGCACAGATCGGCTCGGCGCAACCGGCACACGTCGCCGTCGACCCGGCGCACCTGCCGCACGAGGTGCTGACCGGCTGGGAGCAGAGCGACGACGATCTGCCGATCGGCGTTGGCGGCGCGCGTTGGACGCGCGCCGACCCCCTGACCGACGAGGGGCCACGGGCGCGCGTGCGCTGGTATCGGGTGCGGCTCGACCTGTCGCGCTGTCGGGGCATCGCGCTGGGCGTGCGCGTGCGCGGCGTGCGCGACGTCGACCGCGCCTACTTCGACGGCCGGCCGATCGGCGGGGAGGGCGCTTTCCCGCCGCACCTGCGGACCGCCAACGTGGTCTCGCGGGTCTACGCCCTGCCCACCGATCTGGTGAACGAGGCCGGCCCGCACGTGCTGGCGCTGCGCGTCTACAAGGGCCCACGGGCGGGCCCTGTGCTGAGCGGCCCGCTGATGATCGAGCGCTTGCGCCTGTCGCGCGAGCGCTGGGCAGTCGACCAGATCCTGGTGGCCCTGGCCTGCCTGGCGCTCAGCCTTTGCGCCGTCTTCCTGATGTTCTTCCTGCACGACCGGCGCGAGCGCGGCCTGTTGCAGTTCTCGGCCTTTGCGTTGCTGCTGGCCGCCTTCGTGCTGTGCGCGCATCAGGGTTGGGATTCGGTGCCGGAGCACAGCGAGCGTCCCTTCAGCCTGGCCACGGCGGTCGGGGCGCTGTTGTGCGCGACGTACCTGGGCGCCAGTTGGAGCCTGCTCGCCGCGCGGCGACCCGCGCGGCTGCGCTTCGTGACCGGAGCACTCTGCGGAGTGGCCCTGGTCGCCCTCGCCAGTCGCGACGTCGAATTGCTCGTGGCGCTCGATCGCGTGACGCGCGGACTGGCGCTCGTGAGCCTCGGGGACCTGGCGCGCGCCACATGGGCGGCCTGGCGAGCCGGCCAGCAGGGCGTCTGGGCGGGCCTCGCCGGCCACGGCCTGCTGGCTTTCGCGGTCGTCTGGCAGATCGTCTCCAGTCATTCCTGGACTTGGTTCTTCGTGCTGAGCGGTGCGATGCTCGCGCTCATGGGAGTGGGCTTGTACCGGCTGGCGCTGGTGCAGCGTGACGCGCGCCTGGCGGCCATCGTCGGCGAGCGCGCGCGCCTGGCGCGCGAACTGCACGACACGCTGGCACAGGGTTACACGGGCATCGCGGTGCAGCTCGAGTGCGTCGACGCGCTGCTCGATAGCGACGCTGCCGCGGCACGCGCGCACCTCGACCGCGCGCGGCGCCAGGCGCGCGTCAGCCTGGTCGAGGCCCGCCGTTCGGTGTGGGATCTGCGCGACGTGAGCCTGCAGCCGGCGGATCTCGGCCAGTTGCTGAAGCACGTGGCGGCCGAGGCGGCCGAGGGTCGCGCGGTGGAGACCGTGGTGCGCGTGGGCGGAGCGCCGCGCGCCCTGCCCGCGCGCGTCGAGAGCCACCTGGTGTCGATCGCGCGCGAGGCGTTGGCCAACGCGCTGCGGCATGCGCGTCCGCGGCGCGTGTTGCTGCACGTCGAATTCGACGAGCGGCACGTCGGCCTGCGCGTGCGCGACGACGGCTGCGGGTTCGACCCCGAGCGGCGCCCCGGCGCGGCCGAAGGCCGCTTCGGCCTGCTGGGCATGCGCGAGCGCGCGGAGCAGATCGGCGGTCGCCTGCGCGTCACCAGCCAGCCCGGCGCGGGCGCCGAGGTGGCCGTCGAGGTGCCGCTCCCGTGAGCGCCGCGCGGCCGGGGGAGGTCATCCGCATCCTCGTGGTCGACGACCATCCGATCGTGTGCGACGGGCTGCGCGCCCTGCTCGACCGCCAACCCGACCTGCGCGTGGTGGGCGAAGCGGGCGACGCCGCGAGCGCGCTCAGCGAATTCCGCCGCCTGCGGCCGGACGTCACGCTGCTCGACCTGCGTCTGCCCGACCGCAGCGGCGTCGAGGTGCTGCAGGAGCTCGGAGCCGAGTTCCCGGGCGTGCGCGTGGTCGTGCTCACGACCTTCGACGGCGACGAGGACATCTACCGGGCGCTGCGCGCGGGGGCCCGCGGCTATCTGCTCAAGGACATGTTCCGCGGGGAGCTGATCGACGCCGTGCGCGCCGTACACGCGGGACTGCGCCGCGTGCCAGCGGCCGTGGCGGAACGCCTGGCCGAACGCATGCCCGGCAGCGATCTGACCCCGCGCGAGCACGACGTGCTCGAGCTGATCGTCGCCGGCCACGGCAACCGCGCCATCGGCACCCTGCTGGGCATCACCGAGGGCACCGTCAAAGGCTACGTCAACACCCTGCTGCCCAAGCTCGGCGTGGGCGACCGCACGCAGGCCGCCCTGGCCGCGCTGCGGCGCGGCATCGTGTGGCCGCGCTGAAGCCGGCGCGGCACGGCTCGCACGCGCCCTCCGCCCTTGGATCGAGTCGGCGTCCTAACCAAGGTTGCTACTGCGCCGCGCGCTCCAGGCCGAGGCTGGACGCGACCGCTGCCTGGAAACCAAGGCGCCCTGCGGCGCCCGCCGGAGCAGCGAGGAGGAGCCATGCCCAAGACCATGCGACGTCACTCGTCGGCACTCTGGAGCGGCGCGCGACTGGCCTGCGCCGTCGCGTGCCTGGCGCTGCCGGCCGTCGGACAGGGCACGCAACCGCAGTCCTGGTCCGAGATCATGGACCTGGCCACGACGGCCCAGGCCGCCGCGACGCCCGAGCAGTTGCTGCCGCTGGTGCCCGAACTGGCACTGCAAGAGCACCCGGAACTGCACGACCTGATCATGGGCGCGGGAGGCAGCATCGCCCTCGCGCCGGAGACCGCGGCGTCGGCGCTCGAGCGACTCGACCCGCTGGCCCCGTTGGCCCGCCCGGACACCGACCTCGTCTCGACCGGCTTCGACATCCCCGCCTGCCCGAGCGCGGGTCTCGACCTCGTAGCCGGCCTCCCGCCGCCCTACGGTCACTACGCGGCGAGCCCACTCAACAACTGGTGCATGCCCAACAGCAGCAACAACGGCTGCAGCAACGTGCCGGACACGGGCCTGACCTTCGACTTCCGCTCCGCCTGCCGGCAGCACGACCTGGCCTACCGCTGGGTGCCGACGCAGCGCCTGTCGGTCGACAACCGCTTCCTCGTCGACATGGGCAGCGACTGCAATCGCCGCAATTTCATCAGCCGCGCCATCTGTTACACCGTGGCCGGGCTCTACTACACCGGCGTGCGCCTGTTCGGGGGCTTCGTCTACGGCAACTCGCCCACGCCGGGCTACGACATGGAGGGCAAGCCGTTGAACTTCCCGCCCGTGACGAGTTGTGCCCAGCCTTCGCACGCGATCTTCTACAGCCCGGCGGGCACGGTCGTGCCGCGCGGCACGACCGTCTACATGTCGGGCGTCGTGCGTCCCTTCAGCCGCGTGCGCTACGAGTTCGTCGACTCGGCCGGCACGGTGGCCGCGCGTCATTTCACCGACTTCTCGCGCGACAACTGCGTCGTACACCACGAGCCGGAAGCCTTCAACACCGGGCTGTTGTCGAGCGGGACCTACACCGTGCGCGCCACGTACATGGCCTGGGAAACCGAAGCCAACGTGACCGCGGACGTCGCCACGCTGCAGATCTACGCTCAGGGCACGACGACCTGCGGTCAGCCGACGCATGCCTACGTCTACAGTCCGGGCGGGACGACGCTGCAGCGCGGGGCGATCGTGTATCCGACGGGGGTCGTGCGGCGCTACACGCCGATCCTCTTCCGCTTCTACGACGAAGCCGGCAACCAGGTGGCCGCGCACCAGACCCAGCCGGCGCGCAGCAACTGTGTCGTGCACCACGAGCCCGAGGCCTTCAGCACGTGGTCGCTGCCCTACGGCACCATCCACAGCACCGCCACTTACACGCGCTGGGAGACCGACGAGGTGGTCACGGTGCCGAGCACCACGTTGCAGATCCTCGCGCCGCCCCCGCCGCCCGTCTGCAACCCCGACGACGAAGCGTCGTGCTGGGCGAGTGGCGGCTCGTGGAACGCCGCCGACTGCACCTGCTCGTACTGTGGTGACGGCATCTGCTCGGCGGGCGAAGAGGGCTGGTGCTGGAACGACTGCAGTCAGTGCCAGTACAACTACTGCCCGTACTAGAAGGCGGGCGTCGCACGGATGGACGACCGTGGCCGGGGCCGCGCGCCGTGCGCGTCTCCGGCCTCAGCCGGTCTTGGTGAGCTCGGCGAGCACCAGCTTGGCGACGCCCTTGAGCGTCTCGAAGACGCCCGTCCCGCGTGCGGCCACCGCCTCATGGATGGGCTCGCCCTTCTTGGCCAGGAGCTGCTTCATCTCCTCGACCGGGGCGACGTTGGGCAGGTCGCGCTTGTTGAGCTGCAGGACGTAG
>WBZQ01000352.1_pt4 | contig 11716 bp, 9 predicted proteins | sample 5204251 | NCBI WGS metagenome assembly WBZQ01 (sample SAMN12412402, study PRJNA552823) | activated sludge metagenome | isolation source: activated sludge from nitrification reactor of wastewater treatment plant... | place: USA: Virginia | collected 2017-09 | reverse complement strand
GATCGCCCTCCTTCCCCTCGCACTTCTCTTACCGGCTCGTCGACCTCATCGCGAGGCGTTCACCGAGCAGACGCTCCGGACACGCGCCGCACGCGAAGTCGCGCGGCAATCCACGCTCTTTCCTGGTTTCGGAAGCCGGCTCTGATTCCGGAGCCGAGGTCACGTTCGCTCACGGACAAGACGCTTCACCTCACCAACCAGCGTCGAAAGGTCGTTGAGCGCACCCCCAAGAGCGCGACCGTCGGGGGCCAGGCGAGAGAAGACGTCCTGTACACGCGACTCCAGCTGGCTTGGGACACATTCAAAGCCGGTGGCTCGGCGCACCGCCCCCTTCTCGTTTATGAGATAGCGGCGGTTGATCGCGAACAGACATTGCGACAGGCAGGCCACGGTCCGAAACGCCGCTCCCGCAATATAAGCGAGGTCGAGCCGGGGGGTCGCCTTCCGCGCGATCTCAACCGAAAAATCGGCCTCCCAGAGAAACGCGTCGAGAACCGCCTCCACCAGTTGATCGGGATACGGCAACGCGCCGGCCTTGAGCGACGTGAGGATCCCGCCCGGGTCGTGGAGGATCCGTCCCTCGGCGATCTCCCCGGCCAGCGCGAGCGACGTGATTCCGTGAGGATGTCCCGGCTGGTAATGCATCGTGACGCGCCCCTGGCGGCTTGCCTCGATCGACTCGCGCACTCGGCCGACCTCCCGGTAAATGAGGTCCACCGGACGTCCCATCACGACGAGCCAACCCCCACCGTCGACGAGCGGTCCCCAGCCGCCGGGCTCGGTCATCAGCCCCGGGCGATGCCCGTCGTCGAGCCCGCGGGCGACGCCCTCGAGAGCCGATCGGTCAAAGGGCCGTCCGCCGTCGTAATAGAGCCCGATATCGAAGTCGGACTCCGGCGTATCGGCGCCGACCGCACGCGAGCCCCCGAGCGTGATGCCCAGGATCGTGGGTACTCGCTTGAGTCGTTCAACAACCAGCGCGATCAAGGCCGGTGAGCTCGAGACCGCGAGGTTGGCTTCTTCTTGAGGCTCGGTCGACGCGGTGGCGGTCACCTCGAGATCTCCCTCCCGAAAGCCTAGCGGGCCAAGCCCATAAAAGGCGGGATCGGCCCCTTGAGTTCGGCGCGATCGGTAGCGCCGGCGCATCCCCGATCGACTCGGACGGGTCATAATACGTCTCGTGCTTCGAACCCGGCTCCCTTCTCCAAAGGTCCTCGCCTTGGCGGCGCTTCTTCTGGCGGCCCTCCCGGTCCGTTTGGCAGGCGACGGAGAGACCCCGACGGCGAACCGCTCGCCCGCGTTCGTCCTCGACATCTCGACCGAGATCAACGCGGTCACTGCGGACTTCGTCGTTACCTCGCTGCGCGAGGCCGCGGCCGCAAACGCCCCTCTCGTGGTCATCCGTCTGAACACGCCCGGCGGGCGACTCGACTCCACCCGCACCATCACGCAGGCGATCCTGGCCTCCAAGGTCCCGGTCGTGGGCTACGTCACCCCGCCGGGCTCGCAGGCGGCCTCGGCCGGCTTTCTGATCCTGATGGCGACCGACGTCGCGGTGATGGCGCCGGGGACCAACACCGGCGCGGCCTCCCCGGTCGGCGGGGGCGGCGAGGACCTTCCCGAGACCATGAGCAAGAAGGTCGTCGAGGACGCCTCGGCGCTGGTGCGAACGCTTGCCAAGCACCGGGGACGCCCGCTGGATCCCGCGGTCGAGACCATCACGGACGCGGTCTCGTACTCGGAGACCGAGGCCGCCGAAAAGAAGCTGATCGAGTTTGTGGCGCGGGATCTTCGCGAGCTCTTCGAGAAGCTGGACGGCCGCCCGATCCGGAGGGTCGGCCAGGCGGACGTCGTGCTCGCGACCAAGGGCCTCTCTCACGTCGAGACGAACATGACCCCGCTTCAGCGCGGGCTTGGTGTGATCGCCTCTCCCGCGCTCGCCGGCCTCCTCGTGATGCTGGGGCTCGTCGGGCTCTACGCCGAGATGAACCACCCCGGCGCGGTTCTGCCGGGGGTCCTGGGCGCCATTTGCCTCCTGCTTGGGCTCTTTGCGATGTCGGTTCTGCCGACCAACTTCGCCGGGGTCGGGCTCCTCCTCCTGGGCGTGCTGTTCTTCTTCCTGGAGGTCAAGCTCACGGCCCATGGGCTCTTCGCGGTCGGCGGGGGCATCTCGATGATCCTCGGCGCGGCCCTCCTCTTTCACCGTGACGAGCTCGCGCCCCGCGGCGAGTTCTGGTTCGTGGTCGGCGGCGCCGTGGCCGCGTCGTTCATCCTGGGCGCGCTCTCCTTCATGGCCCTCGCGATCCAGCGCCTTCCCAAGAGGAGCGGCTCGGAGGCCTTGCTGGGGCAGGTCGTCAAGGCCATGACGCCGATCCACGAAAACGGCAAGGTCTTCCTAGACGGCGCGCTCTGGAAGGCGCGCTCCGCATCCCCAATTCCCGCGGGACACCCGGTCGAGATCGTCGGCGTCGACGGGCTTCTCGTGACCGTCCGCGAAACCTCCCAACTTCCCAAGGAGTGACTCATGACACCCCTTCTCTTCGCCATCGGCTTTGTGGCCTTCATCTTCTTTGTCAAGTGGTTCAACGTGCTCAACGAGTACGAACGGGCCGTCACGTTCTGGCTCGGCCGTCTCGGCGAAAAACCCAAAGGGCCCGGCCTCACGCTGATCTTCTGGCCCGTCGAGACCATGGTGCGGGTCGACCTTCGAACCGTGGTCCTCGACGTCCCGCCGCAGGACGTCATCTCCAAGGACAACGTCTCGGTGAAGGTCAACGCGGTCGTCTACTTTCACGTGGTCGAGCCGGACAAGGCCGTGACCAAGGTTGCCAACTACATGTACGCGACCTCCCAGCTTGCGCAGACGACGCTCCGCTCGGTCCTGGGCCAGGCCAACCTCGACGAGCTTCTCTCCCAGCGCGACAAGCTCAACGACACGCTCCAGGACATCCTGGACAAGCACACGGACCCCTGGGGCATCAAGGTCACGCTGGTCGAGCTGAAGGCCGTCGACCTCCCGCCCGAGATGCAGCGCGCGATGGCCAAGCAGGCGGAGGCCGAGCGCGAAAGGCGGGCCAAGGTCATCCATGCGTCCGGTGAGTTCGAGGCCTCCAAGCAGCTGTCCGAGGCCGCCGCGGTGATGTCGAAGGAGCCGGCCGCGCTGCAGCTTCGTTACCTGCAGACCCTGACCGAGATCGCCGCGGAGAAGAACTCGACGATCCTGTTTCCGGTCCCGGTGGACATGCTGACGAGCTTCCTCGGCCGAAAGGGCGGTTCGTGAACGAGGAGAAAGAGGCGCCGGTCCACTACCAGATCTCCGTCACCTCCCGCCAGGCGGGAGGTTTTTTTCTCGCGCTCCTTCTTGCGCTGGGGCTTGCGTTCTTTTTTGGAATGAAGACCGGTGCCGCGGCACGCAAGAAAGAGCCCGAAACCCGCCTGGCCGACGCCACCGAGACGGTTCCCGCGGACGACGCCGCGGAGCCACGGCGAAGGCTGGGCTTTGACAAGGCGCGCGGGAAGTCCCCCGAGCCCACGCCCTCCCCGGAAGAGCCCACAAAGGTCCCAACCGAGACGCCCAAAGAGGTCACCAAGGAGCCAACACCCGAGCCGACCCGAGAGCCCACCGTGATGGTCGCCGAGGCGAAGTCGAAGGAGGCCACCAAGGAACCTCAGCTCGTAAAGGACGCGGCCGCGGCCGCCAAGACGGCGGCACCCGAGCCCACGACCTCCTCTCCTCCCCAAAGGACCGCCCTTGCGCCGAAACCCACAAAGACGCCTGCCAAGCCGGCGCCCAAGGCCACGCCCGCCCCGGAGCCAACCGCCGAGGCCAGGGTCACACACAAGGACGGCCCGTTCTACGTCAGCGTCCTCGCGATCAAGGATGCTCGCAAAGTCGACGAGGTTGCCAAGCGCCTCAAGGCCGCGGGCTACAAGGCGGACGTGTTGCCGGTCTCCGGGCGCGCGGGGATGTTCCGCGTGCGCGTGGGGCCCTACGCCGAGAAGTCCCGTGCCGAGGCCGCGGCCCGCAAGATCCGGGAAAGCGAGAAGGCCCTCCGGGTCAAACCGGTCGTGACGAACTAGGTAAGGCCAAGGCCGCGAGATGACCCGCCCCCTCGCCGTCGGCGAGCCCTCGCTTCCGGCGTGGATCCGCGAGAAGAAGCTCCGCCTCGTGGACCTCCACGACGTCAAGTCCGTCATGAGAAAGGGCGGGCTCTCGACCGTCTGCGAAGAGGCCCGCTGCCCAAACCGCACGGAGTGCTTCTCGAAGAAGACCGCCACGTTTCTGATCGCGGGCGACATCTGCACAAGGGCCTGCGGCTTTTGCCACATCGCGTCCGGGCGCCCCGGCGCCCTGGATCCCGACGAGCCCCAAAACCTCGTCACGGCCGTCGAGACTCTGGACCTTCGGCATGTGGTCATCACCTCGGTCGACCGGGACGATCTTCCGGACGGCGGCTCCGCGCATTGGGCAAGCGTGATCTCGGAGCTCCGCCAAAGCGATCCCACGAGAGGCATCGAGGTCCTGACGCCCGATTTTCAGGGCGAAGAGGACCAAATCGACCGGGTGGCGGACGCGAGGCCCGACGTCTTCAACCACAACGTCGAAACGGTCCCGCGCCTGTACCCAACCGTGAGACCCAAGTCCGACTTTCGAAGGTCCGTGGACCTCCTCACAAGGGTCAAGGGCCGCCACCCGGCGATCACCACGAAGTCCGGCCTGATGCTCGGCCTGGGCGAGGAGGATGCCGAGGTCCTTGAGGTGCTCCGCGCGCTCCGGCAGGCCGGCGTCGACGTCGTGACAATTGGCCAATATCTTCGCCCGAGCCGGTGGAACCTCCCCGTCGTGGAGTACGCGACGCCGGAGCGCTTCGAGAACCTTCGCCTGGCCGGCCAGGCCATGGGCTTCCCGTTCGTCTTCTCCGGTCCGTTTGTCAGGTCGAGCTATCGCGCCGAGGAAGCGCTGGAGGAGGCCTCGCGCGAGCGGGAACGGCCGGACGAGCGCTCTTGAGAGCGGAATCCCGCCTCGAAAGAAAGTCCTTCGTCCAACGGGTCACGGCTACCGCTCTTTCCGGCATCCTGCTCGGGCTCGTCTTCCCAAACGCGTCCTACGTCTTTCTCTTGCCCATCTGCCTGGTTCCTCTCCTGTGGGCCATCTCGTGGACTCTGAAGGACGAACCAGCCCCGTTGCCGAAACGGCTGTTTCGAGACGCGCGGCGGGGAGCCGCGCTTGGGCAGATCTTTGGAACCTGCTTTTGGCTCACCGCGATTCCCTGGATTGCCTACACGATTCACCATTTCGGCGGCGTGAGTCAGGTCGTAGCGGCCCTCGGGCTCGTCGTCGCGACCTCTCTTCTGGCCTTGCCGTTCGCGGCGATGGGCGCCCTCCTCACGATCTCAGGGCCGCGCTCGTGGAGCTCGACCCTGGTTCTGTGGCCGGCCGCTTGGGTCCTAGAGGAAGCTCTTCGCACCTACATCCTGGACGGCTTTCCTTGGGCACTTCTCGCCTACGCCCTCGCGGACCACCCCGCGCTCGCGCAGACAGCAGCGATAGGCGGTTCGGGCCTCTTGGCCGCCCTCGTCGTGGCGCTCAACGCGGTCGTGTTCCTCATCGCGCGCGACATTCGCGAAGGCCACAGGCTCCTCTCCCGCGCCCCGCACGCGCTCGTGACGATCGGCGTCTTCGTCGGCCTCGCGATTTGGGGAGAGCATCGCGTCGCGCGGGTTCGCCAGAGCGAAATGCCGTCCGGATTGCGCGTAGGCGTCGTTCAGCCCAACGTCCCGCAGTCGCTCCGCTGGGATCCGACCGCGGACGAGCGGATCTTTGCGAGTCTGCTCGCCCAAACGCACGACCTCGCTGCCCGCGAAAAGCCAGACCTGATCTTCTGGCCCGAAAGCGCCTCACCCTACAACTGGCCGTGGTCCGAGACGCTGCGAAACGAGCTCACGAGGCTCTGTGCAACCCACAACACCGCGCTTCTCATCTCCAACATCTGGAGCGACGCGCCCGGCAACCGGTCGGCTCCGGCCTTCAACGCCGCGATCCTCGTGACCGCCGACGGCGTGAAGCTGCCGACGTACAACAAGCTGCGCCTGGTCCCCTTCGGCGAATACGTCCCTCTGGGCAGGCTCCTGCGAATGATCTCTCCGATCAGCCGGGCCCTGCCGGGCGAGTTCACGGCCGGGACAAAACCGCGCCTCCTCACTCTAGGCAAGCACCGCTTCGGAGGGATGATCTGCTACGAGGTCGTCTACCCCTGGATTGCCCGCGAACACACCAGATCCGGCGCGACGGTTCTCTTCACGCTGACCAACGACGACTGGTACGGCCTCTTGGGAGCCCGCCGCCAGCATTGGCAAGGCGCGGTGATGCGCGCCATCGAAACCGGTCGTCCCCTTGTCCGGGCCGCCGTGACAGGCATCAGCGGAGTCATTGGTCCGGAAGGATCCGTACGAGCCCAGATAGGACCCAACGAGACCGCTTCGTTCGCGCTCGAGTTGCCAAACCCGATCCCGGCACCGCCGGCGGTCGCGGTTGGGGATTGGCCGTTGCTCTTGGCAGGCGTGGTTGTAGGGGCGCGGCTTGTTGTCCAGACGCGGCGATCGCGGCGGAGGTAGGAACATGTCCGAAGCCCCTAGAGAGAAAGTCGGGGGAACCCGCCAGGCTTCGGGTTCCCCCGAACCCCCTCCGCAGCCGGGTCATCTCGTTGACACCCTTTCATTTATCGTGGGACGGCCGCAGGCCGTTCGGGGACTCTTTTGCAAGGAGGGGGTTGGGGAGTTAGAGCTTGCTGGCGCTAGCCGTCCGCCGGAGGGTCAAAATCCCATCTCCACGTCCGTCTAAAAGACCAGGAGGCTCTTATGTCCGCTCGCGACGAAATCGAACATTTTGTGGTCCTGATGATGGAGAACCGGTCCTTCGATCACATGCTCGGGACGCTGTCCCTGGAGGGCCTCGCCAACCTGGACGGGGTTCGCGCCGGCATGCAGAACCCCAGCGGCGCCGGAACACCCGTTTCGATCGAAGGCAGGGCGCCTCGGACGCTGGAACCGGACCCCGAGCACCGTTACGACCACGTCAAGGACCAGCTTGCCGGGCCAACCGCCGGTGACCGGAACCTCGGCTTCTTCTTGGACTTCGAGAAGACCTGCACGCGCGAGGGCAAGGGCACGCCGGCGTCTGTGCTTTGGTACTTCACACGCTCCTCGAACACGGCCGATGTTCTCCACACGCTGGCCCTCGAATACGCGGTTTGCGATCGCTGGTTCGCCTCGGTGCCCTCCGAGACCTGGCCAAACCGGCTCTTCATGCACACCGCCTCGTCGGACGGGAAGTTGATGAACCAAACCCGGATCTACTCGATGCCGACGATCTTCGATCGCCTCGAGAAGGCCGGGCTCTCGTGGGCCGTCTACTGCGACCAGTTTCCGCAGTCGGCGGCGCTGAGCCGGCTGGCTGACAATTTCGTGTTTGGACCGCTCGACCCAAACCGGCGTTTTCGAAGCATCAAGCGCTTCTACAAGGACTGCCGAAACGGCATGCTTCCCAACTACGCGTTCCTCGAGCCGTCCTACTTCAACAAGACGGCGAATGACGATCACCCGCCCCACGACGTCGTTCGCGGCCAACAGCTGATGGCGGACATCTACCACGAGGTTCGCAGAAGCTCGCTTTGGAAGAAGAGCCTCCTTGCGATTCTCTACGACGAGCACGGCGGCTTCTTCGACCATGTCGAGCCACCGGCCGCGGTTCCACCTCGTCCCGGCGAGATCGGCGACTTCGGTTTCGATTTCACATCGCTCGGCCCCAGGGTTCCGTTCGTCCTGGTCTCCCCGTGGGTTCCCAAGGGCTTCGTCTTCGGGACACCTCAGCACGATGGGCGTTCCTACGACCACACAAGCCTCGTGGCCACGGTGCTGAGGAAGTGGGGCCTTCCCCCGCTGACCGATCGCGACCGCAACGCACGTGACCTGTGGGACGTCTTGAGCCTCGCATCGCCGCGAGCCGACGACACCTCGACACGCGACCATCTGGCCGGATGGAGGCCCGCGCGGGTCGGCCTCCCGGACCAACCGGAGGCCGCCGGGGTCGCGACCGGATTGGCGGCGGCTGCCACCCCGGTCGCCAAACCCAAAAAACGGACTCCGGCTGCTCCCAGCTTCGAAAGGAAATCCGGGTTGGAGGTGGCTCGCTACTACGCCGCCATGGGTCGTGCGTCAGGCGGCGTATCCGCGGCCGCCGCGGGCACCGTCTCTCCCTCCGCGACCGAACGCCTTTCGGACTTTCAGCAGTCGTTGTCCGACCTCGCGGCTCTCGTCGCGGAGCGTCATTCTGGTGCTACCGTGCTCCCCCCATGACCGATCGCAAATCGAAGGGCGCTTCCACGAACGAGGTTCTTTGGCGCCGGCTGAACCAGCTGGACAGAAAGCTCGGCGACACGTTGATGGAGTTCGCGGAGGAGACCTTCGGGTCCGGGATCTTCGCCGAGGCGTGGGCAGCGTACACGGGGGACGAGGGCCCCGACGAGCCCTCCGAGATGGACCTGAATTCTTTCCTGCCGTGGATGTTCTACGCCTTTGACACCGCGCCGCGCCGCACGCGAGCCTTGAACGGCCCCGCCGCTACCGTGGCGGGAGCCTACGTCAACAAGAACCGCTCCCAGCTGAGCGATCTCGAGGCAAGGTACCTGGAGGCATGCGCACACGCACCGTACCGGCTCTGGCAGGTGGTCGCGGTCGAGCCGGGCTACGGTTGCCAGGTTGCGGACTTCCTGACCGGGGCCACGTTCTGGGTGTCCGAACGCATGGGCACACTGTCAATCGAGAACGGCGACGTCGTCTACGGACAGGTCATTACCTTCGACGGGCTATCCCTGTTCTCAGGCCTGGGTTCTTTGACAATCCCTCCACGCGAGCAGATTCCCCTGATCGACCTCAGAATATGGATTCGCCGTCGCCACAAGGAGCTGACCGAGAGCCTCTGGTTCACACACGCGGAAGACGTTCGCCTCACCTACCTGGAACTGCGCGACCACCTCCTGAATCCGCCGACGCCCATCTTCCAGAACACCGACGGCGAGCTCCTCGAGCCCCGTGAGCTGTTCTTCACGCTGTCCGATCCCGGAGCCGCGTTCGAGGCTCTGCGCAGTCTTCAAACCTGCGATGGAAAGCTCGACCAGGAGTTGCCGGAGGCCGAGCTCGATTCCAAGGGGGTCTTCCGAAGCGGAGAGATCGAATGGCTGGGCCGCGGCAACAAGCAGATGAAGTCCTGGGAGAACACGGTCCTCGGCCGTCTCTATTTTGAGAAGAACGAGCTGAGGGCCGAGGTGAACTCCAAGGCCCGGGCCGAGCGGCTGAAGGCGCTGCTTGAGAAGCGGCTCGGTGCGTTGGGCAAGTGGACCCGCACGGTCGAGGTCGACCTGGAAGAGGCGCTGAACAAGGCGACCGCATCCCACCCCGAACAGGAGCGCTTGGAGGAGGCCATTCTCGAAGACCCCGAGGCACGGGCCGAACTCTTCAAGGCTCTCCAAAGACAATACGAGCATTGGATCGACCAGAAGATCCCGGCCCTCGGTGGCAAGACGCCGCGAAAGGCCGTGAAGGACATCGACGGCCGCGCCAAGGTCCAGGCCCTGCTGAAAGCGATGGAGCAGGAGCCGCCGGGGGGCCCCCCGGGCTTCAAGCCCGACGTTGGCCCGATCCGACGGGCCCTGGGGCTGCTGTAGGAGCCGGCACTTCCGTCGCCGCCATGCTCACAGCCGGCGGCCCCGGGAAGGCCCTCCTCGCGTGTGCCAGCCAATAGACCCCCAACAGCACCGCGAAGCCCAACATTGTCCACAGAACGAGCTCATTCGGCGGCAGGCTGAACACGACCGTGATGAACGCGATCCAAACGACCGCGATCGCGGCCACCGGGGTTGCCCAACGCCTCAGGCTCCACGGCGCGTTGGACGGCGTTGTGTACTCGCCGCGCCCTCGCAACCGATTTCGGAGGTTCAGGAGGATCGGAATGCCGTAGGCGAGATAGAGGGTCAGGGTCGAGATCGATGTGATCACCGAGAAGGCCGCGGCATAGAGGCAGATGACGATCGATAGCGCGCTTGTGATCACAATCGCCCAGATAGGCGTTCTTGTCCTGGCATCGATCCGCGAGATCCTCTCGGAGCCCGGCATGCCCCGATCGCGGGCGAACGCGTACCACATCCGACCCATCGACGTGATGGACGTGGTTCCGCAGAGCCACATCGCGACGCCGATGATCACCGCGATCAGGTTCGCGAGCGGCTTGGGCAGGTTCTGATCCACAATGAAGAGCACCGGATAGGGATCGGCTGCCGTGCGGGCGACATCGCCTCCGGGAATCGCAAGGGTCAGGACCACGAGCAGCACATAGCCAAACACGAAGGAGATCGCGACCGACAGGAACACGCCCCAGGCCGAGCCCAATCGCGCACTGACGGTCTCCTCGGCAACGTGGGCCGAGGCGTCGTAGCCCGTGTAGGTCCACTGGGCCTGAAGAAGACCCAGAACGAAGAGCAGCGCGATTGGCGCGCTCTTGTACAGATCGACAAGGCCCGGAAACAGAGCGAAGAGCGGCGACGGCACGCTTGCCTCACCCACCACGAGCGCTGGCGCCGTGTGGCCAGGCGCGATCTCCGCGGAGGAGGCCGCGAGCGGGCTGGTCGGGCCGCCCACGTGAAACAGGAACTCGACCGGGTTGTGATGGCGTCCAAAGAAGAAGAGGAGAATCACGATCAGACCGCCGCCGACAAGGTGCCAATACGCGCTGACATCGCCCAAGCGCGCGGTGAGGCGGATTCCGAAGACGTTGATCAGGACCTGCGGAACCAGGAGGATGACCATGACGAAGATCTGGAAGTACCAGCTCGTCAACGTGCCGAAGACGGGGACGGGAACGTCGTCGCGAAGCCCCAACAGGCGAGTAACCGTGCCAATCAAATAGACCGAGGCCGCGACGTTGACGCCCGCGGTGATCGTCACCTGGCCCACCATGTTCAGCCACGCGGTGGTGAAGGCCCAGCCCCGTCCTCCCAAGCGAAATGCCCAATAGTAGAGCCCTCCGGCCGTGGGATAGGCCGACGCGAGCTCCGCCATGGAGGCCGCGACCGTGAGCGTGAACAGGCTGACAATGGGCCAGCCCAACGTGTTGACCGCGGGTCCTGCGAACTTCAGACCGTAGCCGAAGAGCAGAATCGCGCCGGTGAGAATCGAGATGATCGAGAAGCTCAGCGCGAAGTTCGAAAAGCCCCCCATCTCCCTGAGCAGCGTGTGTCCGTCGCGGCCATAGCCCAGTCCCCGGAGATCCTCCTCATCGCGAAGGATCGCCTTGTCCCGCGCCTCGCGGCGCGTGCTCTCGGTTGTCTGGGATTCCAAGTCGCGGCCTATTCCGGGGTCACATACGCGGCTGTGATGCCGCCGTCCACGGTGAAGGTCGCGCCGTTGACATACGACGACTCGTCAGACGCCAAAAACAGCGCCGCGGCGGCGATTTCGGTCGCCTTGGCAAGGCGCCCGGGCGGGATGTGCACCAGTCTCCGAGCGCGCCGCGAAGGGTCGCTCAGCAGCTCCTGCAAGAGCGGCGTGTCGACCGGCCCGGGACAGAGCGCATTCGCCCGGATGCCCTTTCTCGCGAACTCGACCGCGATCTCGCGCGTCATCGAAAGCACGCCGCCCTTGCTCGCCGTGTACGCGATCTGCG
>WBZQ01000574.1_pt3 | contig 11717 bp, 9 predicted proteins | sample 5204251 | NCBI WGS metagenome assembly WBZQ01 (sample SAMN12412402, study PRJNA552823) | activated sludge metagenome | isolation source: activated sludge from nitrification reactor of wastewater treatment plant... | place: USA: Virginia | collected 2017-09 | reverse complement strand
AGCGGATTCACCTGGAAATCGACCGCCCCATCCCGCTGCCCGACGCCTCGGTCGACATCATCTCCGCGTTCTCGGTGTTCGAGCATATCGAGAATGGCGAATTCTACGCGGCGGAGATGGCGCGCATCCTGCGCCCCGGCGGCTGGATCTGCGCGTGGACACCCAACAAATGGGGCTATGTCGGGATCGGCGCCCGCATGATCCCCGACCGGTTGCACGCGTTCATGCTGCGCCTCGTGGAACCGCGGCGTGAGGAAGTGGACAGTTTCCCGCCTGTGTATAACATGAACACACGCGCCCGCCTGCGGACGCAATTTCCGCCATCGGCGTTTGAGGATTTCACCTACGGCTTCGACGGCCAGCCGTTTTATCATTTCGAGAATGCATTTATCGCCCGGCTCTGGCGCCTGATATTCTGGATACTGCCGCCGCCGATGTGCGGGTTCCACATGATCTTCCTGCGCAAGCGGGGCGGCCCGGAGCAGGACGACGGTCCCTGGCAGCCTGCGTCCGACCCCAGGCACGACGGCAATCCGACATGAGCGACAGCCGGCCCGATATCTCGGTCATCATTCCCACCTATAACCGGCGGGATGTGGTGCTCGACTGCCTGCGCGACCTCGACCGGCAGACCATCGCGCCAGAGCGCATGGAAGTGGTCGTGGTTGACGACGGGTCGGCGGACGACACGCGCGACGCGGTCCGCGCCCTTGGCGCCACGATGCGGTGTCGGGTGATCTGCGAACGACAGGAAAACGGCGGGGCCAGCGCCGCGCGCAACCATGCGATCGGCCTGGCCCGCGGACGGATCCTGCTGATCATCAACGATGATACCTATGCGTTTCCGGACATGCTGGAACAGCATCTGCGTTTCCACGAGGAATTTCCCGACGACGGCGTATCCGGCCTCGGCCGGCTCTACATTTCTCCCAAGGTGCCGGAATCCCTCTTTGTGCACCTGCACCACGACACCTATCTGGATACGTTGCCGGACCGGTTCGACCTCGGCTGGCAGTTCTTCATGACATTCAACATCTCCTGCAAGGCCGCCTTGCTGGCGAAAGGCGGGTTGTTCGACACCACGCTGCGCTGGTACGAGGATCTCGAGCTGGGGCTTCGCCTTAAGCCGCACGGGTTGCGCGTGCTGCTGGTGCGCGACGCGATCGGCTATCACTACCACCCAATGGATGAGGCCAAGTACCTGCGCATCGCCGACTCGGACGGGCATGCGCTGGCCATCTGGCTGTCACGCAACCGCGAGTTGATCGAGGAATTCACCCCGCTGGGCATGTATTTCCGCACGCTTGGGACGCGGGAAATCCGCCATGTCGTTTCCGACACCGTCATTACCCAACTCACCTGGCCGTTATGGCTGGGCCTGGCACGGGCATTGACCCGTCCGCTTCCGGGGCTGGCGTTCACGCTCTATCGCAAGCTGTTCCAGTGGCGCAGGCGGCAGGCGTTCGACGCGGCCTGGCCCTATTGACGGGTGACGAAACGCCAGCTCTCGCGCAGGAAATCGACCAGGTCGCGCCATATCTCCCGCGGCATGCTCCGGTTATAGGGCATGTCGGAAATCCCAAGCCGATCGTCTGGCGGATGCCGTCCGTCCCAGGTGCCGAACAGGCGATCCCAGATGACCGGGATGCCCAGGTTCTTGCTCTGGTTTTCCGGATCGATGTGGTGATGCAGGCGGTGGCCGATGGGCGGGATCAGGACCCAGCGGCCGAACCAACCCCAATCCCACCGCAAATTGGAATGGATCAGGTGCACATAGGTGACCGTCATCATCGCGATCACCGCGACGGTTTCCGCCGGAACGTCGAACACGGCCAGCGGCCACAGCTTGAACAAGGGTTCGACGGCGGAAATCGTCGGGTGTGCGCGCCATAGCGTTAGCACGGTCATCTCATCGGCCGCATGATGCACGCGATGCAGCGGCCAGAGCGGCTGGCGGTGTTGCAGTCGATGGTTCCAATAATCGCAGAAGGTGAAAAGCAAAAAGCCGAGCGCGGTATCGAGGATGAGGCTGCCGGTGCGGATGCGGAGGTCGAACTGCACGAAGGCCTGAATGATGCCCCCGGCGACGAGGCCGACCGCCAGCACCGCGCCGAATGACAGCAGGATCGACAGATATTTCCACAGCCCCGCGAAATTCAGCGCGTAGACGATCAGGTCGTGGATGGCCGAGGGCGAGCGACCCTGCGTCAGGCGCCACAGCGATCCGCCACGATAACCGCAGACAGCGGTTTCCAGCATCAGCACCGGCACGATGGCGAAGGCCAGCATGGCCAGCTTGTCGATGAACTTGGCGATCGCCGCCTCACCGCTCAGGCGTCCATAATAGGGCAGGTTGAGCTGACAGCCATCGATCCACCCAGCCAGCACCACGCGCCCGTCGGCCCATAGCAGCACGACCAGCAGGATCGCCAGAACGGCCGCCCAGGCCAGGATACCGCCGGCGATCAGCGCGATGGCCAGGGGCCCGATCTGTCCGGATGGTTGCTGCCCGATCATGCTGGCGGGCCTCAGGTCGCCGGACTGACCTGAATGGCGTCCGCCTTGTGCGGGCCGGCGGCTTCGGCCGAGGCGATCGCCTTCAGCGGATTGCCGGGCAGGCCACCGGTCACCAGCAGGCCGATCACGTACACCGCGCCCGCGGGCAGGAACAGCCAGATCGGGTCCACCGCCACCGGTAGGTGAACGACGATCGCGCTGGCGATGGCTGGCCCCAGCGCGCGCGGCAGCCACCGTGGCACGAAGGCCAGGCCGACCGCCCGGTACAGGAACCACACGGTGACCGACGCTTGCGAGATCTCCGACAGGACCGCCGCGATGCCTGCGCCCTGGATGCCGAACAGGGGGATCAGCAGGTAGTTCAGCACCAGGTTGAGCACGAGCGCCAGCAGGGCGTTCCACCAGGCGAAGGTGATCGATCCCACCGTCATCGTCAGGGCGAACATCAGCAGGGAGCAGAAGTTGATGGCAAATTTCCACGCCAGCATATCGAGGACGGCGGCGGTGGGCGCGAATTCCGGCCCGTACAAAATCAGTATCACGGTTGGCGACAGGGTGGGGGCCAGGATCGCGGCCCCCAGGGCCCAGGTCGCTATGAATTTCTGCATCGCGTGAAAGGCGGCGAACAGCGCGGTCCGGTTCGTCTTGGCCAGATGGGCGAACACCGCCAGCAGCGGCGTCAGGACTGTGATGATGACGGCGGCGCCAAGCTCCAGGAACCGGAAGGACGCGTTGAACTGGCCGACCATCGCGATGCCGCCCAGCGCCGCGATCACGAACAGATCGAGCCGGACGGCCAGCATGCTGAACAACCCGCTGGCACCGAACGGTCCGATGGCAACGGCGACGTCCCACATGCCCTTGCGGGTGATCGAGTGGAATTTCGGCCGCAGCAGGCCCCGTGTCATCAACAGCCCGATCATGCCATAGCCGGCGCCGCCAATGGCATAGGACAGGATTAACCAGCCCACCGGCGCATCGATGGTCAGCGTGATGACCAGCACGGACGCCAGCAGATACAGCCCATAACCCCCGGTCAGCCACAACGACAACCAGGCCCTGCCACTGACCTGAAAGATTGGATCAAAGAACCGGGCGGAGATCAGTGCCAGCAATGGGCAACTGACCAGCATGACGGGCTGGATATCGGCGGGAACCAGGATCAGCGTGGCGACCATGGCGCAGGCGCTGACCACCACGGCCAGGGCGCCGCGCAGGGCGATATAGTTGGCGATATAGACATCCCGCCGGTCGCCATGCGCGACCAGGTCGCGTGCCAGAATCCCGGTGGAACTCAGATCGATCAGGGCGGAGGCGATGGTGATCAGATTGATGGCGTACGCGTAGCTGCCAAGAGCCTCAGGCCCCAGGGCGCGGGCCATGATGATGTAGGACACCATCCCGGCGAGCACGTAGATCACGCGCGCCATGGCCTGGGCTGAAAGGCTGTTCGCGTACTGCATGAAAATCCGCTGCCTGGTGGTTCAAGACGGTCGTGTCAGCGTCCGGGGGATACAGGTGGCCTGGCTGCCCGGCGGTTACGATCGACACAAATGATGGCGACCGCGGTTGGTGGGCGGCACCAGGAACCACACATTGGCGTGCCGGCGCCGGTCCGCCACGCCGACGGGGACCCGTGCGACCCGGACACTAGCCGCAAACCCGCAGCCATAATGAGGCGGGGATCACACGTGCCTGCGTTTGATCCGGACACAGCGCCCGTATCCGATCGGGAAATGTCTCCGTGAGGTGGTTGATCGGCAGCAGCACCTTGAACCGCGCGTTGAAGGCGAGAAAGGCTTCGACCATGTACTGCTCGTTCCAGAAAAACCGATGCTCCGTCAACAACTCCTCGGGGTAGTCACGCGGCGTGAAGATGTCGTGGAAATGCACCAGGACGCCCGGGCGTGCCCGTCCGATCCATTCCAGGATTTCGGTCACGACGTCGCCCTGCGGGCGAATGACATGCGATGAGTCGATGAACAGGATGTCATTCTCCGCGAGCTGGTCCACCAGCGACGGATCGTGATGCTCCATGCGCTCCCGCAACACCTCGATGTTCAGTTTCTCAAGCCAGGGCTGCTCGAACGGCTCGATACAGATATGCCTGCATTCGTAGGACGGATCCTCGGACCGGGTGCGGGCGATCGCCTGTTGCGCGGTCAGCGTGGACATGCCCGCCCCGATTTCGATGATGCGACGAGGGCGGTAGTGGCGGACGATCGCGTAATAGACGCTGGCGTCCAGCGGTCCGAAGAACGTGTTGTCCAGGTGGTATTCGACGCCATTCCGCGCCGTCGCCGGCGCACCCGCGAATTCGTGGATCTCGGTCAACCCTTCCAGCAGGGCCATGGCGGCATCCTGGTCCAGGTCGATGCCCGGCAGCGAACGGGGCGCGGCCATTGGCCGGCGCAGGTGGCGTGGGTTGATGGTCGGTTCGTAGTAGTGGTCGATCAGCGGATAGATGCCAACGCGATCCAGGGCGCGCATGCTGCGCGCGGCCCGTCGCGGCGTCAGGCGCCGTACCAGCAGCAGGAGATGGGCCGCCAGCCACACGGCTGGCGCTATTCCCGCGTCGATAACGGGCGCCAGCACCTCCACGGTTCGGCCTCTCAGAGACATGTCAGGTCGCTTCCGTCAGAGTCCGCGGCACGTTTCGCGGGGCGGCCGGACCATATCCGAATCGGTTCGCGCGGATCAAACAAACTGCCACCAATGCGCGAGCAATTCTTCGTACCGGCCCAGCACCGCGGGCCAGGTGAAGGCGTCCCGGTGACGGGATCGGCTGGCGGCGCGCATGGTGTCCAGAATGGTGGCGGGCGCGCCGATCAGTGCATCGAGCTGGTCCGCGCAGGCATCCTCGTTCGCGAAGTACGCGGCGTCCGGACCGGCGACCCAGCGATTGAACTGATTATCATGCGCGAGCACGGCGCCGCCTGCCCCCAACGCCTCCACCAGGGAGGGGTTGGTGCCGCCCACCTGATGGCCATGGATGTAGAGCTGGCAGTGGAACCGCAGCGCCGTCACGATGTCCTGGTCATAGATCGCGCCGGGGAAGATCACGTCCGGCCCGGCGGCGCGCAGGATGTCGCGCTGATAGGCGTTACCCTCGGCGCTGACATTGCCCAGGACCAGAAGCCGAATTCCGCGTTGCCGGCGGGAAAACGCGCGCACGATTTCCAGGATCGAGTTTTCTGGCTCGGGGCGCGCCACCACCAGGGCATAGCCCCTGGGCGTCAGGCCGAAATGCGACAGGGCCTCGACATCGGCCTGCTCTATCGCGTCGGCGCCATAGGGAATGGTCGTGATGTGGCGTCGCGCAACGCGGGTTGCCAGATGGTCCGCGATCGCCGGGTGGTCGGCGATCAGGTGGTCATGCAGGTGACAGGCCATCCAGTCATTGGCCCAGAACCAGGCTCGGGCGGGGGCAGACCATTTCGACCGCCGCCATTCGATACCATCCATGTTGATGACGCCCGTGCGCCGGCGCAGGCGGGAATAGATGGCGAACGAGCCAGTATTGTAACCAAGTGTTAACAAAAGGCGTGGTCCCGTCGCGCAGGCCTGGCGCAGCGCATGCCAATCGAACACCAGGGTACCGAGCGCACCGGGGACGCGGGTCCGAATGTGGCGCAGACGAACGCCACTGTATTCGGGTGGTTCGTCGGCTTCCCCGTCCGACTGGCAGTATACCTCGACGTCCCAGTCGCGGTCGGCAAGATGCAATGCCAGGCGTTCGGCGAAGGTTTCAAATCCGCCATGGCGGGCCGGAATGCCCCTGGTCCCGAGGATCGCCAGGGCAGGCCGTCGCCCAGACTGTGATGCGGCACTCATGCGGGTTCAAATTTCAATGGTAAACGGTTTCCGTCGTCGCGCGGGCAAGCGAACCCGGCGCGCAAATGACCAGATGTGGATTAAAGAACATGACCACGCCGGGTGGGGCGGCTATGATGGTGGCAGGCGGTGATCACGGAGAGCGTGGAGGTATGGCGGGCTGGAGAGTGACACGTGAGGCCATGGCCGCCGACCGCCGGAAACTGAGGGATTTTGTCGCGCTTCATGCGTCCCATGACCGCCGCCAGCGGCCCTTGCCGTTGGGCTTTCTGGCAATGTTGCTGCACCGGATTGCCCATTATCTTTACATCAACGAACAGCGGTTGCTCGCACGGCTGGTATGGCTCGTCAACATAATCATCACGGGTGCGGACATTGATCCGGCGGCGAGGATTGGCAAGGGCACCATCATTCCCTATCCGCGCACGGTCGCGATCTACGGCGCGGTGGGAGAGGACTGTGTGTTCCACCGCCAATGCGGCATCGGCGGCATGTTGCGACCACCGCTTGGCCTGCCCGTGCTCGGCGATGGCGTCGTGATGGCACCGGGATCGCTGATCCTCGGCCCGATCACGATCGGCGATCGCGTGCATGTGGGGGCCTGCTGCGTCGTCACCAAAAGCCTGCCGGACGATGCGGATGTCGTGCCGCATCCCTGGCCCGTGGTGTTGCGCTCGCCTGAGCCGGTAGAATGGCCGGCCGTGAATACCGCGACGGATCGCCGCGTTACCTGGGCGGAAACCCGGGCCGCGCTGCGTGCGGATCGCGAGCGGTTGCGCGCGTATTATCGGCAGGTGCCCGGTGCGGAACCGGGCCCCCTGTTCCTGCATGCCGGCTACGCCGCGATCCGGATGCACCGGGTTGCCCATTATCTGCATGCGGCCGGATGGTGGCGCACCGCGCGCATGGTGCGCCTGGCCAACGTGCTGCTCACCAGCGCGGATTTCGACCCCGCCGCGTCGGTCGGCCCGGGCATGGTGATTCCCAACCCACAGACCATCAGCGTGAATGGACGGATCGGGGACAACTGCCTGCTGATGGCGCAAGCGAGCATCGGTGGCGTCCCGTCACGGTTGCATGGCCCCGCCGCCCAGCGGGCAACGACCATCATCGGCAATGACGTCCAGGTGGATCCCGGCGCGATGGTGTTGGGCCCGGTACGGGTTGGCAATGGTGTCCGGATCGGCGCGCGATGCCTGGTGACGCAGGACCTGCCGGATGATTCCACCCTGCTGCCGCTTCAGTGGCGAGCCACCAAAGGGTGAGCCACGCCGATCCGATCCCCGACGATGGGTCCTGGCGACATGCGTTGCGCATGATGCGCCTGGACATCGACCGCGTGGTGCGGGAGGCGCGCGCCGGCCAGATGGTGCGCGGCGCGCGCTACTGGTCGCACCTGATGGTGCCGAGCACGATGGCCGTCGTGGGGTATCGTTGGGCGCATGCGCTGCATAGGCGGGGCTGGCGACGTCTCGCGGCCGTGACGACCCTGCTCAACCAACGGGTGTCGGGCGTGTTCATCCACCCGGCCTCCCGCATTGGTCAGCGACTGTTCATTCCGCACACCACCGGCGTCACGTTCTATGGTTCGGCCGGGGATGACCTGACACTGTACCCCGCCTGCCATATCGGACCACGGGTGTTCCTGCATCTGACCGCCGATCTGCACGATGATTGTCCGCGCCTGGGGAACAACGTACGCATCGGGGCGCTGGCGGTTGTCATGGGCGGCGTCGTGATCGGCGACCAGGCGACCGTCACCGTGCGCGCGGTGGTCGACAAGGACGTCGCCGCGGGAACGGTGGCCCAGTTGCGCCCGCGCTGGCGCATCCATCGCCCCGATCGGATCCGCCACGACCAGGGGCGGGAGACCCCAGCCATCCCCCGCGCCGAGTTGGACACGATCGGTGCCTCGGCCGGCCAGGGGAACCAGCCCGAATGATACGCATCGCCAAGGACCCGCGCCCGCCAGGATCATTGACGCGACCACCACAATGTGACTGTTCGTTACGAAAAGACACAAAACGATACCATGGCATCATGGTTTTCAGCCGGCGGATCGGGATGACACCTGGTCCCGCCTATTTCCTCGCGGTGCTTTCGACAGGGCGACCGATCGTGTACAAGTCTGAAAGAAACAGGCCGGTAAACTCATGACATCACTGGTGCTCGATGAACGGCTGGTCTGCCGGGTGAGCGGCTATCCCGCGATGGTCGCGGACCCCGAAAACTTAGTCTATCGGACGTTGACGCCCGACTACGCATCCTTGCAACTGCGGGACAATGAGGCGAAGGCCTATAATTTTCTGGAACCCATCCTGCAGCGAATCGGTGCGCGGGTGGTGCTGGACGCGGGATGCGGCCTGGGCACGATGGTCGAGGCGTTGCGGCGGCACGACTACGACGCCTACGGCTTCGACCTGCTCGAACTCGTGCCCGACTGGGTCGGGCTCGGCCTGCCCATGGACCGCTTCGTAATGGTCGATCCGATCGACCTGCGCCTGCCCTTCGCGGATGAAAGCTTCGACGCGGTGTTCAGCTTCGGCGTGATCGAACATGTCGGAACGGTGGAAGGTCACTCCACCCGCCGGCCCGACTACGCCGACATCCGCTGCCGCTGGTTGGGGGAGCTGTATCGCGTTGTCCGGCGTGGTGGTCACCTGGTGATCGGCGGTCCGAACCGGAACTTTCCGGTCGACACAGCGCACGGCCTCGACGCCGCCGCGAATGGGCTGGAACGGTTTCTGACCCGGCTGATGAAAGTGTCGATCCATCGCACCTGGGGGCCGAATTTCCTCTGGGGCTATAGCGACCTGCGCGACTACCTGGGCGACTTGCCCGCGACCATAACGCCGCTGTCGGTCGATGGCCTGGCCAATTACTCCCGCATTCCGTGGCCGTTCGGTGGCATGGCCCGCGCCTATGTGCGCCACCTGCCCGCCGGGTTGCTCGGCACCGGCTGGAACCCATGGATGATGGCCCTTGTCCGACGCGATGGCTGACCAGGTGGTGGCGGACGACGCGGCGCCACTGGTCACCATCATCGTCGTGACCTGGAACTGCCGCGAGCTTGCCCTGCGCTGCCTGAGGGAGGTCGCGCGAAGCCGGATCGGCGCGCCGCATGAGGTGATCGTCGTCGACAACGCCTCCGCCGACGGCACCGCGGATGCGATCGCCGAGGCATACCCGGATGTGCATCTGATCCGCGGCACGGAGAATCTGGGCTTCGCCAAGGCGAACAACCTGGCGATCCGGCGGGCCGTCGGGCGCTATCTGCTGCTGCTGAACCCCGACGCCTTTCCGACGACCCCGGATAGTCTGGCCGACCTGCTCCGCTTCCTGCGCGCGCATGACGGCTATGCCGCGGCTGGATGCCGGCTGATCCATGCCGATGGCCGCCACCAGGTGGGGGACGCGGGCTATCGGCCGTCGCCGCTGAACATGGCGATCCATGGGTTGGGCATTTCCCAGTTCATGCCGCCGGGTCGCGGCCTGTTCGTCGTCCGCCCGGACGCGGCCGGGTCTCGCGCATTTGATGTCGATTGGATATGCGGCGCCTGCCTGCTGGTCCGGAGCGACGTGGTTCGTCGTACCGGCCCACTCGATGAAGGGTTTTTCATGTATGCCGAGGATGTGGAGTTCGGCTGCCGCCTGCGCGACCATGGCTATCGGATCGCGTATCTGCCCGGGGTCAGCGTCCTGCATCTGCAAGGCGGCACGCAGGCTGGGTCGGGCGCGTCGGTCGCCTGGATCGACAGCCTTGCGCAGTTGTACGCGCGCATGAATCGCGGGCGGTACTGGGCGGTCTTTCGTGTGTCGATGACGCTGGGGTTCCTGATGCGGGCCGGCGCCTATCGTCTGCTGGGACTGATGCCCGGGCGTCGGCCGTTGGTCACCCGCGCGCACGCGATGGCCCGCTATGCGCGGCATACCTGGGGCATCCGCAAGATCAGCCTGAACGGTGGAGTATGACGACCGCTATGACGACCACGCCGCGTGGAAATGCCGTCAGCCTGACCCTGTTCGGGCTGTTTTTCGCTTCCGGGTTCTGCAGCCTGCTGTACCAGGTCGTCTGGGTGCGCATGGCCTTCGCCCATTACGGCATCATCACCCCGGTCCTGTCCGTCGTGCTGTCGGTGTTCATGCTGGGCCTTGGGATCGGGTCCTATGCCGGTGGCCGACTGACCGATCGGCTCAGCCGGCGCTGGGGCGTATCCCCGGCCTATTTCTACTGCGTGGCGGAGGCGATCATCGGCGTCGGCGCCTGCGTGGTGCCGGCGCTGCTGGGCGCCGGCGGCACCTTCCTGCTGACATTCGGGCCGTCCGAGTCCTTCGCCTATCTGCTGCTCTCGGCGGTGTTCATCGTCGGGTCGATCCTGCCCTGGTGCATCATGATGGGGGCGACATTCCCCCTGATGATGGCCTTCGTCCGCCAGGCCCAGGCCGAGGAGGGGCGGAGCTTCAGTTTCCTGTACCTGGCGAATGTCATCGGTGCGATGACCGGCACCGCCGCCACCGCGCTGGTCCTGGTAGAGGTGTTCGGGTTCACCTACACCTATGTCATCGCGGCGGTGATCAATTTCCTGATTGCCGCGGTCGGCGCCCTGCTCGCGCGCGCCTATCCGTATGTGCCGCAAGCGGCGCCGGCGGCGGTCGCGGTCGCTCGGCCGAACAACCGCTGGACGTTGACGATCCTGTTCATGACCGGGTTTGCGTCACTGGCGATGGAGGTGGTGTGGACCCGCGCCTTCACCTTCGTGCTGCAAACGACGATCTATGCCTTCGCGATGATCCTGGCGACCTATCTGCTGGCGACCTGGATCGGATCGGCTGTCTACAAGCTGGTGCATCGGACCCGGTTCGCGTTGTCGGACAATGTGCTGCTGGGGATGCTGGCCATTTTCGCGCTGGTCCCGGCCATCCTCAACGATCCGCGCGTGCATCAGCGCGGCTTCGTCGCCCTGCTCAGCATCGCGCCCCTGTGCGGCGCGCTGGGCTATCTGACGCCGAAGCTGGTCGATGACTACGCGCGCGGCAATCCCGACCACGCGGGCTACTCCTACAGCATCAACATCCTGGGCGGCATTCTGGGGCCACTGGCGGCCGGCTATCTGATGTTGCCGTTCATGGATGTCCGGGCCGCGCAGATCGTGCTCGCGATTCCGTTCATCGTCCTGGCGCTGGTGGCGATGGCCGGTTCGACCGGGGCCGCGATCCGCGCCGTTGCCCTGGCGGTACCGGTCGGTGCCATGCTGTTCGTGTCCTCGACCTATAGCCGCAGCTACGAGGAAGGCGCGCATACCGAAGGGCCGCGCGTCACGCGCCGCGATCACACCGCGTCGGTCGTCGCGTTCGGAGAGGGGTTC
>WBZQ01002520.1_pt1 | contig 11720 bp, 4 predicted proteins | sample 5204251 | NCBI WGS metagenome assembly WBZQ01 (sample SAMN12412402, study PRJNA552823) | activated sludge metagenome | isolation source: activated sludge from nitrification reactor of wastewater treatment plant... | place: USA: Virginia | collected 2017-09 | reverse complement strand
TCTGTGCCTTGCGGATTGCCATCGCTACCATAGCGCTGTCCATAGATTCCCGATGAACCTGCACCATTCTGGCCATTCGATTGCCAGGTCACGACGAATCCTCCGTTTGCAAGACTGGTCACAGAAGATTCCTGTTGATTGCTGGCAGTGAAGGTGTTGACGCGGAACTCAGGTCCTTGAACAGCTCCGCTGGCATCGTATCGTTGACCATAGATGCCATAACTTGCGCCATCCTGACCCAGAGATTGCCAGATGACGACGAAGCTGCCATCGTTTAGTGCAGCCATCGACGAAGAATTTTGTCCGCTGGTGGTGTAGGTGTTGATGCGCGTGTCTGATATGGTCACATCGTTGACTGCAGTCAAGCTATAGCTTTGATTCCCTGCAACACTGCCGCCATTGCCATCAACGACATTGTAGTGCAACGAAACGGGGCCATTGTAGTCAGCGACATGATTAATCGTAAATGTACCATCGCCATTGCCGACTACAGTGCCATGATCAGCTACGAGATCAGCTACGAGTAGGACATCGCCGTCCGGATCGCTGAAGCCTTGTAGCAAATCGGCTGAATCAATGGTGTAATTAACATCCTCTGTACCACCCGGCAGGGCTGCAGTAGCACTACCCGTTGGCGCATGGTTGACCGCCGTTCCAGTCATGTTCTTGATGCCAGACACATTCAGTGATCCATCACTGATGTTCGTAGCAATGGTGAAGTTGCTGCTGAAATTAGCAGTCGGTGTAAACGTTACACCGGCCAATAACGCGTTGACATCCGCCACGCTGCCGCTCGCTTCCCATACGCCCGTGCCCGCATCGTATGTTGATGTCACGGTACCCGATGTCGCAGTGCTCAAGCTGCCTGCGGCTGTATTGGATAAGGTTAATGTGGCGGTAATCGTGGAACTGTCGATATCGCTCGCCACTATATCCGTGAGATTCAGCGGGATATCTTCGACATAGATTTCAGCGGCATCCAAATTGGTGGCCGCAGGCGCATCGTTGACTGCTGTTCCGGTCATGCTTTTGGTGCCGGAAACACTCAGCGATCCGTCACTGATATTGGTGGCAATCGTGAAGTTGCCATTAAAATTCGCAGCCGGTGTAAACGTAACACCTGTCAATAAGGCATTCACATCCGCAACGGCGCCGCTTGCAACCCAAACGCCAGTCGCGGCATTAAAGGTCGATGTCACCGCGCCGGAGGTCGCAGTACTGAGATTACCGGCGGCTGCATTGGATAATGTGAGCGTGGCGGTAATGATGGCGCTGTCCACATCACTGGCAATCACGTCGATCAGATTCAGCGGCGTATCTTCGGTATAGGTTTCGGCGGCATCTAAATTGGTAGCCGTAGGGGTATCATTGACTTCCGCACCGGTCATGTTTTTGGTGCCGGAAACACTCAATGATCCGTCACTGATGTTCGTGGTAATCGTAAAACTGCTCGTAGAATTAGCAGCCGGGGTAAACGTAACGCCTGCCAACAGGGCATTCACATTGGCGACGGCGCCGCTCGCAACCCATACGCCGGTAGCGGCATTATAAGTGGAGGTTACCGCGCCTGACGTGGCAGTGCTCAGAGCGCCGGCTGCTGCGTTGGATAGTGTTAATGTAGCGGTAATATTGGCGCTGTCAGGATCACTTGCAACAATGTCGATCAGGTTTAGCGGCGTATTTTCAGTATAAGTCTCGGTCGCATTTAAATTGGTCGCTGCCGGTGTATCGTTGGATGCTGAAATGGTCACAGACGCGCCACTGGAAGAAACTGTACCCGTATTGCTATCATCCAGAGCGAGGGTTATCGCTCGTGCACCTGATGGCGGTGCATCCGATGTATTTGAAAAATGAATTGCACGCGCCAGCGCTTGCACGGCAGTGTTAGTAGTCGTCGTATTATTGTTCAAATTAATGACCAAGGATTTGCCATTAACGCCATTATTCGTGCTATTGATGGTGCCAATGATAGCCGGTGTGCCGCTGCCAAAGCCGCTGGTATAAATAATATTAGAACCGGATACAGAAATTTGATTATTACCGGACGTTGATAGAACGGTTAACTGATCGCCAGCATGAGCAGAAGCAACTGAAACTGTTATCGAAGTATTCGTACCTCTACTCCAATTACTGATCGATACATCGTTATCGATTCGGGTTGCCGCTGATTGTTCATTGTACGTCGTTGAGTTATTCCATGAATTGCCTGTAATGGAAACCAATGCCCCTTGGTAAGCAGGGATCTGTAACGCATCAGATCTCATTTCACCGCCCATGCTCACTGCTTCCAGCACCCAATCTCCACCGAGTACGGCGGCACCGGTCAAGTTAGTCGATGCGGCCACATCAGCGCCGGTCAATTCCGCCAGCCGATCAATGAATCGTTGTCCGATTTGTCCTGCTGCCACATGGCAACCATACAGTAAGACATTGGCATTCAGGGCTAATTGATGACCGATGCCAGACAGCACGTCTTCGTATTGCGCAATGTTATGGCTGCTCAAGGTCGTCGACCCGAGGTACAAAACGCCAGCGTCACCATGAGAAACGATATCGACAGTTGAAATCGAACCCGTCGTGTTTATCAGATAGTCATGAATTTGCTCGACGCCATCGGCATGTGCATCCAGCACAACGATCGTTGCATTCGTGTCTGCATGGGCGATCAAGCTTTGATAATCTGCTACGCCCGGATCAACAAAAATTACCCGGCCAGTGATCAAACCGTTCAGATTCTTGACTGCGGTAACCAGACTGACTTCCGCTGGATCGATATGGTTAGCAGCGAGGTATGTTTGAATGAAAAAAGCGTCTGTTGAAGGATTGCTCAAATATACCAATTTCGTTGATCGCGCATCATATCGTTCAACAATAGCTTGATAGTTTGCAATTTGGGTATCAACGAAAATAGTGCGTGAATTCATGATTATTCCTTTAATGTGTGATTTGATATCTTCGAATAAGGTAAATGGTGCTATCTGGTCTTCTGGATCTAGCTTTGCCAATTTCTCCTAAATGGATTCCATTGAGTAATTACTTGTTGTCGAGTGATTAGCTGGTATCAGCTTGTATTCCCGTTAAATAATTGAAAAATTTGATTCCGGATCAGGGGATGCTTTTTTACTTTTTTTTCAATTAAATGCAGAGAATTGTTCGAGGTGAATACTAATGAGAAGGGGAATTTTCGAATAGATACTGTGTGTTAACTTTAATGGTTAACATTACTCAATATTTTTCGTTAACAATTGTTAACAATGAAGGTCATTGACGTAGCGCAACCCGCCCGCTACAACGCTCTGACGCTGATAGCAAATTACTCGATTGAATCAAGAATTTTTATTGACGATCTTCCAAGACTTTTTGAGTCTGTCTCGACACTTTAGGAAGCAAAAACTCCCGCTCAATATGGCTGTGTCCCTTAGGGAACCCGCTGATGATATTTTTATAGGACAGACTCATCCGAAGAGTTATATGAATCACTGTCTGAAGTTCATCCTAGAATATTCTAAGTAAATCCTTAAATAGAAATAAATTTTGTCTTATTTACTTATTTATTCTCCAACTCTAAGATGAACTAAATTGAGGTAGGTACTCCATGGCTTCGCTGTAAATCCACGTCTGTCAGCCATAGATCAGGTACAACCTTATTACTAAACGACCTACGCAGATCCAATTCTGAACAATCATTGCTGATTTGAACGGCAGGGATTAATCATTCATTTGAGAGTACGAAATAGAACATGAACAATAAAAAACTAACGATTTCCCGCCTTCCTTTTTTACATCAATGGCTGACGATGACTACGCTCGTGTTTGCTGCGAATTGTTATTTATCTGGCGCTTCAGCAAATGGTTTACAAAGCTTATCCAATCAAGTGAGGAGCACGTCGATTGTTGTCGATGGTGACCGCAAAGGATGGGAACAAGCCATACCTTTTAGTAATGATCCAGTTGGCGACAAAGCTGAAGCCGGCCATATCGACTGGGAGAATATCACGATAGCCCATGATTGCGATGATCTCCATATACGCTACAAAGTGCTTGATGGGCCAGCCTTTGTTCCAGATGGCTATCGATATAATCTGCTCGTGGATATTGACAAGAATCTTATGACCGGCTTCAGAGGAAGCGGCAACTCACTTTCAATCGGTGCTGATGTACTCATTCAGGGCGGGCAGAACAAAGTGACCATTTTTAAATTTACAGGCGACTCTTTTCAAGAGGCATGGAACTGGCAGCAAATCAACTTTTATCCCGTCAGCGATATGGCAGGTGCTGATGGACGACGGGATATTGATTTCAGTCTCAAAATAGCGGATCTGAATGTTATGGGTCTGGGGGTTCCTAGTTTCAACTGGATTGCCTGGGCTGATCATGCGACGGCTATCAAAGACTATTATCCAGATAACGGCTTTATCGGAGATGGGGGCGATTTCTATACATACACATTGAGTTACAAACCCATGGCAGGCTCAATAGCCAATCCAGAGCGCGGTTTTTTTGCAAGTGCAAAAACAAAAGCAAGCCATTACATCCCATTGGATCCGGGCACGCTTCAATGTTATATCAAGAATGAAGGAATCAGCCTGGTTCACCGATATTTTTATCTGGACAATTTCGCCAACAGCGACATCAGTCAACAGTATTTGGATTTAATGCAAGCGGATTTCAACTTGATTCGGCAAGCAGGATTAAAAGTGATTCCGCGATTTTCCTATTCCGAAACCTCGGGGCCCAATTTAACGCCTCCTTATGGCGATGCTTCTAAAGACAGAATACTGGCTCACTTGAATCAGTTGTCAGGCATACTGAACAAACATAGCGATGTAATTGCTGTAATGGAAGCGGGATTTATTGGATTATGGGGTGAATGGTGGTATTCCGATCATTTCCAGCCTGACTCTGACTGGAGCAAACGAGCTGAGGTCGTCTTTGGAATGCTGGATGTATTGCCCGCCAATCGTATGATCCAGCTCAGAACGCCGCGATCGAAGCAAAATCTCTTCAGTGATACCTCGCCGGTAGATAGTATCACAGCCCATACGGGTTCTCAGTTGGCGCGTACCGGACATCATAATGACTGCTTTGTGTCTAGTCAGTCAGATGGAGGAACCTTCATAAACTCTTCTGAATATGCGTATTTAGCAGAAGAAACAAAATGGTTACCCATGGGCGGCGAAACATGCGATTACAATTCTCTTTCTGACCCAAACCCCAGTCGGCTCAGTTGTGCAACCGCATTAAATGAACTGGCAAAGTTCCATTGGTCGTTTCTGAATCTGGATTGGTATAAGCCTTTACTACGAAAATGGGTAGACGAAGGTTGCTATGCTGAGATTGAAAAAAGGCTCGGTTATTACTTCACTCTGTTGACCAATAATTTTGATAGCCAGATCAAGCCGGGTGAACAATTCAAGTTCAATCTACAGTTAAAAAATGAAGGGTTTGCCGCACCATTCAATCCGCGTTTGGTTGAGTTGATCCTACGGCATAGCAATGGCTCATTGCACACGTTCAAATTACAAGCTGATCCACGATTCTGGTTACCCGGCCAGATCCATGCCATCAACGGTGAAATCACTATTCCGGAAAATTTACCTGCCGGTGATTATGAGTTATTGCTTAATTTGCCAGACCCAGAAACCGAATTGTACAGAAGACCCGAATATTCCATTCGATTGGCAAATTCAGGCATCTGGGAAACTTCCACGGGTTATAACAAGCTCAATCGCACGTTCATTGTCGAGCCTGCTCCGGTTTACGCCGACAGGATCGCCATTACCGTGGGCAAGTATGACACCGGTACGATTACCAGTCTGAAGGCCAAGGACGCTGATACTTACGATATCAAAGCGGCCAATGGATCTGGCGGCAAAATCACAGATTGGAATGTATCGGCGAACCTCTCTACATCATCCCCCGATAAAATTTCCGAATTGAATATCATGTATAGTGGACAATATTCCAAAAAAAACGTGAAACAGGATATTTATCTATATAACTTCAAGAATTCCAAATGGGATTTGATGGACAGCCGTTCAGTAGGTAATACCAATGATGTCGTGGTTCTAATCAATCCCACTACTCCGCAATTCTACCTATCATCGGATGGCAGGAGCCGGCTTAGAATCCGCGGATTTAAGAGCGGAACTGAACAATTCTATAGCTGGGCAAACGCTATTTCCTGGAAGATAAAATAAGAAAAGAATTTCTCTGCTCTTCGCCAGTTAGTCAATGAATATTCTAAAGCTGATTTCAACGCAGCCAAACCAATTTCATACAATAGTATTCAAGAGCATCTTTCGTTGAAGTTTTTTAACAAGGTGCTCTCCAACAATATTTGGGTATCAGTTTTAATCCACGAGGTTGACATGTATTTTATTCCCACGTATATTCTCTTTGCCGCGTGGGAAGGTATTCCACACCTAAGAAGGTTTTTAGAAACACTAGCGACGCGAAACTAGATTAAATCAGCTTAAATAGCGCAGTTACGAGGAATTAATCGTAAATGAGCATTTCCAGCCAGATTCCATTCTAATGTTTCCGTATATTATTGTTTTTCAAAGCTTCTATCAAGGACTCAATAAGTTTTTCATAAATAGCTGTCATTTGCATTCTTTCTTCAAAGATCACCCGACGTCGATTCTGCTAATTTGTCTGACTCGCCATTAAAGCGGCTTAATGGACGAGAATTTTTTTGACTATTTGCAGCTGGATTTTAGAAAAAATCGTGAATATCGCAGATCAGATCGATCAAGCATCAAAATAATGAGTTGAAAGTTGCATCAAATGTCGATCATTAAATTTTGAAAATTTATAACCCCAATATGCTGATGTTCTCATTAACTAAGGCATCTTAGTTTTTAAAACTTGACATCTACAAAATCAATTTCTCTGCTTCGGAAGAGCAAGGCGTTAACACAATCAGTTACTTGCCGACTGCAGTGAAATACCTTCATCATTAATGGAGAATAAATCTATGTCTGAACCCGAAAAAACCATGGTATCTCAGCATTATTTGAAGAAACCACGCATTGGTTCTATTTCTGGAATAAAATTTCCTTGCTTTAAAAAACATTTATTCAAGCAAATGAATGTGTTGACCCAAATTATTTTTACTATAACGCTACTAACGTCGAGTCCCAGTTTTGCGGAGGTGATTTTTCCTTCCGGCCTAATCAATAAGCTGGGCTCGACATCTTCTCAACCATTGGAAGTTTTGACAGTTCAGGATCAACAGGCTGCTGAAGATAACCCAAACAGATATATAGAATTGCACCCTAGTGCGACCGGTTATATTGGGAGGTTCAATTTCAACGTGCCCGCTAGTCCAAATACGACCGTCAGTAAATTAGTTTTCAAAACAAATTTCCGTGGTCAGACTGCCGCTTCCCAGAAATGGTTGTTCCAATTATTGGAAGTCAATACCGGAAGATGGGTTGATATCGCCACCAATAGCAATGTAGCTGCCTGGCATTGGAGTGATATCGCGTCAACAATAACAACCCCCGGAAAGTTCATTAACAGCAATAATCGAGTTACTTTGCGTTATGTCACATACAGCAAAGATACAGACGTGAGTCAGCTTGACTACATGGCCATGCAGGTTACTCGTACTGCAACAACACCGCCACCGCCGGATCCAGATCCAGGCACTCCGCCTGCAACTGGCGCCGATTGGAAACCTGCTCCCGGACTGAAGTGGCATATCCAATATACCGGTGCAATCAATACCGCATTGAATGTCGATGTTTATAACATTGATTTATTCGATACCAGCGCTGCCACCATTTCGACACTCCGATCAAAAGGCAAGCATGTCATTTGTTATTTTAGCGCCGGAAGCTATGAAAACTGGCGCCCTGACACCAACAAATTCCCCGCTTCTGTGCTCGGACGAGACTTGGATGGCTGGCCGGGCGAGAAGTGGTTAGATGTACGAAAACTGGATGTCTTGATTCCCATCATGCGTGCACGCATGAAAATGGCTGCGGATAAAGGTTGCCATGCAGTCGACCCTGACAACGTGGATGGTTATAGCAACAACACCGGTTTTGCGCTCAGTTATAATGATCAGATCGCTTATAACGTCGCCTTGACTGACGCAGCTCACGATCTTGGCCTTGCAATCGGTCTGAAAAATAATCTCGATCAGATCAAGGATCTGGTCAGTCATTATGATTTCGCGGTCAATGAGGAATGCTTCCAATACGATGAATGCAGTCTGCTCAAACCATTTGTAGCCGCAGGCAAACCTGTATTTGGTATCGAATACAATCTTTCATCGTCGAGCTTTTGCCCAAAAGCAAATACCTCGAATTTTGATTTTCAAAAGAAAAGATTATCTTTAGATGCCTGGGTCGAAGCATGCAGATAACTGCAGCGATCATTCGTTAGCGAAAGCCATTGCTCTAAATAAGGGCAGTGGCTTTCGCATCAAACCTGTTTGTACGTGAACACTACATTCAAGAGTTAAGCTAACTTCCAGCTAGCTGTGAAAAGTGTCGTGGGACTGGTTCAAAGTTTACAACGGCCCGACCCCAAGCATATTCAATCCAGGATTTGCTACCCAGGGCGTAAAACCAAGTTCAGATATTCGCCTGGACGTTTCTTGCGCCAACTCATTATGTGCTGGATCAACATAGTCGATAACAATGATCTGGAATTTATAACGCTTCTTCGCCTCGGTTAATTTATTCAACAACCATTTGCGATCAGATTCCGGTACTTCTGCGTATTCCTGTTTGGATTGGTCCCAGCTTTGAAAAAGAGATTCAGCGGCCAGTGCAGTGACATATTGTCCGACTGCCGGCAGAATTTCGAATCCTCTGTTGAATATGAGGTCAACACCATGAAAGCGTTGATGAATTCGCGTAATCAGCGTTATCAATGCTCTTTCCTGCGCTAGTTTATCTTCGAAATCAACACTCGTCCTGTGATAGCTATCGAGCGTATCAAAAAAGAAGCCCCGGTATCCCTGATTCCACAATAAGGTCATGTACTGATCGACTAAAAAATCATGCCACCCCTCATTAGTCAAATCGACAATATCACTGCCCCATGCTTCATGATTTCCGGAAAACCAATGCTTGGGGATTCCCGAATACCATGAACGAGTTCGATTCACTTCTCCGACACTAATGTAGGCAAATACCTTGACGCCTTTGCCATTCAGGTATTCAAGGTTTTCTTTGCTCATATTTTCCGGCTCAACAATCACTTGCTTGAACTGAGAAAGCGCCTCGACGGGCATCGAATGACCGTAAAAAAAAGCAGTACTGCGATCAGTATGTGCCGGAACACACGACAGCAGCATACTGTTAATGAACAGTATAAAGGAGCGGTAAGTTAAAAGGCTTGTCTTCATCATTCATTAATACTCGTGTTTTTAAAGGAATGCACATATCGGATTGTTATGAATACGGCTCATTTCAACGAAGCATGAATGTTTCATAGACCAATCGGTTCAGCTTATTGGAAACCATTACGATACCCAGTAGCGTAGTTAACAATACCGACATAGCAAAACCATAGCCATAAAATGCCGGCCCTAGATATTGACTCAACAATGTAAAGCAAATATTCGATACGACAAATAGCAAACATAAATATAGTGCTTCTTTACGGTAATCAAAATAAAACAGGAGATTAAGAACTGCAAGTAACAATACTTGCACCCCGACCGCAACCAGATCGATATTTAATAACACCCTGTAAAATGGAGAAATACCTACCCACTCCAGCAACTTATCTCCTATGGCCAATAATATAATGATCGTCAATCCCTGAATTTTGAAAATCTCAATAAATCCTTTCCGGATCGCCAGAATCATCTCATCATAAATTTGATAGATAGTCTTTAAGGATGAACCATTATTGATAGCGTCATAAAATTGGGAATATTTTTCAACGAAATCAGTTTCCATTCTGAGTAAAAATACGGCCATGCCTGGAATAATGGACAAATAAGCAAGAAAAATTGGCAAATCGTATAGCTCAGAACCTCTTAGCGGTTCAACGATGACCGTGCTGGTCTGAGGATTGAACCAGAAAATAAACTTATCCGCCCAGATCGCCAAATTATAAAGCAGACCCGTAATGACCAAGCTCGGATATATTTGATTTTTATCTAGAAAATCAAACGCGATCAACGTGTCGCTTGAATATGAATTAAAAACCACCACCAGCAGCATGAACAGCAAAACGCTATGACCCAGAATGAATCCGAACAAAAGACCTTCGAGCCCGAACTCTCCCAATTCCATCGCAACCAGCACCGTTATTCCATAGCCCAGCAGGAAAGCGAACAAAATTTCACGGTACGCTTTCAGTCCCGACAATACGATCACTACAATCCAAATGGTGGAAAGAATTACCAGCCCACTGAGCATCAACAAGCGATACAGTACTGATCCGGTGAACAAATAAGCAAGGCAAAATAACGCAAGTGTGCCGCTTACCGCCACCACGACAAAAATGGCGCCAGTCAGATTAGGAAGAACTTTTTCTTCATGCTTTTCATATAACCGATCAGCGATAAAGCGCGTAAGCATCAGCTGCAACGGACCGGTCAGCACAAGAGAAACCGCCATCAAATAAGTGATTGATATTTGGAACTGACCAACGAAATCAGGGGTATAAAAATTTTCGGTATTAATAATTCCAATCAGCAAAATACCTACGATCGACAAAACCCATGGGCCCGAACTGATAATTCCCGAAAAACCATACGCCATAAACAATCCGGACAAAGTCTCCGTCTTCATCAGTTCGCGTAATCTGAATCCAATGCCAGCCATTATGATGTCAACGCCTGATCATAGACATTGTTGTAGCTATCCAGCATCTTTGACTGAGTATAATAACGTTCGACCCGCTCAATCCCTGCTTTCTGTGCTGAACGCCAGCGATCTTCATCAGCCAGTAATGCGACCACAGCATGCGCAGTGGCTTCCGGATCAGCCATGGGAATGACTATGCCAGCATCCCCCAATGCACGATCCTCATCACCGTTGCCTTCGATAATTTCTCGGCAAGCCCCCACGTCCGTGGCTACCACCGGCAAGCCACTTGCATAGGCTTCAAGTATCACCAGTGGAAATGCTTCGCTGATTGAGGTTAAAACCAGAACACCTAATCGAGGAAGAACATCACTGATTTTCTGGAATCCCAAAAACCGAACTCTCTCCTCCAATCCCAATTCCCGCACCAGCGTTTTGCATTCCTGCACATAAGCTTTATCTTCATCTTCAGGACCGATCAACCACCCTTCAGCTTCAGGTAGGTGCGCAACAATCGTGTGCATGGATCGAATGAAGGTTTTGATGTCCTTTATCGGTACAATCCTACCCAGTAATCCCACAACCAAAGGAATCTTTTCGGGTCGCTGGGCACGAAGATCGAGGAATCGTTCAACTGCCATACCATTGGGGATAACTTGAGTACGAATCCTGTCTGCTCCATCATTGACTTGACGTTCTCGATTTGTTTCATACAAACTGATAATTGGATCCGAAGCTTTATAAACTAATCGTCCCAACGATTCAAAAAACCGTATCCATAGCAATTCTTGATATTGCATTCCCATAGGCAGCGCATCACCCAAGATGTCGCGATGCTCTTTAATAAAATAGGATTGCAAATCAATTTTTCGTTCTTTGGTATAAATTCCGTGTTCCGTCAGAATTAATGGCCGGTCGGTTAAATAATGCAGGAGCACG
>WBZQ01001047.1_pt3 | contig 11720 bp, 11 predicted proteins | sample 5204251 | NCBI WGS metagenome assembly WBZQ01 (sample SAMN12412402, study PRJNA552823) | activated sludge metagenome | isolation source: activated sludge from nitrification reactor of wastewater treatment plant... | place: USA: Virginia | collected 2017-09 | reverse complement strand
CACGCAATGGGCGGACATCAAGGCGACCGCCCGGGCCGAAGGCCGCGATGGCGATGCGATGACCGGGGCCATGTACCTGACCATCGCGCTGGACGACAACGCCGATGCCGCGAATGTGCGCCTCGATGCATTCCTGGAACGTTATTACAGCCAGCCCGCCGCGGTGCTGCGCCGGCGCCAGTCCTGCTATGCCGGGCCGGCAGGCGGCTTGGGCGCCTACCTCAAGGCCTATGCCGACGCCGGCGCCAGCCACCTGATGCTGCGCTTCGCGGGCGAGCCGGAGGCACAAATGCAGGCCGCGGCCCGGGTGCGCCGGGACGTGGGTTGGTAGCGTGGCTTGGCCCGGGTGACCCGTAACCCAAGCACGCCGGCTTACGAATTTGGTAGGCAGCGTAAGGATTGATCGTGCATGGACCAGATCGTTGCCCACCCACCACGGCTTGATCCCGCCAAGTTCCGCGATCCGATCGTAACGGCCAAGGGCGAACCCCGCGCCAGCGTCGGCCTGCGCGCGCTCGAAACCCTGTGGGTCAATACCGGCACTCTGTGCAACCTGACCTGTGCCAATTGCTATATCGAATCATCCCCCCGCAATGACCGGCTGGCCTGGCTGACGCGCGCCGATCTGCGCGCCTATCTCGACGAAATCGCCCGCGACGCCCTGCCCACGCGCACGATCGGCTTCACCGGCGGTGAGCCGTTCATGAACCCCGACATCATGGCCCTGCTGGGCGATGCGCTGGACCGCGGTCACGCCGCGCTGGTCCTGACAAACGCCATGACACCGATGCGCCACAAGCGGAACGAGTTGCTGGCGTTGCGCACCCGCCACGGCGATCGCCTGCGGCTGCGCGTGTCGCTGGACCACTACACCCCGGTCGTGCATGAAGCCGAACGCGGCGCGCGCAGTTGGGACCCGACCATCGAGGGCCTGGTGTGGCTGGTCCGAAACGGCTTCGCCGTAGATGTCGCCGGCCGTCACTTTACCAATGAAGCCGAAACCGATCTGCGCGCCGGCTATGCTCGGCTGTTCACCGAACTCGGAGTCCCGATCGACGCCGCGGATCCGGTGCGCCTGATGCTGTTCCCGGAGATGGACAAGCTGCGCGATGTGCCGGAAATCACCACCGCGTGCTGGGGCATTCTCCACAAGTCGCCCGACGACGTGATGTGCGCCACCTCGCGCATGGTGGTGCGACGGAAGGGTGCCGCCGCCCCATCCGTGCTGGCCTGCACGCTGCTGACCGAGGATTCCCGGTTTGAACTCGGCCCCACACTGAAGGACGCGGCGCGGAGCGTGCCGCTCAATCACCCGTATTGCGCATCATTCTGCGTGTTGGGCGGCGCTGCGTGCAGCCGCTGATAACAGGCTGCGTCGCGGTGCGGTCCAGCTTGGCATGTACTCGGCCAGACGCTGGCTGAACCGGGCGGCCCCATCGGGATTGAGATGGGCGAAATCATCGCCGAACCAGCGATTGTCCCAATATGCCTCGGTCGGCCGCAGGACCTGAAACAGCCGGTGCCGTTCCGCTTTGTCGGCGAGCCACGCATCGAAACCCTGGGCGACGCGCGCATCCGTGGCGCGCCACGTCGCCTCGTTGACCGGCAGGGGCACGAACCACGTCTGCACCCCGTTCTCATGCAGCAGGATCAACAGCCGGTCGAAGGCGGCATCCAACACGGGGGATGGATGGAACCTGGGCAGCGTGGCGTCCAGCGCAACGCCGTCCGATCCCGGCGCCACCCCGAAATAATAGTGCCCGCGCGCGGCGATCCCCTGCGCCAGGGCCGCCCGGTTCGCGGGCCAGCGCAGGAAACCACCCGCCTTGATCACGCTGTTGAAGAAGAAGGGCGGCAGGCGAAGATCGTACAACCAGGCCCGCAACGCCGGCGGCAACCCGTCATTGCGTCGAGCCTCGTGCACCGACCAGTCACGGGTTTCGGCCGAGAGGTCCGCGAGGTCCGCGAGGTCGGGCCGGCGCAGCAGCCCGTAGCGGACCGATCGCTCCCATAACAGATCGGGCAGCATCAGATGGCCGGGATCGAAGGACAGGATGACATGCGATGGCCTGTCGGGGCAGTCGAGCACCCGGCGCAGCATCGCCAACGCCTCCACCGGCTTGCCGCCGCCAACCGCCAGGTTGGTCGCCCGCATCGGCAACTGATTGGGCAGGATGCCCGCGGCGGGGCGGGAATCGCCCAAGACGATCACGTCCCCCAGGTCACAGCTTGCCACCAGGTCGTATTTCGCCCGCCAATACGGATATTCGGGATCCAGATAGGCCAGCGGTTCGGCTACGATCCAGGCCCACAACGCCAGGAACGTCGCCGCGGCGGCAAGGCCAAGTGTGACGAAGTAGCGATGACCGGGGACGGAGACCTCTGTCATGGTCAGAATCGCGCGTAGAGGAACTCGGCTGTACCGCCGGCCGAGAGCAGCCCGATGGTCAGCACCACGCCGGATGCCGCCGCCCAGCCGAGATTGGGCCGCCAGGACCACCACACTTGACCATCCATGATCGTGCGCGTGTTGGGCGCGGCCCAGACGAAAACCAGCAGCAGCCCCAGGCCCACCGCATCCGCCACATCGCGCGCCGTGAGCACAATCGCCCCAACGCCATGCAGCCCGACCATGCCGGCCAGTATGGCGCCCGCGTCACCCAGCGTCGGCGCCCGAAAGAACACCGACCCGACGAGCACGCACAGGCATGTCAGCCCGACCGACGCGGCGTGACGCCATGGCCCGGGCCGCGGCTTCGGTCGAACCAGCCGCCAGGCATGGTTCACCGCCAGAAACCCGGCATGCAGCAGCCCGAAGACGAGGAAGGTCAGGCTTGACCCGTGCCACACCCCCGCCAGCGCCATGGTCACGACCAGCGGCAGCGCGTGCATCGCCAGGAAGCCACCGACCCGGCTTTGCGCCGCCCGATCGACGCCCAATCCATGCGCCCGCCGCCAGCGCATGATGGCCATGGCCAATGGCGCGTGCAGCGTCGCCATGAAGAATCGCGTCAGGCTGACATGCCAACGCTGCCAATAATCGATCACGCCGCGCGCCTGGTACGGGGACGCGAAGTTCCAGGGATAGCGCAGCCCGAACAGACGAGCCACACCGACCGCCATGTCGGAATAGGCCGAGAAATCGAGATAGAGCATCAGCCAGTACGCCAGCGCCGTCTGCCAGGCACCGAACAGGCCCAACGCCACCGGATCAGCGTAGCCCGCGTTCACCATCGGCAGCAGAGGGTCCGCCAGCAGCGTCTTTTTCACCAAGCCTATCAGGAAGATGCCGGTCCCGCGCGCCAGGTCCTCGGCGGTCGGACCCGCCCGGTCCAGTTCGGCGAGTTGTGGCATCACCTCTCGCGCCGTCAGGACCGGACCGGCGATCTGGCTGGGAAAGAAGCTGACGAACAGAATTTGGTCGACCAGGGCACGATGGGGCTCGATGCCGGCGTGACGGTCGAGCAGGTAGCCGACCTGGGTGAAGGTGAAGAAGCTGATCCCCAGCGGTGCCAGCGGCTCCGCCATCGTCAACCCTGTGCCGAACCACGCGTCCAGTTCGCCCAGCCACGCCGCCAGGTAGCGAAACCACACCAGCGCCAGCAGATTGCCCGCAATGGCCGCCAGCAGCAGGCAGCGGCGCGCGCCGGGTCGTTGCAGATACTCAAAGGCGGTCGACGCGGCCCGGTTGCCGGCGATGGACGCGATGAAGATCGGCAGCGTGGCCGGCACCCAGGACGCGTAGAAGACCAAAGAGGCACCGATCAGCAGCGGCTTGACCGCCGCGGGCGACCACCGGCGCGCGGCGGCGGCCAGGGCCAGGGCCAATGGCAGGAACAGCAGCAGAAACGCGTGGGATTGGAACGACATGCTGGCCCGACGAGGTGAGTCGTCCGGAGCCTAGCCCGCAATCCCTGAAGAACGGTTAACGCGGCCCGGATGGGCTATGCGTGCCCAGCGACGTCGGACAGCAGCATCGGGTCGATATTCAGCTTGCCCATCGCACGCCGCCACTTGGTGTCATGCCCGTTGTCGAACAGCAGCGTTTCGTCGGCCGGCGCCGACAGCCAGGCATTCTGCTGGATTTCCCGATCAAGCTGACCCGGTCCCCAGCCGGCATAGCCCAGCGCCAGCAGGCATTCCCGCGGGCCGCCGCCTTCCGCGATCACCTTCAGCACGTCCAGGCTGGCGGTCAGCGCCATGCCGCTGTTCACCAGCAGGCTACCATCGCCGGTCCAATCCGCGGTGTGCAAGACGAAGCCACGGCCATTTTCCACCGGCCCACCCGCGCACAGGCGGATATCGCGTTGCGGCGGCATCGGCTCCACCTTCAACTGGCGCAGCAGATCCTCGAATGTCGGTTTCACCACGGGGCGGTTGAGCACCAAGCCCATCGCACCTTCGGTCGTATGCGCGCACAGATAGATGACTGTCCGCGTGAACCGTGGATCGTTCATCGCGGGCATCGCGATCAGCAATTGTCCGGTCAGGAAGCCGCGATCCGAACCGGATTGAGGGGACGTGTCTCTGCTAGCCATGGCTGGAATGTGGGCCTCCAGCACTCTTGACGCAAGCACGACGTTGCCCCCGGATGCGAGATCACATCCCACAGTCTGGGCCACAAGGCGCACAGGAGGAACCAACCATGCAGATCGGCTTCAACGTCCCCACATCCGGCCCGCTGATCGAGCCGGACAGCCTGGTGAAGATCGTCACGACCGGAGAGGCGCTGGGCTTCGACTATGTCACCATCAGCGACCACATCATGGTGCCGCGCAACCTGGAATCGAAATATCCGTATACCGGGACGGGTGAGTTTCCGGCCGGTGCCTCCGCCGCCTGGCTGGAGCAATTGGCGACCACGGCCTATATCGCCGCGCTGACGAAGAAGCTGCGCTTCGTCCTGTCGGTCATGGTGGTGCCGCATCGCCCCGCCGTGCTGACCGCCAAGCTGCTGTCGACCATCGATTACCTGTCCAAGGGCCGGCTGACCCTGGGCATCGGCGTCGGCTGGTGCCGGGAGGAGTTCGAGGCGATCGGCGCCGCCCCGTTCGACGACCGCGGTAACGTCACCGATGAATGGATGGCCGCCTGCCAGGAGTTGTGGACCGCCGACGAACCCAAGTTCAACGGCAAATACGTCAAGTTCGACGATGTCGTGTTCACGCCGAAGCCCGCACAGAACCCGATCCCGATCTGGGTGGGCGGCGAAAGCGCCCCAGCCCTGCGCCGCACCGTCCGCTATGCCCATGGCTGGTACCCGGTCGGCACCAACCCGCAGCACCTGATGAACACCGTGCCGTCGTTCAAGACCCAGCTCACGCGGTTCCACGGCTTCTGCGCACGCGGCAACCGCGACCCGAAGGAGATCACGCTGGCCTATCGCGTGCTGTCCGGCCCCGGGGTGAAGGCTCGCAACATGATCGACGGGGACGCCGAACTGTTCACAGGGACCGACGCGGATTGGGTGGGCGATATCAAGCGGCTGGAGGATCTGGGCGTGTCGTCGCTCGATGTCCGCCTGTTCGGCTATGGGTCGGCGCAAAGCCTGCAGGGCACGATCGACGCCATGAACCGCTTCCGCGACGGGGTGTTGTCGAAGCTGTAGTACCCGGCGGGGTCGCGGTTGTCTTGATGACCGCGACCCCGGGTCATGCCCCCGGGTCATTCCCCCGGGTGACGCTGGCCGAAGGGCCGCCACCCACGATTTTCCGTCGCGCCGGCCGCTGCGAGCCGCCCGTCAGGCCGCCGAACGCTTGCGCAGATGCGCGGCAATGGCGGCAATCGCGGCGGGCGTCATCCCCTGGATGCGCGTCGCGGCAGACAGGGTTTCCGGTCGGATTCGCGTCAGCTTGTCGCGCAGCTCATTCGACAGCCCGCCGATCTCGGCAAACGCAACGCCCTCCAGCGCCACCGCTTCCTCCCGCCGACTGATGCGGATTTCCGCATCCTGACGGTGCAGATAGCCAGCATAGCGTGCCTCGGTGCGCACCTGATCCGCCACGCGCGGGGGCAGGTCGCGCAACCATGGGAACAGCGCCACGACACCGTCCCAGCCAACTCCGTCATGCCCGATCAGGTCGAGCGCCGACCGCCAGCGGCCATCAGCGCGCACGGCGATGCCATGACGAGCGAGTTCGGCCTGCCCCGCGCCCTCGGCCCGCGCGCGCGCCAGCGCGTCGGCGACGGCGACCTGATACGCGGTGAACACACGCGCGCGTTCGGCCCCCACGCAGCCCCAGGCCAGCCCCTTCTCGGTCAGCCGCAGATCGGCATTGTCCGCCCGCAGCGACAGCCGGAACTCGGCGCGGGAGGTGAACATGCGATAGGGCTCGCTGACTCCCTGCGTCGTCAGGTCATCCGCGAGCACGCCCAGATAGGCATCCGCCCGTTCCAGCCAGACAGCGGCCGATCCACCCGCGAGACGAGCGGCATTGACCCCGGCGAGCAGGCCCTGGGCACCCGCTTCCTCGTACCCGGTCGTGCCGTTGATCTGCCCAGCCAGGAACAACCCGGGCAGGGCATGCAGTTCCAGCCCCCGGCTCAAGGCACGCGGGTCGACATAGTCGTATTCCACCGCATAGCCCGGGCGGATGATGCGCGCGCGTTCCAACCCGGGGATGCTGGCGATGATCGCGCGCTGCACCTCCTCCGCCATGCTGGTGGAAATGCCGTTCGGATAGACGGTGTCGTCGTCCAGCCCTTCCGGCTCCAGGAAGATGTTGTGCCGTTCCCGGTCGGCGAAGCGGACGATTTTGTCCTCGATCGAGGGACAGTAGCGTGGCCCAACCCCCGCGATGGCGCCGGCATAGACGGCCGATCGGTGCAGGTTGGCACGGATGATCGCATGCGTGGCGGGTGTCGTGGCAGTGACGCGGCATTCGATCTGGCGGTTGGTCAGCCGCGTCGTCATCGTGCTGAACGGTTCCGGCTCCGCGTCGCCCGGATCCGCCGCCAGCCCGTTCCAATCGATTGTACGGCGGTCCAGGCGCGCGGGGGTGCCGGTCTTCAGACGGCCCATGGGCAGCCCCAACCGCTCCATGGTGCGCGCCAGCCCAATCGAGGGCGCCTCCCCCACGCGGCCCGCCTGGAACTGGGTTTCCCCGATATGGATCACCCCGCGCAGGAACGTGCCGGTGGTCAGCACCACGGCGGCGCAGGGGAAGCTTGTTCCGTCGGCGGCGATCACCGCGGCGATGCGGCCATCGGGGCCGATTTCCAGGTCCTCGGCCGCCTGGGCCGCCAGCGTCAGGTTTGGCGTGTCATCCAGCAGGTCCCGCACCGCTCGTCTGTACAGCATCCGGTCGGCCTGGGCGCGCGGGCCGCGCACCGCCGGCCCCTTCCCCCGATTGAGCAGCTTGAAATGAATCCCCGCGCGATCCGCCGCTCGGCCCATCACACCATCAAGCGCGTCGATTTCCCGCACCAGATGGCCCTTGCCGATGCCGCCTATGGACGGGTTGCACGACATCTCCCCGATCGTTTCCAACCGGTGGGTCAGCAGCAGCGTGCGCGCGCCCATGCGCGCGGCGGCGGCGGCTGCCTCACACCCCGCATGCCCGCCACCAACGACGACGACGTCGAAATGCCTGTTCATGCGCGGGGTATAGCGGCCCGCAGGGGGCGGGTGGAAGCGCGCGAGAGGGTCAGGTGCTTTCCCTGGTTGTCGTTCGGGATCAGCGGGGAGGTCCCCGGCGAACTTCAGCCAAGATTGCCGGGGTACCATCCTCTGGGATACTCACCACGCAGGAGGGACAGATGGCCCGCAACACATCGATCATCCTCGGCGACCACTTCGCGACATTCGTGGATGCGCAGGTCCGAACCGGTCGCTACGGCTCCGCCAGCGACGTCATCCGTGCCGGACTGCGCCTACTGGAAGACCAGGATGTTCAGCGCGAGATCCTTCGCGCCGCCCTGATCGCCGGTGAGGAATCCGGTCCCGCCGAACCGTTTGATTTTGGCGCATTCATCGACCACAAGCAGGCGTCGCGGACGCCATGACACTGGCGGTCCTGACGCCGACCGCCAGTGCCGACATCGAGGACATCTGGACCTACACCGAGCAGCGTTGGGGTACCGCCCAGGCCGAACGCTACGTGACAATGGTGGGTGAGGCATGTCGGGGCCTCGCACAGGGCACGACGTTCAGCGAGGACGCGAGCACCATTCGTGCGGGCTACCGCCGAACCCATGTCGGCTCTCACGTGATCTTCTTCCGCGCCGACTCCTCTGGACAGACCGTCGTCGTGCGTGTGCTGCACCAGTCCATGGACGTGGACCGGCATCTGTGACCCGTGCCCCGATGGCGCTCCGCGCCTCCCTCCCCTATATCCCCCACCATGCGCGCACGGTTCCTCAAGATGCATGGCTGTGGGAACGACTTCGTCATCTTCGACGAACGCCCGCGCGCGCTCGGCCTGACCCCAGCCCGAGCCGCCGCGCTGGCGAACCGACGCACCGGCATCGGCTGCGACCAGTTCATCACGCTGGAGCCTCCACCCCAGGGCGCCGATGTGTTCATGCGCATCCGCAACCCCGACGGGTCCGAGGCCGGGGCCTGCGGCAACGCCACGCGTTGCGTCGCCTGGCTGATGGCGCGCGAAACCGGGCGGCCCCGCCAGGTCGTGCGCACGATCTCGGGCGATCTGCCGTCCGAGTTGCTGCCGGATGGCCGCGTCCGCGTCGACATGGGGCCGGTCCGGCTGGACTGGGACCAGATCCCCCTCGCCCGCCCGATGGACACGCTGCGGCTCGACCTCGCACGCGGGGATGTGCGCGATCCGGCGGCGGCCAGCATGGGCAACCCGCACGCGACGTTCTTCGTGCCGGACATGGACGCTGTCGACATCGAGGCGATCGGTCCCTCGCTGGAACACGACCCGATCTTCCCGCAAAAGGCCAACATCGGCTTTGTCCAGGTCCTCGCCCCCGACCGGTTCCGCCTGCGGGTGTGGGAGCGCGGCGCCGGCCTGACGCTCGCCTGCGGGTCGGGCGCCTGCGCAGCCATGGTCAACGCCGCCCGCCGCGGCCTGACCGGGCGGCGCGCCACCGTCCTGGTCGATGGTGGGACGCTGGAGATGGAATGGCGGGAGGACGGTCACGTGCTGATGACCGGCCCCATCGCCACGTCTTTCCAGGGTGACCTCGAACTCGACGATTTCCCGTCATGACGGTCGAGGTGCTGACCTTCGGCTGCCGCCTGAACGCCTATGAGTCGGAGGTGATGCGCGGCCATGCCGCCGCCCTGACGGATACGGTCATCGTCAACACCTGCGCCGTCACGGCCGAGGCCGAACGCCAGGCGCGCCAGACCATACGGCGGCTGTCGCGCGAACGCCCGGGGGCGCGCATCGTCGTCACCGGCTGCGCCGCCCAGATCGACCCGGCGAAATGGTCCGCCCTGCCCGGCGTCGACCGCGTGCTGGGCAACGAGGACAAGCTGAAGCCGGAAAGCTGGCTGCCGGACGCGCCGGGCGTGGTGACGGACATCATGGCGGCGCGGGAGACGGCGCCGCATCTGGTCACCGACTTCGCTGGCAGAGCGCGCGCCTTCGTGCAGGTCCAGCAGGGGTGCGATCATCGGTGCACGTTCTGCGTCATCCCGTTCGGCCGCGGCCCCAACCGTTCGGTGCCGATCGGCGTGATCGTGGACCAAGTGCGGGCGCTGGTCGCCTCGGGCTATCGGGAGGTCGTGCTGACTGGCGTCGACATCGCCTCCTACGGCGCCGACCTGCCCGGACAGCCGACGCTGGGGCAGATGGTGCGCCGCGTGCTGGCGCTGGTGCCGGACCTGCCGCGGTTGCGCCTGTCCTCCATCGATCCGGCGGCGATCGATGCCGATATCTGGCGCCTGCTGGCCGAGGAACCCCGCCTGATGCCGCATCTGCATTTGTCGATCCAGGCCGGCAGCGACCTGATCCTGAAGCGGATGAAGCGCCGCCACCTGCGCGCCGACGCGCTGGCCGCGATCGAGAAGGCGCGCGCCCTGCGCCCCGGAATCGCCATCGGCGCCGACCTGATCGCCGGTTTCCCGACCGAGACCGACGCGCTGTTCGCCGAAACCCTGGATTTCGTCACCGAGGCCGACCTGCCCTTCCTGCATGTCTTCCCCTACAGCGAGCGTCCCGGCACCCCAGCCGCCCGCATGCCCGCCGTGCCGGTGCCGGACCGCAAGGCACGGGCGGCGGCGCTGCGGGCGGCTGGGGACGCGGCGGCGGCGAGGTTCTTCGCGGGGCAGGCCGGCCGCGTCGTCTCCCTGCTGACCGAAACCGGCGATGCCGGCCATAGCGAGCATTTCGCGCCGGTCCGCCTCGCCGCCCCCGTCGCGGCGGGCCTGGTGATCCCGGCGCGCGTCACCGGCGCCACTCGGAACGGCCTGTTGGCGGAGGCAGCCTGATGGCACTCGGAAGCTTCTTCTCGCGCCTGAAGGAAGGCCTGTCGCGCAGTTCGGCCAAGATCACGGAAACGATCACCGCGGTCTTCAAGAAGCGCCGCCTGGATGATGAGGCGCTGGAGGAGCTGGAAGACCTGCTGCTGACCGCCGATCTGGGCGTTGACGTCGCGCGCAAGATCATCGCCGAGTTCCGCCGCACCCGGTTTGGCAAGGAAGTCACCGACGAGGAGATCAAGCAGGCCCTCGCCGAGGAAATCGCCGCCATCCTGGCCCCCGTCGCGCGTCCCCTGGTGCTCGACCCCACGAAGAAGCCGCATGTCGTGCTGGTCGTGGGCGTGAACGGGACGGGCAAGACCACGACGATCGGCAAGCTGGCGCAGTTGTATCGTGATGAGGGCCGGCGCGTGGTGATGTGCGCGGGCGACACGTTCCGCGCCGCGGCGGTCGAGCAGTTGCAGATATGGGGCGAGCGGACGGGGGCGACGGTGGTCTCGGGTGGGCAGAACGCCGACTCGGCGGGGCTGGCCTTCGATGCTCTGGTCCGCGCGCGAGCCGATCAGGCGGATGTGCTGCTGGTGGACACCGCCGGGCGGCTGCACAACAAGAACGCGCTGATGGAAGAACTGCGCAAGATCATCCGCGTGCTGCGCAAGCAGGACGAGACGGTGCCTCACAGTGTCCTGCTGGTACTGGACGCGACGACGGGCCAGAACGCTGTGCAGCAGGTCAAGGTCTTCAAGGACATGGTGGACGTGACCGGACTGGTGGTCACCAAGCTGGATGGCAGCGCGCGCGGCGGGATCGTGGTGGCGCTGGCCGAGGGCTTCGGCCTGCCCGTCCACGCCGTCGGCGTAGGCGAAAAGGCCAGCGACCTGCGGCCGTTCGACGCGGGGGACTTCGCCCGCGGCCTGGTCGGGTTGGGCTGACGCGGCCACGCCGCGACCGGGGGCATCCTCCACCCCGACGGACCCCACAATGGTGACGCGTGCGCGGTCGGGTATGATCTCCGTGCCAGCCGCGACCATGCGGCCGCGGAATCGTTACCAGGAGGGATGTGATGCGACTGGGATTCATCGGACTGGGAACCATGGGCGCGTCCATGGCCGCGAACCTGCTGCAAGCAGGCTTGCAGGTCGCCGTGCATGACGTCCGCCGCGACGCCGCGGATCGGCACATCCAGGCCGGCGCCACCTGGTGCGACAGCCCCGCCGCGATGGCTGCCACCTGCGACGCGGTGTTCACCTGCCTGCCCGACCTACACGCGATCGAGGCCGTCGCGCTCGGCCCCGACGGGCTGATCACCACAGCGCGTCCCGGCTTCGCC
>WBZQ01002519.1_pt1 | contig 11722 bp, 6 predicted proteins | sample 5204251 | NCBI WGS metagenome assembly WBZQ01 (sample SAMN12412402, study PRJNA552823) | activated sludge metagenome | isolation source: activated sludge from nitrification reactor of wastewater treatment plant... | place: USA: Virginia | collected 2017-09 | reverse complement strand
CGACGTGCGGCGTCATTTGGACAAAACGCATTTTGCCTGGATTGGCGGCACTGACCCCAATGGCGTTTTCTATTACCGCATTCAAAGCCCGGTGATCCTGATCGAATTCGACCATCAGCGCCCGGTAGCGCTGTCGCGTTCGACTGCGCCGACGCGCAACCACATTCATACGGTGGTGCGCACACCCAACGGCAACGATTACGGCAAAGACCTGTTGCGTCAGCATCACGAACGCCATCCGCACGGCGCAAAAGGCCATTTGAAATAACAACCGAATCCGAGTGGCGATGACGTTTCGCCAAAAAGAAAAGCGGGCCGTTGAGCCCGCTTTTCTTTTTGGCACTGAACTATTTGCCTAGCGTTTTTTCGCGCGAAGTTTCGCGCCCGTCTTTTTTACCGGTTTGGCCGACTTGACGACTTTGACGGCTTTGGTCGGTTTGACGGCTTTGGCCGGTTTGGTTGATTTCGCCGGTTTGGGCGCTTGTGCGGCTACCTTGCCCGCAGGCTTGCCGTTGGTTTCAGCCTTGAGCGAATCCGAGGCAGGCAAGAGGGCTTCGCGCAACACTTCCTGAATGTGTTCGACAAACACGAATTCCATTTCGCGTTGCGGTTCCGGCGGAACCTCTTCCATGTCCTTGCGGTTTTGCGCAGGCAAAATGACTTTCTTGATTTGCGCGCGATAGGCGGCCAGCACCTTTTCCTTGACGCCGCCGATGGGCAGCACATTGCCGCGCAAAGTGATTTCGCCGGTCATCGCCACGGTTTTGCGCACGGGGCGATTAGAGAGCACCGACACCAACGCGGTCGCCATCGAAATTCCCGCTGATGGGCCGTCTTTGGGAATCGCGCCTTCGGGAATGTGGATGTGGATGTCGTATTTGGTAAAGACTTCCTCGTCAATGCCCAGGTCTTGTGCGCGCGATTTGGCAAACGAATAGGCTGCGTGGGCCGATTCGCGCATGACGTCACCCAGTTGCCCGGTCAGTTGCAACACGCCTTTGCCGCGCATGGTGATGGCTTCGATAAACAGGATGTCGCCGCCCGTTGCCGTCACCGCCAAACCGGTCACGACACCGACCTGATCGTGTTTCAGCATCTCATCCGGCTCGACCTTGGCCACGCCCAAAAATTCGTGCAGGTTTTTGACCGTGACTTTGAGCTGTTCGCTGTTGCCTTCGGCAATGCGACGCGCAACCTTGCGGCAGATTTTGCCGACTTCGCGTTCGAGCTGACGCAAGCCGGATTCGCGCGTGTATTTGGCGATGATGTCGCGCAAGGCAGGTTCAGAGATGTGCAGATGTTCGGGTTTGATGCCGTTTTCTTCCATCTGTTTGGGCAACACGTGACGCAGAATGATCTGCATCTTTTCTTCTTCGGTGTAACCCGACAGGCGAATGATCTCCATGCGGTCGCGTAACGCGGGCTGAATTGTTTCCAGCACGTTGGCAGTCGTCATGAACATTGCATTCGACAAATCGAACGGCACATTCAGATAGTTGTCACGGAAGCTGTTGTTCTGTTCCGGATCAAGCACTTCGAGCAAGGCAGAAGACGGATCGCCGCGAAAATCCGAGCTGACCTTGTCAATTTCGTCGAGCATGAGCAGCGGATTGTTGGTGCCCGCTTGTTGTACCGCCTGAATGATGCGGCCTGGCATCGAACCGACATAGGTGCGGCGATGACCGCGAATTTCCGCTTCGTCGTGTACGCCGCCCAGGCTCAGGCGGACAAATTTGCGATTGAGCGCGCGCGCAATCGAACGCCCCAGACTGGTTTTGCCGACGCCTGGCGGGCCGGCCAGACACAGGATCGGGCCTTTGGGTTTTTCTTTGATCTTGCGCACGGCCAGCGCTTCGATGATGCGCTCTTTGACTTTTTCCAGCCCGTAATGATCTTCGTCCAGAATCTCCTGCGCTTTGATGAGGTCGTGGTTTTCCTTGGACGATTTCGACCAGGGCAAGGCCACCATAATGTCCAGCCAATTGCGCAAGGTGCCGGTTTCTGCCGCGTCAGGATGCATGCGTTCCAGCTTTTTCAACTGGCGATCAACCTCTTCCTCGACGGCTTTGGGCATTTTGGCCTTGGCCATTTTTTCGCGATAGGCGGTGATGTCTTCGGCCAGTTCGTTGCCTTCGCCCAATTCGGCCTGAATCGCTTTCAGTTGCTGGCGCAGATAAAACTCGCGCTGTGAACGATCAATTTCGCCTTTGGCCTGGGTGTTGATTTCCTGCTGTACGGTCAGGACTTCGATTTCCTTGGCCAGCAATTCGTTGACGCGGTGCAAACGCGGCACGACGTCAATCATTTCCAGCACGGTTTGCGCGTCTTCGACTTTCAATTCCAGGTTTGACGCCGCCAGATCGGCCAGGCGCGCCGGGTCTTCGACGGTGGTGACGATGGCCATCACTTCCGGCGAAATGTTTTTGCCCAGCGCCACGGCTTTGTCGAGCGAACCGCGCACATTGCGCGTCAAGGCTTCGAGTTCCAGGCTTTGTTGCGCAGGCGCTTCTTTCAATTCTTCGATGCGCGCTTGCAAGAATCCTGAGGGGTCTTCGATGTAATTGATTTTGGCGCGCGCCACGCCTTGCACCAGGATGCGAATGCGCCCGTCGGGCAATTTGAGCATGCGCATAATGATGGCGACTGTGCCCACGTCATACAGATCACCCGCGCCGGGTTCTTCCATATTCGGGTCTTTTTGTGCGGCGAGCATGATCATGCGGTTTTCGGCCAGTGCCTGATCCACCGCACGGATCGAACGTTCGCGGCTGACAAACAACGGCACAATCATGAACGGGAAGATCACGATGTCGCGCAACGGCAGCACCGGCAAGGTTTCAGGAATCTTCAACTGCTCGTCTGGTAGCTCAGCAGGTGTTGGTTTTTCTTCTTGTTCTACAGTGTTCGACATAAAAATAGGTCTTAAAAATTTATGCTCTAGGCCGGCAACAACTACGGCAATGAAGCAACCACGTTATGCGGGCGTGATCGGAATGGTGAGTTCCCGCCCACAGACTTTTGTTTTGGGCAAACGGATTTGCAATATGCCGTCTTGCAAACGCGCTTCGATCTGTTCGGTATCAATCGGCCAGCGCAGCGCAACCTGAAAGGAAAATGCGCCATAGCTGCGTTCCAGGCACAAAAAACGCACGGGGCGTTCTTCTTCCGGCAGCAAACTGCCGGTCGGACCTCCGCGTTCTTTGCGACCTTCGATTTTGAGCAGATGATCGAGCAACGTGATGCGCACGTGGTCAAGCGATACGCCCGGCAGTTCGACGCGCACCAAAATGGCGTCGTCCATTTCCGCCACGTCAACGGGCGGCATCCAGGCGTTCGGCAGCGACGCGAGCGAGCGCATTTCGTCCAGACGCACCAGCATGCGGCGCATCTGTTCGCGCAATTGTTCGGCGACTTCTTTAGAAAGTGGATGTAACGAACCAGTGATTGCCATACGGGTTACAAGGTAAGCGGGATGGCTGTTTGTGGCAACCCCTCCCTTTCAGCTAGCCAACAAGATTGCGAATCAACTTCGCCAGAAAAAGGGATTCTAAAGCAAACCCGCCCGAATTGGGATGGGCAGGCATCTGCCGGCATCTGTAAGAAGACGTACAGTACGTGCGCTTCTGTCCCGGCTGATTTGCGCTTTCCCGGTGAGACGGCGAAAATCCCGGCCCGCATGCAATCCCCGAAAACGAATGTCAGCAAAATCCTGATTCGCGGCACAAACTGGCTGGGCGATGCCGTAATGACGACTCCTGCGTTACAACGGCTCCGCGCGTCATTTCCTGACGCGCATCTGGCTTTACTTGCCACGCCGCGCACGGCGGGCTTGTTTGAAGAGTCGCCGTTTCTGGATGAAGTGATCCTTTATCGCCGCCGCGAAGAAGGCATACGCGCGTTTTGGGCGACGGTGCAAACGTTGCGAAACCGGCAATTCGACCTGGCGGCGTTGTTTCAAAATGCGTTTGAAGCCGCGCTGCTTACGAGTTTGGCGGGCATTCCGCAGCGCGTCGGCTTTGTCGCCCAAGGCCGCTCGTGGTTGTTGACGGGCAGGCTTTATCGTGGCCCGCAGCACCGCAACCGGCATCAGATACATGACTATCTGGACATTGTCGCACTGTGTGAACGGCTTTGTCTGGGCGCGGAATTTCAGGCGTCGCCCGACGATCCGCTGCCGGTTTTGACCACCAGCCAGCGGCAACGCGCCGCCGCGGAGGCTTTGCGGCAGCGTTATGAGTTGGCAGCCACGCAACCGCTCGTGGCATTGAACACCGCCGCGACAAATTCGCGCGCAAAGTGCTGGCCCGAAGACCGGTTTGCCGCCTTGGCGGACGAATTGAGCACGCATGAAAATGCGCGCGTCATTTTGATCGGCGCTGAATCTGAGCGCGCCAATGCCGAGCGGGTCGTGCAACAAATGAAAACTGACGGCGCCTTGAATCTGGCCGGTCGCACGAGCATGGCAGAGTTGCTGGGTTTGCTGGAAAGTTGCGCGTTGCTGGTGACAAACGACACCGGACCGGCACACGTCGCGGCAGCCTTAGGCCGTCCGACGCTGACGTTGTTTGGTCCCACCAACGAGTTTGAGACGGCTCCTGCCGGGCCGTATGCCGAACTGATGCGCGCTGACGGCATCGAATGCGCGCGCTGCATGCATCGCGAATGTCCGATTGATCACCGTTGCATGACGCGCCTGACCGTAGCGGAAGTCTTCAGCCGTGCGCGCAGCCTTTTGCGTTCGGCTTCGGCGCTGTGACATACTTTCGCGCGGCTTCCCCCTGAAATGAAATATCCCCTTATCCAAAGCATACAAGTTTGCGCAGCCCGCAGCGGTGTGCGCATACATCATCGAGTCGTGAACCCATCACCACGAGGAGGAACGGTTATGAAACGAGTTGGATTCTTCGCGGTCAGTGTGTTGCTGGCGTTGTCATGCGCGGTTGTTGCGTTTGCGCAGGGCGGTTCCGCCGGGAACGATAAGCTGGCCAAACGCACGACGCTGGCCGTCCGCTACGTCACCAACAAAAAGACGGTTGTGAATTTAACCGGCACATCATTGTCGCCGCGCGTCACCGGTCGCGCCGAAGTCGAATACAAAAACAATTTTGCCCGTACCAGAATCAAAGTCGAAAATCTCGACAATCCGCAAAGCTACGGGCCGTTTTACACGACCTTTGTCGTGTGGATCGTCACTCCCGAAGGCCAGACCGACAATTTGGTGGAACTGACACAGAGCTATCAGGCAGAAGCCGATACCAAGAGTTCGGCGCAAACGTTCGGCTTGATCATCACCGCCGAACCGCACGGTGCGGTGAAATATCCTTCGCAAAAAGTCGTGGCCGAAACGACCTTGCCCAAAAATACGACCGCTGGTGTGCAAACCACGCAAGCCGAATACAGCTATGACAAAGGCGCGTTGTATGAAACGGCGGAAGACTCCACTTTGAAAGCGGATTATTCGACGCCGCGTCTGGTGCTCGGCGCGCGCCGTTCGTTGGACATTGCGCGTCGCGCTGGCGCGAAAGAATTCGCCGCCGATGAATGGAAACAGGCGAACGAAAAGCTGGCGACGTTGGAGCAATTGTGGCCGCGCAATCTGAAAGACGAAACGAAATTCAGTGGACTGGCGCGTGATGTGATGCGTCTGGGCCAGGTTGCGCGCGATCTTTCCAGCGAACGCGAAGAGCAGGCGCGCATCGAAAACGAACGTCAGGAACGCATGCGCCGTCTGGCCGAAGCCAAAGATCAGGCCGAGCGTGCTCAGGCCGAAGCCAATCGCGTCCGACTGGAAGCCGAGCGCGCCAAAGCCGAAGCCGAACGGGCAAAAGCTCAGGCGGAAGCCGCCAAATTGGAAGCCGAGAAAGCGGAACGCGCTGCGGCTGAAGAACGTGCCCGCCGTGAACAGGCTGCGCGTGATGCCGAAGCGGTCAAGGCACGCGCTGAAGCCGAACGTCGTGCTGCGGAAGACGCCACGCGCCGCGCTGAAGCGGATCGCGCGGCAGCACGCGCTGAAGCGGAAAAAGCCAAGCAGATGGCCGAAGAAGCCAAACGCGAACGCGATGCCGCGTTGCAAAAACTCTACGTTTCGTTGTCAGAGATTTTGGACACCAAACGCGAAACGCGCGGTTTCATTGTGAACCTGGGCGATGTGCTGTTTGACACCGGACGCGCCACACTCAAACCCGCTGCGCGCGAAAAACTGAGCAAGCTCGCGGGGATTTTGCTGGCCTATCCTGGCAATCTGACGCTCGAAATCGAAGGCCACACCGATGCTGTTGGTTCTGACGAATTGAACAACAAGTTGTCAGAAAGCCGCGCTGGTTCTGTGCGTGACTATTTGGTTAGCGCAGGCGTCAAGTCGGAAAAGGTCAAAGCCGTGCGTGGATTTGGCAAAACGAAACCGATTGCGACGAATGACACTGCCGCCGGACGTCAGCAAAATCGTCGTGTCGAAGTCGTCATCGAAGACGCCGATCAACAAGCCAAATCAGGCGGGCAATAACGCGCGATAGTTAATTCAACCAACCGATAGGAAAACGCGGAGAGCTTGGATGAACGTCCTGCTCCGCGTTTTTCTTTTTGGCTGACCTTCAGACGCTTGGAGTGTTTTATCGTTTCTGTATGATCTGAATTATTTGTCGTTTCTCTCTGGTTGAATACCTTCCAAAAACTGTCTGATGCTGTTTTCCAAGAAACCAAACGCCATCCGAAATTCTGAACCTGCGCGCTGAAATAAAGTGCAGGCTTGCGCGTCATCAGCCGCGCGCTTCCACGTAAAAAGCACGTCTGACAAAAGGGTTTTCACTGTCTGGGCCGACAACTGTGCGTCGTTGGAATGGTCATTGCACAACGTGACTGTGCAATTGTGCTTAAACAGGTTGGACGAGTTTCCAACTATGACTGAACAACAAGACCATTTCCCTACAGGAGGAGGCTATGAAATCCAAAGCATTGTTTTTGGTGCTGGCGCTCTGTTGCTGGGCGGTGACAGGGTTGGCACAGACCAGCCGTGGCACCGTCAGTGGCACGGTGACAGACCCTACCGGTGCGGTGATCGCTGGCGCCAGCGTGACACTGACCAACACGGGCACGACTGTCAGCCGTTCGACCATCACCACTGGTGAAGGCGTTTTTCGTTTCGATGCCGTGGACTTGGGCAACTATACGATCAAGTTCACCGCCAACGGATTTGGCACCGTGGTGAAATCAAACATTGCGGTCAGCGCGAATTTGACCTCTACGGTCGACACGCAACTGTCGCCGGGCGGGCAGGAAATGTCAGTGGACGTGACTGCCGAATCGGGCGCGTTGTTGCAAACCGAAGCGCCTGTACGCGGCGGCAACATTGATGCCGGACGCATCACCGAATTGCCGATTGCCTTGCGTAATCCTGTTGCGCTGGCCCTGACCTTGCCGGGCGTTTCGTCCAATCGTTTCGGATTTGGCGTGGCCACGTTTGCCGTCAACGGCGGACGCGGACGCTCAAACAACTTCCTGATTGACGGCACCGAAAACAACGACATCTCGATTGCCGGACAAGGCTTCCAGATCAAAAACCCCGATGCCGTGCAGGAAGTTTCCGTGCAGACTTCCAACTATGACGCTGAATTCGGGCGCGCAGGCGGCGCGGTGGTCAACACCATCACCAAAGCCGGCACCAATCAATTTCACGGCACGGCTTCGTGGCAATACGATTCAACGCGTGATGATGCGTTGACCAACACGCAATCGCTCGATCCCAATTTGCGGCGGCGCGGCTATCCGCCGTATGGCACGGAGCACATTTTTGCCGGCACCATCGGCGGGCCCGTGAAAATTCCTGGCTTGTATGACGGCAAAGACCGCACCTTCTTTTTCGGTTCGTATCAGAACCAGCGTCAGGCGTCGAATACCGTCACCAGTGTGTTGGTGCCGTCAGCCGCGGGACGTGCGACGTTGCGCCAACTGTTTGCGCAAGGAGCGAATCCGCGCGTAGATACCTTGTTGGCCGTCACCGATGGCACCGTGGGCGTCGCCAACCTGACGCGCATCGCGCTGGGCAATAATCGTCCTGATGTCGAATTTGGTCAGGCCGTGACCGCGTTTGCGCAAAGTTATGTCGAACCGCAATACCAGGTCAGAATTGATCACAAGGTTAGCGAGAAATCGCAATTGTCGGCGCGCTATCTGTTCGCTGACCAGAATGCGCCGGTGGGCGGCGCGACGCTTGGGCTGCCGGGATTTACGACCAGCCAGGCCAACCGCTTCCAGAATTTCCTGATCAGCGAAACGCATGTGTTCTCGCCGACACTGACCAACGAATTGCGTTTGTCTTACAACCGCATCGCGCTGGCGTTTCCCTTCGATCCGCCGAACGCGCTGGCGCAAACCTTGCCCAGCATTGCCATTGCTGGCGTGACGACGGCGCAAGGTGTGGGTTGGAACTTCGGCATTCAAACCAACTTGCCGCAAGGCCGCATCGCCAACAACTACGTCATTCAAGACACCGTGACGTACATCAAATCCAATCACACCTTCCGCACCGGCTTTGACTTGTTGCAACAACGTTCGCGGCAATTTGCGCCGATCAACGAACGCGGTTCGCTGACGTATAACGCGGGCGGCGGGTTCACCGGTCTGGCCAACTACGTGGATGATTTTGGCGGCGCCGGTCCAGGCACGGGCAGCGCCAACCGCGATTTCGGCAGCCCGCGCTATTACCCTGAACTGTTCCGGCAAGCGTATTTCTTCCAGGATCGCTGGCGCGTGAACGATGCGCTGACGCTGACGCTGGGCGTGCGCTATGAAAATTTCGGCAATCCGATCAACTCCGTTCGCACGGCGGCGTTTACCGGGTTGTTCAATGTTGACCCGGTGACGTTGCAAGGTCCGTATTCACGGCCGAGCAAGGTTGCTGCGGACAACAACAACTGGGCGCCGACCATCGGCATTGCCTATTCACCGTCGTTCAAGAGCGGTGTGCTCGGCGCGCTGTTTGGCGATAAGAAGAGCGTCATTCGCAGTGGATATCAGATGGGCTACGATTCGTTCTTCAACAACATCGCGTCGAACGCGGCCACCTCAGCGCCGAACGTGGTGGCGACGCAAGTCATCTCTTCGGTGACGACCGCCAATCCGCGCGGATTGGGCAATCTGTCAGCGCAATTGCCGACGACCGCGCGCGCGTTGTCGCCGTTTGATGCGCAAACGCTGGCCGATCCGAACCTGGTCAATCCTTACTATCAACGTTGGTCGTTGGGCATTCAGCGCGAATTGCCGGGCCAATTGATTGTGGACGCTTCGTATGTCGGATCGAAAGGCACGAAGCTTTACATGAATGAAGACCGCAATCCGCTGGTTCCGGCGGCGTTGCAAGTCACGCCCGCCGGTTACACCGGCACCCGTTCGGGCCGTCTGGACAACCTGCAAGGCGGGCGCACGATTCGTTCCAACAGCGGCGGATCGAACTACCACGCCGGTCAATTGTCGGTGTCGCGTCGTTTTAGCAAAGGCTTGTCGCTGACGGGCGGTTATACCTGGTCGAAGATGATTGATAACAACAGTGAAATCTTCGCTTCGGCGGGATTGAGCAACGGTTCGCTTTCGATCACGCCGCACATTTTGGGCGGTGAACGCAACGAACGCGCCGTATCGTTGTTTGATCGTACGCATCGTGCGGTGTTCACGTATGTTTACGAACTTCCGTTCATGCGTGACCAAAAAGGCGTGCTGGGCCGCATCGTGGGTGGCTGGCAATTGTCGGGCATCACGACGTTTGAAACCGGTGTGCCGTTCACGGTTGCCAATGGTGTTGATGCCAACGGTTTTGGCGGTAACAACGACCGTCCTGACTTGAACCCCTTTGGGCAAAAAGGCGTGCGCGCCGTGCCCAATGCGACCAGCCCGACAGGCTATGTCAACCCTGATGCCAACAACGCGCCGATTGATCCGAAAACGGCGCAATACATCGGGGTGGCTGCGGGCAGCAATCGCAATGGCACTGCCGGACGCAACACGGAACGTACGCGTGGCGTGAACAACTTTGATTTCACCGTGCAGAAACAGTTCCGTCTGAGGGAACGGACGAGCCTGCAATTCCGCACGGAGTTCTTCAACGTGTTCAACCATCCGCAATATGGTTCGGTCAGCATCAGCCCGTTTGCTCCAGCGACGGCTGGTCCTTCGGCCAACGTCATCAACACGGCGGCAGGCCAGTTCCTGCAACCGCAATTTGGCGATGGCGGCGGGCGCGTGGTGCGTTACCTGATGAAGCTGACGTTCTAAGTCCGCAGCATTTCACGGGCGGTGATCGGTTACTGAATCACTGGCCCAGTTTGGTTACTCATTGTCTGGCTCAGCGAGTTTTCTCGCTGAGCCTCTTTTTTTTCTTTTGTGCTGGACACGCCTGCACGGTGTTTATGCCTGTCATAAAGACTGGAAGTTTTGCGCAGCGCGATGCCAGTTTTCTTGAAGCCTTTCCGTTTCATTCGTCCCAAATCCGAGAACGCTTATGTCGAATTCGGTACGCCAACACACATTGTTCAGCGCGCGCGTGGCGTTTCCACGACTTTTCCTGCAATCGTCTCTGCGTGGATATGAAAAGCTGAAGAATCATTCGCATTTTCAAACGACAGTTGAAACGCATAAGCCGCATTTCACGCGCTAAACCCTTGTCATCTCTAGCTACAAAGAGCTGGAACAACAGTTGCGCATAGGACGGTGTCCATCTGGAAAATCAGATTGGAATGATCTCCAACGAACCGAGTCGCACGATGCGCCAATGCTTGCCGGTAGCGGATTGCTTCCCAAGAACTTGTAGCCCGCAGGCGGGCTGGTTGCGTGGTGCGTGAGCCGATAACAAAAAATGGTAAGGAGGGTTCAGATGTATCGTCTGACACGATTTCGCGGGCGGGCTTTATGCGCGCTCCTCTTCGCACTGTGCCTGAATGTGCATAGCTTTGCGCAATCGTTCAATTCCAGTGTGAGCGGCACCGTGAAAGATCCCACCGGCGCTGTGATCGCAGGCGCGAAGATTACGTTGATTGATTTATCCACTCGTCGTGAAGTCACGGCGACCACCAACGAACAGGGACAATACGTTTTCACCGACGTGCGCGCGGGCAATTACAAATTGATTGCCGAACGTGATGGCTTCAAGAAAGAAGAAGTCAACGGCGTGCAGGTCAACGTCGCCACACCAGCCACGGTCAATTTTGATTTGCAAACCGGTCAGATTGCCGAAGTCATCACGACCTCGGCGTCTGAAGCGCAAACCGTCGTCAACACCGAAAACGCGACGTTGCAAACGACCGTACTCGAACGGCAGATCAACGATCTGCCGCTGAACGGGCGCAATCCGCTTTCGCTGGCGGGTTTGCAAGCGGGCGTTAACACCAGCGGCAGCAACCGCACGGCCACCGTCAACGGCATGCGCGGAACCTTTACCAACCTGACCTGGGACGGTATCAACATCAACGACAACTTCATCCGCACCGACAGCTTTTTTGGCAGCGCCGCGCCAAGCGTGGTCAGCGTTTCGGAATTCACCCTGACCACGCAAAACGGCGGGCCAGGCGACGGACTGGGTGTTGCGCAAGTCAAACTGGTGACGCCGCGTGGTTCGACTGAATACCACGGCAACGTGTTTGAATATCATCGTAACGATGCGCTCGACGCCAATTCGTTTTTCAACAACGCGGCGGGCATCGAAAAAGAAAAGCTGATTCAGAACCAGTTCGGTTTT
>WBZQ01002518.1_pt1 | contig 11722 bp, 8 predicted proteins | sample 5204251 | NCBI WGS metagenome assembly WBZQ01 (sample SAMN12412402, study PRJNA552823) | activated sludge metagenome | isolation source: activated sludge from nitrification reactor of wastewater treatment plant... | place: USA: Virginia | collected 2017-09 | reverse complement strand
CGATCCACGAACTCGCCGGCGGCTGGATCAGCGAGCGCAAGGGCACGCCGGTGCCGCCCTTCCTGAAGCTGGCCTACGTCGGCTTCTCGATCTTCGGCCTGGTCTACCTGTTCCTGTACGCCGCGGGTGAGGTCACGCACGAGACGCGCGGTCCGCTGGTGCGCCAGCTCAACGCCGCTTCCGACCTGCCCGGCACGGGTTTCCTCTTGTTCCTGGGCGCCGTGCTGCTGGCCTTCATCGGCGGCCTGCTGTGGTACGGCGTGCTGCGCCAGGCGGGGTCGGACGAGTGAACGCGGCGCCGCTCACGTCGTCGGCCTACAAGCGCCTGCGCCTGCCCGACGCCGAGCGCTACTGGGTCGAGCAGGTCAAGTGCCGGGTGGGCTGTCCGGTCTTCACCGACGCCTGCGGCTACGTGACCGCGGTGGCCGAGGGGCGCGATCGCGACGCCTATGCCATCGCGCGCGCCACGAACCCGTTCGTCTCGATCTGTGGGCGCATCTGCGGCGCGCCCTGCGAGCGCGCCTGCCGGCGCGGCAGCGTCGATACGCCGGTCTCGATTCGCGCCATCAAGCGCTGGGCCTGCGAGCTGTACGGCAACGAGAGCGGCTCGCACGAGCACTACCATCGCCACGCCGACACGCGCATGCTGCCGGAGCGCGGCGACTGGCACGAGCGCATCGCGGTGGTGGGCGCCGGGGTGGCCGGCCTGACCGTGGCGCACGACCTGGCCCGCGCGGGCTACCGCGTCACGGTCTTCGAGGCCGGCCCGGTGCCGGGCGGCATGCTGACGCAGGGCGTGCCGCTCTATCGCCTGCCGCGCGAGCTGGTCAAGGCCGAGATCGACGCCATCTTGTCGCTGGGCGTGGAGCTGCGTCTCAACGCGCCGGTCGGCGCGCCGGGACGCACGCTCTCCGACCTGCGGCGCGAGGGCTACGCCGCCTTCTTCATCGGCGCCGGCCTGCAGGGCAGCCGCAGGCTCGACGTGCCGGGCGCCGATCTACCGGGCGTGGTGCACGGGCTCGAGTTCCTGAAACTCGTCAACCTCGGCCAAGACGTGCAGATCGGCCCGCGCGTCGTGGTCATCGGCGGCGGCAACGTGGCCTTCGACGTCGCGCGCACAGCCCTGCGCCAGGGCCAGGCGCTCGAAGACCAACTCGAGGGCCTGCGCATCACGGCCGACGTGGCGCGCACGGCCGCGCGCCGCAGCGGCGTGCGCGAGGTGCACGTGGCCTGCCTCGAAGCGCTCGACGAGATGCCCGCCGACCGCATCGAGATCGAAGAGGGACAGCACGAGGGCCTGCGTCTGCATCCTTCGCTCGGCCCACGCGCGATCCGCGGCGCGGGACGCGTGCAGGCGGTGGAGTTCGCGCTCTGCACGTCGGTGTTCGACTCGGAACGGCGCTTCAGCCCGCAGTTCGACGAGAGCACGCGCGAGACGCTCGAGGCCGACACGGTGATCCTGGCCGTGGGTCAGCGCGCCGAGCTGAATTTCCTGGGCCCGGACGACGGCATCGAGCTCACGGAGCGCGGGCTCGTCAAGGTCGACGCCGACACGCTCCAGACCTCGCGCCCCGACGTGTTCGCTGGCGGAGACGTGGTGCTCGGCCCGCGCCTGTTCATCGACGCCGTGGCCTCGGGGCAGGTCGCAGCGCGCGGCATCCACGACTACCTGCGCCGCAGCACCACGCGCGTCGAGCTGCGCTCGGAGTGGTCGCCGGCGCGTTACACGATGGGCGCCGATTGGGAGTTGCGCGAGCGCAGCCTGCCGCCCTCGCTCGCGCCAGCGGCCGAGGAGCTGCAGAGCGCGGCCGAACGCATCGTCGAAGCCAACTACCCCGAGGCCGAGGCCCGCCGGCAGGCCGAGCGTTGCCTGCGCTGTGACGTGCAGACGTACTTCGAGGGCGCGCGCTGCATCGCCTGCAACGGCTGCGTCGACGTGTGTCCGGACGACTGCCTGCACCTGGTCGGCCTGTCGCAGGTGGCCGAGGACCCGCGCCTGCTGAGCATGGCTCAGGCGCAGCTCGGGCTCGACGCCCAGCAACTGGCGAGCTTCGCGCCGTTCGAGCTGGACGCGCTGGGCGGCGTGATGCTCAAGGACGAGACGGCCTGCATCCGCTGCTCGATGTGCGCCACGCGCTGCCCCACCGCCGCCTTCACCATGCGCCGGTTCAGCTTCCACCGCGAGCTCGTCAGCCAGCCGGGCGAGAACCCGCAGTTGCGCTACGCCTGAAGGGGAGCCTGATGTCAGCTCTGCCGCACTGGACGGGCCGCAGCACTCGCCGGCGACGACTGGTACAGCTCGTCTGCCTGTCGATCTTCGTGCTGCTGCCGGTCTTCGACCTGTTGCGCTTCGACCTGGGCCGCGGGCGGCTGCATCTGCTGCGCCACGAGCTCTGGCTCGACGAATGGGCGCTCCTGTGGCTGGTGCTGATGTTCGCGATGTGGCTGGTGGGCGCCGCGTCGCTGGTGCTCGGGCGCGTGTACTGCGCCTACGCCTGCCCGCAGACGGTCTTCAGCGAGTTGGCGCACGACTTCGACGCGCTGGGGCGGCGCCTGGCCCGGCACGCCCCGCCGCGCTGGCGCGGGCGCGTGGCGCAAGCCGCGTCGCTGCTCCTGGTGGCGCTCACTTCCATCGCGGCCTCGGCGTTGTTCATGGCCTATTTCGCGCCGCTGCCCGAAGTGCTCACGCGCCTCGCGCGCCTCGACGTGACGCCCTGGCTGGGCGCCGTAGGCCTGTGTGCGGCGCTGCTGGCCTTCCTCGACTTCGCCTTCGTGCGCGAGAGCTTCTGCCGCAGCGCCTGTCCCTACGGGCTGCTGCAGGGCGTGATCGAGGACGGCCGCAGTCTGCACGTGCGCTTCGACGCCACGCCCGGCGCGTGCATCGACTGCGGCGCCTGCGCGCGCGTCTGCCCGATGGAGATCGACGTCCGCCAGGGCTCGTTCCAGATCGAGTGCACGCGCTGCGGGAGCTGCGTCGACGCCTGCGACGCGGTGCTCGGTCGGCTGAAGCCGGCGCGCCCCGGGCTGCTGCGCTTCGACCTGGCCGGCTTCTCGTGGCGCCGCTGGGACGCCAAGCGCGGGCTGGTGGCGCTCTCCACGCTCGGGTTCGGCGTGGCGCTGGCCTTGGCCGTCGCCACGCGCCAGCCGCTCGCCGTGCGTCTGTCGCCGCTGTACCAGGACGCGCGCGGGGCGACGAGCGAGCGGGCCGAGTCGCGTTTCCTGCTGCGCGCCCAGAACCGCGGGCGCGAACCGGTGGCGCTCGAGGTCCACCCGGCCGGGCTGCCCGACGGCGCGCGCGTCGCGGGGCTCGAGGACGGAGTGGTCGCCCCCGGCCAGGAACGTCGCTTCACCCTGCTGGTCAGCGTGCCGCGGGCGCAGATCCACGCGAGCGTCACGCCGTTCGACTGGGTGATCGTGGCCGGCGGGCGCACGCTGCGCTTCCCGGCCGCGCTGTTCGCCCCTGGAGGAGGAAAGAGCTGATGACTCCCAAGGCCTCGTTCGGCCGAGGCGAGGGCACGCTGCTGCAGGCACTGCTCTGGGCCATCGGCGCGCTGTTCATCGGCATCATGCTCGTCGCCTGGGTAGCGGCGGAGCGCGCGGCGCCGGTGCTGCTCGACCTCGAGACCGGCCAGCCGGTGTCCGCGGCACGGCCGGCTCGGTGAACGCTAGCGCCGCGCTCGCGGGCGGCTATGACGACGCGCGCGCCGAGGTCAGCGCGCGTTCGCCGTTCCAGGCCTCGGAACTGCCGCTCTGCGCGCACTGTGGCCTGCTCGTGGCCGGCGGCCGGGCCGACGGGCAGCCCTTGTACTGCTGCAGCGGCTGCGCGCTGGCCCATCGCCTGACCGGCGCGCAGGCCGGCCATGGCCAAGCCGTCGGCATGTTGATGGCCGTGGGCGTGGGCGCGTTCCTGGCCCTCAACGTGATGATGCTCAGCTTCGTCCTGTATTCGGGCGGCGGCGAGGCCGACCGCGCGGCCGGCGAGACGTGGGTGCGCGCCGCGCTGCTGCTGCTCGCGACGCCGGCGCTGGTGCTGCTCGGCGCGCCGTTCCTGGCGCGCGGGCTCCGCCGTCTGCGCGCGCGCAGTCTGGACACCGACGTGCTGATCGTGATCGGCGTGGGGGCGGCCTACGTCCTGTCGGCGCGCTCGGTGTGGAACGGCCACGGGCCGCTGTATCTCGACACGGCCATGGGCATCCTGCTGTTCGTGACCGTGGGCCGCTATCTCGAGGCGGCCGCGCGCGCGCGGGCGACCGACGCGCTGGCGGCGCTGGCCAGCCGTCTGCCGCGCGAGGCCTGTCGTGTTCGCGACGGCCGCGACGAGCAGGTGCGCGTCGAAGACCTCGTGCCGGGCGACGTGCTGCGCGTGCGGCCGGGCGAACGTCTGCCCGTGGACGGCGAGGTGCTCGCAGGCGAGGCGTCCGTGGCCGAGGCCGAACTCACGGGCGAGTCGCTGCCCGCGCACAAGCGCCCGGGCGAGCGCGTGTCCGCGGGCACCCTCAACCTGGACGGCGCCCTCGTGATCGTCGCGCGGCAGACCGGCGCCGACACGCTGCTCGCGCGTCTGGCGCGACGCGTCGAGCAGGCGCGCGCGGGCCGCGCGCCGCTCGCGCCGCTCTCCGACCGCGTGGTGGCGGTCTTCGTGCCGGCTGTGCTGCTGCTGGCCGGGGCCACGTGCGCCTACTGGAGCTGGCGTGCCGACGTCGGCGTGGGCGTGCTCAACGCGCTCTCCGTGCTGCTCATCGCCTGCCCCTGCAGCATCGGCATCGCCACGCCGCTGGCAGCCAGCGCGGCGGCCGGTCGGGCGGCGCTGCACGGCGTGCTGGTGCGCTCGGGTGAGACCTTCGAGCGCCTGGCGCGCGCGCGCCGCGTGCTGTTCGACAAGACCGGCACGCTGACTTGCGGCCAGCCGGAGCTGTTGCGCGTCGCACCCGCCCTGGGCGTGGCCGACGACGACGTGCTGGGCTGGGCCGTGGCGCTCGAGGCGCACTCGGAGCACGTCCTGGCCGGCGCCGTGCGCGCGGCCGCCGCGGCGCGCGGCGTGGTGACGCGGCCCCAGAGCGGCTTCCGGGCCTGGCCTGGCCGCGGCGTCAGCGGACGCGTGGCCGCGCGGCTCGACGACGCGCCCGAGCTCGGTCCGCTCGTGCGGCTGGGCACGGCCGACTTCGTGGGCGACGCGCCGCCCTGTGCCGAGCCCGGAGTCAGCTTCGTGCACGTCTCGGTCGATGGCCGCTGGCGCGGCGCCCTGGCCTTCCACGACGCGCTGCGCCCTTCGGCCGCCGAGGCGCTGCAGGCGCTTCAGGCGCGCGGGCTGGCCCTGGAAGTGTTGTCGGGCGATCAGCCCGAGGCCGTGGCGGCCGTGGCCGCGAGTCTGCCGGGCCTCACGGCGCGCGGTGGTCTGCGGCCCGAGGACAAGCTGCGTCGGGTGGGCGAAGCGATCGCTCGGGGCGAGGCGCCGGTCATGGTGGGCGACGGCATCAACGACGCCCCGGCCTTGTCCGGCGCGGCCGTGGGCGTGACGCTCGAGAGCGGCACGGACCTGGCACGCGAGGTGGCCGACGTGACGCTGCTGGGCGGCGACCTGCGACGCCTGCCCTGGCTCATCGATCTCTCGGCGGCCACGCTGCGCACGGCGCGCTTCAACCTGGCCTGGGGCTTCGGCTACAACACCGTCGGTCTGGTGCTGGCCGCCCAGGGGCGACTGCATCCGCTCTTCGGCGCCGTGGCGATGGTGGCTTCGAGCCTGTTCGTGGTCCTGCAGGCGCAACGTCTGACGCGTCTGCCGCTGCCAGGCGAGCCGTGAGCGCGACCAGCGCCTGGTTGACCGCCGCCGCCCTGACGCTGGCCTCGTCCGCGCATTGTCTCGGCATGTGCGGCGGCTTCGCCCTGGCGCTCGCGGCGCCGGCGCGCGGGCGTGCCTGGCGCGCGCTGGGCTCACACCTGCTGCTGCAGCTCGGCAAGGGCGCGAGCTACGCCTTCCTGGGGGCGCTGGCGGGCGCGTTCGGTGCCGCCCTGGTGCGCAGCCAGGCGCTGGCCTGGGGCGCGCGCGCGTTGGCCGTGCTGGCGGCCGCCGGCCTATTGCTGGCAGGCCTCACGCTGCTGGGATGGCGCGCTTCGCGACCCGGCGCGTTCGCGACCTGGATCGCGCCGCTGCTGGCGCGCTGCATGGGGCCGCTGCTGTCCACGCGCGCGCGCGGCGCCGGCCTCGTCGTGGGCCTGGTGATGGGGTTCCTGCCCTGCCCGCTCGTGTACGCCGGCCTGGCGGCCGCGGCGGCCAGCGGCAGCGCGGCACGTGGCGCGTCGATCCTGGCCGGCGTCGCGCTCGGCACTCTGCCGGCGCTGAGCCTGCTGGCCGTCTTCGGCGGGCTGTGGGACGTCGCGGCGCGGCGCACGCTGGCGCGCGCGGCGGGCGCGCTGCTGCTCGTGGTGGCGCTCATCACGCTGGCGCGCGCGTTCGGCCTGCACGAGGGTCATGCGAGCCATGCCGCGGCCGGCGGCGCCCCACACGTCCACGCTCACTGAGCCGCCGGCGATCCGCGGCGGCGCAGCACACGCACGCCGAAGCCATAGCCGCTGCGGCTGAGCGGCAGGCCGAAGAGCGACGCGCGACGTGGGTTGAGGTCGTCGCGCACGACGTCGAAGTGCTCGGCCACGTGCGCTTCGAGGGCTGGCGGCAGCCGACGCGCGCGGCCGGGCGCGCCGGTGCCGTTGGCGGACAGCACGACCCAGTCGACCTCCGCGGGGTTGGTCGGCCGCCACCAGGCGGCATCGCGCACCTGGTACGCGTCGGCCAGCGACCACCACAGCTCGTCGACCAGCACCCGGCTGCCGGCGGGTATCGATGCCCGCACGCGCGCCGTCGCGGGGTCGAGCCGTTGCTCGGCCGGCAGGCTGACGAGCACGAGCGTGCGATGCAGGCCAGGCGCCGTGGCCAGCGCGCAGGCGGCGCAGGTCGCGAGCGCGAGCGCGACGGCCAGGCGCTGGCGCGACGCGCTCCAGGCACGCCACACGCACTCGAGCGCCGCCACGCACAACCACGGTCCCCACATCCAGAGGTACGTGTGCTTGCCCGGCAGCAGCACGACCAGCGCGGCGAGCGCCAGGCCGGGCACGAGAAAGAGGCTCGCCCAGGCCCGCCAGGTGAGCAGGCGCGCGCGGCCTGCGACGCCGCCCAGCGTCAGCAACAGGGCGATGCAGGCCAACAACGGCAGCGAGCCGCGCCAGTCGCCGAGGCGCAGCGTGAAGCCGCTCAGACGCTCGCGCAGCACGCTCTGGCCGAGCGCTTGACGGTACGCCTCCGGCACGGCCAGAAGCACGGGCGCGAGCACGGCCGCGCAGACCGCCGCGGCACAGGCCGCCCAGACCAGCAGCGCACGTGCTCGGCGGCGCGGCACGCTGGCCAGCACCAGCAGCGCGCCCTGGGCACCGAGCATGACGGCCACCCCGGGGCTCGTGCCCGCGGCCAGTCCGAGCGCCGCGCCGGACAGAGCCAGCTCACGCCCGCGCGGCACCGCTGCTCCGGCCAGCAGGCCGAGCGCGACCAGCGCGAAGAGCATGCCGAGCTCGTCGGGCCGGCCCGACGTGCCCAGCGGCACGACCAGCAGGGCCGCCCCGCAGGCGAGCGCGGCGGGGGCCGCAGGCAGCCGACGTCGCGCCAGCCAGCCGGTCGCCAACGCCAGCGCGACATGGATCAGCGCGTCGTAGCCGACGCACACGCGCCAGCCGAAGCCGCACAGCTTCACCGCCAGGCCGAACAGGAACGGATAGAGCGGCGGATAGGCGAAGAAGACCTCTTCGAGACCGGGCCGGGTGCCGGTGAAGCCGGCCAGTTCCGGCGCGGCGAAGCGCCCGCTCGCGGCCCACTCGCGGCCGGCCGCCTTGTAGAAGGTCTCGTCGGTGTTCGGGAAGCGCCCCAGGACCAAGAGCGCGAAGCACTGGACCACGAGCGCAGCCGCGAGCAGCGCGCGCGACCACCGATCGAGACGCGCGGCGCGAGCGCTCATGCCTCGTGGATTATTGACCAGGGAGCGCGACGCGGCGCGAGGGATAATCAGCGCGCTTCCCAAGCGCCCGCATGCCACGCCTGTTGCCGTACGCCATCCCGTCGCTGCTCGGCCTGCTGCTGAGCCTGAGCGTCTCGCTCTACGTCCTGCGGCGACGCAGCGGCGCCACTCGACGCTTCACGGTCGGCCTGGGCCTGGCCGTGGCCTGGTGGTGCGGCGGCCAGCTCGTGTGGGCCTTCACGGGCGACGCGCTCTGGCGCCGCCGCGTGAGCCAGTTCCAGTACCTGGGCATCACCAGCGCGCCGGTGCTGTGGCTGTTGGTCGCCGCGGCCTACACCGGCCGGCGCGCCTGGCACGCCGGTTGGCGCTGGGCGGCCTGGTTCGCGCTACCCGCCGTGACCGTGGCCCTGGTGCTGACCAACGACGCGCACCTGCTCGTCTGGCAGCGCTTCGAGGCGCTGCCCGAGCGGCTGAAGGCCAGCGTCAGCTACGGTCCCTGGTTCTACGTGCACACGGCCTACAGCTACGGGCTGGTGCTGCTCGCCTCGGCCCTGCTGGCCTGGCGCTTCGCGGCCTCGCCGCTCTACCGCGCGCAGATGGCCGTCGTGCTGCTCGGGCCGGCGGCCATCATGGCGGCCAACCTGCTGCACATCGCGGCGCGCTCCGTGCTGCCGATCGATCCCACGCCGGCCGGCTTCGCCGTCGGCATCGGCGCGCTGGCCTGGGCGCTGTGGCGCAAGGGCCTGTTCGAGCTGCTGCCGCTGGCGCGCGGCATCGCCCTCGAGAGCCTGCGCGATGGCCTGCTGGTGCTCGACGCGCACGGGCGCGTGGTCGACGCCAACCCGGCCGCGCGGCGGCTGCTGGGGCTGCGCGGCCTGGGCGCGGCGCTCGAAGAGCTGCTGCCCGGGCACGTCGGCAGCCGGACCGACGGCGCCCACGAGCTGCGTCTGCCGAACGGACGGCGCGTCGAATTGCACGTCTCGGTCGTGGGCGCCAGCGCGGCCGAAGAAGCCGAGGGCCGGGTCGTGCTGCTGCGCGACGTGACCGAAGCGCGCGAAGCCCAGGAGCGCCTCATGCAGGCCCAGGAGCAACTGAGCGCGCTCAACCGCGAACTCGAGAAGCTGGCCCACACCGACGCGCTGACGGGGCTCGCCAACCGCCGGCACCTGCTGAGCCGACTCGAGGAGGAGTGGGCGCGGGCGCGCCGCGGCGACCGCCAGGTGGCGCTCCTGTTCGTCGACTTCGACCACTTCAAACGCGTCAACGACACGCACGGTCACCTGGTCGGCGACCGCGTGCTCGAGAGCGCGGGACGCGCGCTCCAGGCGCTCGTGCGGCCCGCCGACCTGCCCGCGCGCTACGGCGGCGAGGAGCTCGCGCTGCTGCTGCCCGAGACCGACCTCGAGGGCGCCTGTGAGGTCGCGCGGCGCGTGCGTCAGGCACTGCGCGCGCTGCCGCACGTGGGCCACGACGGCAGCCCCTTCCACGTCACCGTGAGCATCGGCATCGCCGCGCTGCCGGTGCGCGTCGGGACAAGCCGCGACCTGATGGCGCGCGCGGACGCCGCGCTGTATCACGCCAAGGCCAACGGTCGCGACGGGCTGAGCCGGGCCGTGGGCGACGCTTTCGAACGCGTCGCGCTCGACTGAAGGCGAGTCCGCGTTGGGCGGACCGCGCGGGCGGGCGACAATCACGACGCGGTGCCGCCTTCGACGCGCGCCGCAAGGAGGGCGCTCGTGGCGTTCCCGTGGCGCGCGGCGCGCCAGACGCTGCGCATCGGGCTCGTGTGGCCGTTCCTGGGCGCCTGCGCGCTGCTGACCCTGGCGTCGCTCCTGCCGGTGCGGCTCGACGAGCGCAACTTCCAGGACCTGCGCCGCGCCGCATCGCTGCCCGTGCCGCGCGGCGTGCCGTATCTCTTCGTCAGCGCCGACGACGCCGGCCCGGCCTATCGCTTCGCGGGCTACGCGCTGCACAACCTGGCCTACCCGCGCCACGAAGCGTTGTGGCTGCACCTGGCAGGCGGCGCCAACCCGGGACGCGGCCTGCTCCTCGACGAGCAGGGCCGCCTGTGGCGCTCCGGCGGCGGCCACGAGGTCGACGCGCGCACGCTGGCGCCGTACGCATCGGGCGTCGTGCTGTACGACGCCGCGAGCACACGCGCGGAAGCGCAACGGCGCCTGCCGGCCCTGCGCAACGTGGCACACGTCGACGTCCTGGCGCCACCTGGTCCGTCGTTCGTGCGCCGCGCCTGGCGCTCCGAGTGGAGCCTGACGCGCCTGGCGCGCTTGACGGCGCTGCTCGGAGTGGCCGCCTGCGTGGGCCACGCCCTCAGTCTGTGGACGGGTACGGCGGCCACGGCCTGGGCCGCCACGCCGCTCGCCACGCTGGCCGTGTTGCTCGTCGGCTTGTCGGTCTCACAGCTCCTGCCCGTGCGCGCGCCCGGCCACCTGCCGTTCGCGCTCTGGCTGGCCGGCCTGACGACGCTCACGCTGCTGCAGCGGCGCATGCGCGGGCCGAGCGCGCCATGGCGCCTGGGGCGACTGTCGCTGGCCTCGGCCGCGTGCGCGCTGGCGTTCGGCGCGGCGCTCTTCGTCGCGCGTTTGGACTTCGACGAAGACGCGCACAGCCACTGGCTGCTGCAGGCGCGCTCGTACTACGACCTGGGACGGCACGTGCCCGAGGCCTTGCGCGACGGCCACGTGCATGCCGCCACGTATCCGTTCGGCTATTCGCAGGTGCTGGGGCTCGCGGCCTGGGCGGCCGCGCTCGATACGTCGCGCTTCCTGTGGCTCGACCTCGACACCTCGCTGGCGCTGCTCTTCTATCGACTTGGAGTGGCCGCGCTGGCCATGGGCACGCTGGCCCTGCTGGGCACGCACCTTGCGCGACGAGCGCCTGGGCTCGGCCTGAGCTGGGCCGGCCTGGCGCTCGTGCTGGCCTTCTTCCCGACCTTCCAGGGCCGCCATCTGGCGGCCGAGACGGTGCTGCTGCCGTGCCTCAGCGGGGCGTTGCTGCTGCTGGCCAGCGGCGAGCCCGCTCTCGTCGCTCTGGGCTTGTTCGCGGGCGGCGCCGCCACGCTGCTCAAGCTCGAAGGCGGGCTGCTGTTCGCGGTCGTCGTGCTGCCCTGGGCCGTGGCGCGCGCGCCGCTGCGTCGCGGCGCGCTGCTGGCGCTTCTCATCGGCTGCCTGCCGACGCTCGTCTGGCGCGCCGCGCTGCAGGTGGCCAACCCGGTCTATCTCACGCCCACGCCGGACGTGCTGCGCAGCGCGTTGCCGCTGCTCCCGAGCGTGGCCTGGCAGTGCCTGCAAGTGATGCTGCGCGAGAACCTACTGTGGCCGCTCGCGCTGGCGCTGCCGCTCGCGGTCGTGTGGCGGCTGGCGCGACGGCCGGCCACGCTGCCGGCCTGGCGCCTGCTGAGCGTGCCGCTGGCGAGCGTCGCGAGCGTCGCGCTGCTGGCGTCGATCTACCTGTTCACCACGCTGCCGCGCGCCTGGCAGATCGAGGTGTCCTTCGCGCGCCTGCTGCTGCTGCCGCTGTTCAGCGCGCTGGTCTACGCGCTCGAGAGCCTGACCCCCGAACGAACGCCGTGACGTCGGCTCAGGGCCCGATGCGCGCCTGCCAGACCTCGTACGCGCCGCCGCTCGAGCGCCAGCGCAGCGTCAGGCCGAAGCGCGCGCGCACGGCCTCGAAGCGCCGGCGGTCCCAGTCGCGGTCGCGCACGT
>WBZQ01002517.1_pt1 | contig 11722 bp, 9 predicted proteins | sample 5204251 | NCBI WGS metagenome assembly WBZQ01 (sample SAMN12412402, study PRJNA552823) | activated sludge metagenome | isolation source: activated sludge from nitrification reactor of wastewater treatment plant... | place: USA: Virginia | collected 2017-09 | reverse complement strand
CGTAAATAAGCATGTCAGTGTATATTCCTCGTACTTCGTGACGAGGAATTCTACCCCTAGATATTTTTTGATTATCGACTGTTACAGATCTATTTATTCACAGCGTCAACCGCAGCTTCGATAATAACGCACCAGGAACACGGCTAGATCGTACCGATCGCTGGCCATAAGTATCTGAACTCAGCAACCATTCCGTTTCTCGTGTCAATCCCATGAGATGACTACCCAACATCCGATAAAGACTGTCATCGAAACGCATGACGTTAAGCGGCGCCATAATTTTTCCTTGCTCAACCCAAAAAGTTGCAAAACGCGTTAATCCGGTCATGCGACAAGCACTAAGGCCTGAGAAACAGCAACGTTAATTCTGTTCTCCTTTATTCACTAGCTAATCAAAGTATCGATTGAGAATGTCATTTATAGTGACGGCCGGTAAAGTTTAATGGCCTGTCAGTTAACTTTGAACTACATTTAAAAAAATCTGAATGGTACTAAAAAACAACCTGATAAATTCGCGGGTGAACCATAGCAGCTCATTGAATATTATTAACCCCTGCTAGTTTGTAGCTTTAAAAATATCAATAGCTAATGATTTTAAAAATGTTATGATATAACATATTATTCATATTGCTTGCATCTTATAAAAATAATGAAAAGCCATGTACAAATTGCAGCAATCTTTGCTTTGCAAAGATTTTTTGACTCAAATTCCACCTTGGTTAAATCAACTCAATTACAGAACCCTGCTTATCATGTTAATTTCGATCATGCTAGCGCTTAACCAATCGCAAGCATCATCCAATCAACTTGAGCTACCACCTGACGCAGGCAAAACAGATGCAGTTGCTAGTAATCGATCAATCACTCAGCTCAAACCCATCGATGTCATTGGTAATTCATTGCAACAGGAAAATCCCATATCTAGCACGACGCATCTCAAGGGGAAAAATTTGCGGAGGCAACTTAGCGACACACTTGGCCATACCCTTCAGGAAGAACTAGGTGTAAGTAACGCCTCGTTTGGCCCTGGGGTTGGAATTCCCGTCATTCGGGGTTTTACTGGTTCAAGGGTTAGGATGCTCCAAAATAGTATTGGAACTCATGATGCCTCCAGTTTAAGTCCCGATCACGCTGTTACGGCCGATACGATACTTGCCGAAGAAATCACGATTATTCGGGGTCCTGAAACTATTCGTTATGGTAACAACGCAATCGGGGGTATCGTCGATGTTAAAGATTATCGTATCCCTGATCAGGCTCCTGCAAAGCTCATCAAAGGTTCCGTCGAAACTCGTTACGATACCAATGGCAATGGTACCCACTCAGCAGTTAAATTAAATTTGGGAAAAGATTGGTTTGCCATGAATTTAGGCGGCTTCTTTCGGCAACGGGGTGATACGCATATTCCTGGAAAAGCAATTGATGAAGACTACGTAAAGCAACAATTTGGTTTAGCTCAACTACAAAACAGCTCTGGAAAAATACCCAATACCGATAGTCAAGGTTCTGGAGGCTATGCTGGGGCGTCTTGGTTAGGCAATAATGCAATTGCAGGCATGTCGATTAGTCATTCTGATAGCCGTTACGGAGTACCCAAAGGAACTCATCATATCGACCCGAATGATTTGCACGGTCTCGAAATTCTATTACCGCGAATTAAAGATTTAACAGGCTTTCAGGATATTTTGGGCCCCCAAGCATTATTTCCTAATATCCGTATCTCGCAGCGACAAACCCGCTACGATTTCAAATACGAATGGTTTGAGCCCACGCCCAGTATTGAAAGTATTCAATTTCGTTATGGTCTTGTTGATTATCGACATACTGAAAACGAAGGCGGCTTGCCATTTACGCAATTTAAAAATAAAGTAGGTGAAGGTCGTATTGAATTAACGCATCGTTGGTTAAAAAAAGGCATTGGAAAAATCGGTTCACAATGGATTAATCGAGATTTCTCGGCACTCGGTGTAGAAAAATTTGTTCCTGAGACTCGCCAAAATTCATTTGGTTTCTATAGCACGCAAGACTATACCTGGAACAATTGGGTGCTAAAAGGAGGGTTGCGAGTAGAACACTCCCAAATTAATCCTAAAGCCAACGAATTAGCATTACGTGGCAGTGCCCTCCCGCCGGTTCCGCTCCCTGAAGAACTAGAATATCGGGCACTCTCCGCCTCTTCTGCCTTGCAGTGGAATCCTGCTAACGATCTAGCCATCACCGTATCACTGAATCGCGCTAAACGCTCACCAGACATCCAAGAATTATTGTCGCTAGGCCCACATCTATCAACGCGTAGCTTTGAAATCGGTAATGTGCAACTAAAGAATGAAACTATTAACATGGCCGATCTTGCCTTTGACTGGAAGTCATCCCATATCAACGCTCGCATCAACGGGTACTATAATCGAACCGATCATTTTATTTATCTACGCAATACTGGGCTCGTCTATGAAATCGATAATGAGGTGATTCGCCAGCGATGCGTGAGTGATGCCGAGTGCGTCCCTATCTATGCCTACGACCAGCAACATGCGGAATTTACAGGGTTTGAATCAAAGATAGATACAACAATCTATCAACTACCAACAGGTAATAAGCTAGCGCTCAGCTTATTCTCTGATTACGTGCGAGGCCAATTTACCCAAGGAAATCGGGATGATGTCCCCCGCATGCCACCGCTACGATATGGTACCGAAATAAGTCTCAGCAACAATCGTTGGTATAGCGCATTTCGCTTCACCCGCGCAGAAGCGCAAGAACGCCCTGGACAAAATGAAGCGCCTACTAATGACTATCATTTATTAACACTTTCATCTGATTATCAGTTAACAAGTAGCAAATGGGGTGAAGTATGGCTTTTTGCTAAAGGATATAACTTGTTAAATGAAGAAATCCGAAATTCGGTCTCTTTTTTGCGAAGTTTTGCACCTGAGCCAGGACGTAGTTTTATTTTTGGCTTGCGTGCCGGATTTTAGTCAATATGATGAGTTCCGATCTTTACACTAAATATTTAGACACAACGATCATTAGCCTTCTTCAGCTGCTGATACCAGTAATTGTAATAGCTTTTGCTCATTTACCTATCCATGCCCAACACCTTGACATTGAAGTCTGGGGACAAGGAAATGCCCTATTTTCTGGGTATTGCCGTACACCAGGTATTGTTGGTTGTGATCTAGATGGTTTAACCAATAGCCTTCAATTACCTACTGGAACACTCCCTATCGAGGCCGAAACAGGAAAACTCATTTTTCCGGCTGATTTTAGGGATTTACCTGGTGGAGACTTTAAAACTCGAAACCCTGGATTTCAATCGATTCGAGAGTCGCTACTTCCTAATGAATTAATTGGGTATCGGGCGCTAGGTAGATTGAAGTATTGGGATCCCTCTCTATCTGCCTGGCAAGATGCACCACCTCATGTGCAAATTCGCTTATTCGGTGGGCTGGAAGCCAGCATAGATCTGCTCAAGGATTTTTCAAAATGTGCCGGACAACTTATCTGCTTTAGTGATAAAAATTTTGGCGTTGATGGGAGCACTATCTTTACAGGATCAGGAATAAAAGGCAGCAAGGAACTGGTTGTTGATATCACCAGCACGACAGGCATACTCCATACTCACTTAAGTTTCTTTCTAGAAAATCAATTCAATCAGCTCGATGGGCCAGTTGGCGCTTATCTCGTTGAATTACAACTAATCTCCAATGCACGTTTTTTTCCTTCCGACCCCTTTCTTGTTCTGTTCAATGCAGGCTTAGACATCCCTCAATTTGCGGCAGCGCTGATTGCCTTAACGGGCAAACCAACCAGCATTGATCCGCTACCTGAGCCGACCCGCCCAATCTCTATTCCGGGTGATGTTGACTTGGATAATGATGTTGATCGTATTGATATCGCTCTAATTCTGCTCGCAGCACAAAACAACGAAGTATTTAATGAGAAAAATGCTGCCTTTGATGTTGACAAAGATGGTTTCATTACTCGCAATGATGCATTCCTGGCTAAAACATTATGCACGTTAAGGCTTTGTGCTATACCGGTTGATGCGCCATCGACTGCTCTGAATGTAGCAGCAATCTACGACCACCGTACAAGCACCCTGAACTTAAATGATATTCGTGTTGGAAATCAGCACTACCGTGCACAGTTAAAAATCCAGCCTACAACAACCTTAATACTCGAATCACTGATATTAGATAAATCTCGTTACGCAACTCCAGCACAGTATGACGAAATAACCGGAACCCTTGAGATTCCATCGGTATTCATCAATGGCCAATATTTCAAGGCAACGCTAAGAAATCGGGGAGCAAACGAATTTGAAGTTATCCATTTACAAGAAATCAATGGAATTATTGATTAAATCACTACTTATCACTCAAACCAATTTATCTGGAGGCTAACATGCTTAAAAAACTAAAATTATCATGCATTACCATCATACTTTCTATGCTGATTTCATCTATCGTTGTTGCGGAAAATAATGACCCGGATCAGCATGAAGGGGATATACAACCATGGAGAATCGGAGCAGAGATTTTTTTGAATAACCATATATTTGAAGCTGATTTTGGAGATCTTCCGGGAGGCACGTTTAATACCGATGACCCTGGTATCGACGTTAATGTTGCAAAGGGAAGCTTTACACCCGGCAATTGGCTTCGATTCCAACCGGTTGGTCAATTACTATTTTGGAATGGTAGCGAGTGGGTTCCAACTGTGCCGAATGGAGAAAGAATTGAGCTTAAAGATGCTCAGGATCAAATCATCTCATTTCGGTCCGATGGAGGAGTAGACAACAAATCAGCTGTAATCGGTGAAATCGATAGTGAAGGAGGCCTGCATGACCATCTGGATTTTTCAATTTATGATGCATCTAATACATTAAGTGGAAGCGTAGGAGCTTATCGTATTCAGGTAAGGCTATTTGAGACAAAACCACAAAACGATCTCTCAGTATCGATCGCAACTTCACCCATCTCGATCGTTTTTAATCGTGGCCTCGAACAAGACAAATTTGAATTAGCTATTGCAGCTGCAGATGGACTCATCAACCATTCAACTTTTATTGTTGAAACCGGCTTATTAACCTTACAACGGGTTAAAGCTTTAGGTAGCTACTATAAAGCCAAGCTACAACATATTGGAAATAATCAGTTTCAACTGATTGAAGCAACAGAGATTCCTAGCCCTGAGTTGTAATCATCAAAAACTCGATCACTACCTCTAGTTAAGCTAATTAGCAGTGAACATATTGAGTTGTTCCACATATGACTCCTTCTACTACTTGGGCTAACGATGACTGACAACGCGCCATTAATTCCCGTTACACTACTCACCGGATTTTTAGGCAGTGGAAAAACAACCTTGCTGAATCATTTAATGCAGCAAACTAGCATGGCTGATACGTTAGTCATCATTAATGAATTCGGTGAAATCGCGTTAGATCACCATTTAGTAACCCACAGCAAGGAAAATATCGTTCAGGAAATGAGCAGTGGATGCCTCTGTTGTACCATTCGAGGTGATCTGACCAAAACCTTACGCGATATTACCTGGCGATTTGCTCGCAATGGCAAACGTCAATTTAATCGTGTTTTGATTGAAACAACCGGATTGGCTGATCCTGCTCCCATTATCCATACCCTCATGATAGATCGCTATCTGGCGCAACGCTATAGACTTGACGGTATCGTCACGACCATTGATATGGCCAATGGAAATCAAACGCTTGATCAGTATTCTGAAGCAGTCAAACAAGCTGCAGTCGCTGATTGCTTGCTTCTTACCAAAAACGACCTAATCTCATTCGATACTCAACAAGCGCTTCAGTATCGGTTAAAGCAGATTAATCAAACTGCAACTCAGTGGGAGGTAAAGCAAGGAAAAATAGAAGCAACTAAGCTATTGAACCTGGGGTTATTTTCGACACAAAGGCCAGATGTTCAGGCTTGGTTAAAGGAAGAGTTATTGCAATCCAGCACAACAACCCATCAACACGATCATGTGCATGATCCTAATCGCCACGATGATCATATCCGAGCTTTTTGTTTTACCATCGATAAGCCCATTCCAGAGGAGAATTACTTTAACTGGATCAATTTTTTGATGTTGATGGTTGGTGATCATATTCTGCGTGTCAAAGGCATTTTGAATATTGAAACCTACACACATCCTATGGTCATTCATGGCGTGCAACATATCTTTCATCCGCCCATGCCACTCGATAATTGGCCATCCGATGACTACCGCTCAAAAATTGTCTTTATCACGCGCGATATCGAACGTGAAGTGGTAGAAAGTATCTTTCATGCACTCACTTAAGTTAATCGAGTATCAAGTCATTCACCAAAAATATTCAGGAAATAAGCTATGCAAATTTCAACTTCACATGAAACAAATCAGTCGAGACTTCCGGTTACAGTCCTCTCAGGATTTTTAGGGGCTGGTAAAACCACTGTGCTCAATCATATCCTGCAGAATCGCCAGGGAAAACGTGTGGCTGTGATCGTCAACGATATGAGCGAGATCAATATCGATGCCGCTATCGTTGGTAAAGAAATTGCAGTCAATCGATCTGAACAAAAACTCGTGAAAATGAGCAATGGCTGTATTTGTTGCACATTGCGAGAAGATTTACTGATTGAAATTCGTAAATTAGCACATGCAAAGCAATTTGATTATCTCGTTATCGAATCGACCGGTATCTCAGAACCATTACCCATTGCTGAAACCTTCACTTTTGCAGATGAGCAACAAAATAGCCTCTCGGATATTGCTCGACTCGATACCATGGTAACTGTCGTTGACGCTGTTAATTTTCTAACCGACTACGATGAAGCGAAAATGCTGAGGGAAACGGGAGAAAACCTTGGGGAAGATGACGAACGCAGCGTAACCGATCTACTCGTTGATCAAGTCGAATTTAGTGATGTCATCTTAATCAATAAAACTGATTTAATTGATCACGATGAGTTGATACGATTACAGAGCATACTCCGTTGCCTCAATACCCAAGCTGACATTATTGCCATCAAGCAAGGCGAAGTTGAATTATCCAAGATCCTCAATACACACAGATTCAGTTTTGCACAGGCCCAACAAGCACCTGGCTGGCTGAAAGAGTTACGCGGTGAACACATTCCTGAAACAGAAGAATATGGAATTAATAGTTTTGTTTATAAGGCAAGAAAACCTTTTCACCCGCAACGATTTTATGATTTTCTGCATCATCCCTGGGAAGAGGGAAAATTGCTTCGTTCCAAAGGTTACTTCTGGCTCGCAACCCGCCCATCTTATGCAGGACAGTGGAATCAGGCCGGGGGTATTGCGCGCTATGGCTATGGTGGTATGTTTTGGAAAGCAGTTCCTAAATCAGAATGGCCAACTGATGAAGATTATTTAGCATCGATTCGATCACAGTGGGAAGAACCGTTTGGGGATATGCGTCAGGAGCTCGTTTTCATCGGGCAAAATCTCGATGAATATACAATACGTCAATGGTTAGATGAATGTCTACTAACAGCACAAGAGCTCCAAGCTGGTGAAACCTATTGGTCAACCTTAACGGATCCTTTTCCTGCCTGGGAGTAATGAAAAATATGCAAGCAACCCCTTCACCCAGCTTTAACCTAGATCAATCTAATCAACAATACCAGACCGGTATCATTGGTCACAAACCAACGGTATTAACTCGAATCTATGATGATAATATTTCTGCTTGTATCCAGACACGGACTTTGAGCAAGGACATTACCGACTATGCTACGTTTATTTGCCACTCGCACAACACCACCGAATTAAGTTTGGTTATTACACCTACATCAATAGCGAAACAACTCAGTCATGCCCTACCCCATCATGATACTCGTGCTGTTTTTATTCACGATTTGGTAACCATCATCGACATGTTTGCCGGCCTATTCGATCTAGAAAAAATTGGTCTACGCTTAACAACACTAACTAAAGTAATGTGCCCTCGATTCCATACGGATCGCGTGCTCTGTCGTTTGATTACAACCTATTTTGGAAAAGGAACGGAATGGTTAGACGGTAACCCTATTGATCCAATCGAACTCGCTACTTACAATGAAACATACGGTAATCAACCATATTTAGGAAAAATACCGTGCTTTCACTTACAACCAGGAGATATAGCGCTATTCAAGGGCGATCAATGGGAGAAATCGATTGGTAACCCTGGCGTCATTCATCGCTCTCCGCATCTCGATAAAGGAGAAGTTCGATTATTACTTACACTCGATATGATCAGTTAGATACGGTTAGCCAATTAAATCAGTCACGCCTTGGCCTATGACTACTGATATTAATCAAATCATCAAGAAATCCCAGGAAGTCTGCAAATTGGCAGGGATTAAACTAACGACTAAACGTAAAAATGTGCTCATCGTATTACTGAATTCGACCACTCCACTTTCTGCGTATGAAATCGCTGAGAAATATCGAGAACACTTTAATGAATCACTGCCCGTAATGTCAGTCTATCGCATGCTAGACTTTCTAATTAAAGGTGAACTCGTTCATAAACTTGAATCAACCGGTCAATATATGAGCTGTACTCATATCACTTGTAACCACGAGCATGAAATGCCACAGTTTTTGATCTGTGATCGTTGCCATGCTGTCAAAGAAGTTGGGATCAAAAAAAATCTTCTCACCGAACTAACTCACAGTATTCAGGCAACAGGCTTTACATTAGCCAATCAACAGCTAGAGTTGCATGGCCTATGTAAGCATTGCCAAAGCAATAGTTAGTAATTTAATCATTTCACAGCGTCAACCGCAGCTTCGATAATAATGCACCAGGAACACGGCTGGAGCGTACAGATCGCTGGCCATAAGTATCTGAACTCAGCAGCCATTCAGCTTCCCGTGTCAATCCCATGAGATGACTACCCAGCATCCGATAAAGACTGTCATCAAAACGCATGACGTTGAGCGGCGCCACAATTTTTCCTTGCTCAACCCAGAAAGTGGCAAAACGCGTTAAGCCCGTCATGCGGCAGGCGGCACGGTCTGAGAAATTGAGATAATGCAGATTGCTGACATAGATGCCTTCATCGAGCTGCTCAAGTGAGTTGGTATTATCAAGCGTGCCCGGTAGCAGTTCGAGCGATTGCGTCGTTTCGCTTTCATTGGCGCCATTGGCTTGCAATCCATATTCTTTGGCGGTGCGCGGCGATATTAAACTACTCGCATGCTGCCCGGCATCGATCAACGTAATCCGGTCGGGCTTTACAAAACCAACGCTATCAAAAGCAGGTGCCAGACCAAGCTGAGTATTTTCTCGTAGCGTGATGTACGGGGAAAGCATTCGCTCTTTATTGACCAAGGCTTGCAAAACGCTTTGCTGCGTATGTTGCTCCTTGGCGGAAAAGCCGCTCCAATTCAGCAACCCTAACAGTTCATTGACGGCGGCAGCGCATAGATAGGCTGGATATTCCCCAGGTTCAATGCTAACTGCGGCTTTCTCCAGATACGGTAGCTGCGTGCGTGCTGTATCAATGCGGCTCCTTAGTTGCGATCGATCCCAATGTGTACCTGAGTAGCTCATTTTGATCGCTTTATCTGCAATCTGATAAATAGACCAATCGAACAAGAAAGCATCGACCTCGTGCCAATTGCGTTGCCCCAGTGAATTAGCAAAACCACGATAGATCGGCCCACTGGACAAAATACCCACTAAATCGAGACCCCCTGCTTGGTCCACGATATCGCCAATCGCTTGATCGATGGTTGGCAACACACCACGGCGCACTTGATCGGAATCACAGCCATCGGTTGCATAAAGCAAATAAGGGTCGATCGGCAAATTTGGCAATTGATGACGCATCATCCCCAATTGCTGCGTCAGCAGCTCGCAGTCGGTTGCTTTATTTCCAGTCAAAGAAAAGGTAACACGTTGTTGACGCTGATCTTGAATCAGCGTTAGCGCAAGATAACGTTGCGTTACTGACAAAGGCTGACGTACACGGCCGTGATTAAAGCGCACGAAATCAGAAACCTCTCCTTCGAATTTGAGCAGTAGTACCTCGGCTCCAGTAAGTTGGTTCAAAGCAAAATCGACGAGTTCAAAGAAATACGCTTTCATTGCTCTGCTCCAAATACGTCGATCCCGGTAAATTTACACGGCGGACTCGCATGACCAACCCAAATCGCCTGATTCGGCTCGCCTTTGCCGCAATAAGGCGTTCCCATGACTTCGAAGGTCGATGCGTTTCCTACCATAGCTAATGAACGCCAGAAAGTTTTGGAAATACCGCGATAATTGGGGTTACGAACGATTTCAGCCAGTTTACCGTTACGAATGCGTTGCCCCCACTCACACCCAAATTGAAATTTATTGCGTGAGTCATCGATCGACCAACTTGCGTTGGTTTTCATTAATAGGCCCTCTTCGATTGAAGCAATCATTCCATCGAGCGTTGCAGTACCCGGTTCGATGTTCAAATTACTCATACGATCGATAGGCGGTCGATTCCAAGCACAGGCGCGGGATGTCGCCACGGCATCAAATGCATAGCCCATTTGCTGGGCGCGTCGGTTAGATTGCATGCCACCCAAGGGTTGCAACAAGATACCGTCCTGAATGATATATTGGCGTTGGGCTTGCATGCCTTCATCGTCATACGCAAAAGTAGCCAGTTCAATCGCTTGAGTGGGATCATAAGTGACATTCAACAATGGTGACCCATACTGGTAGGAGCCAAACATATCGAGCGTTACAAAGCTAGTCCCGGCATAGTTACGCTCATCCCCTAAGATACGATCGAGTTCGAGCGGGTGACCAATCGATTCATGGATTTGCAACATGAGTTGATCGGGCATCAGTAGCAAATCGAATTTTCCACTCGGGCAATTGGGTGCTGCCAGTAATTGCAATGCTTCCTGCGCCGCAAGCTGCCCACTCCCAATAAACCCAGCGCGCTCCAGCACATCATAACCCCCTTGCTGACAAAAACCATTATCCCGCCCACCCCAAGATCGCGTCTGGGTGATCCCGCCCTCATAAGCAGTAACATGCAACGCCGGAATGGTAATATCCGTTTCCTGCAAAACATAATCACCGAATGCAAGGCTATCGGCAGTCATCAGTGCGCTGCGGATATGCTGTGTTGTCAAACTCGCTTGCCAATCAACGATGCGCGCATCGGTCTTGCACGCTTGCGATTCCTTCATCAATACATCGATGCGATCACCCATGTGCCAATTGAAAGGTTTGGTGGTCGACGAACGATAGCGCCCTTTCGCAATGGGCAATTTCACAATGGTATCACTCAACACGCTACGTTGCTTCGATAAACGTGCCCAATCTCGAGCCCGATCAAGTGCTGCACGCAATCCTGCATCACTCAGATCAGCGGTGGCTGCATAACCCAACCCGTCTGCATCACGGATGCTAATCATGGCGCCCTGATCGATTACCCGCATCAGAGGCATTGCAACATCTTGCCTGACGGCGGTGAATTCAGCGGTTTCAGCAACGATGCGTAACGAGCATTCATCGACCGCTGGAATCAATCGTCTAAAACGGGGAAGGAGGGTATCGATTTCAAAAGTCATGTATTTTCCTCAAAATTTTTACTCAGTGACCAACTGTAATGCAGCTTGGCGAGCATAGAGTCCTCCTTGCTCGATTAATTCGCGGTGGGTACCCATCGCTTGAATAGTGCCATGATCCATGACGATAATGCGATCCGCC
>WBZQ01002516.1_pt1 | contig 11732 bp, 10 predicted proteins | sample 5204251 | NCBI WGS metagenome assembly WBZQ01 (sample SAMN12412402, study PRJNA552823) | activated sludge metagenome | isolation source: activated sludge from nitrification reactor of wastewater treatment plant... | place: USA: Virginia | collected 2017-09 | reverse complement strand
TCGCACCGGCAGTCTGTCGCTCCTGCTGCCATTTTGTAGCGGAGATACGACCTCAGCCTGCAGTCTTCCGCTCTACGAAGAATTCTTGTGGCGCGCACAGGCGACGGGTTCGTTAAGAGCAGGCCTGCAGACTCGGTGAAGAGAACACAGGAAGATGCGGGGAAGGGAAACCGGAGGACACTAACGCGCAAATATCAGCATACTATTGGCAGGGAGCACCACCGCGGCCGAGTAGGCGAAGCCGTGCAGGGGTTGCGGACCGGCGGTCACGCGCCCGCTGTTGCCGGCCACGCCGGCGTTGATCCAGTTTTCATAGGCATCGCTGTTGAACACTTCGCGCCAGTCTCCACCTGCTGGAAACCCGAGTCGATACCCGACACGGGTGAAATCGGCCAGGTGCACCACCACCAACAGGTCGTGCCCTTGGCCTTCCACCCAGCGATGAAACGTCAGAACCCGGTTTTGATCGTGTACATGCGCCGCACGAAACCCCTGTCCACGCAACGCCGGCAATCGGCGGCGCACCTGCAACAGGTCCCGCGTGAACCGCAGATGGTCGATCATCTGCCGGTCGCCCTGTTCGAGACCGGCCCAATGGAGCAGCAGCTCGCGGTGCGTCGCGAAGTCGTCCGCCCACTGCTTGTCCTCCAGAAATTCCTGTCCCATGAACAGCATGGGAATGCCGGGGGCCGTGAGGCTGAGGCCGGTCGCGACCCGCGCACGGCTGCGCGCAAACCAGGATCGGGGATGGTCCGGATCGCCGAGCCGGGCAATGCGCTGTTCACGACCCCGGTACACGATGTCGTGATTCTCCGGCCCCTGCACAAAACGCCACGGCTCGTGGAACCCCTCGGGCCACAAGCTTTTTGCCAGCCCTGTCATATTCAGTGGGCGCTCGTCGGGCGCGCTCGCGTTGCCGATGACATCGCGAATCGCAATCCGCAGGCCGTCGGTCAAGGTGGTGTCGAAACCGGCCCCGACCGGGGGCGGCGCGACGATGAACGGATTCACATCCCAATATTCCGCATGGTGCACCGTCTCCGGGCGCTGCGCATGCACCGTCGAGGTCAGGTCCTGGCAAAAGCGCCAGCCCTCGGGCGCCCCGTCGTGATCGATCACGCTCACCTGGTCGTACCGGAAGCCATCGACCCGGTATTCCGTGAGGAAGAATTTGGCATTCTGAATCAGGAAGTCGCGCACCTCAGGCTTGGCAAAGTCGAACACCAGACCGCCGGCATGGCCTGTATCGGTGAAGTACAGCGAGTTGCGCTGCCCGCCGGCCGGATGTTGTCGATCGAAGAAATACAGGCTCTGGTCCCCGAAGTCTCCGCCCGCATGGTTGTAGACCACATCGAGCAGCACCGCCAGGCCATAGACATGGGCGAGATCGATCAGCGCCTTGAGCTGATTCATTTCTCCCCTGAGCTCCTTCACCTGGTACGGGCGCAATCCTTTCTCCTCGAGCAGCCGGTTGACTGCCGCAACATAGGGAGCCAGATCGGCATCCGACACGGCAAAGTCCATTTCGGGAGAAAAATAGTCGGTGCCGTTGTAGCCCAGGCTGAAGCTGGTCTGAAACTCCTGAATGGGCATCAGTTGCAGCGCATTCACCCCGAGGTCGGCGAGATAGGGCAGCTTGCGAGCCACATCGAGGAAGGTGCCGCCCTTCCGCGGGAGATTCGGGGTGAAGAACGTTCCCACATGGAGCTGATAGATGACGTATTCATGAAAACGCGGCGTGACATAGCCGCACTCGTGCCAGGGAAAGTCCGGGTGACGAATGATGCATTGGCTGGGGAAGGGCGACTCCAACTCGCGGGCATAGGGATCCCGCTTGAGCCCCTCACTGCCCTCGCCGACCACGTAGAACATGTAGCGCTGGCGATCTTTCACCCCCGGGATAAACCCACGCCAATGCCCCTGCGCGTCCCGCGTCAGCAAACTCGCTTCGTTACGTCCCTGATGGTTGAAATCGCCGACCACGTGGACGGACTTGGCATGCGGAGCCCAGCAACGGAACGTCGCGCCGCCGGCAATCAGATTGGCCCCCATCGGGGTACCGGGATGAATGTGGTTGAGTGACGCGGGCATGGATGCCCTCACGGTAAGGAGCTCGACAGCAGCCTCATCCTATAGAAGGCCGCCGAACTCGGCAAGAGGCGGCTGAAGTGCCGACGGCGGAAGGCCGATCGCCTATCGCAGTGAGACGCCGAAGATAACTGAGCCGGGGCACGGAACAACAGAATCCACACTCACGATCGAAGAGGAGATCGGATCAATTCGAGAATCCGTTCAGCTGCAGCGTCCGGAGAGACGACCGTGGTGTCGATGGCCAGAGCCGGCGAGACCGGTGCCTCGTAGGGGGCCTGCAACCCGGGTACGGTGGATGACCCGCCTTCCAACCCTCGCTTGTAGGTTCCTTTCTTATCGCGCTGCATGCACACCTCCAGCGGACACTCGATGGAGATTTCCAAGAGACGTGGAATCAGGCTGCGCGCAAACTCCCGATACTCCCGCCGGCTTGCCGTCGCGTCGAAGATCACACTCACCCCATGCGCAACCAGTCGCGATCCCATGAACGCCAAGGCGCGGTAGAACAGGTCGCGTTCTTCGTGTGAATAACTGGCCTCAGGCGTCAACATACGCCGGACTGCATCGGACTCCAGGACTTCCACCGGCGATCCCAACGATTCAAGCCTGGGTACCAACCGCGCGACAATCGAGCTTTTTCCGGAAGCGGGAAGACCGGTGAGCCAGATGGCGAAGGGGGTGCGGGTCATCACATCACTCATTCGCAATAACGGTTCACATCCGCCGGGTCGAAGCGCGCCGTCGCCAGGACATTCTCGATGAACCGGAAGATTTTCCGCCGCACGGTCACGGTGAGTTTCGGATACCAGAGCGGACTCGCCAGCACCAACCCGCGAAACGCGAAAAACGGCGCCGTCGCCTCCAACACCTCGTGATCGCGGCTCCTGGCGAGGTAGGTCTCCCAGAATGAATGGAACGCCACTTCCAGCGCGCCCTTCAACGTCCCATGCCGGCACAGTGAGAAGAACAGATAGTTGATCGACATCGACGTCACGTCGTCCGCCGGCTCACCCCACTCCCCGCGTGACCGGTCCAATACGGAAAAATCCGTCCCGTGGCGAAACAGCACATTCCAGGGATGGAAATCCCCATGCACTTGCGACAGGCGCGCATGGCGGCTGCGCAATCGCCATCGCCACACGTTGCAGGCCACCTCGATGCGTTGCAGAAGGTCTTCCGTGATGAAGGCAAACCGGTCGGGGTAACTATCGGTGAGGCCCATGATACATTCGCCATGGCCGAGCAATTCCCGCAACCGCCGCCGATAGAGTTGCGGATCGGCCTGTTTCACCCGGTGAATGTCGGCCAGATATCCGGCTAACGCTCCGGTTCGTTTCCGGTCGAGCGCAGTCGGCTTGGTGGCCCCTGCCATGCGTTCGAGATCTCTGTGATAGGTCGCTCCCTCCGACCATTCGGTGAGTAAAAAGAACTCCTTGGCGGCCGCTACGGACATCAACTCGCCACGCGCGGTGAAGGCCCCCACATCCAGCGCATCGATATGTCCCGGCAGACGGCCGTAGCAGTCATAGTCCCACAACATCGCCTGAGCCCGGTCGGCCGGATGTTCATGGCCGAATGGACCGGGGCTCATGGTGCCCAACACCACCCGGCGGGTCTTGCCCCCCTGGCGGAAGGTCAGCCGGACAGGCGCGCCATAGCCGTATTGCTTATACCGCGCACCGCTCGTCTCCTTGCCGATCGGTCCATAGGCAAGCAATTCCGCGCTTGGCCCGAACCGGACCTGGAGGTAGGTCTCCAGGGCAGATTTCTTCAGCACCGGCATACCGCTGTCCGACGCAAGACATGTTCCCGAAAATATGCCCGCTTCAGCCCGCAATGGAACCAGCAACTGGCGCATTGAGCTTCAGCGCATCCGGAGGCAGTGAGGAATTATGCGCCAGTGCCCCGAAAGGCCACCATCATCCGGCCGGTTGAAGTCGCGCAAATGCCCCACTTTCAGCCGGTTCAGCTCCATCCCGGCCTCGCATTCCCACCTGTGGCAGGGGCATGTGCTTTGCTGAGACAGCTGGTGCGCAGACTATTCATCATGAGACGAGAGGAGGCCGCATGAACCTGGAAGTTGAGAGCCGCAATATCGACATGACCCCGCGCTGGAAAACCGAGATCGAAGAGCGGATGGCCACCTTGCAGCGTGGCCACGACGACATTATTCATGGACGCGTCACCCTGACAAAGAATCGCCATCATAAAAAACTGGACAACGTGGCAGAAGCGCTGGTGCTGGTCACCGTGCCGACCCGGCACACCATCACCTCCCGCAAGGAGGATAAAACATTCGAGGAAGCGATCCGGGCCGCCTTCGACGCCGTGGCGATCGAACTGCGGAAATATCGCGAGAAACGGGCCGACAAAGTGGTGCGCATCGAACCGCTGCCCCAACTCCGCGGCGTGGTGAGCAAAGTATTCCCTCATCTCGGCTATGGCTTCATCCTGAAGGACGGCGGCGGGGAAGTGTATTTCCACAAGAATGCCGTGAAGGGCATCCCGTTCAACGACATGGAGGACGGACAGGAGGTGATCTTCGAGAGCGAACCGGGCGAAAAGGGCCTGCACGCCACCATCGTTCAACCACCCCACGCGCTGGAAGTGTAGGAGCCCCGACGATGTCGGACAAACAGAAGATTCCCGCCAGTCTGTTGGCTCCGCAGGTGGACCCCGACCGCCTGGGGTTCGATGATACGAGCGAGGTCGAACCGCTCGATGACACGATCGGGCAAGAGCGGGCGGTCGAGGCCTTGGACTTCGGCCTTCAAATGAAGAGCCCCGGCTTCAACATCTTCGTCTCCGGGCCGGTCGGGACCGGGAAGGGCACACTCGTGAGGCAAATGGTGAAGCGGCTGGCCCAAACGGCACCGGCTCCATCCGACTGGTGTTACGTCCATAACTTTCAAGACGCGTCGCGCCCGACCTGTCTCTCGTTTCCGGCCGGGCAGGGCGCGTCGTTTAAACGCGAGATGAGCACCTTCATCGAGGGCCTCCGCCGGGACATTCCCGCGGCCTTCGAAGGCAAGAAGTACCTCGATGCCAAGGCGAAGATCATCGAGGAGACGGAAGGAAAAAAGAAGGCCCTCTTCCACGACCTCACCGCGCTCTGTCACCAGCGCGGATTCGGATTCGAAGAAACGCCGGTCGGTTTCGGGCTGGTGCCGCTGAAAGACGACCGCCCGATGACGGAAAAGGAAATGGAAGCACTCTCTGAACAGGTGCAGCAGGAACTCACCGACCGACGACAGTCGCTGGAGAGCGACCTGCGGGAGTTTCACGTCCGGATGCACACCCTCGAACGGGAGGCCGAGCAGGCCCTGCATCATCTCGACCACCAGATCGTCGCGAACGTCATGCAAGGGGCCTACGAAACGTTGCAGCGGGCCTATCAAGATCTACGACCCGTGACGACGTACCTGCAGCGGGTCCATCACGACATCATTCACCAATACAAAGACTTCCTGCCTCACAGCGGTCCGGTGTTGCCGATCCCCGGCCTGGAACAAACCCGTCGCCCGGACATGACCCGGTTCGCCGTGAATCTCATCGTGGCCAGGGAAGCCGCCGCCGGAGCACCGGTGGTGGATGAATCCCACCCGACCTACAGCAACCTCATCGGAAAAATCGAGCGCCGGGCGCACCTCGGCGTGATGTATACCGATTTCACCGAAATCCGGGCCGGGGCCATGTTGCAGGCCAACGGCGGCTACCTGATTCTGCAGGCGCTGGACCTCCTCCGCCAGCCGTTTTCCTGGGAAGCCTTGAAGCGCGTCATCAAGACCGGCGCCGTCACCATCGAAGACCCGGCCGAGTTCTATGGTTTCGCCACGGCGGGCCTGCGGCCGGAACCGATTCCCGTCTCGGTCAAGGTGATCCTGGTCGGCACAGCGGGCATCTATCACTTGCTGCAAGCCTACGAGGAGGATTTCTCCAAACTCTTCAAGGTGAAAGCCGATTTCGATGTGGAGGTCCCGCACGATGAACGGCAGGAGCGGCAATATGCGCGCTTCGTCGCCAAATTGTGCAAAGAGGAAGGACTGCCGCATTTCGGCGCCGACGCCGTGGCGGAAGTCATCCGCCAGGGGTTTCGTTATGCCGATCGGCACGATCGGCTGTCCTTGCGATTCAGCCTGGTCAGCGACCTCATTCGCGAAGCCGGATACTGGGCCAGGAAAGACGGGCACTCCTTCGTAACACGCGCGGATGTCGAATCGGCCCTGGCGCACCAGCGACACCGTGCCGATCTGCCTGAGCAATGGATCCAGGATGAAATCCGCGAAGGCACCCTGATGGTGGATCTGCAGGGCGAGGTCGTCGGTCAGGTCAACGGGCTGTCCGTCTATGAGCTGGGCGACTATGCGTTCGGCCGCCCCACCAGGATCACCGCCCGCACCTATGTCGGCACCAAGGGCGTGATCGATATTCAACGCGAGGTTGAACTCGCGGGCAACATCCACAGCAAGGGGGTCATGACGCTGGCCGGCTTCCTGGCGGGGAAATTCGCGGGGATGCAGCCGTTCGCGCTCAGCGCCACCCTCACCTTCGAACAGACCTACTCGGAAATCGAGGGAGACAGTGCCGCCGTGGCCGAACTCACGGCCGTCCTCTCAAGCCTCGCCAACCTTCCCGTGCGGCAATCGCTGGCCGTCACCGGCTCGGTGAACCAACTCGGTGAAATCCAACCCATCGGCGGGGTCAACGAGAAAATCGAAGGGTTCTTCGAGTCGTGCAAGCGACACGGCCTGACCGGCGGGCAAGGGGTGATCATCCCCGCTCGAAACACGAAACACCTGGCGCTGAACCGGGAAGTCGTCGCGGCCGTGGAAGAGGGAAAGTTTGCCGTGTATGGCGTGGACCACGTCGAGCAGGCGCTTGAGCTGCTCATCGGCGTCCCCGCCGGGGAACGCGGACCGGAAGGAACCTTCCCGCCTGAGAGCATCTACGGTCGAACCGCCGCGCGCCTGGAGGAGATGGCGCAGATTGTCGCGAATTGGGGAGAAGGCGAAGAAGAGCCTGAAAAGGTCAAGGGGTAAACAGAACGAGGTCCCTATGCCCATGTACGACTACACCTGTCTGGACTGCGGGAAAGAATCGCTGATCATCGTAACGTTGAAGCAACATGAAAAAGGCGAGGTACAATGTCCCGCCTGCGGCAGCACCAAACTGCAGCAACACTTTTCGTCGTTCATCGCGCACACGACCAAGAAAAGCTGAGGGAGACACAGAGACTCATGCAGATCGTCATGACCGCCGGCACCCGGTACTCCTTCGTCGTCTCACTTCTCGTAAGCCTGGCAGCCGCCTGTGGCTCGGCGACGGCACAGGACTTTCCGCCGGACGTCACCCGAGGAAAAGCGGTCTACGAGCGTCATTGCCTGACCTGTCACGGCCGTGGCGGATGGGGCGACGGCCCCGATGCCGCCGCATTCACGGTTCCGCCGGCCAATTTCCACCGATTCAAGTCCTTCCTCAAGTCCGACGAGGAGTTGCTCAGAACGATCGAGCACGGCATCGTCTTCAGCCCGATGCATTCCTGGCAGGGGCAACTGACCGAAACGGAAAGGCAGGACGTGCTGGCCTACATCCGCCTGCTCGTGCAACAGGGCCGATAGGATGCCGGGCGGACGAGTTCCGCGAAGGGACTCCGTATGAAATCTCTTCTGCCAGGCGATGCGCTCCTCATTGTGGACGTTCAGAACGATTTTGTCGCGAATGGTGCACTGGCGGTGCCCGGGGGCCGAGAAGTGATTCCTGTATTGCGGCGGTATCTGGCCCTGTTTGCCGAGCATGGCCTACCGGTGTTCGCCACGCGGGACTGGCACCCGCCCGACCACTGCTCTTTCCACACACAGGGAGGGCCTTGGCCGCCGCACTGCGTCGCGCACACGCCAGGGGCACAATTTCCTGACGACCTCCGGCTTCCTCCATCCGTCATGGTGATCTCGAAAGGCGCCGACCCCGCGCGCGAGGCCTACTCCGGCTTCCAGGGCACGTCGTTGCACGAGCGTCTCCGGGCAGCCCGTATCGGCCGGCTGTTCATCGGCGGACTGGCCACGGACTATTGCGTGCTCGAAACCGTGCGGGATGCCCGGGCACTCGGGTATGAGGTCTTCTTGTTGGTCGATGCCATCCGGCCGGTCAATGTGCTTCCCGATGACGGCCGGCGCGCCGAAGAAGCGATGGTGCAGGCCGGCGCGATTCCCCTTTGCCTGGAGCGATTGGCCGCATGAACATCACCTCGGACGCGCTGCTCACGGACCTCTACGAACTCACGATGGCGCAGGCCTATCTCGCCCAGGGCATGACGGACATCGCCGTCTTTGAATTCTTTGTCCGGAAACTACCGCCGCAACGCAACTTCTTCATGGCCGCAGGACTCGAGCAGGTCTTGAGTTACCTGGAAGCATTTCAGTTCTCAGACGCCGACATCGCCTGGCTCGATCAGACCGGCGGATTCAGCCCGGCGTCGCTCAGCGCGCTCCGCGCGATGCGCTTTACCGGCGAGGTCCACGCGATGCCGGAGGGGAGCCTCTTTTTTCCGCACGAGCCGATCCTCCGCGTGACCGCGCCGCTGCCGCAGGCGCAACTCGTGGAAACCAGGGTCATGAATCTCCTGAACTTCCAAACGATGGTGGCCTCCAAGGCCTGCCGGTCGGTCTTGGTTGCCGGCGACAAACCCCTGATCGATTTCGGCCTCCGCCGCGCGCATGGGGCGGAAGCAGGCCTCCTCGCCGCCCGCGCCGCATACCTCGCCGGACTCGCGGGCACGTCGAACGTCTCGGCAGGCGCCCGCTTCGGCATCCCGATCTACGGGACGATGGCCCATTCGTTTGTCCAGGCCCATCTCGATGAGGCGGAGGCCTTCACCCACATCGCGGAGGCGCAACCGCGCAACGTCGTGCTCCTCATCGACACCTATGACACGGAAGCGGCGGCGGAGAAGGTGGTCTCCCTGGCGGGTCGCTTGAACGCACGAGGTATCTCGATCCACGGCGTCCGACTCGATAGCGGAGACCTGGCCGACCATGCGCGCAAGGTTCGGCACATTCTCGATCGCGGAGGCCTCACCGCCACTCAAATCCTCGCCAGCGGTAATCTTGACGAGGAACGCATCCAGGTGCTGGTGGCAGGACAGGCACCGATCGACAGTTTTGCGATCGGCACGGCCATGACCACATCGGCCGATGCCCCCTACCTGGACTGTGCGTACAAACTCCAGGAATATGCCGGCAGACCCTGCCGCAAACGTTCCGAAGGCAAAGCCACCTGGCCGGGTCGAAAGCAGGTCTATCGCCGGATCGGAACCGACGGCCGCCTGAACGGTGATATCATCACGGTCGAGGGCGACTGCCGGGAAGGCCAGCCCCTGCTGGACCAGGTGATGCAGGGAGGTCAACGCGTCGCATCCCCTCCATCGCTGGAAGACGTTCGACGATATGCCCGGCTCTCTTTGACACAACTGCCGGCCCCGTTGCGGCGGATCGACCGCGCCGATCCTTACGACGTCCGGATCGCGCCGGCTCTCACCGAATTGGCGGAAGAGGTCGATTTGCACACATGAGCCGCATGATGCTCCCGGAACCATGCCATTCACCGCAGCACCGAATCTTCTTGAAGGAGGCCCGTTCATGAACCAGCATTCTGTTCCCCGCACCATCGTCGCAGGTTGGGTGGTGGCCGCGTTACTCTCCCTGCCGACCGGTGCTGACGCCACGCCCAAGCCGGCGCCCAAACCCTCCTCAGGTACCGCCTGCGAGAGCGCCTTCAAGCAGACCCGTCCGGCGTCAAAAATTCTGGACAAAGTGCTCCAGTCCCATGCCCGCTGGCTGGAAGACCGGGACTCCCCCGACGGCCGCCGGGCCAATCTCTGCCGAACCGATCTTCGACAACTGCGACTGGTAGGTGCCAACCTCGAACGGATCAATCTCGAAGGGGCGATCCTGAAAGGCTCGAATCTTCGCACCGCGAGTCTCGTGCAGGCGCACCTCAAAGGCGCGGACTTCTCCCAGGCTGTACTGGACGATGCCAATCTTGAAGGCGCCGATCTGCGCAAGGCCCTGCTGGTGAAGGCCCATCTCAACCGCATCGCCGCCGACGAAGCCGCGTTCTACGGAGCCAACCTGCAAGGCGCGCTCTTCCGGGAAGCGCTGCTGGAGCGGGCTCATTTTGAGGATGCGGATCTGCAGGGCGCGGACCTCAGCAACGCCACCCTCCTGGACGGCTATTTTTATGGGGCGAATCTGTCGAAGACCAATCTCACCGACGCCGACCTCGCCGGCACCGACCTCCGCCGGACCAATTTACGCCAGGCCAATTTGCGCCGGGCCAATCTGCAAGGCGCCTTGTTGGACAGCGCCAACCTCGACGGGGCGTCTCTCATCGAAGCCGATCTGGAGAGCGCCTATTTGGACGATGCCTCGCTGGCGAACGCCGATCTTCATGAGGCCAGTCTCCGTGGAGCAGATTTTCGCTTTACGCATCTTGGCGGCGCCAACCTGCAGCGAGCCAATCTGGAGAATGCGAACATGGAGGGAGCCACTCTCGTGAAATCCAGGCTGGACTCGGCGACACTCACGATGACCGTGCTGTACAAGGCCAACCTGTCGGCCGCCAATCTGCACGGGGCCAACCTGCATCATGCCGTCCTCATCGGGACGCAACTCGCGCGGGCCGATCTCCGGAAAGCCGACCTCACCGAAATCTACGGCCCGAACGCCCATCTACAGCAGGCCCGGCTCAGCGAAGCCAATCTGGAATTGGCGAATCTGGTGGCGGCCGATCTGAGTCAGGCGGACATCAGCCACGCCGTCGTGGTCCAGACGAATCTCCAGGAAACCAATCTGCGCGGAGCCAATCTCAGTGCGTCCGATTTGACGGGAGCCCTGCTGAACAACGCCGATCTTGGCCAGGCCGACTTGCGAGGCGCGAACCTGAGCGGCGCACTGGGGCTGGTTCAAGCACAGCTGGATCAGGCCTGCCTCGATGAGGCGACCAGGATTCCGTCCGAGCTCCAGAGACCGAAGCCCTGCGCACAACCACGCCCGCGGCTGCGAAAATAGGGCCATCAGCGACCCATCAGTGTAAGGATCGCCGGCCCGGCCGTGCGGACGCAGCCTCAGGCAGAATGTTCATCACTCGCTCGTTGCTGTGGGGCTGCGGCGCGAACGGTACCGGGCCGGCTCGATTCGATGTCGTGGGAGCAGTGCGCTGCCTCATCGGCATGGTAGTCATCCTGTACAGGCCTCGTCCCCCGATGGATGCCATCGATCAGCATTCCTGGCCACGCAATCCTACCGCTCCACCCGGACAAGGGACATTTCCTCGCTGACCGGTCACTCGTCAACCGATCTCAGGGCAGGGGCTCGCTGCCATATCAACTAGATACATCATTACTCCGTTCACCCAGGACCTACCACTCCTGCCTCAACCTTAGGGTTGCCAGCGCCTTTAACTAGGCAGATCTCCAGGGGCTCCCCTCCACTGCGCCGCGCCAAGATTGGATATACAGAGCATCGCGCGCACCGCCGCCGCTCTGGCGGTTGAAGGGAGGGATCCCATGAACACGACGATACAGACGATAGGCCTCTTCGCCCTGCTGACGTTTTGTCCGGCCTGGCCGGGTACGTCTCACGCCG
>WBZQ01002514.1_pt1 | contig 11735 bp, 12 predicted proteins | sample 5204251 | NCBI WGS metagenome assembly WBZQ01 (sample SAMN12412402, study PRJNA552823) | activated sludge metagenome | isolation source: activated sludge from nitrification reactor of wastewater treatment plant... | place: USA: Virginia | collected 2017-09 | reverse complement strand
GCCTCCACCGAGATGGTCCTCGATACCCTGCCGACGATGATCGACGCCCAACATCTTTACGCGACGTTTGGCTTTCGCGAGATCCCGCCCTATTGCGCAAATCCGATCCCCGGCACGCGCTTCATGGCCAGAGACCTTCGCGAGCCGATCGAGGGCGCATGACGCCCAGCCGGAGCCGCTCGGCGCTCGTCCTGTTTGGGCTGGGAGTCTTCCTCGGAGTGTCTGTTTGGGTATTTTCGCCGTGGCTGACCGGCAAGACCGAGCCCTGGGACGCGGAGGCGCCGATCTGGGGGCTCTCGTGGCTCGCCGTTGCGATCCTGGGCGGGCTCACGGGCCGCGCGAGCGGTGCCCTCTTGCCGCTTGGATACGCCGTGGGCCAGATGCTGATCACCATCCGCTCGCCCTTTGGCGAGTTCGGCATTCTGGGGTGGCTGTTCATTGTCGGATACGCGTTCGCGGGCGTCTTCGTTGCCCTCGCCGTCGCCGGCCTCACCATTTTCTACAAACGCATCCTGCGCGCACGAGCGCCCGATATCGGCAATCCGTGAAGGAGATTCCCCATGTACTCAAAGACGCTCTTCGCCGGCTGGGGAGACATGGACTTCAACGCCCACATGAGGAACACGGCGTTTCTGGACAAGGCCGCCGATGTCCGGATGATGTTCTTCGCCGAGAACGGCTTTCCCATGAGCGAGTTTTCAAAGCTGAGGCTCGGTCCTGTGATCATGAAGGACGAGGTTGAGTATTACCGGGAAGTCGCCCTGCTCGAAGAGCTGACGGTCACGTTGGCGATCGCCGGTTTGGCAAGTGACGGCAGCCGCTTCCTCATCCGAAACGAGTTCCAGCGCAAGGACGGCCGACGGTGCGCGCGCGTGACAAGCGCCGGCGGTTGGCTGGATCTCGCGACGCGGAAGTTAGTGGCTCCGCCGCCGGCGCTCTTGGTGGCGCTCGGGGCGCTGGACAGGACCGCGGACTATGCCGAGCTGGCGTCGAGCGTGAGGGAGAGGGGTTGAGGGCGACCAACGGTCGCAAAGTCCTCTAGAACTTGCTGGCGGAGTTGGTAGTGCTGCATGCCTTCAATGTCGTGATCGAAAAGTGCCCGGAAACGGATATCTACGTTGGGTATGTTCCTGGCCTTCTAGGCGCTCACTCCCAAGGCGCCACCCTCGACGAACTCCTACAAAATCTGCATGAGGTCATGGCCATGCTCCTTGAGGATGATGGCAACCCGCTTCTCATTGTGGCCGAGAATTAGGTTGGCAGTATGGCTACCATCGAAAGACGATGCGACAGTGCACGTGCGGAGGTGGGCTCGCCTCTTCGATGCGCTGCTTAGCAAGCGCGAGGACCTCCGGATGAACATCTGAGGGTTCGGTCTCCACCCACCGGATGTTCCCGCCTGCGTCCGTGTCGACCGTCACCGTGAGCACGCTGCCCTCAACGTGCGGTAGAAGAGCTGGCGGAACATGAAGCATGGAGACTCGCATTCGAAGGCACGGGTCCAGCTCATTCACCACGACCGTAGCGGTGGTCCTAAGGAATGGCGGCGGCGTTGGCTTCGCGTCGGGCGGGCGTGCTGTGGGTACTGGGAGCGCCGTCGAGGTTGTGGTTGGATTGGTCGACGGAGTCCCCGACAACGCCGGCGTGGGCGTCACAAGGTGGGCACGGGCGTCGGTAGGGGTTGGGTTGGACCTCACTTCGATCAAGATGCTGGGCACGGGCCGCGGAGTCGGTATCGGGGTATGCGTTTCGTCCGGAAGCGGAGTCGCTACTTGTATGATCACGACGATCGCGGAGGGCATTGCGGTCGGGGTCCCGAGTAGACTGGGAGCGGGTGTTGGTGTGTTGAGAGGCATCGCCACTTGCGTGGGGAGCGCGGTCGGCACTGTCGGCAGGGGCTCATTGCGCTGATCAACTTGCCTCCATATCGTTACCACGGCCGCAAGCCCAATGACGCCGAACGAGATCGCGATGCAGACGACAACCGTCCGCGTTCTCGCGACGGCAACGCTAATGGTGAGCCAGAGGCCCACGAACATCAGGACGGCGGTGATGACGATTGTCAGAACCGCCACATCCAACGACTTATCAGCCACTCCGCTGGCACCTCCAAATGGAGGCGCCGCATGTATGAGCCATGGCGCACAAGGGTTGCTCATTGCAGAGCACCGGAGCAGCCCGTAGGGTGCCCCGCGCTTCGACTGCGGGCGCAGAAGACGGGTGGAGTTCGTTAGGGCAGAGAGCATGGAATCTCTTCGTCCAGGCACAAGCTCCTCGGCACGAACCGGCTGACTGGATCATATCACGGAACCGTCGCTCACTCGTGCCTTCGAATCGCGACCCTGGAGGCCACCTGAGCTCTCAGACGAGTACCCACGAACTCATTTCGTCCCCTCCAAGCGAACCGTTCGCTACCCTGGAGGCCAGATCAGTCATTTCCGGCGTGAGACGTCGCTTTCTTCTTGACGGCGGCGGCGCAGTATGCTGAGATCATTCCGGTCCAAGCGCAAGCCGCCGGCCAACGTAAAGACAAGGCGCAGTAGCCTTACGTTCCGTCAAGAGGGCGTCGGCTTACGGATGGTTGGGTTCGATACCCAAGAGGTTTGACGTGTGTCGAACGAACGAGCGGAAGATCGCTGGTTCGACGGCGGGAGTGACGGGATGAGCATCAGCCGGCGGCCGGAAGCGTGAGAGCGCCAGGGTACCTCCGATGAGAGGGGGATCATGTGATGAACGGTTGCTTCAACTGCAGGGCGGATTGCGACGCCGGGGAGCGCTATTGCGGGAACTGCGGCGCTGATCAGGAGACGAAGAACGTTGTCGAGGCGACCTTCGGTGCCGAATTCTCGGTGGAGCGACACGTTCTGATGACGGTCGCTGTCGCTGCGCTTTTTGCCTTTTCAACCGAGCTGCCTACGTGGGCAACGCTCGTCTCTTGGCTACGTACCTTCGGAGTCATCACCATCGTCATCTTCTTCCCAACCGGCTATGTGCTCAACGGCGTCTGGCCACTTCTGCCAGGTCTGATCTCCATTTCCAGTGCGATTCTCGGCGCCGAGAGGTCGGTTCGTCGAAGGGCTTTGCTTGCGGCGTTCTTGACGTCGCCAATCCTCTTCGCCGCGCATGGCATGAGTATCGCGAACTGGCGTCTTGCGGTCCTCACGTATGGCCTCTTCTTTTACCTGATGGGCTTCGCCGGCCGTTGGGAGGCAGACCGTCTGGACTCCCGCGCGCTCCATTCCGGGATAGGGTATCTCGCGCCCGCCGTTCATGCAGCGGTTCTTCGGAACTCGGAGGCACGTGATGGCTGGACGGTTCGTCCGCTGCAAATCCTGGAACAAGAGGTCCGTTCGTCCGACTTCCTCGCCGATTTCCGATCGACCTTGCAGATTGAGATTGTCGACCAGCGCGCCAAGGTCATCGTGCGGGTCACGCCATATGGTCAAGATCTCTTCGTCCGCTGTAAGAGCTACATGGATCTATCGGGCCGGCGCCTGTGGCTACTTCTTGGTCTGATCTTCTCGATGGTGAGTTCGTTCATCGTTCGGTGGGTAGGCACCGACTTGTATGCCGTCCTCCGATCGATGTGGAAGATCCTTCTTCACTCGAAGGGCGCCAGACCGACGGGCGCAAAGGAGCTCGCGGTCAATCTCTACGACAAGGCGGGTCAGTTCGCAGGGATCATTCCCTCTTTCATGATCGATGGTCAATTCTGTTTAGAAGAGGGGGTCGATCGGCTCGTTCGAGACATCGTCGAGGCTCTGAAAGTCGAGGCCGTCGAACAATCCAAGGCAAGTTAAGAACAAGAGAGAGGGAGACCTGCATCAATGGCAGACCCAAGAGGTCCTTTGAGTGCCAGAATCGCAAGATGCGGGCACGAGGTCAAGGCTGGGAGACGCTTCTGCGGAGTGTGCGGCCTCGAGATCCAGTTGCCACCCGTTCAGACAGAGAAACGGCCCCTCAGGAAGCTGACGTTGGCGCCGTCCCACATCGCGGCCTTCGTCATCGGCGCGGCGATGCTGGCGCTTTTCATCTGGAAGGTCGGTGTCCCAGCGGCGAGACGGGTCTATCGCGCATACACAAGCTGGAGCTCTGGCCGAGCGGGCGTCGGCACTGCGGCTCAACCGCAACTGGGCGGTAACGCGGCTCGGGGTAATGGCACGACGGTTGTAGTCGTGGGCCCGTCGACGGCTACTACGAACACTGACGGCCAAGGCGGTCGGGCGGATGGCGTTGGCGGAGGGCCGGACAAAGTGAGTGCGACAGATGTTTCGCGGGTCATCATTCTCGTGCCACCCACGAACACGGCTAGGAGCGCCGTGGCTCCTAAACCAAGCCCAACTCGCAGGCCGCCGCCAGAGACACCAACGCCGCAGCCCGAAAGGACGAGTGTCCCCACGCCAGCTCCGGATTTTCCACAGATGAAGGAAGTGGCCGCGACGCGCCCCGGAGCGCGCGCCTTTGAACAGGTCTTCCTCCTCGACGCTAACCGGTTCACTCCAATCGCCGTGACCGTCGATAACCTTGTTTCAGTCGACTATTTCAGGATCCTCAATTGGCCCGATGAGAGGCAGCAGGCAAAGGCTGCGCGGGACCTCAACGACAAGAACACCCTGTGGTTTCAGTTTGTCTACTCGAACCGCGACGAGGATCACAATTACAAGTGCCTTTACGTTGTGAGCATTTTGGGGGATGACGACCGAGCGAAACCTCTGGCAACCGACGACCGAACGGCAACACTCGACAAGGGAAAGGTCGAAGACACGAACAAGGTAGGAGTGCGCCTGAAGACGAGCCTGCTTCTGACACCGAAGCGCGTTTTGATTCGATTGGAAATCTGGAAGAAATGACGCCATTTCGAGTTGGCTTTCGGCCAGAGTCCTTTTTATTCGTGGAATTATCGGTCCCCCTACTCGAACAACTCGTCCACCGGCATCCGAAACCCAGGCAGCGCGGGCTCGGCTTCGGCGATCTCTCCCCGGCGATATGCCCTCGGCGTGAGCGGCTCCGTGGCCCGATAGATCCTCACCACGTCCTCGTCGAGAAGGTCAACATCCCACACGACGACCGTCCCGGCGGCGAAGTACTCCGCTCGCTTCACCGCCATCTCCCGCTCCGCGGACGGTCCATAGTCGCCCTCGCTTCGGACCTCGACCGCGAAGATCGGCGCGCCTTCGAAGAAGCGCATTCCGGGATCTTTGCCAGTGAAGTAGGCGGCGTCGGGGCTGAACGAGCCGCGATCGGGGAGATCCACCAGAAAGGCCGCGTTGTCTGCCACGGCCATCCCTCGTCCCGTCGTCCTTTCGTACTTCCGCAAGGCCATGGCGATGTTGAAGCCGGCGCGGTTGGGTCTGGCTCCGGTCGGGCTCATAGGGACGATCTCCCCTCTGACGATCTCCGCCTTTTGGTGACTTGGAAGCGCGCGGAGGTCCCGCTCGCTGGCCTTGGTGGTGGCGTTCAAAGGAATCGCGACGTTCATCGGAATCGCACCTTGAGGGCCAGAATTCCAAGCACCAAGACCAGCGTTACGAGGTTTGCCAACGTCACCGGCCAGGAGCCCATCCCCAGGCCGTACATGAGCCACAGCGCGACACCCGTGGTGAAGGTCAGAAGCCAGGCCCAGGAGATGTCCCCCGCCGAGCGCGATCGAAAGGTCTTGACAAGCTGGGGGACGAAGGCCAGCGTCGTCAGGACGCCGGCCGTGTAGCCCACTATCTGAAGCTTGGTCTGTTCTGTCATCGGGTCTTGGGGCCCGGGACGCTTGGCGGGTCGAGCCTGGTCAGGGGCTCCTCGCGCTCACTGACGAGCTCGCCTTCGATCACGGTTCCAATGCAATGTGTGGTGTATTCGAAGGGGTCGCCGTCATACAGGGCGACGTCGCCGTCCTTGCCCTTCTCCAGCGTTCCCACGCGCTTGTCGATTCCGAGGAGCTTGGCCGCGTCGCGCGTCACGAGCGCGAGCGCCTCCTCGAAGGACAGGCCGTTCGCGGCGGCGAGGGCCGCCTCGAAGAGCACCACCCGGGTCTTGGGAACATAGGCCTCGAACCCGCTTTGTAGAGCGATCGGGATTCCCTTGGCGCGCAGGACGGAGGCGGTCTCGAAGCTCAGATTTTCGCTTTCGCCGTTTGCGCGGGACATGGTCGGATGCACAATCACGGGCACTCCGGAGGCCTTGATGCGGTCGACGACGAGGGGCGCCTCGACGGCGCCGTCCAGGACCACCCGGATCGAGAACTCCTCGGCGAGGCGCAGGACGCCCAGAATGTCGTGGGCGCGTTGCACGGTGACGAGGAGCGGCAGCTCCTTCCGAAGGACCTTCAGCAGCATCTCGTGCTTGAGGTTGCGGTCGGTCTCCTTGCCCTTTTCAGGGTCGTTTCGCTTGCGGTCATATTCGCGCGCCGCGACAAACTCCGCCCGCAGGATGGCCAATGCCTTGCTGCGCGTGCCCGGCGCGCCCGTCACGGTCGGGGCGCGCGAGTCGGGATCGCGGGGCGGACGCACGGCCTCGCCCACGGTCGCCGCGATCATGGCTTCGGGCACGATTTGGGCATCCTCGACGCTTCCGCCGCGCGTCTTGACGATCATGGTCTGGCCGGACACGAGGGCGCCGGGGCCGTGGCCGGTGTGCAGCGTCGTAACGCCGAAGGAACGAACCCACGAGATAAGCCGTTCGCGCGGGTCGTAGGCGTCGGTCGCCCGGAGCTCGGGCTGCACGGACGCCGCGACGTCGATCTGCTCCTGGTCGTGCGCCTGGTTGAGATAGCCCGTCAGGCCGACCACGGAATGCGCGTCGATGAGGCCCGGCGTCGCGACCTTGGCCGTCACGACCCGGGTTCCGCGCGGGATCGCGACTTGGGAGCTTGTCCCAATCGCCTCGATCTTTCCGTCGCGAATCAGGATCACGCCGTCGCGAATGGTTGGGATGGAACCCTGCCGGGCCGCGGCTCCACCGCTCGGCGGCGTCATCGGGTAGATCGTCTCGGCCTTGATGGCAAGGTCCTTCGCGTGGGTGCTCGCGGAGAACGCCGAAAGGAGACCCAAGGCAAGAAGCTGCGTCTTCACTGGTTGTCCTCCGCGACCTCAAGGGCCAGAAACTCGTCGCCGGGCGATTGGTCGTGGCTGGCTCCCGGGCCTCCCACGGCGTACAAATGGTCCTTTGGATCCGACCGGTCGAAGACCTTGCGTCCCTCCACCCAGGTCTCCAGGACCTTTGTGTACACGCTGAAGGGATCGCCGGAGAGCACGACGAGGTCCGCGTCCTTGCCAACGGCAAGGGACCCAACCCGCGCGTCCAGGTCGAGGATCTTCGCGTTGGCAAGCGTCAGACCGTAGAGCGCGTTCTCGCGCGACATGCCGCCGCGCACCGCGAGCGCGGCCGAGCGAAGGAAGAGGCGCGAGTCCGTGATGGGGTCGTCGGTGTGAAATCCCACCAGGGCGCCCGCGCGCGCGAGGACGCCGCCGGTCTGGAATTGGGCATCCTTGGTCTCGATCTTGCCGCCCGGGCTGTCGACGACGATGATCGAGCAAGGCACCTTGGCCTTTGCGATCTGGTCCGCGACCATCCAGGCGTCGCTCACGTGATGGAGAACCACGCGGAAGCCGAACTCCTGCGACAGGCGCAGAACGGTCTGGATGTCGTCGTGGCGGTGCGTGTGGTGATGGACGACGCGCTTTTTGTCGAGGACCTCGACCAGCGCCTCCATGGCGAGGTCGCGCGCCGGCAGCTTCTTGGGATCGGAGGCGCCGGCCTCCAGCTTGCGCTTGTAATCACGGGCCTTCATGAGCTGTTCGCGCACGAGCGCGGCCGACTTGGCGCGTGAGCCCGGAAACGGGCTCTTCCTCCGCGAGTTGGTTCCGTTGGCAAACTTCATCCCGCCCAGGGGCCGTCCGTCCGGCTCGCGCAGGAGCAGGTCGTCGATCGCGGTCGCGGTCCGCAATTTGAGATAGACCGTCTGACCGCTGACGAGGTGGCCCGAGCCGGGCATCACATTGACGGTCGTGATGCCTCCGGCGCGGGCCTTGTGAATGCGGGCGTCCCTCACATTGATCGAGTCGAGCGCGCGGATGTCGGGTTGAATCGGCGCGCTGCTGTCGGCCCCTTCGACGCCGCCAATGTGGCTGTGGCTGTCGACAAGGCCCGGCATGAGGACCTTGCCCTTGAGATCGCGGGTCTCGGCGCCGTCGGGAACCTTGGTCCCGCGCGGTCCGACGGCCAGGATCCGGCCGTTCTCGACCACCACGACGCCTTCGGGAATTTCCGGGCCCTCGATCGGGATCACGCGCGCGCCGACGAACGCGACCGTCGGAGAGGAGGCGGAGCTTGAGGTTGTTGACGCGGGCGTCGCCGCGTGGCCCACCGTGCCCCAAAGGGCGAGTCGCGCCGCGACGCTCACCAGGAGCGCGCCTCGTGTCACACGCGAAACGCCGCGCCGGAGGAGTCGGAAGAGGGAGGTTGGCGCGCCGGGATCCGCGCGTCGGGCGAGCGCCCGGAGGATCGTTTTGTGCATCGGCATCGTGAAGCCCTTTCGGCCCGGAGTGTATCAAGGGCCATCAGGCGCGCGCCGAAGCTTCGCCTGCTGTTAGCATCCGCGCCCTTATGTCCGTCGACCTTTTCGAGTCGATTCGCGCGAATCTCCTGTCGCCGATGGTGCTGGCGTTCGCGCTTGGAATCGTGGCGACTCTCGTTCGGAGCGATCTCAAGTTCCCGCCCGAGGTCTACACGACCATGTCGATCTATCTTCTGTTCGCGATCGGCCTGAAGGGAGGGGCGGAGCTTTCGAAGACACCGGTCGCGCGGTTTCTGGCGCCGGCCTTCGCGACGCTCGTGCTGGGGGCGCTCACGTCGCTTCTTGCGTATGTGGCGTGCCGACGGCTTGGGCGCATGGACATTGCCAACTCCGCCGCGCTGGCCGCGCACTACGGCTCGGTCTCCGCGGTCACGTTCAGCGCGGGTCAGACGTTTCTGGAGGGGCAGAGGATCGCGTTTGAGGGCTTCATGCCCTCACTCGTCGCGCTGCTGGAGGTCCCGGCGATTCTCCTGGCGCTTCTCATTGCCAAGAGCCGCTTGGGCGGGATCGCCTCACGCAAAGAGGTCGTGCACGAGCTTCTCGCCGGGCGCAGCGTGCTCCTTCTCGTGGGCGGATTGGCCGTCGGAACGCTGGCCGGCGCGCGCGGCTACCAACAGGTCGCCCCGTTCTTCTCGGTGCCGTTCCGGGGCGTCCTAACGCTCTTTCTGCTGGAGATGGGCATGGTCGCGGCCGCGCGCTTTCGCGACTTCCGCGTGGCGGGCCGTTTTCTCGTGGGCTTTGGCATCTTGGCGCCGCTTGTCAACGGAGCCCTGGGCGCGCTCTTTGGCAAGGTATCGGGCCTGTCCCTGGGAGGAGCTGTCCTGCTTTCGATTATGGCGGCCAGCGCCTCGTACATCGCGGCCCCGGCCGCCGTGCGCCTGGCCCTGCCGGAGGCCAATCCTAGCCTTTACCTGACCGCGGTTCTCGCGATCACGTTTCCCTTTAATCTCGCGCTCGGCATGCCGATTCTCTATGCGTTGGTCCGCGCGCTGTACGCAAATGGCTGAGCCTCTATGCAAACCGTCCCTCTGAAGCGTCTGACCGTGATCGCCGAGGCCACCCTGGAGGCGCCGCTGCTGCGCGATCTCAAGGCCCTCGGGGCCAAGGGCTATACGCTGACCGAGGTGCGCGGCGAGGGCTCCCGGGGCATGCGCACGGAGGTCCTCGCGGGCGCCAACGTGAAGATCGAATGCCTGGTGAGCGGGGAGGTCGCAAGCCGCATGCTGGAGCGCCTCGCCGAGGCGTACTTTCCCCGCTACGCGGTTGTGGCCTATGTCGAGACGGTCGAGGTGGTGCGGGGAGAGAAGTACGTCTGACGTTGCGGGGTCGCCCCAGAGAATTCTCCGCTGCGCTACACTCGCCGCCCGTGAGCGAGCCGCTGCGTGGTGTTCCGGTCCGGCCTGCGGCGAGAGGAGAGCCCCGCCGGTTCCGCCGGGCCACGCTCCCGGTCCTTCTGACGGTCGCCGCGCTGGGTCGATCGCCCGAGGTGGCCGCGCTCGATAAGACCAAGGCCCTTACCCAATTCGGGCTCGACACGTGGCAAGCCCGGCAGGGCCTGCCGCAAAGCTCGGTCAGCGCGATTCTCCAGTCGCGCGATGGCTATCTGTGGGTGGGAACCCAGGAAGGGCTCGCGCGCTTCGACGGCGCGCGCTTCACGGTCTTCGACAAAAGAAACTCGCCGGAGTTCAAGACGCACAACATCACCGCCATCGCGGAGGATTCCACGGGTTCGTTGTGGGCCGGTACCGGCACCAGCGGGCTGATCCAGCTGCGAGGGGGCCGGCTGAAGCGGTTCACGACCCAGGACGGCCTTGCGGAAGACAAGGTGATGTGTCTCCTTGCGGAGGAGGGCGGCGCGCTCCTTGTCGGGCATTTCACCAAGGGGATCTCCCGCGGAAGGGACGGCCGCTTCGAGCCCGTTGCCGCGGCGGCTTTGGGAAACATCCCGGTGCGCGCCTTGGCCCGGACGCCGGACGACGCGCTTTGGGTTGGCACACGAGGAAAAGGGCTCTTCCGTGTGGCCGGTGAGACGGTCACCCAATTGACAACCAAGGAGGGCCTTCTCGACGACATTCTCGGCGCGCTGGCCGTGGGCCCCGACGGCGCCCTCTGGATCGGCACCGCGTCCGGGCTCATGCGGCTGCAGGACGGCCTCTTCAAGTCTTGGACGGCGAAGGACGGCCTGCCGGATCCCGCGGTCCGAACGCTTCGCTTCGATCGGGACGGCTGTCTCTGGATTGGAACGACAAGCGGCGGCCTCACACGCTTTGAGGGCGGGCGCTTCCGCTCCCTGTCGCCGCGGGAGGGGCTTGCCAACCCGACCGTTCTCTCGCTTGCCGAGGACCGCGAAGGGAGCCTTTGGATCGGCACCGGTGGCGGAGGTCTGCAACGTCTTCGGCATGGAAAGTTCCTTGCGTACGGGGTGCCGGAGGGGCTCCCCAGCGACCTCATTCAGCCGGTCCTGGGCTCCAAAGACGGCGGGCTTTGGGTCGGCACGCTCGGCGCGGGAGTGGCCCATCTCAGCCTCCCGGACGGCGCCGTGACGACGTATTCGACCCGGGAGGGCCTGCTGAGCGATCGCGTTTGGGCACTCTGCGAGACCCAGGACGGAGTGAACCGGCTTGAGAATGGCCGCCTGACGCTCTACGGACGGGCGCAGGGCCTCTTCGACGATGTCGCGTACACGTTCCAGGAGGACACGCTTGGGCGCTTTTGGATGACGTCCAACCGCGGGGTCTTCTTCGCCTCCAAGGCGGCCATGGACGCCTACGCGGAGGGAACCCTGACGAGCGTCCTTTCGACCTCGTTAGGGGAGAAGGACGGGATGCGCGAGAGCGAATGCAACGGCGCCGCCCAACCCGCGAGCGCGCGTACTCCGGACGGCCGGCTGTGGTTCCCAACGGGCCGCGGGCTTGTCGGAATCGATCCCAAGCACATTCCTCAGAACAGCGTCGTGCCGCCGGTCGTCATCGAGTCCCTCGCCATCGACGGCAAGGAGATGCCGGTCGGAGCGCCGGTGAAGCTCGCGCCGGGCCAGGACCGGCTGGAGATCCGCTACACCGCGTTGAGCCTCCTCGCCCCCGAGCACGTAAGGTTCCGCTATCGGTTGGAGGGGCTGGATTCGAATTGGACGGACGCCGGGACGCGCCGGGTCGCCTACTACACGAAC
>WBZQ01002513.1_pt1 | contig 11738 bp, 1 predicted proteins | sample 5204251 | NCBI WGS metagenome assembly WBZQ01 (sample SAMN12412402, study PRJNA552823) | activated sludge metagenome | isolation source: activated sludge from nitrification reactor of wastewater treatment plant... | place: USA: Virginia | collected 2017-09 | reverse complement strand
TCGCCGTCGAAGTCCGCGACGGTGAGCGTGTCGGGCCACGTCCCCGAGAACAGCGACACGTAGGTCGTCCCGAACGTCCCACCGCCGAGGTTGCGCGAGTACGAGATCGAGCTCGAATTCTCGTACTCCACAGACCTTTTCGAACGTTCGACGGTCGAGCGGATCGCGGAGTACCTGGCCGCGACCATCGACGGGATGATCGCCGACCCGGATCGCCCGCTGGGGTCGATCGATATCCTGCCCGCCGACGAGATCTCGGCGCTGACCCGGCACAGTGCCGGAGCCGCACCGCGGACACTGCGCGAGTTCGTGGTCGACGCGCTCGCCGCCGCGGATCCGCAGCGGCCCGCGGTCGTCGGCACCGCCACCGTGAGCAACGAACTGTTCGACATGCACAGCAATCAGCTGGCGCGTGACATGCTCGCGGCCGGAATCGGTCCGGGAGATGTTGTCGCACTTGCGATTCCACGATCACACCTGTCGGTGATGGCGGCGGTTGCCGTGATCAAGACCGGTGCGGCCTTCGTGAGTATCGACCCGGAGTTCCCGCAGGAACGCAGGGAGACGATGCTGGCCGACTCGCGTTCGGCCGTCGGCATCACCACCACGGCCACCGAGGCCGCGGGCGACGGCGGGATCGACTGGATCGTGCTGGACGACAGCGTCTGTGAGCTGAGGCTCGCCGGTCACCGGGAAACCCCTGTCGATGACGCGGAACTGCGCAGGCCGCCGCAGCTCGACGATCCGGCCTACCTGATCTACACCTCCGGTTCGACCGGTGCCCCCAAAGCCACCGTTGTGCCCAACCGGGGCCTGCAGAACCTGGCCGAGCGGTGCGTCGAGATCTTCGACGTCGCGCGCACTTCCCGTGTGCTGCATGTGGTGTCGACGAGTTTTGACGTGTGGGTCGCCGAGCTCATGATGGCGCTGTCCACCGACGAGCCGTTGGTGGTCGCCGACCGCTACACCTACGGCGGGCAGGAACTCGAGGCGCTCATCGCCAAGCACCGTGTCACCCACGTGGTGATGACGCCGTCGGCACTGTCCACGGTGGCGCCGGAGCAGGTGTCGTCGGTGCAGGTCGTGGTCAGCTGCGGTGAGCCGTGCTCGCCCGACCTGGTCCGCCGCTGGACCGACGCCGGCCGCAAATTCTTCAACGCGTACGGCCCCACCGAGGCCACGGTGTTCGCCACCTACATCGGCCCGATGACCACCACCGAAGAGGTGACCATCGGCCGGTCGCCCGCGGGTGTGGGGGCGATGGTGCTCGACGCGGGTCTGCGTCCGACGCCCACCGGGGTGATCGGTGAGTTGTATCTCACCGGTGACCAGGTGGTCCTGGGCTACCTGAACCGGATGCGGCTCACGTCCGAGCGTTTCGTCGCCGATCCGTTCGGGACGGGCACCCGCATGTACCGGACCGGCGACCGGGTGCGGCGGCTCGCCGACGGCAGGCTCGTGTACCACGGCCGCGGCGACTTCCAGATGAAGGTCCGCGGTATGCGCGTGGAACCGGGCGAGGTCGACGCGGTGCTCAACACGTATCCCGGTGTCGCCAATGCGCTCAGCATGGGCGTTCCCGGTCCGGCCGGTGCGACGGTCCTGGTGTCGTATGTGACCCCGGTCAAAGGCGGCACCCTCTTCCCCGATGACGTGATCGACTTCGCGGCGCAGTCCCTGCCCTCGCACATGGTGCCGCAGTCGGTGGTCGTGGTCGATGAGTTCGAGCTGACACCCGTCGGCAAGATCGACCGCAAGAAGCTGCCAACCGCCGATTTCACGCGGGTGACGGACTTCGTCGCACCGCGGACCCAGCTCGAAAGCGTCATCGCCGACGTGTTCGCGCAGACACTCGGGCTCGAGCGGGTCAGCGTCCATGACGGATTCTTCGAGCTCGGCGGCAACTCACTGTCGGCGACCAAGCTCGCGGCGGCGCTGTCGAATGTGATCGGCCGTCCGGTTCCGGTGAAGACGCTCTTCGAGGCACCCAGCGTCGCGGGCATGTCCGAGGCCATCGGAACGCTCACCGCGGGTCACATCATGCCGCCGCTGGTCGCCCGGCAGCGGGCCGAGCTGGTGCCGGTGTCGGATGCGCAGCGCGGCATGTGGCTGCTCAACCGGGCCGACCCCGATTCGGCCGCCTACAACATCGCATTCGCGCTACGACTGGCCGGCGATCTCGATCTCGGCGCGCTGCGGGACGCCGCCGGCGACCTGATCCGCCGTCAGGAGGTGCTGCGCACCAGCTACCCGATGATCGACGGGATGCCCACCCAGGTGATCCGCCCGGCCGACGAGGTGGTGGCCGGACTCGAACTCACACCGGTCGATATCAGCGGTCCGGTGAACGAGGCGATCGCCGAGGTCACCGGCAAAGGTTTCGACGTGGTCGCCGCGCCGCCGGTGCGGCTGGCACTGCTCCGTGTCGGCCCGGCCGAGCATGTGATGGTGTTCGTCATCCACCACATCAGCGGTGACGGTTCGTCGCTCGGACCCCTCGCGCGTGATTTCATGACCGCCTACTCGGCTCGTGCCGAGGGCCACGCACCGTCCTGGCAGCCGTTGCGGGTCCAGTACGCCGACTATGTGCAATGGCAGGCCGAGCGGCTGGCTATGTGCGACGACGACGGGGTACCCGAACGCGACCGGCAGATGGCCTACTGGAAGCGCCGCCTGGCGGGGGCACCCGAGCGTCTCGACCTGCCCAGTGATCGGCCCCGTCCGGCGGTACCGACCTTCGGCGGTGCGCGCGTCGGGTTCGAGATCCCCGCGCGTCTCGTCAACGCACTCGAAGGTATCGCGCGGGCGCGGAATACGACTCTGTTCATGGTCACCCACGCGGCCCTGGCGATTCTGTTGACCCGGCTGAGCGGACGCAACGACGTCGTCATCGGCACCCCGTACGCGGGCCGCTCCATGCCGGCGCTCGACGACATCGTCGGGATGTTCGTCAACACGCTGGCCCTGCGCACCGAGGTCGATCCGGCCGAGCGGTTCTCCGGTCTCATCGAACGGGTCCGCAGCAATGACCTGGCCGACATGGCGCACACCGATGTGTCGTTCGAGTCGGTGGTGGCCGAGCTCGGCACCCCGCGCAGCGCCTCGTTCAATCCGGTGTTCCAGGCGATGTTCGCATTCCAGAACATGGAGTTCCCGGTGGTCGAGCTGGCCGGGCTGGAGATCTCCCCGCTGTCGGAGGAACTCGTCGCGGCGAAGGTCGACCTGCAACTGACCCTGCTGCCGAATGACTCCGGGCTCAGCGAACCCGGTGCCCCGATGCGTGGCGAGTTTGTTTATGCCACAGATCTTTTCGATGAGGAAACGATCGCCCGGCATGCGCAGCGCTACCTGAGCGTGCTCGAGGAGATCTGTGCGGATCCGCAGATCGTGGTCGGCGACATCTCGATCGCCACTGAGGCCGAACGTGCGGCTGCGAGCGAGTCACCCGCCGACGACGATCAGCCGCTGCCCGAGCTCGTGGCGGCAGCCGCGCTGCGCTCGCCGGACGGTGCGGCGCTCACCCGGGACGGGGCCACGGTCACCTTCCAGTCGCTGGCGACGATGACAACCGCCATGTCGGCGGCCCTGCCCGATGCGGACTCGGCATTTGTCACCGCGCTGATGAGTCTGGCTCCCAGTCTGGCCGGGGGGGACGCCGAAGTACTCGGTGAGGCGCTCGACGAGATCCGGCGCCGTGCCGCCGGTGAGCGTGAGATGGACCAGGGTAACGTGATCTGACTCGGCCGATGGTGTCGACAACTCAGCCCGGTGCCGATCCCGGATGGCTGCTCGCGGCAGGGTACTTCCGTTGTTCGCGGATATCGTCCCAAGTCGCCATCCTTGATTGCGGGCTGGGCGCAGGGCGCCTCGGGAGGTGGTGCCGTGACAGGGGATAGGGGAAGTGTCCGGGATGAACGGTAGTCGTGAGGGCGTGGTGGCCTTCTCCCGTCTGTGGGGAGAGCACGAGCCGGCGACGGTCGATCTGCTCGCGTGTGCCGCAGTTCTCGATCCCTCCGCGACGGCGTTGGCGGGAACCCCGGCCATCACCTTCGGTCAACTGCACGAACAGGTCACGGCGACCGCGGAAGTACTTGCGGCCCAGGGCCTGGACTCCGATGCGGCGGTGGGGGCCGTCCTCACGGTGGCGCTGATGCGCGACGGGGTCGGTTCCTCCGAGGTGGCCGAGCGGGTTCCCGTAGCCGTGGCCCGGGTACGGGAGGCGGCCCGGGAGGCCCTGGGTCCTGCCGATCTGGCGTCTCCGGCGGGGGTCGTGCGTACTGTTGCGGCCAGGAACGCAGACCGCGTCGCTGTCGTCGACGTCTCCGGAAGCCCGATGACCTACCGCGAACTCGACACCCGGTCGGATGCCGTCGCGGCGGGACTGCTGCGTCACGGGGCCGGTGCCGGAACGCTGGTCGGTGTGGGCGTGGCCCGTGGCGCCGACCTGATCGTGGTGCTGCTGGGGGTGCTCAAGGCGGGAGCGGGGTATGTGCCGCTCGACAGCGCCCACCCTGTCGAGCGGATCAGGATGGTGGTGCGGGACGCCGCGCCGGCTCTGGTCGTCACCGATCCCTCGGTGGCCATCGCCTGGTCCGAGGTTCTTGACCTACGGTGCGTTTCGGTCGCCGATGTGGCCGCGTCCGGCTCCGACCGGTTCGGTGAGGTGGTGCTGCCAGCGCGGATCGATCCGGGGCTGCCCGCCTATGTGATGTACACGTCGGGATCGACGGGGGTGCCCAAGGGCGTGGTGGTGACGCACGGTGACGTGCTGGCCTTCTTGAAGGCGATGGTCGGGGAGTACGACGTCACGGCCCACGATGTGTGGGCCGGGTTCACCTCCTTCGGGTTCGACGTGTCGGTTGCCGAGATGTGGTTGTCCCTGGTGTGTGGTGGACGCTTCGTGGCGGTCGGCTTCCTGACCTCACGCTCGCCCGGGGATTTTCTCGACCTGGTCAGCCGCGAGGGCGTTTCGGTTCTGAACGTGACCCCGTCGGCGTTCTACGAGATGGCGGGCTCCGTGCGCGACGGCGGTTTCCCGGCGTGTGTGCGCCTGGTGATGCTGGCCGGCGAGGCCCTGGACTTCCTTCAGGTCCGGAGGTGGTTCACCGACTGGGAGGCCGAGGGCGTCGAAGGCCCACGCCTGAACAACATGTACGGTCCCACGGAGGCGACTGTCTACGCGACCCGGCGTGCATTGACGCGGGACTTCGTCGCGGCCACCGCCGCCAGCGATGTGGGCTCGGCTTTGCCGGGAATGCGTCTGTACGTGCTGGATTCGCGGCTCGGGGTGGTGCCCGACGGGGTGCCGGGCGATGTGTACCTGGCCGGTTCGCAGGTGGCCGACGGGTACGCACATCAACAGGGGCTGACCGCTTCGCGGTTCGTCGCCGACCCGTTCGGCGAGCCCGGTGACCGCATGTATCTCACCGGCGACGTGGGGCTGCTGCGGGACGGAAGCCTGGAGTTCCTGGGCCGGTCCGATGACCAGGTGAAGCTGCGCGGCTACCGGATCGAGCTCGGTGAGGTCGAGTCGGCGTTGTCGGTGGCACCCGGCGTCGTCGCCGCGGCCGCCGCCGTGCACGTCGCTGAGGGATCTCCGGATCGGCTGGTGGGTTACGTGACGGGCGACGAACTCACCGGGGACTCGGTCCGGGAGTTCACCCGGACCCTGGTACCCGACTACATGGTGCCCGATGTCGTGATGACGCTGGCACGTTTGCCATTGACCGTCAACGGCAAGCTCGATCGTCGTGCACTGCCCGCGCCCGTCTTCGGTTCGGCGACGGAATACGTTGCGCCGCAGGGCACCGTGGAGGAGTCGGTGGCGCGGATCTGCGCACAGGTGCTCGGCGTGGAGCGGTTGAGCGTCACCGAATCGGTCTTCGATGTGGGTGGCAACTCGATGCTGGCCGCCCGGATCGTGGCGCGGGTATGTGACGAGTTCGGCATCGATCTGAACCTGCGGGACCTGTTCGAGGATCCGACAGTTCATGGTCTCGCGGTGCGAGTGGCGCGCGCGAACGCCGGATTGCCCCCGGTGGTGGCGGTGTCGCCCCGGCCGGGCCGGGTGCCGTTGTCGTTCGCGCAGGCGCGGATGTGGTTCATCAACAGGCTCGACCCGGATTCACCCGCGTACAACATCCCGCTGGTCCTGAGCGTCACCGGCCCGCTCGACACCGGTGTGCTCCGACAGGCGGTCATCGACGTCGTCGTCCGTCACGAGGTGCTTCGCACCATCTTTGTCGCGGATGCATCGGGTGCCGGCGACAGCACGCCGTACCAGGTCATCGCCGATCCGGATTCGGTGGCAGCGCAACTTGATTGGGAAGAGGTTACCGATCCGTCGGAGATCGGCGCGGCGGTGGATCGGGGATTCGACGTGTCTGCCGCCTGGCCGATCCGGATCCGGGTCCACCGCGGCGGTCCGTCCGAATTCCTGCTGGCGATCGTCGTGCACCACATCGCCGCCGACGGGCAGTCGCTCGCACCATTGATCTCAGACCTTTTGCGGGCGTACGAGTTCCGCATGGGTGGCCGGGCGCCGGACCTGGATCCGCTCCCGATCCAGATCGCGGACTACGCGATCTGGCAGCACACCGTACTCGGCGGTGCGGACGACGAGGAATCGGTGATCGGGCGTCAGCTCGGGTACTGGCGTGAACGGCTTGCCGGGGTGCCCGATGTGCTCGAACTCCCCGCTGACCGGCCGCGACCGGAGGTGGCCTCCGGTCGCGGGGACAGGATCGGATTCGAGGTTCCCGTCCCTGTCGCCCGCCGGATCGAAGCCCTCGCGCGCACCGGCGGGGTCACGCCGTTCATGGTGGTGCATGCGGCACTGGCCGTGCTGCTGGCGAGACTCACCGCGACCGCCGACATCGCCGTCGCGACGCCGGTCGCCGGGCGGGGTCAGGCGGCGCTGGACGATGTCGTGGGGATGTTCGCGAACACGCTGGTGCTGCGCACGGCCGTGGTGCCGGAGCTGACGATGAACGATCTGCTGAATCAGGTCAGGTGCACCGACCTGGACGCCTTCGCGCATGCGGAGGTGCCGTTCGAGAATGTCGTCGCGGACCTGGTGCCGCACGCGGGGCAGGCGTACGAACCACTGGCACAGGTGATGCTGTCGTTCAATCCGGTGGGTGAGCTCGGGGACGTCGACCTGCATGTGCTGGGGCTCGAATTCCGGGAGCTCGCTCCGGGAACGACGGTCGACGGTGCGGGTACGCAGACGGGAGGAATTGTCGGTCAGGTTGCCGCGCAACGTGATCTGACTGTTACGGTCGTGCCCGGGCCCGGATCGTGGCACGGTTCGATCTCGTACGCGACAGACCTGTTCGACAGGGCGACGATGGCGGCGTTCGCCGAGCGGTTCGTCCGGGTGCTCGACGCGCTCACCGCGGACCCGTCGATGGCGGTCGGCGATGCCGATATCTTCACCGAGGCAGATCGGGCGATGCTGGCCCAGGTGCCCGCCCCGGTGACAAGCACCGCGCACACCGGCTCGTCGTTGGCCGAAGTTTTCACGGATTCTGCTGCGGCGCACCCCGATTCATTGGCAGTCACGGCGGGTGCGGTGTCGCTGACCTATGCCGGGCTCGATGCCCGGTCCCGGGCGATTGCGGCCGGCCTGCGCGGTCGGGGGGTGCGGTCGGGTGATCTGGTCGGCGTCGCCACAGCCAGGTCGGTGGATCTGGTCGCCTCGATCATCGGCGTTCTGCGGGCCGGTGCGGCCTACGTGCCACTCGATCTCACCAACCCCGTCGGGCGGCTGACCCATATCGTCTCCGATTCGGGTGTCACGGTCGTGCTGACCGACGCGTCGTCGACGGGCCATCCGCTCTGGGAGTCCGTGGCCGAGGCCGTTACCGTGGTCGATGTCGATCACCTGGCAGACACCACCGATGCGCTCTGTCCGATTGTCGTGCAGCCGGATTCGCGTGCCTACGTGATCTACACGTCAGGCTCGACGGGGCTGCCGAAGGGTGTCGAGGTGACACACCGCGACGTGCTCACCCTCCTCGACGCGTCGTCCGCGGACTTCGACTGCGGGCCCGGCGACGTGTGGACGATGTTTCACTCGTACGCGTTCGACTTCTCGGTGTGGGAGCTGTGGGGCGCCCTGTTCCACGGCGGGCGCAGCGTCATCATCGACCGTGACCTGGCACGCGACCCGGATGCCTTCGTGGAGCTGCTCCTGACAGAGAGCGTGACGGTGCTCAATCAGACCCCGTCGGCGTTCTATCAGCTCATCGACGCGCGGCGGCGTGACGAACCGGACCGGGTGTGGCCGGTACGGTACATCGTCTTCGGCGGTGAGGCGCTGAGCTTCGAGCAGGTGCGTCGCTGGTTCGACCTGTTCCCCGAGGACCGCGCCCGGCTGGTGAACATGTACGGCATCACCGAGACGACGGTGCACGTGAGTTTCCGCGAACTCGACCGTGCGGTGATCTCCGCGGACGACGGTTCGTTGATAGGCAGGCCGTTGTCGTCCTTGGGAATTCACATTCTCGACGGGCGCCTGCGTCCGGTGCCCGCGGGGGTGGCCGGCGAGATGTACGTGGCCGGCGGCCAATTGGCACAGAGTTACCTCGCGCGCCCGGACCTCACCTCGACCCGGTTTGTGGCGAACCCGTTCGGCCCGGCCGGTTCGCGGCTGTACCGTACCGGTGACGTCGCCCGGCGGGTGGCCGCCGGTCCCGGTGGCGGCGACGATATCGAGTATCTGGGCCGGGCCGATGCACAGGTGCAGCTACGCGGTTTCCGGATCGAGTTCGGCGAGGTCGAGGCCGGGCTGCTCGCGGCCGACGGTGTGGTGGGTGCGGCGGCGCGAATCGTGGACATGCCGGTGATCGGGGAGCAGCTCATCGGGTACGTGGTGGCCGCGGACGGGGCCCACCCCGACGCCCGTGCCGTACGGGAGCAGGCGGCGACTCTGGTGCCCGGGTACATGGTGCCCTCGACGGTGCTGGTTGTGGAATCACTGCCGCTCACCGCGAACGGGAAGCTCGACCGAGACGCGCTGCCGATCCCTGAATTCGGTACGGCGGCAGATGGTTTCACCGCGCCGCAATCGGCTCAGGAGATCCTCGTCGCCGAGGCGTTCGCCGAGGTCCTCGGGGTGCCGAGGGTCGGTGTCACCGACTCCTTCTTCGATATCGGCGGCAACTCGCTGTCGGCGACGCGGCTCGCGTCCCGGGTCGCGGCGGCCCTCGGGGTGGGGGTCGCGATCCGCGATGTCTTCGCCGCGCCGTCGGTTCGCGAGCTGATCGAGCAGGTTGCCGACAACGAACTCGCCCCCGAGCCGGTCACCGCGCTCGCGGTGCGCCCCGACCCGATCCCGGTATCGTTCGCCCAGCAGCGGATGTGGTTCATCAACCGTTTCGACCCCGCCGCCCCCACCTACAACGTTCCGGTGATCCTGCGGATCACCGGACCGCTCGACGTCCCGTCGGTGCGCGCGGCGATCATCGATGTCATCGAACGGCACGAGGTGCTGCGCACCACGTTCCCGGCGATCGACGGCGTGCCGTGTCAACGGATCTGCCCGGCAGGGGAATTCGAGGCCCGGGATGTGTGGCGGGTCGTCGACTCCCGGCAGGCGGTACTCGACACCGTGGCAACGGGTTTCGATGTCGCCCACCAGTGGCCGATCCGTGCGTGCATCTGGCGCAAGGACACCGACGTGCATGTGCTCGCCGTCATCATCCATCACATCGCCGGTGACGGGGAGTCGCTGCACCCGCTGGTCACCGACCTCGTGTCGGCGTATACCGCACGGGCACAGGGCCGCGCACCCGAGTTCGAGCCGCTGCCGGTGCAGTTCGCCGACTTCGCGATCTGGCAGCACGACGTGCTCGGTCCGGTCACCGACGAACACTCGGTGATCGGGCGTCAGCTCAGCTACTGGCGCCGGCAACTTGACGGCCTGCCCGACGTCCTGGAACTGCCGACGACCAGGCCGCGGCCACCGGTGGCATCGATGTCCGGCGGCAGGGTCGAGTTCGTGATCCCGGCCGGGATCGGTGACCGGATCACGGCTGTCGCACGGGGTCACGGCGTCACGCCGTTCATGGTTGTGCATGCGGCGTTCGCCGTTCTCATGGCCCGGCTCAGCGCCACCACCGACATCGCCGTGTCGACACCGATCGCCGGACGCGGCCAGCGGTCGCTCGATCCGCTGGTCGGTATGTTCGTCAACACGCTCGTCCTGCGCACCGAGATCAGGCCCGCCACCCGGTTCGCCGAGTTACTCGAGCAGGTACGCCATGCCGACCTGGAGGCTTTCGCGCACGCCGATGCACCCTTCGAGACGGTGGTCGAGGCCCTGAATCCGGTGCGCTCGGAAGCATTCTCACCGCTCGCGCAGGTGATGCTGTCGTTCGATCCGGCGGCGGCGCTGGCCGATGCGGATATCTCGGTGGCCGGCCTGACGGTGGAACCGGTGCGCCCGCCGGATATTCCGGCGCAGCTCGATCTGATCACCATCGTCGCCTCCGCGGCGGCCGGATCGCCGTGGTCGTGTGCGGTCGGGTACGCCACCGACCTGTTCGACGCGGCGGCGGTCACCGACATCGCTGCACGGTTCGTCCGGGTGCTGGACGCGGTCACCGCGGACCCGGAGGCCGCCGTCGGTGATGCGGACATCCTGATCGACGCCGACCGCGTACAGCTCGCGGCGCAGGACCGGCCCTCCGCTGCCCAGATTCCGGACGGTCGTTCGCTCGTGGACGTCTTCGCGCGGACCGTCGCCGACTTCGGTGCCAGACCTGCGGTGTCGGACGAAACGGGAACGGTCCTCACCTACGCACAGCTCGATGAGTGTTCCGCTGCGGTCGCCGCGGCGCTGGTGACATCCGGTGTGCGGCAGGGAGATCTGGTGGGGATCGCCACCGCGCGTTCGGTGGATCTGGCCGTCGCGATCCTGGGTGTGCTCAAGGCCGGGGCCGGCTACGTGCCGCTGGACGTGACCAACCCAGTGGACCGGCTGGCATACCTCGTGACCGATTCGGAGGTGTCCGTGGTACTCACGGATTCCGCCGCCGCCGGGCACCCACTGTGGGACGCGGTCAACGACCGGGTGCGGTGCCTCGATATCGCGGACCTGGGCCGGCCCGCCCCCGGCGGTATTACCCTTGCGATCACGGTGCACCCCGATTCGCTGGCCTACGTCATCTACACCTCCGGCTCCACAGGGCGCCCCAAGGGGGTCGAGGTGACCCATCGGGACGTCGTGAGCCTCCTCGGCGCGGTGGCCGAGGACTTCGACTGCGGCCAGAATGACGTATGGACACTGTGTCATTCCTATGCCTTCGATTTCTCGGTATGGGAGCTGTGGGGTGCGCTGGCGACCGGTGGCACGTGCCTGATCGTCGACCGTGACACGGTGCGCGACCCCGCCCTCCTGATCGAACTGATCGCCGCGCGCGGCGTGACGGTGCTGAGCCAGACCCCGTCGGCCTTCTACCAGTTCATCGACGCCCGCAGCCGCCGCCGACCGAATACGGGGCGCGGCGCCGGCGGTGACATCGGCCTGCGCTACGTGGTGTTCGGTGGTGAGGCACTGAGTCCGCAGCGGGTGCGGCGCTGGTGGGAACTTTTCCCCGACGACCCTGCCCGCCTGATCAATATGTATGGGATCACCGAGACGACGGTGCACGTCACCTTTCGTGAGCTGACCCCGGAATCGATGCCGGACGGAGATCGCTCGCTGGTCGGCCGTCCGTTGTCGTCACGGCGCG
>WBZQ01002511.1_pt1 | contig 11748 bp, 10 predicted proteins | sample 5204251 | NCBI WGS metagenome assembly WBZQ01 (sample SAMN12412402, study PRJNA552823) | activated sludge metagenome | isolation source: activated sludge from nitrification reactor of wastewater treatment plant... | place: USA: Virginia | collected 2017-09 | reverse complement strand
GTCGAGACCCAGGGCCACGCGCACCTGCTCGACCTCCTCGACGAAGCGCTCGGTGGTCCAGAGATCCTTGTCCTTGGGCTGATCCGAGAAGGCGCTGCCCAGCTGGTCGTAGTAGATGAACTCGATGCCCTCGGCAGGCAGATAGCCTTCCAGCGCTTCGAAGTATTCATGCGTGAAGCCCGGGCCGCCGTGCAGCAGCAGCAGCCTGATGCGCGGGTGATGGCCGAAGCGCTTGGTCCACACCTTGAACTCACCCTTGGGCGTCTTGATGGGGATCAGCTTCACGCCGCCCTCCCGAATCCTGGAAGCGTCTGCGAAGTAGGCTTTGAGAGTCGGTGCGGCCTTCTGCGCGACCGCGGGCAGGGCGGCGAAGAGCGACGCGAGGACGAAGCACAGGGCTCGGCGCATGGGTACCTCGGGATGGGAAGGCAGTCTTACCGGGAAGGTGCCGCTGCGGCAAGGGGCCATGGGTTGGGGCGGTTGCCCTGCGGGAGCAGACAGGTCCGCCAGGTTCAGTCCCCGGCCTCGCCCGCGGGCGTGCCCGCGTAGAGGTCAGGAACCACGCCACCCACCAGGGTCGGCGGCATGCCTTCCAGCCGCTCGGGGACATGGACGATGGTGTTCACCAGGCGGCCCAGCCCCTCGATCGCCATGACCACCTCATCCCCCGCCTTGAGCCAGAGGTTGTCCGTGACCTTCGAGCCGTTCAGCTCCAGCAGGCAGCCTGTCCCCACCGTGCCGCTGCCGATCACTTCGCCAGCGTGCATCTGGATGCCGTAGCTGGTGCGCTGGAGGATCTGGGCGAAGGTCCAGTTCATGCTGTCGGCGTTTCCGTTCGACAGCCGATGCCCATTCACCTCGCAGGTCATGGCCGCGTGGAGGATCTCGCCCGAGGGCGACGGCTCCAGGTCCAGCTCGTCCTTGGTGACCAGCCAGGGCCCCAGGCTGGTGGCGAAGTCCTTGCCCTTGCAGGGGCCCAGCGACAGCTTCATCTCCTCCATCTGGAGCATGCGGGCGCTCCAGTCGTTCATCACCATGTAGCCGAAGATGGCCTCGTCGGCCTCCTCCAGGGTGGCGTTCTTCAGGGGGCGCCCCGTGACGATGGCCACCTCCAGCTCGAAGTCGAGGCGTACCAGGTGGTGGTCCTGCACCAGGACTTCGCCGGGGCCGGTGACCGCCAGGTGGTTGGTGAAGTAGGTGACAGGGAAGAGGTCGAACTCGGGGATCATCTCCAGCCCGCGGTTGCGCCGGGCCGTGGCCACGTGCTGCCGGAAGGCATAGCCATCCCGCATGGACACGGGGCGGGGGACCGGCGCCAGCAGGTGGACCGTGGCCGCCTCGACCAGGGCCCCTGCCGGGGGCGCCGAAGCCAAGGCCCGGGCCAGGGGCATCAGCTCGTCTTGCCGCCGGATGAGGGTGAGCATGTCCACGGTCAGACGGGAGTCAGCGGTAGCGAAATCAAGGATGCGGCCATCGGCCATCACGGCGCCAATCTTCTCCGTTCCGGCCTGCAGGAAGGTCACCAGCTTCATCACGCACTCCAGGCAAAAGCCCAGTGTAGCGGCGGCGGAACATCACTCCGGAGTCGTCATTCGTTAAGGAGGCGGAGCAGCGTATCGGCGGCTTCGGCGAGGCGTGCCGGCGGCGTGTTCAGGGGCGGCAGCAGGTAGAGGCAGTCACCGATGGGCCGCACCAGCAGACCTTGATCCAGGGCGCGGCGATGCAGGCGCCAGCCGAAGCGCGCCTCGGGATCGTGGGCCTGGCCGCTAGCCGGATCCACCAGCCGGCAGGCGCCGATGGTACCGAGCACCCGCGCCTGCCGCACGGCCGGATGGGCGGACAGGGCCGTGAAGGCCTCTGTCATCGCAACGTGGATGGCCGCGGCGTTGGCCATCACCGGCTCGTCATCGAAGAGGGCGAGGCTGGCGCAGGCCACGGCGCAGGCGGTGGGATTGGCGGTGTAGCTGTGGCCGTGGAGGAAGGCTCGTCCCGAAGCGGGCTCGCCCCAGAAGTGGCCGTAGATTTTCTCGGTGGCCCAGGTCATGGAGAGTGGCAGCATGCCACCCGTGAGGCCCTTGGAGAGGCAGAGCAGATCCGGCGCCACCTCTGCCTGCTGGCAGGCGAGGAAGGTGCCCGTGCGCCCGAAGCCCGTGGCCACCTCGTCGAGGATGAGGTAGACGGCGTGGGCGTCGCACTGGGTCCGCAGCTCCTGCAGCAGCTCCGGCGGCCACATCCGCATGCCCCCGGCACACTGGATGAGCGGTTCGGCGATGAAGGCCGCGAGCTGTCCGCCGTGGGTGTTGAAGAAGACCCGGATCTCTTCCCGCGCGGCGTCCAGCCGCGCGGGCCAGTCGGTGAGGTCGGGGAAGAGCTCCCGCCTGGGATCCTCCGGCAGGTTCAATCGGTCGCAGGCCAGCAGCAGGGGGCTGAAGAGCCCGGTCATGAAGTTCTCCAGCTCGCCCACGCCCACGGCGCCGAGGGTGTCGCCGTGGTAGCCGCCCCGCAGGGCGCCGAAGCGGACACGCCCTTGCTCGCCACGCTGCAGCTGGGCCTGGAAGGCCAGCTTCAGGGCCACCTCCACGGCGGTGCTGCCGTCGTCGGAGAAGAAGGCGCGGGTGAGGTTCGGGGGTAGCTTGGGGCGGAGGCGGGCCACCAGCTCCACGGCGGGCTCGTGGGTGAAGCCCGCGAACATGACGTGGTCGAGCTTCGCGGCCTGCCGTTCCAGCGCACTCACCAGGCGCGGGTGGCCGTGGCCGTGCAGGCAGGTCCACCAGCTGGAGATGCCGTCCAGCACCCGCTCGCCATTGGCCAGCAGCAGGTCGCAGCCCTCGCCACCGAGGACGGGGATGGGTGGATCGGCCTCGTGCACCTTCATCTGGGTGAAGGGATGCCAGAGGTGGGCACGATCCAGGGCCAGGCGGTCGGTCCAATCGGGGGGCAGGGGGCTTGGCATGGGGACAGTGTAGGTGGGGAGGCTGGAGTCTGGAGTCCGGAGTCTGGAGGTACAGATTCCTGTGGCGCCGCGCGCGGCGCGCCTTTGTTTTCAGACCGCGCCGACCCACGTGAACGGCCCAAACTCAGCATGTCGATTCGGCCCACGGGGCCGCTCAGAAAGCCGTACCTCCGGACTCCAGACTCCGGACTCCAGACTTCAATTACTCGATCACTTCCACCCTCATCGGCAGGAACCCCCGGAGCACCGTGGCGTTCTGCTCCGCCACCTCGGGTGACGTCCCATCGGCGCCGGGGTTGAGCAGCACGGCTTCGATGCGCCAGCCTCGCAACATGAGCGCCTCGGCGGAGAGCAGGGTGTGGTTGAGGGTTCCGAGCCCGCCCAGGGCCACCAGGACGCAGGGAATCTTCAGGTCCGTGGCCCAGGCGAGGAAGTGGGTGCGCGGGGCCAGGGGCACCAGCAGGCCGCCCACACCTTCCAGCAGCACACGGCCCTCGAAGGGCCGCTGACACCACCGGGCCGCGGCCTCGAGGTCGAGGCTCCGGCCTTCCAGTTGGGCGGCGGCCAGGGGGGCCAGGGGGGCCTTCAGCAGGATGTGGCTTTCGGTGATGATCCCCGGGCCGCGCACGGCGGCGGCATCGGCCTCCGGGTGGTCGGCCCGGTCCACGCCAGTCTGGAAAGGCTTGCGGTAGGCCACGGGCCCTAGTTCGGCCCAGGCCCGGGCCAGCCGGGCGGCCACCTGGGTCTTCCCCACGCCGGTGCCGGTGCCTAGCACCCACAGGGGACTGGGGAGGGCGTCCGGGCAGAGCACGGCGGGGCTCGGGTTCCGCGTTCGACTACTTCTTCAGCTGGCTGAGCATCTGCCGGGCCTGGGCGGCCTGCTCGCTACCCGGGGCGATGGCGATGATCTTGTTCCAGGCCTTGGCGGCCTCCTCGGGCTTGTGGAGGTCCGCGGAGTACACCACGCCCATGTTGAAGAGACTCTGGACGTGGTTCGGGTCCAGCTTGTTCGCCTTCTGGAAGTTGGCCAGGGCCTTGTCGAACTGGCCGAGGTCCCGGTACATCACCCCCTGATCGGTGATGACGTTCGGCTCGTCGGGCTTGATGGCCAGGCCCTTGGCATAGGCATCCACGGCCTTCTGATGCTGGTGCGTGTCGAAGTAGTCGTTGCCGAGGGCGAACCAGGCGCCGTAGTTCTTGGGATCGGCCAGGACCGTCGCCTCGAGGCGGTTGATGCGGGCCTGCACCTCCGCGCTGGGCAGGGCGGGGCCGGCGGGCATGGCGCCCGGCATGGCTCCGGGTACGGCGCCGCCCAGGGAGGGCGCGGGCATGATGGGGCCGGCGGGGGCCGCCACGACCGGGCGGGCCGCTTCCTGCGAGCCACTGCCGAAGGCGAAGTAGCCAGCGAGGAACCCAGCGGCCAAGCCCCCAGCCAGGGCGAACATGATGTTGCGGTTCAAGCGACACCTCCTGAGGACCCTGCGGTCCACTGGAATTCTCCCACAGGTAAGGAAGGATGGCCCAGGTGACGATGAAAGGGGACCCGGAGCATCCGAAGCGGGAGAATCAGGCATCGCGCCACCCATCCCGCTCCTAGCGCCGTTACCACGAGGCCACGCTTGACCCATCCCCCCTCCCGCCTGCCGCTTCGGCGCCACCTGAGCGTCCTGGCCGTGCTTCTGGTGGGGATCGCCCTCTCCGCCCTCGGGTTCTTCTCGGCCCGGGAGGCGAACCGCCGGCAGGTGGAGGCCGAGTTCCACGCTGCCGCCCGGGACCGGACCGAGAGCGTGGTGCAGGGGTTGCAACATGGCTTCGAGGATGTGTCGGTGCTCCGCAGCCTCTTCGAGGCCAGCAATGAGGTCTCGAGGACCGACTTCGATGACTTCCTGCACCCTCTCATCACCCGGCATCCATACATCCAGGCCTTCCAGTGGCTGCCGCGGGTGACCCCGCAGAACCGGGCGGCCCTGGAGGCGGAAGCTCGTCGGACCCATCCGGATTTCCGCTTCTTCCTGCGAGATGCGACCGGTCGGGACAGTGAACTGCCGCGGGAGGCCACCTTCTATGGCATCCACTTCGTGGCCCCCTACCGGGGCAACGAGGTCACCCTCGGCTATTCGGCCCAGGCCTTGGCCACCCGCCAGGAGGCCCTCGACCGCGCCCTTCGCACGGACAGCCTTGCCGCCAGCGGCCGCATCCGGTTGATCCAGGAGCGGGGCGACCAGTCCGGCATCCTGGTGATGGTCCCCGTGCGCGACAAGCATGGGCACCCGCTCGGGGTGGTCCAGGGGGTCTTCCGGATGGGGGATCTCGTCGGGACTTCCATGGCCTTCCTCGAACCCAGGGGGATCGTGCTGAAGCTGTTCGATGCCAGCGCCCCGGCGACCGAGGCCCTTCTGCACGAGGAGGCCTCCCCGCTGCCGCAGATGGGTCCGACCCGGTCCGACGGCCTCCAGCTCGCCCGGGCGTTCTCCCTGGCCGGCCGGAACTGGCTGGTGACCGCCACTCCAGCGGGGGGGCATTTCCCCCTGGGCACCTCCTGGCGGGCCTGGGCCGTCCTGATGGGTGGGCTGACCTTCTCGGCCCTGCTGGCCGGCTACGTTCGGAACCTGCTGGCGAGCGAAGCGGCCATCCGGACCCAGGTGGAGGCCCGGACCCAGGAGCTGGCCCAGGAAGTGGAGAGCCACCGCCTTGACGCCCAGGCCCTGCGGGAAAGCGAAGCGCGGTTCCGCCACCTCATCGAGGTCATGGGGGAGGGCCTCTGGGTCCTGGATGGCCAGGGCCTCACCACCTTCGTGAACCGCCGCATGGCCGAGATGCTGGGCTACGCGCCCGGCGACATGGTGGGCCGCTCCCTGTTCGAGTTCATGGAAGCGTCCGAGGTGCCCCAGGCCAGGCGCAACATGGCGAACCGCCTCGATGGTCAGGACGCCCGGCATGACTTCAAGTTCCGCCGCAAGGACGGGGCCGAGCTGTGGACGATCGTGACGGGCACGCCGGTCCTGGACGAGGCCGGCCAGATCGTGAGCGTCCTCGGCGTGATCACCGACATCACCGAGCGGCGGCGCCAGGAGCAGGCGCAGCTGCAGAGCCAGAAGCTGGAGAGCCTGGGCATCCTCGCCGGCGGCATCGCCCACGACTTCAACAACCTGCTCACGGCGATCCTGGGGAACATCAGCCTGGCTCAGCTCTGCATGTCGAAGGTCGCACCGGCCTGGCCCTACCTGGAGAACATGGAGCGGGCCGTGCAGCGGGCCACCAACCTCACCCGGCAGATGCTGGCCTATTCCGGCAAGGGGCGCTTCGTGGTGGGGCCCCTGGACCTGAACCAGGCGGTGCAGGAGCTCTCACACCTGCTCAGTGTGTCGACCTCGAAGAAGGTGGCGATCCGGTACCAGCTGGCGGAGGGCCTGCCCACGGTCATCGGGGAGGCCTCCCAGATCCAGCAGGTGCTGATGAACCTGGTCACCAACGCGGCGGAGGCCATTGGCGATGAGGAGGGCATCGTGTCCATCCGGACCGGGCTCCAGACCTACGGAGCCGGGGACCTGGAGAGGGATTTCCCGGGCCAGTCCATGGAGCCCGGCGCGTTCCTCACCCTCGAGGTCTCGGACACGGGGCAGGGCATGACTCCCGAAGTCCAGGCGCGGATCTTCGAGCCCTTCTTCACCACCAAGTTCACCGGCCGCGGCCTGGGCCTCTCGGCCATGCAGGGGATCGTGCGCGGACACCGGGGCGGGATCCGCGTCTACAGCGAAGTGGGGAAGGGCACCACCTTCAAGGTGATCTTCCCGGCGGGCACGGGCCTCGTCCCTGAGGCGGAGGGTGTCGCCGAGCATGAGGCCTGGACAGGACGGGGCACCATCCTGGTGGTGGATGACGAGGAAGCCGTGCGTCTCGTGGCCACGGACATGATCCGGTCCATGGGCTTCGAGGTGGTCACCGCCGAGGATGGCGTCCAGGCCCTGGAGCGCTTCCGCGAGTGTCCGGTGCCGGTCTGCGCGGTGCTCATGGACCTCACCATGCCCCACATGGACGGCCTGGAGACCTTCCGCGAGCTGCGCCGCCTGGACCCTGGCTGCCGGGTGGTGCTTACCAGCGGCTACAACGAGCAGGAGGCCATCCAGGATTTCATGGGCAAGGGCCTGGCGGCCTTCGTGCAGAAACCCTTCCTCCGGGACGACCTCCTGAAGGCCCTGCGGCGGGCCCTGGAATCCTGATTCAGCGCTGGAGCAGGTCGAGGAGCGCGTCCGTGAGTGCGACCACCTCGCCATCGGCGAGGTGCGCCCCGGTGGTGATGCGCAGGCGGGCCGAGCCCTCTGGGACCGTGGGCGGCCGCACGGCCCGCACGTCGAATCCCCGGACCTGCAGCGCCTGGGCCAGCCGGAGAGCCGCCACATCGGCGCCCACGGGGACCGGGACGATGGCCGAAGGTTGGCAGGCCTGGCCCAGGGCCGAGCGCAGGCGGTCCGCCAGGGTCAGGGCCCGCTCCCGCCGCCAGGGCTCGTTCCGGGCCAGGCGGATGCCCTCCAGGGCCGCGCCCAGGACTGGAGGCGGCAGGGCTGTCGAGAAAATGAAGCCCCGGGCGGTGTTCAGCAGGTGGTCCCGGAGCAGGGCGGCACAGCAGACAAAGGCGCCGAAGCTGCCGAGGGCCTTGCCGAGGGTTCCCATCACCAGGGGCACCCGTCCATGGACGCCCTGCAGCTGGGCCAGGCCCGCGCCACCGGCGCCCAGCAGGCCCGTGGCGTGGGCCTCGTCGATGAGCAGCAGGGCTCCGTGGCGCTCGCACAAAGCCAACAGGGCGGGGAGGTCCGCGGTGTCACCATCCATGCTGAAGACCGCGTCCGTGGCCACTAGGGCGAGCGCGCTGGCCGGAGCCTCGGCCCGCCAGGCGGCCAGCTGCGCGGCCAGGTCCTCGAGGTCGAGGTGGCGGTAGATGCCGACCTGGGCCCCGTTGGCCCGGGCCAGGCGGCAGCCGTCCACCAGGGAGGCGTGGTTGAGGGCATCGGAGAACACGGCGTCGCCCCGCCCCACCAGGGCGGGGATGAGGGTGGCGTTGGCCTGGTAGCCCGTGTTGAAGAGCAGGCAGGCCTCGGCGCCCTTCCATTGGGCAAGGACCGCCTCCAGCTCGTCGTGGAGGCCGCAGGTGCCTCGCAGCAGCCGGGCGGCCCCGGCCCCGGCCCCATGCTCCCGGGCGGCCCGGGCGGCGGCCTCGGCCAGGCGGGGATCCCGCCGCAGGCCCAGGTAGTCATTGGAGCAGACATCCACCCCGGCGGCCGGGTGGATGCCCCGGTCCCGGCCCAGGGCCAGCCGGGCCTCGGCCGACTGCTGAAGGCGGGCTTGCCAGGGTGGGGGGATCACGGAACCTCGGGGTGGCTCACGGCAGGGATAGGGTGGGGGAATGTTAGGATCTGAGGGGGATCCGCGTCCGGATCTCCCTTGGAGCGTGGCATGGAATTTCAGCAGTCGTGGCAGGGAGCTTCGGAAGGCGCCAAGGCCCGGGTCGATTTTGTCCGAAGCGTCTACCTGTGGCTCATGGGCGGATTCGCCGTGGCGGCCCTGGGGGCCCTGAGCGCACCGGTGATCGGCAGGGCGTTGATCTCCGTGGCCGGCGGGTTCTGGCACTGGATCCTGTTCGGCGTGCAGTTCGGTTCGCTGCTGTTCGCCTCGGCGGTCAGCCGCAAAAAGCCCCTCAACCGCATCGCCTTCGGTCTCTTCACCTACATCTCGGGTGCCATCGCGGGCATCGTTGCCCTCATCGTGGCCCGGGGCGCGGGGTTCACGCCCGTGCTCACGGCCTTCAGCCTCACTGGCGTGGTCTTCCTGACCCTCACCGTGACCGCCTTCGTGTCGAAGCGGGACTTCAGCTTCCTGCGCAACTTCGTCATCGTCGGCGTCGTCGTGGCCGTCTTCGGGAGCCTGGCCGCGGCCATCTTCCACCTGGAGACTCTGAGCCTCGTCATCTCCGGCGTGGCCGTCATCGCCTTCTCGGCGAAGCTGCTCTGGGACACCTCGGCCATGCTCCGCACCAACGACTTCGGCGACCCCGCCGGCTTCGCCCTCTCCCTCTTCGTGAGCCTCTACAACATCTTCATCTCGCTGATGAACCTTCTCGGCGGACGGCGCCGTTAGGGCGCCCCGCAATCCAAGGAAACCCATGCTTCGTGCTTCTCTGATCTCCCTGCTCGCCCTCGGTGTCGCTGCCCAGGAGGCGGCACCAGCCACGCCCGTGGTTCCGGCCGCGCCCGCCGCGGCGTCCGCTCCCAAGCCTGAGGAGGTGGTGCTCGCCAAGGTGGGTGGCGAGGCCATCACCGAGGCGGACTTCCAGGCCGCCTTCCGCCTGCTGGGCCAGCAGGAGCAGATGCAGATCCTCATGATCCAGGGCGGCAAGGACGAGTTCATCAAGCGCATGGCCGAGAGCAAGCTGCTCTCCGTGAAGGCCAAGCGCATGGAGTTGGACAAGACCCCCAGCTACCAGCGGGCCTTGGACCGAACCAAGGACGACCTGCTGGCCCGCGAGTTCCTGGCCAAGGAGGGCGAGGCCCTGCAGAAGAAGCTGGTGGTGGCCGAGGCCGACGTGAAGGCCTACTTCGACAAGCACCCGGAGCGGTTCAAGCAGCCGGACCTGGTCTCGGTGCGCCATATCCTGGTCTCGGTGAAGCAGGGTGAGAACCCGCAGGGCCTGAGCGACGCGGACGCCAAGAAGCGCCTCGCGAAGATCCAGGCTGAGATCAAGAAGGGCGCCAAGTTCGAAGACCTGGCCAAGAAGTACTCGGATGACCCCGGCAGCAAGGAGAACGGCGGGCTCTATGCCGACGCGGACCCCTCGGCCTGGGTGCCTGAATTCGGCGCGGCGGCCCGGACCCAGCCCATCGGCAAGGTGGGTGCCCCGGTGAAGACCCAGTTCGGCTATCACCTGGTCAAGGTCGAGGCCCGCAAGCCGGCCCGCCAGATCCCCTTCGAGGAGGCCAAGGCCGCGAGCGAGAAGATGGCCACGCAGGAGCGCCAGGCCAAGGTCTGGAACGAGCTGATGGATGACCTCCGCAAGGAGATCCCCTTCGAGCTGGTCAAACCGGCCGCACCCAAGGCGGCCGAAGCCCCGAAGGTCGTTGAGGCCGGCAAGGCGGGTGTCCAGTGAAGGTGGTCGCGTCCGCGCTGACGCTCCTCCTGGCCGCGCCGATGCTGGTGGCCCAGGCCAAGCCCGAGGTCCGCGAGGAGATCCTCGTGGTCGTGAACCGGCACATCATCACGCGCCGCGGCCTGACCCAGGCCGTGGAGCAGCAGCACGCCGCGCTCTACCGTCAGTTCTCCGGCAAGGAGCTGGACGAGAAGCTGGCCGATGCCCGCGAGAAGACCCTGCAGGGCCTCATCGATGCCTTCCTCCTGGAGGACAAGGGCGCCGAGCTGGGCTCCCCGGTTTCCGACGAGTACGTCCGGGCCAGCATCGACGGCATCAAGAAGGAGAACAACTTCGCCACCGACGCCGATCTGGAGCGGGCCCTCAAGGGCAGCCTCGGCATCGGGCTCCCGGAATTCATGAAGCGCCAGAAGCAGCAGGCCACCCAGCAGTTCGTGCTCCAGCGCGAGGTGTTCTCCAAGGTGGCCGTGGAGGACAACGAGCTGCGGGCCTACTACGAAGACCACAAGGATGAATACCGGCTGCCGAGCCGCTTCCGCATCCGCGAGCTGGTGCTGGCCAAGGGCGCCACCGTCGAGCAGCAGACCGAGGCCCGGAAGAAGCTGGAAGCGATCCAGGCCGAGCTGAAGGGTGGCAAGTCCTTCGAGGACCTGGCCCGCCAGCACTCCACCAGCCCCAGCAAGGCCACGGGCGGCGACCTTGGCTGGATGAACAAGGGCTTCCTCCGCGCCTCCATCGAGGAGGCGGCCGGGAAGCTCAAGCCCGAGCAGGTCTCGGCGCCCATCGAGACGGACAAGGATCTCTACCTGATCCAGCTCATCGCCCTGGAGGACGCGCCGGTGAAGGCCTTCGCCGAGGTGAAGGCCAAGATCCTGGAGAAGCTCCAGGAACCCAAGGCCCAGAACGCCATCGAACAGTACCTGTCCAACCTGCGGATGCGCGCCAACATCCGCTTCCTGGTGCCCAAGGAACAGATCCTGAAGGGATGATCGCTTGCGACTCGACGCCTTCCTCAAGAAGAGCCTGCTCATCAAGCGGCGCGAGCTGGCCAACCAGCTCTGCGACGAGGGGATGGTGCGGGTGAACGGGGTCCCCCGGAAGGCCAGCCAGGATGTGAAGGCCGAGGACGAGCTCGAGTTCCCCCTCTACAACCGGGTGCTGAAGGTCCGCGTGCTCTCCCTCCCCGAAGGCAACGTGAAGAAGGCCGACCAGTGGTCCCTCTTCGAGGTGCTGGAGGACAAGCGCCTCCCCCTGGACCTGGGCTTCGGCGACGAGGATCCCTTCGCGCCGCCGCCCAAGGCGCCCCGCAATCACTAGACCGTTACCGTCGCATCCGGGGCGCGATCCTGATGCCAGACCCGGAGTCCCCATGTCCGACCAGCCCCTCATCCGGAACCTGAAGGAGGGCGACCTCTTCCAGGGGTTCCTCCTGGCCCAGGAGGCGGCCTACAAGGTCAGCACCAAGGGCAGCGAGTACCTGGAGCTGAAGCTGTCCGACGCCTCCGGGGACCTGAAGGCCTTCCTCTGGGACGTTCGGGCCATCGAGGGTGACCTGGAGGCCATCCGGGCCGATGTCTTCCTGCGGGTGAAGGGCACGGTCACGAGCTACAACGGGCGCCTGCAACTGAAGCTGGACAAGGCCCGGTTCGCCCTGGAC
>WBZQ01002069.1_pt2 | contig 11759 bp, 29 predicted proteins | sample 5204251 | NCBI WGS metagenome assembly WBZQ01 (sample SAMN12412402, study PRJNA552823) | activated sludge metagenome | isolation source: activated sludge from nitrification reactor of wastewater treatment plant... | place: USA: Virginia | collected 2017-09 | reverse complement strand
TCCCGCCGTGCTTGGATATAATTAGAGTCGGAAGATGATGCTTTATAAAAATCTTTAGGGTCTATCCGCTTACCATCCTTCTGGATAGCCACACCATAAACTGAAACATCATGCTCTACCGTCTCTGGCGTTGACTTCTCGCCCCGTTCTCGGCTCTGGGCTGATACTATTGCTTCAGCCAGTATAGAACAAGATAATTTCCCACCGTACCAACCACCTATCGTGCCGTATATCCCAGCGTTATTATCCTCTAAAATTTTAGTAAGTTTCTCCAAGCTCAACCCTCCGGCGGATGGGCGGGCGAAGTGCTTACAGAACTCCTTTGCTGGGTCGATATTGGCAAATTCTGGCTTTACATCATGGAACACGGTAAAAAACCAATCTCTTACTTTCTCCTCATCCAGCGGCTCAAGGTCTGCGGATGGGCGGGTAGATTTGAGGATATAATTCTCTTGTATGTATTCCAAAACGTGTTTAAGTCCTACCGCACACTCACCGCAGTTATTTACATCTTCGCCATCTAACATATTGGCTTCAAAGTGTTTCTTAATCTCCAACTCATCTCTCTTCGTGTTGGTCATAAAATATTACCTCTCCAGTTATGGGGTTATCTTCTCGATAAGCATTTGGGTTGTTTATAATGTTTCTACCGAGCAAGTAGGGCATGAAATCGGCTCTTGGATGAAATTTAAGAATGTCCTGTCTTGTGAATTTAGTAATCATTCTTTTCTTTTTGGTCGTGTTGGTCATGGGACTCCTTTTTAGCACTTTTAAAATTTCTTTTCTTAGGTTCGCATTCTTCCCATATCGCACCGCAACCATAACGCAAGCTGTTTAATGCCGATTAACCGCACCATCCACACTCATGTGTCCGAAGCCATGTAACTGACCTTCCCGATAATTTAGCGGCTTCTTTGGCAGTTAATTCGTGGCTCATCTCTAGCGTTCCTTTCGGGGTTCCGGTCTTGGCTTACCGCAGATTGGGCAGAATTTCCATCTATCAATATTTAAATCCCAATCTATCCAACCGTCTTTATCGGTGAATGCGTACTCGCCAAATTCCCACTTACGAATAATCCTTGTATGCCTACACCACTTTTTCATTCCCGCCTCGTCCGTTGTTGGGGGTTAAACTCCCATATCCTCAATTTGCTTTGTAAGTTTAGCCTGTTCTTGCTTCAAGCCTTCTTTGCCAATCTTCGATAAACAATCAATGCAAATCTTATTACCAACACACCCGACCATACCACCTTCTTTGCTCTTAAATTCTGAATGAATTTCAAAAATAGTTTTAAGATCGGTTTTCTTACAGTAAAAGCAACCATAAAAATCTGGTTCCTTTATACGCAAATCTTCATGCTTAAAAATCCAAGCATTTTTTGATCGTTTGTTTTTTATGTAATTCTGCGTCAGAGATTCTTTAAATCTTTTAACAAGATATTTCTCATCAAATTTACATTCGTTGCATGGGTGAACTAAGTGTCTTTCCTTGTTGTATATGTCCTTAAATTCAGCTATTGCTTGCATTCCCAAGCAACTACGCTTAAACCAGAAACAATCTTTTCTACCGCAATTTGGCATTTCATATTCTCCTCAAACTGGTTGGATGGTTGGTTTAAATTCCCACGGTGGATTAGCCTTGTTGCATTCGCATGGCATACCTGCCCCACCACACTCCACCACACGAGTGAATATAAATCCCTTAATAATTTTATGTTCAAACGGTTTGTATGGGTGACTCTCACATACCCAGCCACTATCGTCGCACTTTGGACAGTCCATAATCCCTACTCCAATCCGGCGTTGCAAGTTTTAGTCTTTAATGGGAAGCCGTATAATAAAATCTGCAGACGCCCCTAATTTTTTCAGTTTATTATTTTGAGCCTTAAGCATTCTGATGGCTCCACGAAGGCTTTTGTATCCAATGCGCTTTGGGACAAGTTTTTGTGGAATAGTTAACAGGGTTTCTAGGTCATCCTGACTTCTTTCCTTGCAGTATTTCTTATATGAATATTTCTCTCTCTCTGAATCCATATTCTTACTCCAATCCGGCGTTGCTAAGAGCCTGTTCAATTCTATTATGTAAACCGACACAACAAGTACATCCTCGCTGTACATGGGAACCATTTATTCCTTTCAGCGGTTCTAAGATACGCTTCCTATCGGCGATAATTAACTCTGCAACTTCGCTAGGAAAATATAAATTCTTTGAATTCTTACTTAATTCTTTAATCAATTTCTTTCTCGCTGAATCCATTTGGGGTTACTCCTTAATCTTCGACTTTTATTAATGCGCCAAATCCGAACATTATGCTAATTAACACAGGTATGCCATTAAAACAAAACCACCCGCCATCCAACTTAATTAAAAGCCCTGAAAGTGCTACGATAAATGCGATTACCTGAATGGCCAATAAAATTAACTTGATTTTCAATAGATTCGGCATTTAATCCTTCTCCTTGCTTTAAATTAACGGTTGCCGTCAGGACTCGCACCTGATTTTCCCCGGTGTCTTACTTTCCATTGACCTCATTTCAGAAAGGAATTGCACCTTTAAATCCCGGGTACTTTACCATCTGTTACTCTATCGTTTTCTCTTGAACGCCACAGCAACCGAATCCTCACTCCAGTCCTGTTCCTAAATCAGCATCAATCATGTTTTTAAGTTCCTGAACCCATATCGGTTTATAGCCACGATTTTCTAATTCCTTTTTTAATTCATCGTCAGTAAACTTACTAAGAACGCTATCCTTAGTTGCAAACATTGGCTCTGCAAAATTATCAGTTGTTTCATTCATTCCGTTTTCCTTTCTGTCTAACAGACAAATCACTTCTTAACCAGCCATTTTTCTATTGAAAAGTCATCCCTTCCCCCTCGACGATGGTGGGTTATTTAATACCAAATCATTCCACTTAATCGTTGCTTCAAATTCACACTTTGACCAACCACGATATTGATTTTCCACAGACACTTTATTCCCACATTTCTTCCGACACTCCATAACAAAATGCCCTTCATCGTCACGAAAACCCGTCTGGTAATACGTTCTCTTGGGTTTTAAACCACAACATAGACTCGTCTTTGGTAATTGTTTATTTGGCTGTTCCATCTCTCCCTTTCAACCCGGAATGGGTGGGTTAATTAAATCAATATCACTTGCAACTTCGTTTCCCCAGACGTCCCAACCTTCGGTCTTTTGGCGGGCGAAAAGCTCGATGCGTGGTAAATCACCATACAAATCAACAATTCTATCCATTATTTCTTTTGGTTTCCTAGAATGTAGTTCAACTGGTGCTATTAGAACCTGTTTTATATCCCTTCTCTTTCTTTCTAGGCATTTTCCTTTAACACCGATTAAGCATAATTCAGCGTTACAATTTGTATAAGAGCCAAGACCAGACCGAATATCATCTTTAGTAAAGAACATTCCATTAGAAAGTTTGTTTATCTTTACCCAAGTAAAACCACAAGTTCTATATTCAAACCCCCACGCTTTAAATATTGGAAAACAATCTTGAAGTAATGGCATTGTTACCCACATAAAGAGAACAGCATTGTTGTCAGATATGTTCTTTATTGGAAGCGAGCAAAGTTCTTCTATATCAAGAGTAGGATAAGTAATCCCACCATATTTTTGTGGACGATCAGATGTTATGCTAACCCTTTTATCGTTATATTTCCACGGCGGATCAGCATATATTATCTGATATTTTTTCATTTAGTTACCCCCACCCACTCCTTGCCGTAGGTGTCGAGGAGGCGTTGGCGGGTATCGCAGAGGGCTTGGTTGTAAGAGTGTTCCACTATTTTCCCGTCAGGGCAACAACTAAGAAATTCTCCGTCTTTAAGATCATTGGTTGTCATGGCCAATTCGCACCCGTGACATTTTTTCTTCTCCGGCAAAACCCTATCCAAAATCTTCCATGCGTTGGTCATTTGGTTACCCCCAATCTTCCCCATCATCTACCCCGCCTTTAACCTCGAAATCGTACATGATTATCGTAAAAATAAGGGCTGGCAATGTGAGAAGACCTAAAATTATTAATGCGATTTTTTCCATTCGACAATCCTCAACTCACATATTATTTGATCGTGCAGATCAGCGCATTTTTTGGCGGTTTCAAGGTCTTTGCTCCATCCCATCGGAACAAACCTTCCTTCGCTGTTAAAATGGCCCGTGAGATACTTCCACTCGCCTTTAAAGTCAGTCTTAAACATAAACTTCCCCTTCGTCATGGGCGAAATATCCTCTACACCAATCCTGAATCTGCTTAATCTCTGCAAAACGTCTTTTCCAGTTAACTTTGTCTTTTTCTGTTTTTATGTTCAGTGCCCCAAACTTTTTTACACACTCTCTCGAGTAAAAATTATGCTTCCTGACGGTAGAGGGTTTCAAATAAATAATTTTTCCGCATCCGCAATCACAAGATTTTTTAATTCTTTCTTTATAGAGTGTCATTTGGAATCTCCTGTAATATATTTTCCTAAACATTAAACTAATCCCAAGTTAATGTACTCTGTCCCTTTGTCGCCTGTATCAATACATCCAGTGTCCATTTATCGTCCATTGAGATACTCCTTTATATATTCATCGTTAAGGCAATGGTTACAGGCCATTGCTTCGTTGTCCTCTTGGGGATCACCGCAAAAACCGCACACTCTCATTAATCGTTCGCCGTAGTCACGGTATTCTTCGGGAGGTTGATTGATGTGGTTGCCGTCGTTATTTTTATTTATAACTGACTTTCTTTCTTCGTAGTCCATTAGATAACTCCAGACAGCGAAAGCCAGATCATTAAACCACAGGCAATAATCATTCCTATGACAATAACGGCTCCACTAAAATTTTTATATTCTGATAATTCCAAATCATCTTCATAATCTTTAATTGGTTGTTCCATTGTATTCTCCAATAAAACCCCGAACACCCCTACCGTCAGGGTGACGGCGGGGGCGAGTCCTGCGGGGTGTCCGGTTAATTTAAGTTTAATGTGCGAACGTCCATAGATAAACGTCTTACAGATTCTTCAAGACGAATTTCTTTCTGGCGTTGCTCATTTATATCTTTTAGGAATTGAAATACAGCTTCGGCACTAACGATGGGTTTAACGATAAGTGGTTTTTGTTTCATGGCTCGCCCTCCATTTTGGTTGGTTGTTTATCGTAACACTCTTGTTTCATTCGTCCGGCAGAAGTCTACGACTAACTTCTGCAATACTTCTTGTTGTTTCAATCCTCGTTCGATGCAGACAATCTGAAATTCTCTCTTGATATTTTTGTTCGTAAAGAACTGGATTGGCTTCATGTCGATTCTGTCTTTTCTTGTTTTTTTCTTCATTCTTTCCCCTCGATTATGGATATATAATAACATACCAATATGTGAAATGTCAATAGTTATTTTGAAATAATTTTATCCAAATATTCTTTCTCATGTGCAATATAAAACTGCGTTATGAACTCCGACATATCTTCTCTCGTCGGGCAAAATACTGTTTCTACGTCGTAGCGGACTCTGATTGTGAATAGTTGATAGATTATGCTTTCGGGTGTACGGTTACTAAATGCCGTTCCCATTAATATTCTTTTCAGACTACCTTCAACGATGATGATAATTCTATAATTTTGTTCTTTGGCTCGTTCAATCTCTCGCTTAAATCTCTCGTAACCCTGCGATAATGTACCGTACAGATCGTTGATAGACTTCCGCTCGAATACAACTGGATGCTGATAATCCGAGGACATAGCCCCATAGTCTCCAAACGGCAAGCCTTTAACCTCAACTTCGGTTATTAACTTATGGTTGAAAACTAGGGGCCTCTGTTCTCTTGTGTCGATGATTAGCTTCATTCTTCCCAAGCGGTATTTGTGGCATCCTGTATTTGTTCATCGGCTTTCAAAAATTCAGTTACCTTGCACTTATCTTGCATGACGTTCTGACCATCAGTGTTTATCCACGGCTCTTGATAGTGTTCTATGCTGGCAATGACGGTTTTGCCAATTACATCTGTAGTTGACCAATCATAAACACCATCAGCACTAGCTGGAATACCAACAGCTCCAAGAAGACTCTTTAACATCCATCTTTTCTTAGGAACAGCAACTAAGTAAACCTGCATTGATTTTTTTGTTTTAATATCTTCGATCGTTGTAGTAAACATATCGTTGCCACTACTTTTACTCTTTCCCTTAATCATTTCAGTAACACGGACAAGCCTTAAACCTTCCGGCAATAAGCTCGGCGGACGCTTTTCTTCGCTCATGTTATCTTGATAATCTCCCATTTTACTTTCTCCTTTTTTGGTGGTTGTGGATTCTTAAACACGATAAAAAAACCTCATTAAAACAACTGTTAATTTCTTCTTCTTCCATTGTGTAAAGTGTATATGCAACTTTATCTTTGGCTATAGCAACGATGTGGGCTTTGTTTATATAATCCGCACATGGTTTGCAATGATTCCAAAGATGAACGTAGGCTGAAACTTGATATTTCCACTCGTCATATATCGGGGGTTTATCCAGCTTTTTACATTCTGACGTTTTCCAATCGTACAAATCCGGTGGGCTAGGAGCATCAATAGTACCATTAAATCTATAACCATCATGCACTAGGGCGGTTTCCGATAGCTTTAAGTTACACTCTGGATGCTCTTTTTTAAACAGAATAAAAGAGTTCAGGGCGTTAATAACCTCATCGGGATACTCTGATTCAATCTTTGCTTTCCCTGTAGTTATGAATTCTTCTATGGCATTATGTGTCTGCGTTCCTATTGTTTTTCCTTTTGCGGTAGCGTCATTAATGAATTTAATTGTGTTGTACTTAAACCAGTTTTCGAGTCCAACTTTACGCAATACGCCCAAGATTGTTGTTACCGATGGATAATCATTGTCATAATCTCTATGCTGACGTGCCATTAAAAGCCCCTTCCGAAGATAGTTCAATGATCTGCTTACTGGCTTCTATCGGCCCCTGTTCAATGTCCTGTGTTTCTTCAACAGTGTACCATCCGCAAATAACATCTGGGCAGTACCATCTTGCCCCATTGGACAATGCCCTTGCGAATAACATATTCTTGGGATATGACTTCCAATTATCTTTATTGACAAGTCCGGCTTTAGCGGCGTCTTTAAAGGTGAATTCACTGATGCCAAGAGGCCGCTCTTGTTCTCTGCTTATATCGTAGAATGTAATTTTGCATAATTCTGTGGTAAGTTCATCGACGGTATAATCATACTTTTTGCTTCTCTTGACCAGCGACGACATAACACCAGCTTGTAGGGCAAGGCGTCCGTTTACCATATATATACCCGAAACTGATTGAAATGCACTTAGGCCAAGCTCTTTCCCTGCCATGATTTTAACAACTGCTTGGGCTTGGGTCTTAATGTCTGGGAACATCCCGCTTGTTGCAAATACCTCTCCCAAGGCCATTGGTTCCTTCAATACCTCCAACTGTTGCGTTTGTTCTGTCATTGCGTTCTCCTCGTTTGGGTGTTAGTAAGATCATTTACAATAAAATTTTGTCTGGATTTTCCGCTATCTTTACTATTCTCCCCTCAAACACCCTCAATATCTCCGAGAGATACGCCATTTCGTCGTCTAACAATCCGAATTTTAACTGCCATTCATCCCGCTTCATTCCTGCCACCCCATTTCTGTTTGTGGAGCATTAAGAACGTTGTCTTTATAGCGGAGGTTTTTCCATATCCGCTTACCACCAAATCTTGTATTCTTCGGAGTAAATTTATTAAATTTCCTCTGAACAGCCTGTGAGAACCTTGCAGAATTTAAGACATAATGCTGTCCATTATGCGCCCATGTCTTGTATCTCTCATATAGCTCGCCCTTCTCCAGATATACATTATCACCAACGAAGCCTTCCAGTTGTTCGTCGAAGAATATTTCAACAGGATTGCTCTCAAGTCTTAATTCCTCAATAGCTTCTTTCATGTAGTCTTTTTCCTCAAAGTAACCACGCTTGTTGAGCCTATGCAGTCCTTCTACAGCCCACATCAATATCCCAAATAACTCTTTCTTCAACTGGTCTTTAAGCCCGATATTGCGCTCATGCAGTTCAAACACCCGTTCGCAAGGCAGTAATATAAGCCTGTTATATATCGCCATTGAATGATCTGTTATCCTCGGAAAACTGTTAGCACCCATAGCCAGCTTGCAATATGGAACGAAATCGAACGTCTCAACAAATTTCTGGTTGCAAGTAAGTGTCTCTCCGGATGTTATCGTCTTGAATTTTGATTCAAAATTATCGGCTTTTGTGTTTACGTCGGTGTCAATATTGACTAGCTTATTCATCAGCAAAGGTGTGTATTGTGGGTTAGATATAAAATCCATCGTGACATAGGCGCAATTATGCTTTCCTAACATCGCCCCTAGAGTTTCCAATATTGTTGACTTTCCAGAGCGTGACTGCCCAAGCAATAACAACGCCTTTTCTTTCCTTGTGTCCTTTGTTAGACAATATCCGAAAAACTCTTGTAATATGCCTATCTTGTCCTTTGCCCCTTCGGGGTCTGTATCAGCTTCGAATATCTCGTTTAATGTCTTTATCCATAGGTCGCATTTATTTGAACCGCCCACCTCGCTCAGATCATCCCATTCGTAAGGCATCCGCATTGTTGAATAGTTGCTCATCATGTGCGGATGTAGCGTTCCCGTTAGCGGGTCAAACTCTCCTTGATCGAAGTTTAGGAAGCCAGTTTTATTGAACATTTCCAGTTTGCGGAATATCATTACTTTCAAATTTTCAACAATCTGATTTCTTTTATATATTGTCCACTTACGAATATCTGCCCTGTTATTGCTTCCATTGTAATAGCCAAGAATCATGCCCATTAATTCCATGTCGGATAATTTTTTCCAGAACCCATCATCATATAAATAGAATTTTTCTTCTTCCAGTGCATATATCAAGCTTTTGTTAATGTTGCCTTTGGTTATGCCGTTGGCAATGCTATATGGCAGATCAATTTCACTCATTAAATGTTCTTCCATGCTAGATTATTAACAATTTCAGCTATAACACTATCGCACACGCCATATTTTTTTGACAAAACTCTAGCTGGATTTTTCCAAGGGATATATTCTTTTCTAATTCTTTCCGCTATTTTTTTATTAATCTTTGTAAACGGATGTTGTGGCCTAAGTCCATTCTTTATTGCGTGTAATTTATTTTCCGATGATGTTACATATTCTAAGTTATTGAATGAATTATTCGTCTTGCATCCGTCTATATGATTAATTTCTTTCTTTGCTGGTCTTGAACCAATAAATGCTTGCGCTACCATGCAATGAACTCTATTTATTTTGTGGTTCTTATCCTTACATAGGATAACAAATTTATAACCCCTACCATCAATTCCAGGCTTCAATATTCTTCCAACTTTTGTTCCACTAGCAGCCAGTTCCCTTCGCACTCTCCCCTTGTTTGATATGGAGTAATAACCTTCGTATTTCTTTATCGGCTTCCAAACTTCTTTCATAATCCCACCCAAAATAAAACCACTCAAGGGCAACCAGTTTTTAATTGGCTTGAAGTCGGCAAGACAACCCTTGAGTGGCAATAAAAAAAGCCCGACGAGGTTTATATTCTCGTCGAGCCTTTATAGTATTTGTTCAGGTTTTTAAGTCTTGCCGTTTTGAACATAGTTCTATTATCTACAATACAAACTATTTGTCAACGACATTTTCAAAATACTTCTTCACGATTTGCCTCACTTCATGCGATACAGATGTCTCGTTTTTCCTTGCAACCTCGACGAGCTTTGCAACAATTTCTTCGTTTAATTTTACGTTGACGTTTTTTTTCATTTTCTCCGCTCCTTTTAAAAGTGTTGTTATTGGTTTTTCCATCCCTGATTTTTAATAGTTGCAAATGACCATCCGCAAATAGTCATTAATACTTCATCAATAATAAATTTGTCTTTTTCCGTTCCTTCATTATATAGACGTTCAAGCCTATCGCTTTGTCTTTGATCTGCTCCATCATCGCTAGACATTTGTTCATAAATAATTGTTATTAAATTTGTTTCCATAATCCTCGCTCCTTGTGGGTGGGGTTATTGGTTTAATCATACCAAGCATTTAAACAATCATTGTCGAATGTAAATTCATCAGCATGTCTAAACATTTCAACAAATGCTTTGCGTTCTTGTTCTGTACTTTCACCTTCTAGGGTTACGCCTTCAAATGATATTCTAGAATCTGGTCTACTCTCGGAAACAACATAACCATGAACAACAAATCTTGAATTTGCTTTAATGAATTCAATTATTTCCCCAATCGAAGGAGAATCATTTTGTTGATCATCTAGATTTAATGCCCCAATCTGTAAAAGTTCATTAATCTGTTCAATGTTTAAAAAATCAAAATATTTTATGCCTCCAGAATATTCTTTTTGGTCAAGGTTTCTTCCAAATATAATCATTTCTCTTGTTTTCATACTCACCGCTCCTTTTTGTTGTATTTATTAATGTAATTCGTTGCCCTCTTGCCCTTAATAACTGCATTTATGCCCATGTTATAGGCAGTAATTCTGTTTTCTACCGTATCGGCCTTGCCGAAGTGTTTAAGCATTGCCGGTATTCTTTTATTTATATACCAATTTGCGATAAGCAACCCCACATCCGGCCTCATAACGTCTTTGTGCGTGTAATTAGTCTTTTTAAACTGGTTATACTCTTTAACTACGCCCTCATGGAGCTGGTAACACCCAAGAGCCTTTCCGTTATCGCCTATAAGGTTTTTACACCCAGAAGACTCTATAAAGGCAATCTTGCCCATGTCTATGGAATTGTCCGTTTTAGCGTGTGAAATGCCCGTATATAGGCATATAACGCAAGTAAGGGCCAATATCAAAGCCGTCCTCATAATGCACCTGCTTTCTTGAGGGCTTCAGAAGCAATCCATTGAAGCCCCTGTAGATGTTTGTCTCTTTCTTCACCTGACCAATAAGCCTGATTATCAAAAACAGTGTTTATCCCATCGGCTACGGTTCTCAACGCCTCAATCAAATCCTCATGCGCATTAACGCACTTAACAACATAATTAATCTTTCTTTTGTGATATTCAGGCACGGCCATTACTTCGCCAAATAAGCTCTTATCGTCTCTGTCATATAGACAAAAATAATCTTGCCCAAGATGTGCGGATATTGGAGTTTTAATCGGCGTGTGTTTGGTTGTCATATCGTTTTCCCTTCGTTGTTAGTGGTTAAACTAATTTACAAAAAGCATTCTCAAGTGTTGCTAGATAAAATCCTTTTCTTGTACATTTTGGCAATAATAAAAAAGCATATCCTTTATAGTCTCTAATAGGTTTTAATATAAAATTAACACCGTTAGTAAACAATACCCCTTGTTTTTTAGCTCTAACATCAAGCCTTTTGCCTTCTTTAATAGCCTTGTCAAAGACTTCCTCTGTAAGTTCCAAGAAACCATCTTTTAACATTTGTTCCTTGTGTATTCTTTTTTTGTTTTCTTTTTCTCGCTGGTTGTTTAAATACCAAGCTGTTGACATGACTTGATCGGCTTTTCTATTCAATTCTCCGAATAACGGCATACATTTATACTTCATGCCACCACAAGACTTGTATTCTGGCGATTGAAATATATCATCTAACAAATGAAGATTGTCTTTAATCCAATCCCATCCTTCACAATTTTTGTTTGTATATCCATTTTTGATAGCTTCCGTGACAAATTGTTTAATATCCATATCTCCCGCCCTTCGGTTTTAGTGGT
>WBZQ01002510.1_pt1 | contig 11761 bp, 5 predicted proteins | sample 5204251 | NCBI WGS metagenome assembly WBZQ01 (sample SAMN12412402, study PRJNA552823) | activated sludge metagenome | isolation source: activated sludge from nitrification reactor of wastewater treatment plant... | place: USA: Virginia | collected 2017-09 | reverse complement strand
GTCCATCGTCTCGTCTCCCCAGGGTGTTGATCCTCCTCCTGGCCTGGGTCGTGGTTGCCGGTCTCTCCTGGGCAGACCTGGTTGGGGCTCAGTTGGAACCGACCGGGACGTTGGTCGACGTGCAGCTGGCCACCGAGCTCGATTTGGACGAGCTGCGGGATGATGCCACGACGATTTCCCTCACCGATGAAAAACTCCCTGCATCCCTTTCCCCGCAGCCCTCGCCCTTCTTTCATATAGGCATTTCAGCTTCGGCCGAGTACCCGCTACCGACCTGCTTGTTCCTCTCAAAATTGTCCGTCTATCGCGTATAGCCCATCCGCTTCCACGTGAAGGTATCGTCCGGTGACTCAGTCCTCGAGTGAGGTCGAGATGCCGTGGTTGTGTGAGGCTTGCGCGGGGCCCCCTCGGGGACTGCAGCGAGCAGCGGAGGGAAGGGACTATGATCGAGCGACTTGTCGGAGCGGCGCTGGCGCAGCGCCTGATGGTATGTTTCGCCGGCCTCGCGCTGCTATTCGGCGGCCTCTATGCGTTTCACATTTTGGATGTGGTGGCCTATCCCGATCCGTCGCCTCCGATGATCGAGGTCATTACGCAGTATCCGGGCTGGTCCGGCGAGCAGATGGAGCGGGCGATTACGCTGCCCATCGAGATTGCGCTCCAGGGCATGCCGGGGCTGTCGGAGATCCGCTCGCTGTCGATTTTCGGGTTGAGCGACGTTAAAGTCTATTTCGACTTTGGCACCGACTATTTCCGGGACCGGCAGGAAATTCTCAATCGCCTGCAACTCACCGTCCTGCCGCAAAACGTGCAACCCACCATTTCTCCCTGGTCGGCTATCGCCGAAATCTTCCGGTATGAACTCACTGGCGACCATGTGTCCCTCACCGATCTGAAGACCACTCAGGATTGGCAGATTCGTCGCGAGTTCAAACGGGTGCCAGGTGTTATCGATGTGAGTACCTATGGCGGAACGACCAAGGAGTATCACGTCGAGTTAGATCCTGGACAACTCATGAGTTACAACGTCACGCTCGACCAGGTTATGGACGGCCTGGCCAAGAGCAATACCGACGTAGGTGGAAACTATCTCTCGATGGGGGAGCAGAGTTTCAATATCCGCGGCATGGGCCTGATTAAGAAACTCGACGATATTTCCAACACGGTCGTGACGCAGAAAGAAGGCACGCCGGTCTTCGTGAGAAACCTCGGAAAGACCAGTATCGGGTCGCGTGTGCGCCTGGGCAAGGTCGGCATCGACGATCGCGATGATGTCGTGGAAGGCGTCGTGTTGCTTCAGCGAGGCGCCAAGGCCTTACCGGTGCTCGAAAAGGTCCATAAGAAAGTGCAGGAGCTCAATGCCAGAAAGCTGCCGCAGGGTGTGGCGATCAAGACCTTTTATGACCGCACGGTGCTCATCCACACCACCATCGAAACCGTCATTGATATTTTGATCGCGGGTGTCGTGCTGGTCTCGATCATTCTCTATGTGTTCCTGGGGCACTTCAGGACCGCGCTGATCGTCGCTCTGACCGTGCCCGTGGCGCTGTTATTCACGTTCGGGATGATGGTGCTCAGCGGGCAATCGGCCAACTTGATTTCGTTGGGGGCTGTCGATTTCGGCATCATCGTCGATTCGACCCTCATCATGGTCGAAAGCATCTTCTATCATCTTGCCCACCAATCTTCGGCCGGCGTGACGGTACCGATGCATGTCATGCGGGCGGCGCGTGAGGTCGGGCGTCCGATTTTTTTCGCCACAACGATCATCGTCATCGCCTTTTTGCCGTTGTTCACCATGACCGGGGTGCCAGGAAAGGTATTCGCCCCCATGTCCCTGACCTATGGGTTTGCGTTGACTGGCGCGCTGCTGATGGCCTTCACCCTGGCGCCGGCGCTGTGCTCGCTTCTGCTCAACGGACCGATCAAGGAGCGTGATACGGCAGTGGTGGAGTTCTTAAGCCGCCGCTACATGGCCGTGCTGAATTGGGGCCTTCAGCGGGAGTGGTTGGTGATCGGCATCGCCATCGTGACGCTGGCACTGGCCATGGCAGCCGTGCCGTTCATCGGCGGCGAGTTCATGCCGGCGCTGGAAGAAGGCAATATCTGGATGCGCACGACGTTCCCGGTGGACATTTCATTCGAACAGGCCGCTCGTCTGGTCACGGATATTCGCGGCATCTTCCGGCAATTTCCGGAGGTCATCAGTGCGGCCTCGCAATTGGGGCGCCCAGACGACGGCACCGATCCCACCAGTTTCTTCAATGCCGAATTTCTGGTGACGTTGAAGCCATTCAAGGAGTGGCGGGCGGATGTGCCGACCAAAAAAGCGCTGGTCGATCAAATCGAGGAGCGGCTCGCGGTGATCCCCGGCGTGACCTTCAACTTCTCCCAAGCCATTCAGGACAATGTGCAGGAGGCGATGTCCGGCGTGAAAGGCGAAAATGCCGTCAAGCTGTATGGCAGCGATCTCCAGACATTGGAGCAGCTCGCCGCACAGATCGAGCTGGTCATGAAGGACGTGCATGGCGTGAAGGATCTGGGCGTGCTGCATTTGTTGGGGCAACCCAATTTGGTTATCGAGGTCAATCGCGAAGAGTGCGCGCGGTACGGGCTCAAGGTGGGCGATGTCAACGATGTGGTGCAGGCGGCCATCGGCGGCCAGGCCGTTACGCAGATCTATGAGGGCGAGCGGTGGTTCGATCTGGTCGTGCGGTTTCTCCCCGAGTTCCGGCGCGACATCGAATCGATCGGCAACATCGTCGTCAGCACGCCCGAAGGCGCCCGGATTCCGCTCAAGCAATTAGCCTCGATCACGGAACAGACAGGTGCGTTTATCGTCTACCGGGAAAATAACGAGCGGTACATTCCGATCAAGTTCAGCGTGCGGGGCCGAGATTTGGAAGGGACGGTTCGAGAGGCGCAAGAACGGATCGAACGACAGGTCCCGCTCCCTGCCGGCTACCGGATCGAATGGCATGGTGAGTTCGATCAGTTGCAGGAAGAAAAGGCGCGTCTCGCCAAGATCGTCCCGATCACGTTGCTGCTCATCCTGGTTCTCGTCTATCTCGTCCTGAATAACCTGCGCGATGCGTTTCTTGTTCTCGCGGCGGTGCCCTTCTCCCTGGTCGGCGGGGTGTTGGCCTTGCTGGTCACCGGCACGCATTTCAGTATTTCGGCCGCGGTCGGATTTATTTCGCTCTTCGGTGTCGCGGTGCAGGGCGCGTTGATTTTGATCAGCCGGATGCAGGAACTATTGCGAGAAGGGTATGAGATTCGCGAGGCGATTATGAAAAGTGCGGAAGTCCGGATGCGGCCGGTGTTGATGACCTCGCTGGCTGCCGCCATCGGACTCCTTCCCGCAGCCATTGCCACCGGCATCGGCGCGCAGTCGCAGCAACCGTTGGCGAGAGTCGTGGTGGGCGGGATGCTGACCTCGGCGGCGCTGATTCTCTTGGTGCTTCCCGTGCTGTATCAATTATTGCATCGCTACCGGCCGCCGTCCCCTTCGGGCCGAGCCACGGAATCGGCGGCAATAATGGATCGCGACGATGGCTAGAAGCCATGAGCCTGCAACACTCCGAGGACGTGTGTCACGGCGTTCGGGTGACCAGGAGTTCCGCATGGGGAGGGAAGGCCGGGCCGAGTCGAATGGCTCGCGACGGGCCTTGCAGCGTGACGTGCATTGCCTGTCCATCCCATTGCCAGGCGAGGGATCCGCCGGGCAGCGCGAGCCCGGAAGCCGACATCGCCTGCGGCAGCCATGACGTCGTCATTCCTGCGCCGATGACCACCGCAGGCTCGACCCCGGTGTCATCGAGATAGACCAGCATATCCTGTTGCAAGAGTAGGAGCAGGGCTGCCGTTTCATAGTCGGGAGAGACGGTGGCAGGATCATGCCATCCTCGCGCATATTGCCAGCCGTCAGCCACCTCTGCGGCCGTCGGTCGCGGCCCATCCCACGTATAGAGTCCCGGTGACGCTTGGCTGTCCCAGAGTCGGCGAAGTGTCTTCCAGACATCGTCCGGTCGGCCCTCTCGCAAGGCTCGATGGGCATGGACCAACTGCGCGGCCATGCTTTCCTTCTCGTCCGAGGGGCGTAGTGTGCTCATGGGTTGCGTCAAGTCCTGAAGTCTGAAATCAGGATGGTTAGGAAGGTCGAACCGTACGGTCGAGATGCCGGTCTTCGGCCGGCTGTTCACGATCCGGCGCTCCCAGTTCTCTTGCAAGGTTCCGGCGCGCTCTCGCCAGCTGGTCGCCTGGCGATGCTTACCGAGACGTTCTGCAAACTCGGCCGCAGCCAGCAACCCGCGGTAGCTGACGGCGTTGACATAATAGGAGGGCCACTCGGATCCGACACGGCCGACGATCAGACCATCTTGAGAGGGTTGCGCAAGTATGGCCGTTCTGACTTGTTGCCCATGCTGCAGGTCATAGGGGGATGGAATGGAGAACGGCTCAATAAGCGGGGTGCGGGCCTCCAGCATGTCTTCGATCCGCTGGGTTTTGCGAACAATATGCGGCCAGAGCCACCGGTCGTGCCAGCCATCGGCGGTGTAGTCCGCTGCCTCGGTGAGGGCCCAGATGGAGAGACCCGGAGCATCGGCTTCGGGGCCGGCTCCACCGCCGAAATCGTGCGTGGCAAGAAATTGAGAGAGGACTCGACTTGCATGGGCGCCTCCCGAGCGCGCCAAGGCCGAAACAATATACGCGCCCTGCCGCTGCCAGGCTCGGTGAAACAGTGCCGGGTCACCAGGCCGGGTCTCCCCCGCGACCAACCCCATCATCAGGTGTGTCACCTGCGCATCCATGGATTCTTGAAACCGCGAGTCCGGAAGGTGGAGATGAATCTGCTGCGGAACGGGTTTGTACCATCGATGCATCGTTTCCATGGGAATGCGCGAGTCGGACAACACGAGACGATACTCTGCGGCCATGGTTGGCATCGGCGGCGGGAGCGTGAGTCGAGCATAACCCCAGCCAGAATGGCCCTGCCATGTGGTTGCGGCTGACTGTGCGGTCATCCAGCCGTCGCTGTTTTCATCCCCGAGCGAGACGCCGGCGGGAGACGGCGTCACCTGCAGCGACCAACGGTCGTTCACGCTCATCGTTTCACCGTTCCATTCCAACGCCGTGACGGGACCTCCTGCGGGGCCCACGCTCCGGACGACGATGGCCGGGGTATAGGTCGAATGGTTCGTGAAGCGAAGTTCCCAGCGGGTAGCGTCCAGGCGAGACCAGGTCGCATCGTAGTAGGGGGTGTTCGTCGCGATGGCCGGGATATTCGGATAGGCCGATGGCGCAAACGTTTGCCGGATCTCATGGAGCGGGATGGTCTGGCTAGTCAGCACCGGCCGCCCCTGTGCATCGCAGAGCCACAGCGAAATTCCGAAGCTTGGGGCCTGCGGGCTAAAGTCTCCGCCGGGCTCGTGATAGGCATGTTCAGCTTCAGATGCGCCGGGCGTTGCCAGAGGAACATGCCCCACGGATCGGGGCCAAGGGCGCTCGGGGTCTTTCCCCATCATGTCGGTCATCGCTTCCCGTTGGGGCGTAAAGTGCGTCGCCGAGTCTCTGGCCTCTTGGAACTGCTGCCAATTGTTGACTCCGGCACAGAGGGCGAGCAGCCCGGCGAGGACCACCACGACCCGCACTCGCCGACCGGAACCGACGGCCCCTAACGCCGCGACAGCGAGGAGGAGGGGGATAAAATTCAGGCTGTAGGTGAAGGTTTCTTCTCCGTACACCTGATGCAGGCAGAATTCGAAGGCGAGCAGTGCGCTCAGAACAAGACGGAATCGAAGGTGCTCGCCCATCGTGACGAGTCGCCACAGACCGTTGAGGAGCAAAAGGGACCAGAGGGCCACGGCCAGCAGGCCCAGCGGGCTTGCCGATCCAGGCGAGGAGAACTGAAACGCCAACCGTTGCGATAGACGAAATGAATCCTCACCGAACTGGATGTACCCGTCGTCATCGATAAATCGCACCGCCGGCGCAATGACGGTATGAAAGACAAAGGACGAGGCGATGTTCTGCGCAGTGCCCGACTGCGGGTGATTGATCCAGGAGGCTTCCTTGCGGCTGCCGATGAAAAACTCAGCCGATGGAAACATAAATTTTTGTACGCCCCAGAGGAGCACCACGAGGCAGAACGCGTTGATGGAAATTTGCGCCGCCTGTTTCCATGGCCATCGTGCCAGTGTGAGGAGCAGGCCGGCCATCCAGTTGGTCACCGTAAAGCTCAGGGTGAACGCGCTGGTGATCACATACACGCCTGCGCCCCACCGTCGCTGCTCGGTGAAGAGGAGTAGGATGAGCGGCAGCATGATCGAGAACGAGCCCCAGGAGTTGGTGTTCGGAACCGGGAGCCAGAAGATGGCCGCAGCGCTGGAGAGGCCGAGTGTGGTGAAGACTGCGGCATCGAGCCTTCGGCAGCCGAGAAGGCGTATGAGCACATACAGGGCGGCCGTCCATAGCCCGCCGATCAGGCTGGTCACCAGGAGAACCGCTTGCGTGGAGGAGATCGATACGCTTTTGGTCAGGAGGTAGACCGGTGTAAAGGCCAACATGGAAAACAGCGGATGCACCGAGGTGCGGGAATGATCGTCATGCATCGACGTCATGTTGGAGACTTCGCGCACCGTATCGGCTTCGAACCAAAAGTCCATCGATCTAAGCAGAAACGGAGGCAAGCTCTGCGCGAGGGCGAAGCACGCTCCACAGGCGACCGACACCAGCACGAGCGCCACGATCCCGTCTGCAATATCCAAGACTGCAGGGTGAAGGGGCGGCGGGGAAGGGACCGGCCTCGGGCCAGCTACTGCTCCGGCATGGCCATCGGGGTCATCGTATGGCAGCGGTCGAGCGGTGTTCCCGTCGTGTGTGAAACTCATCGGTCCTCGCATGGCCACAGGAAGCGGCGTGCCACTGCACTGCCGGTAGACGATCAGCGCGGAAATACGGTATTCCCGTCTGTCAGGCGAAGGATGCGGAGAGAGCCGACATCGAGAAGGAGCAGTTGGCCGCCTGTCTCTGTCAAATGTAGCAGAGGGGGAGAAATTCGCTGCTGAACCGTCGGTGCAAGGGGCGGGCGAGGATTGGCCTTAACCTTCAGGGGCGATGTGCCGATAACGATATCGTTGTCCTATGCACCCATACCTCACGTTTTGCGGCCTTGCCTTGCTCATCAGCCTTCTGGCGCTGGTCGCATTCCGATTGGAACCGGAACGGCCCGCGGCGAAAGGTTTAGTAGGCCTGACGCTTGGCGGGGTGCTGTTCTGGTTGTGGAGCGTTTCCGAACCGTCGGTGACCTTCTCGGATTTCACCGTGGCCTATTACCCCGCGGGCCGCGCCATCATTGAAGATATTCCTCGCCTGTTTGTTCGCTGCTGGGATACGCCGGTCTGCGGGTTCGTGAATATTCCCATCGTGGCATTATTGTTCACGCCATTTTCGATGCTCACCCTGCGGCATGCGCAGTGGCTCTTTGTCGTCCTGTCGCTGGGAAGTCTCATCCTCTCCATCTGGCTGCTCTGGTCCATTTCAGAGGCGACCACCTGGCGGAAGTGGGTGATAGTCCTGCTCTTCATGATGAACGGGCCTTTGGTCTATAGCGTCAAAGAGGGTAATTTGACCCATGTCGCCCTCCTCCTGCTCATTGCGGGCGTCGTGGGTTTGGAGAAAACATGGGAACGAAGCGCCGGGGTCTGTTTCGCGCTGGCTGCTGTCATCAAACTTCCGCTCTTGCTGTTCGTGGTGTATTTTGCCGGAGTACGGCGGTGGCGTCTGGTGATGGGATATGGGCTGACCCTCGTGATGATCTCCGCATTGTCCCTGTGGTATGCCGGGTGGGCGAGCCACGTGGCGTGGTATCGCGAGGTTATCCAGCCGTTGTCCGGCCAAGGGCTAGCGGCGTTTAATGTGCAATCGATCGAGGGCGTCCTGTTGCGGCTTCAGGATGGCGCCCGGCTTTATGATTGGAAACCGGTACCGGCGCCGGCGAGTGTCCGGTTGACGGGACAAGCCGTCGCAGCGCTGCTCGTGGGATTGTCTTGCCTTGTCTGTCTGCGGAAGCCCCTCAGCCGACCTCGGGAAACATTGTATGTCGAGCTGTCGATGGTCCTCTGTCTCTCGCTGCTTATCAGTCCGATCTCCTGGACGCACTACTACCTCTTTCTCCTATTGCCGCTGTCGCTCTACGCGGGGAATCGGCTGCCGATTCCGGCCCAGGGCGGGTGGCGTGCGGCGATGATCGTCTGCACGTTGCTCGTTTCTCCTCCCGTGATGTTTGGGGGAGAACAGGCGACGCGCCAGTGGGCGAGCAGGCTGCTGATTTCCCACTATGTGCTGGGTGCACTGGTGCTGTGGGGTGTGTTGGCTGCGATCCGCTGGAAACTCGGTGCGGCGCATCCCCTCCGTTTGGTGGCGTCAGCAGATAAACGGCCGATGCCCTCCCCGGCGCAGGCGAATCAGGATCCTGAGGCGCCCCGTGAACGCTCCGCTTGAGGTATCGCCTCCGCTCGCACCACGTAGCGCAAAGGCCCGCCGGGCATGATCGCATCGAAGGGAAAGCAGGTCACCAGTACCAGTTCCGTCCCTTCGTGGCTTGTCGCAATGCTGTCTCGCCGAGAATCCATCACCCGCTGCTCGGCGACTCTGTAGCGGCGAATCGTTCCATCCGCCCCGATGAGCTCGAGCCGGTCATCCATGCGCACCTCCTTCAAAAACTGAAAATGCGTGTCTCGATGTCCGACCAGCATCATCGTGCCTTGCTGCCCCGGAAGCGCACTTGATCCGACGTGGCCGGGACCGAAGGCCAACGTGCGACCGTAGGCCCCGGCTAACACGATCAGATCCACAGACAGTCGTGGCATCTGCAGGCGCGCGACCGGCCAGGTATCGGCCCAGGGCCAGGGTTTCGGCCTGGCCTCTCCATCCAGGGAACGGGTCCAGGCCCGCTGCAGCAGCAGCTGCGCGAGCCCGGCCTTGGCAAACATCCATGCCCCTTCCCAGACCTGCCACAGTCCAATGGCGAAGCAGCTCGCCATCAGCCAGATCAGGACAGGTGCAGGGTGCCTGGTTCGGTTCATAGGACTGCGGTCCGTCTTCCCCGCAGCCATGCCGCCAGCATGAGCGCTGACAATCCCAGCAACATGCGCCATTGCCAGCCCGTGGCGGTCTTGGGTAAGCCTGCCAGCTCCTGCGTGCGCGCCAGGTTCACGGTCTGGCCCTGTTCGGTTCCAGGGATCTCGATCGGCCGAGCCGGTGTGACATCAACGGCCACCAGACTCGTGTACCGACTGACCAGATGGTGGGCCAGTGCGACGTTGAGGATAGATGTTTTCGTGGTGTCCTCACTGCCTCCCTTTGTAGCGTTATCCATCAGCGACGAGATTTTTTGCCGCGCCCAATAGACGGAGAGCCCGCCTTGCGTCACGGCCTGATTCAATGAGACGGGCAGCGACCAGGGACGGGCTCCTGCCTGCCCACGGAGCATCGTGTGTGACGGCAGTGAATCAGCTTTGAGCGCCACCACAATCGGCTCGCCTTCATACAGATCGGTAATCTTGGCTGGATATTGCTCCAGCCCGGACCATCCGGACTGATCGAGAGTGATCTCCCCGAGCACCGGGCGCTCCAGTTTTTTGAACAGGCGCTCCAGTTGCTGTTCGACCTCCTCCACCTTGCCGATATAGGTGAACGTCCCGCGTCCGAATTCGGCCGCTGTTCGCATCAGGTGGCTATTGGGCGTGGACCCGATCCCGATGGTGAACAAACGCCTGCTGCCCACACGTTGATGCAGTAGCTCGAAGAGTTCTTCCTCGTTCCCGACCTGGCCATCGGTCAACAAAATGATCTGTTGCAACCGTGAGCTGTCTTGCGGGCTCTTGAGGGCTTGTCGCAAGGCCGGAAGGACTTCGGTCCCGCCATCGGCGGAGAGTTGCTCGGTATACCGGACGGCCTGTTTGATCGTTGAAATGGTGACCGGTTGAGGAACGGAGAACAGCGAACGGACGGTGTGGTTGAATTGGATGATGTTGAAGCGATCCTGCGTGGATAAGCGCGTGAGGGCTGCGGCCAAGGCGCGTTTGGCTTGATCGATCGACGGGCCGGCCATGGAGCCTGAGGTGTCGATGATGAACGTGAGGTCGCGAGGAATGCGTGGCCCCTTCTCGTCATGCTGCGTCGGCGGGACCAGCATCAGCATGGCATAGGTTTCCCCGTTCTTCTGTTCCGTAAAGACTGTGGCAACGGGTTCGCTGCGTGGCGCGGGGTGCCAGGTCAGTTGAAAGTCGCGATCGGCCGGTACGGCGTCGGCCCGGAGCGTGACGTGATAGCCGCCTTCAGCATCCGGAATGGAAATGATGGGATGAAAGGATGACTCCACCTGGTCGATCGGGAAGCCGGGATGAAGTGTTAATGAAAGGCTGAGGGGATTGATCAGGCCATAGCGGGGTGATTGCATCGGCGGGGTGATGCGCGAGGCATCGGGCACGCGGTCTGTGTCCAACATCGTGCCGGATCCTGTGGGTGACTGCCCTTCGGTGATGACCGGGGTGCCGGGGATGTAACGCTGTCCTACCGCCATGGGAAAGCGCAGGTGATACTGCTCGTCGTCATACCGGACTGCTTCCTGGTACTCGATTTCGATGGCGATGTGCTCGCCGGGTCCGATATTGGCCACGGAGGTCGTAAAGATATTCGGTCGCTCCTGTTCCAAAAGACTCGTGCGCTTTCCCTGCTGCTTGGCCTGTTCATAGACCTTCTTGGCTTCGGTCCGTTCCTTGATTTGCCCCTCAATGATCCGCTCGCCGACTCGCATGCGCAGGTGATCGACGGCAGCCGTTTCGGGGAGGGGGAAGACATAGATGCCTTCAAGCCAGTCCCCTTTGATGGTGCTGGGGTTTGTGAACTCCTGCCGGACTGTCGCCCGGGCAATCATGCCCGTGACGGCGATCTGGACATCGGTCTTCAGCACTGGGGCCGGAGTGAATCGAGCGGCCTGATCAGTACGGAAGAGCAGGGTGCCTTCCGTGACTTCGTTGATGCCCATGGTGGGAACGGCCCCGGTGCTCAACGTCGCAGGTGGTTCGGCCGCACTGGCGTCCGGGGGCGGAGAGCCAAGGCCAGCGGCGAGTGCGATGCAGGCCATCAGGCATCGTGCACATCTGTGAAGTCGAGAGTGGCGGGCCAAGAACTGTTCAGTCAGCATGCGATCCTCGTGTTGTCCGATGCGGGTGTGTTGCGTGGGTGCGGGTCCCCTGGGAAAAAGGGAGATTTCTCCCAGGGGCCTCGACGTGACGTTAGTTGCCGGTCGCTGACTCGGCGAGAGTCTCTGCCTGATCGGAGGAAGCCGCGGCGGGAGAGTCGTTCTCGCTGCCGGCACCGACCGAAGTCGATTCCAGCGACAGGTCAGAGTTGTTGGAGAAAGGATCCATTACGGGTTTCGTGATGATGGCAGGAATCACCATGTGTTCCTGGCCGATCTTCCGCAGTTCCATATGAACCCGGCGATTCATCTGGCGGCAAACATCGCTCTGGTCGATGCACAGCGCGCCTTCTTCACCCAGGCTCACCGTGCGGATGGCCGATTCCGGCACGCCCATGGACATAAGCTGTTGCTTGACCGTCTCGGCCCGTTTCATGCCGAGAATCTTGTTAAAGCTCATCGAGCCTTGTTGATCCGTGTAGCCCTGCAGCAACACGCCCCAATCCGGTTCGTTCTTCAGAAATTCCGCATGGCGCTGCAGCGCGGCCTTCCCGT
>WBZQ01002504.1_pt1 | contig 11773 bp, 2 predicted proteins | sample 5204251 | NCBI WGS metagenome assembly WBZQ01 (sample SAMN12412402, study PRJNA552823) | activated sludge metagenome | isolation source: activated sludge from nitrification reactor of wastewater treatment plant... | place: USA: Virginia | collected 2017-09 | reverse complement strand
CGACGACCGCGTGTTGTCGCTGTCGTCGTTCGGCTTCGACCTCTCGGTCTACGACCTGTTCGGCTTGCTGGCGGCGGGCGGCGCGATGGTCTTGCCGGAGGCCGGCGCCGAGCAGGACCCGGCGCACTGGGCGGCGCGCCTGAGCGAGGCGCGAGTCAGTCTGTGGAACAGCGTGCCGGCGCTGATGGAGCTCTTGGTGGAGCACGGCCAGGGCCGTGCCGAGTGGGCGCAGACGGCCTTGCGCCACGTGCTGCTGAGCGGCGACCGCATCGCTCTGACGCTGCCCGAGCGCGTGCGGGCGCTGTTCCCGCGCGCGCGCGTGTCGAGCCTGGGCGGGGCCACCGAAGCCTCGATCTGGTCGATCTACTTCCCCTGCCACGAGCGCGATCCGGAGTGGTCGGCCTGGCCCTACGGCCAGCCGCTCGCCAACCAGAGCTGGCACGTGCTCGACGAGCGCCTCGCGCCGCGTCCCGACTGGGTACCCGGCGAGCTCCACATCGCCGGCGTGGGCCTGGCGCTCGGCTATCTGGGCGACGAACAGCAGACGCGTGCGCGCTTCGTGCAAGCGCACGACGGCCAGCGCCTGTACCGCACGGGCGATCTGGGCTATGCGCGGCCCGACGGCACGCTGTGCATCCTCGGTCGTCTCGACCACCAGGTGAAGGTGCGCGGCTATCGCATCGAGCTGGGCGAGATCGAGGCCGCGCTGCAGCAGCACCCGGGCGTGCGCGAGGCGGCCGCGGCGCCCTGCGACGCGCCGGACGGCGAGCGGCGCCTCGTGGCCGGCGTGGTCGCGCACGGGGTCGCGCCAACGGCCAGCGAACTGCGCGAGTTCCTGCGCCAGCGCCTGCCGGCCTACATGCTGCCGTCGACCCTGGCCGTGCTCGAACGCCTGCCGTTGGGCGCCAACGGCAAGCTCGACCGGCGCGCGCTGGCCGGGCTCGTCCCGGGTCCCGAGCGGACCGCTTCGCCGGCTGGTCCGGCCGACCAGGACGCGGCCCGCGTGGCCACGTTGGTGGCGCGCGTGCTGCGCCGCGAGCAGGTGGCGCCCGACGCCAACCTGCTGGAGTTGGGCGCCACCTCCGTCGATCTGATCCGGCTTCTGAACCTGCTGGAAGCGGAGTTGGGCTTCAGGCCGCGCGTCGCCGCGCTGTACGCCGAGCCCACGGCGCTGGCGCTGGCCGCCCTGTGGCGCCGTGCCCGGCCCAACGATCAGCCGCCCGCCGCCGCCACGGCACAGTTCGAGCCCGCGGTGGTCGTCATCAAGGACGAGGCCGAGCGCGCGGCCTTCCGACAGGCGCGCCACGGCCTGCGCCACGAGGACGCCCCCGCTGGACGTCCGCGCGTGAGCCTGCCGGACGTGCCGCGGCCGGGACTCGAGCGACGCACGCAGCGTGAGTTCTCCACCCGGCCCGTGCCGCTCGAGGCGCTGGCGCGCCTGCTCGCCAGCGCGCGTCAGTGGGACGACGGTGGCCAGCCGCGCTATCTCTACGGCTCGGCCGGCAGCCTGTATCCGGTGCAACTGCATCTGCACGTCAAGCCGGGCCGCGTGGCGGGCCTGGGCGCCGGCGTCTACTACTACCACCCGCTCGAGCACCACCTGACCGCGCTCGCGCCCGGGGCCGAGTTGAACGGCGAGCTCCACGAGCACTTCTGGAATCGGCCGATCTTCGAACGCGCGGCCTTCTCGCTCTTCTGCATCCTGCGCCGCGGGGCCATCGAGCCGCTCTACGGTTCCGACGCGCTGCGCTTCGCCACGCTGGAAGCGGGCGCCCTGTGCCAGCTCCTGGAGGAGCGCGCGGCGGGGCTGGGCCTGGGTCTGTGCCAGATCGGCGCGCTCGACTTCGAGCGCGTGCGCGGCCTGTTCCACCTGCGCGCGGACGATGCCCTGCTGCACTCGCTGGTGGGCGGCCTGCTGCCCGGCACGACCGGCTTCGAGGAGGGCGAGCTCTGACACCCATCAGCGAGTTGCTCGAGCAACTGCGCACGCGCGCCGTCGAGCTGTGGCTCGACGGCGCACGCCTGCGCTACCGGGCCCCGCAGGGGGCGCTCGACGAGCCGTTGCGCGCGACGCTGCAGGCGCGCCGCGACGAGCTGCTGGCGGCGCTGCAGGCGGCCGCCAGCGGGGCGCCCGGGCCGCGCGCGCGCGGCGCCGAGAGCGAGCTGTCCCTGCCCCAGGCGCGCCTCTGGTTCCTGGAACAGCTCACGCCCGACACGGCGCTCTACAACATCCCGGCCGCCTTCCGACTGTGCGGCCGGCTCGATGAAGGAGCGCTCGGGCAGGCGCTCGACGACGTGGTCGCGCGCCACGAGGTGCTGCGCAGTTCGTTCCACGCCCGCGACGGGCACCCGCGCCAGCGCCACGAGCCCAGCCTGCACGTGCCGGTCGAGCACGCGGACCTCACGGCGCTGCCGCCCGAGAGCCGGGCCGAGGCCGCCCGCGAGCGCCTGGCACGCGAAGTGCGCCGGCCCTTCGACCTGTCGCGTCCACCGCTGCTGCGCGCCTGCCTGCTGCGGCTGGCGGCCGACGAGCACGTCTTCGGGCTGACGGTGCACCACCTGCTGGCCGACGGCTGGTCGCTCGGGATCTTGTTGCGCGACCTGGGCGAAGCCTATGCCGCGCGCGTCGAGGCGCGACCCGCGCGCCTGGCGCCGCTGGCGCTCCAGTACGCCGACTACGCGCTGTGGCAACGCGAGCGGCTCTCCGACGTGGCGCTGCACGCGCAGCTCGAATACTGGCGCGAGCGACTGGGCGGCGCGCTGCCGCCGCTCAGCCTGCCGCTCGACCGCCCGCGTCCGGCGCTGCGCGGCCCACAGGGCGGCGAGTACGTCTTCAGCCTGCCGAGCGCGCGGCTCGACGCGCTGGGCGCGCTGGCACGGGCCGAAGGCTGCACCCCGTTCGTGGCGCTGCTGTGCGCCTTCGCGTTGCTGCTCGGACGCCTGGCGGGCCAGGACGACGTGCGCGTCGCCAGCGCCTGGGCCGGACGCAACCGCGCCGAGCTCGAGGACCTCATCGGGTTCTTCGTCAACACTCTGGTGCTGCGCGTGGACCTGTCGGGGCGGCCCACCTTCCGCGCCTTGCTGCGCCGCGCGCGCGGCGTCGTGCTGGAGGCCTTCGCGCACCACGACGTGCCCTTCGACCAGGTGGTCGAGGCTCTGCGGCCGCAGCGCGACCTGGCGCGCCACCCGCTGGCCGACGTGAGCTTCGTGTTGCAGAACGCGCCCATGTCGCCGCTGGCGCTGCCCGGCCTGCGCGCGCAGGCCCTGTCGGCCGACACGCGCACGGCCAAGTTCGACCTGACGTTCATGGCGGCCGAGGGGCGCGACGGGCTGGACTGCATCTTCGAATACGCCGCCGACCTGTTCGAGCCCGCGACCCTGGCGCGCTGGGCCGGCTATCTCGACGTGCTGCTGGCCCAGGCCGTGGCGCGGCCCGACGCTCCCGCGCACACGTTGGCCCTGGTCGACGAGCGCGCCCGGCGCGCGCTGCTGCAGTCCGGGGCGGGCCCCGAAGTGGACCTCGCCCCGGGCCGCGAGAGCCTGCAGCGCCTGTTCGAGTTGCGCGTCGTCAGTCAGCCACAGGCGCTGGCCATCAGCGAGGACGGCGGCATTCAGCTCGGCTACGCCGAACTGAACGCGCGCGCCAACCGTCTGGCCGCGCACCTGCGCACGCTGGGCGTGGCGCGCGAGGTGCGCGTGGCGCTGGCGCTCGAACGCTCGGCCGACCTGGTCACCGCCATGCTCGCGGTCCTCAAGGCCGGCGGGGCCTTCGTGCCGCTCGACGTCGGCCACCCGACCGCGCGGCTGGCCGCGCAGCTCGAGGACGTCGGCGCGGCGCTCGTGCTCACGCGCGCCTCCGCGCAGGCCTGCCTGCCCACGACGGGGCCGCGCCGCGTGCTGCTCGACCACGACCGGGAGCTGTGGGCGCAGCACTCGCCCGACGACGTGGTCTGCCAGACGCACCCCGAGCAGGTGGCCTACGTGATCTTCACCTCCGGCTCGACGGGACGGCCCAAGGGCGTGGCGGTCGCACAGCGCAGCATCGTGGCCCTGATCGAGAGCAGCCGGCCGATCTGGCCCGTGCAGGCCGGTCTGCGCCACGCCGTGCTGACGAGCCCGGCGTCCGACGTCAGCGTGCACGAGGCGCTCATGCCGCTGAGCCTGGGCGGCAGCCTGCACGTGGTGCCCGACGCGGTCCGCACCGACGGCGCGGCGCTGGGCGCCTGGCTGCGCGCGCGCCAGGTGCAGGCCACCTTCCTGCCGCCGGCGCTGCTGGCCTCGCTTCTGGCCTGGGCGCAGCGCGAGGGCGCGGGCTGCGAGCTGCGCCAGATCATCATCGGCACCGAGCCCAGCGACGAACGCCGGCTGCAGGAGCTGTGTGCCGCGCTGCCCGGACTGCGCATCGTCAACGGCTACGGGCCGACCGAGGTGACGGTCTACTGCACGGCCTACGAGGTCCCGAGCGCGGGCCTGGCGCGCGCGCGCACGCCCATCGGCCGCGCGCTCCCCAACGTGCGCGGCTATCTGCTCGACGCGGCGCTCGAGCCGCTTCCGCCCGGCATCCTGGGCGAGTTGTACTTCGGCGGCGGAGCCGTGGCGCGCGGTTATGTGGGGCGTCCCGACCTGACCGCCGAGCGCTTCCTGCCCGACCCCTTCGCGGCCGAGCCCGGCGCGCGCATGTACCGCACGGGCGATCTGGCGCGGCTGCTGCCGAGCGGTGAGCTGCTGTTCGAGGGCCGACACGACGCGCAGGTCAAAGTGCGCGGCCATCGCGTCGAGTTGGCCGAGATCGAGGCGGCCCTCTTGCGCCACCCGTCCGTGCGCGAGGCCGCGGTCGCGCTGCACGCGGAGGCGTCGGGCGAGGGCCAGCTCGTGGCCGTCGTGGTGGCGGCCGACCAGGCGCGCCCGGACGAAGCCTGGTCGGCGCAGCGCGTCACGCGCTGGGAGCAGGTCTTCGAGGCCTCGTACGAGCCGGACGACGGCCTCACCGACCTGGCGCACGACTTCCGTGGCTGGAACGACAGCGCCAGCGGCGAACCCATCCCGCTCGAGGAGATGCGCGCCTGGGCCGACGGCACCGCCGCCCGGGTGTTGGCGCTGCGCCCACGGCGCGTGCTCGAGATCGGCTGTGGCACGGGCCTCGTGGCGTTGCGCGTGGCACCGGCCTGCGAGCGCTACGTGGGCTCCGACTTCTCGCGCCGCGCCACCACGCGCCTGGCCGCGGCGGCCGCGCGGCGCGGGCTCGCTCACCTGAGCTTGCACGTGGCCGCGGCCGACGAGCTCGGCTTCGCGGGCAGCGAGCGCTTCGACGTGGTGGTGCTCAACTCGGTCGTGCAGTACTTCCCGAGCGCCGACTACCTGGTGCGCGTGCTGGCCAGGGTGTTCGACCTGCTCGCGCCGGGCGGAGCCGTGTTCCTGGGCGACCTGCGCCATCTGGGGCTCCAGGACGCGCTCGCGGGCTGGGTGGAGCTCGGCCGCGCCGACGAGGACATGACGCTCGAACGACTGCGCCAGAAGGTCCGCGCGCGCGCGGCCGAGGACGAAGAGCTGTTGCTGGCGCCCGCCTTCTTCGCCTGGCTCGCCGCGCATGAGACGCGCCTGCGCTCCGTCGAGCTGCTGCCCAAGCGCGGCCGCGCGCGCAACGAGTTGACGCGCTTCCGCTACGACGCCGTGCTGCGCAGCGCGCCCGCGCCGGGCGCCTCGGCCCCGCCTGGGGCGTTGCTGTCCTGGGACGCGGCGCCGTTCGGGCTCGCTACGCTGCGCGCGCGCCTGCAGGCCGCGCCGGCGGCGCTGGCGTTGCGCGACGTGCCCGACCCGCGGCTCGACGCCGCGCTGCACCTGCGCGCGCTGCTGCACGCGCGCGAGCCCGCCGCCGACGACGGCGTGCGCGGGCTGCGCCGGCGTCTGGCCCAGCCCAGGGAGGCGCCCGGCCTGGAGTGCGAGGACGTGTGCGCGTTGGGCGACGAGGCGGGCTACGACGTGCATCTGCGCCTGAGCGCCCTGCGCCCCGGACGCTACGACGCCTGGCTGCTGCGCCGCGAGCTGGGCGCCGTGCCGCCGCCCCAGCCCCTGGGCGCCGCGCCGGCGCGGCTCGACGCGCAGTCGGCCAGCGATCCGCTGCAGGATCGGCGCGCGCGCACGCTGGGCCCCGTGTTGCGCGAGCACCTGCGCGGGTTGCTGCCCGAGGTGATGGTGCCGGCGGCCTTCGTCTTCGTCGAGGCCCTGCCGCGCACGCCCGCGGGCAAGCTCGACCGCGGCGCGCTGCCGGCCCCGCTGCGTGGCGGCGTGCAGCGCGAGTACGTGCCGCCGAGCGGCGAGCTTCAAGCCATCATCGCCGGCGTCTTCCAGGAGGCGCTGGGCATTGCCCAGGTGGGCGCGCGCGACAACTTCTTCGACCTGGGCGGCCACTCGCTGCTGCTGGCGCAGGTCAAGGCCGAACTCGACCAGGCCCTGCGCCGTCCGGTGGCGCTGCTCGACCTGTTCGCGCACCCGACCGTCGAGCGTCTGGCCGCGCACCTGTCGGGCGGCGCGCGCGCGGCCGAGGCCGGGCTGCAAGCCGGAGTCGAACGCGCGCGGCTGCGCCAGGGCGCCAGGCCGCACAGGCCGCGCGCGTCGCAAGGAGAGCTGTCATGAGCGACGACGGCCGCGAGCGGGTGGCGATCGTGGGCCTGGCGGGGCGCTTCCCGGGCGCCGCCGACGTCGGCGAACTGTGGCGCAACCTGCGCGCCGGGCGCGAGTCGATCCGCCGCCTGAGCGACGACGAGCTGCGCGCCGCCGGCGTGCCCGAGGAGCTGCTGCGCGACCCGCGCTACGTCAAGGCCGCGCCCGTGCTCGACGACGTCGAGGGCTTCGACGCGGCCTTCTTCGGCTTCAGTCCGCGCGAGGCCGAGGTGATGGACCCTCAGCAGCGCCTGTTCCTGGAGTGCGCCTGCGCCGCGCTCGAAGACGCCGGCCACGACCCGAGCCGCGCGCCGGGCGCCGTGGGAGTCTTCGCCGGAGCCGGCTTCAACTGCTACTTCGTGCACAACGTGCTGACGCATCCCGAGCTGTTCCGCAGCATCGGCGGCCAGCAGCTCGTGATCCGCAACGACAAAGACTTCCTGTGCACGCTGGTGGCCTACGAGTTGGACCTGCGCGGGCCGGCGCTGAGCGTGCAGACGGCCTGCTCGACCGGACTCGTGGCCGTGCACACGGCCTGCCAGAGCCTGCTGTCCTACGAGTGCGACCTGGCCCTGGCCGGGGGCGTGTCGCTGGCGGTGCCGCAGGTGGCCGGCTACCAGTATCAGGAGGGCCAGGTCTTCTCGGCCGACGGCCACGTGCGCGCCTTCGACGCCCAGGCCACGGGCTGCGTGTTCGGCAGCGGCGTGGCCATCGTGGCGCTCAAGCGCCTGTCCGACGCGCTGCGCGACGGCAACAGCGTGCACGCCGTGATCCTCGGATCGGCGGTCAACAACGACGGCGCGCGCAAGGTCAGCTACACCGCGCCCAGCGTGGAAGGCCAGGCCGCGGCGGTGATCGAAGCGCTCGAGGTGGCGGGCGTCGACCCGGCCAGCGTGGGCTACGTCGAGGCCCACGGAACGGGCACGCCGCTGGGCGATCCGATCGAGGTCGCGGCGCTCGGCGCGGCCTTCCGCCGTCGCACGGCGGAGCGCGGCTTCTGCGCGCTGGGCACGGTCAAGAGCAACCTGGGCCATCTCGACACGGCCGCCGGCGTGACCGGGCTGATCAAGGCCGCGCTGTGCCTGCGCGAGGGCGAACTGGTGCCGAGCCTGCACTTCCACAAGGCGCCGCCCGAGATGGACCTCGAGGCCTCGCCCTTCTTCGTCAACACCGAGCTGCGTGCCTGGCCGCGCGGCTCGCTGCCGCGTCGCGCCGGGGTCAGCTCGCTCGGCATCGGCGGCACGAACGCCCACGCCGTGCTGGAGGAACCGCCGCACGTCGCGCCCGACCCCAGTCGGCGCGCCTGGCATCTGCTGACGCTGTCGGCGCGCACGCGGAGCGCGCTCGAGACCGCAAGCGCCAACCTGGTCGAACACCTGCGCGCGCACCCGGGCGTCGACTTGGGCGACGTGGCCTTCACGCTGCTGCTCGGGCGGCGGCGCTTCGAACAGCGTCGGGCGTTCGTGGCGCGCGACGCGCGCGATGCGGCCGAGACCCTCGAGGCACGCGCCCTGGCACGCCTGTCGGGCGGCGTGTCGCGCGCCGACGAGCGCGAGCGGCCGGTGCTGTTCCTGTTCCCGGGCGAGCACGTCGCGCCGTCCGACCTGGCAGCCGCGCTGGCGCTCGACGAGCCGGCACTGCGTCAGGCGCTCGAACGCTGCGGCGCGCGCGCGCGGGCGCAGCTCGGCTACGACCCGTGCTCCGCCGACCTGGCCGATCCCGCGCGCGCGCGGACGGCGCTGCTGTGCCTCGAACACGCGCTGGCCGAGATGTGGGCGGCCTGGGGCGTGCGCCCGCTGCTCGCGCTGGGCCAGGGACGCGTGGGGCGCAGCGCCGCGGCCTGCGCCAGCGGCGCGTTGACGCTCGACGAGGCGCTGGCGCGTCTCTCGTCGAACGCCGACGAGGCCGGCCCGCCCTTCGATCCACAGGCCGCCGAGCTGCGCGCGCACCCCGACGCGATCCTGCTCGAGGTCGGTCCGGGGGACGCGCTGCTGCGTCTGTGTCAGGCCGACCCCGAGCTCGCGCAGCGTCCTGCCGTGGCCTCGCTGGCCGGCTCGGCGCTGGCGGCCGCCGGCCGGCTGTGGGTGGCGGGCGCGCCGCTCGACGCGCACGGCCTGTACGCCGGCGAGCGTCGGCGGCGGCTCTCGCTGCCCACCTACCCGTTCGAGCACAAGCGCCACTGGATCGAACCCGCCGCGCGCCGCGCCGAGGGTGACGCCGCGCCGGCCGAACTCCGCGGCATGGGGGCGAGCACGGCCCTGCCGGGCGAGGACGCCGAACAGTGGAGCGAGGTCGAACGCACGCTGGGCGCCCTGTGGCGCGAGTTGCTGGGCCTCGAGCGCGTGGCGTTGCACGACGACTTCTTCGAGCTGGGCGGCCATTCGCTGCTCGCGAGCCAGGTGTCGGCGCGCGTGGCCGAGCTGTTCCCGATCGACGTGGACGTGGAGGACGTGTTCCTGGCGCCGACGGTGGCGCAGCTCGCGCGCACCATCGAAGAGCGCCTGTTGGACGTCGCCGAACGGGGCGCGTGAGGAGCGCCGCATGTCACGCTCGCGTGAACTCGACTCCCGACGCGCCCGGCTGACGCCCGAACAACGCGCGCGCTTCGAAGGTCTGCTGGCCGGCCGCGGCCAACGTCGCCCGTCCCCGGGCGCGGCCATCCCGCGTCGCTCCGGCAGCGACCCGGTGCCGGCCTCACACGCGCAACAGCGCCTCTGGTTCCTGGAACAGATCGTGCCGGACAACAGCGCCTACAACCTGCCGAGCGCCCTGCGCCTCGAAGGCGCGCTCGACGCCGCGGCGCTCGAGCGCGCGCTGCAGGAGGTGGTGCGACGCCACGAGTCGCTGCGCACCGGCTTCGAGCTGCTGGGCGGACAACCGGTGCAGCGCGTGTTCAGCGACTACGTGCCCACGCTCGAGCGGGTCGAGCTCGAGGGCCTGCCCGAGCCACAGGCGCAGGTGCGCCGGCTGGCCGAAGAGGAAGCTCGCAAGCCCTTCGACCTGCGCGGACCGAGCCTGCTGCGCGCGCGCCTTCTGCGTCTCGCGCCGCGCGACCACGTGCTGCTCTTGAGCCTGCACCACCTGGTTTCCGACAGTTGGTCGCTCGGCATCCTGCTGGGCGAGCTCTCACGGCTGTACGCCGCCTGGCGCGCGGGCGAGCGCTCGCCGCTGGCCGAGCTGCCCATCCAGTACGCCGACTTCTGCGAGTGGCAGCGCGGCCAGCTCCACGGCGAGGCGCTCGAGGCCCAGCTCGCGCATTGGCGCGCGGCGTTGGGAGACGACGTGGCGCCGCTCGAGCTGCCGCTCGACCGCCCGCGCCCGCCCGTGCAGAGTTTCCATGGACGCACGTTGCCGCTCTCGTTCCCGCGCGCGCTCGCCGCGCAGGCCAAGGAGTTCGCGCGCCGCCAGGGCGCCACGCCCTTCATGGTCCTGACGGCGGCCTTCGCGACGCTGCTCGGCCGCTACAGCGGCCAGGAACAGGTGCTCCTGGGCACGCCGATCGCCGGCCGGCGCCACACCGACCTGGAAGGGCTCATCGGCTTGTTCGCCAACACGCTGGTGCTGCGCGTCGAGCTGCGCGGCGAGCCGTCGTTCGCGGAGCTCGTGCGGCGCGTGCGCGAGACGGCGCTCGGCGCCTACGCGCATCCCGACGTGCCCTTCGAGCGTCTAGTGGAAGCGCTCCAGCCGCGCCGCGACCTGAGCCGCAACCCCCTGTTCCAGGCCATGCTGGCGCTCCAGAACACGCCCATGCAGAGCCTCGCCTTGGGCGAGCTGACCGTCACGCCGGTGCCCTTCGACGATCGCTCCGCCAAGTTCGACCTGTGGCTCTCGCTGGTGGACGCCGACGAGCGCTTCACCGGCGTCGTGCAATACGCGAGCGACGTCTTCGAGCAGGCCAGCATCGAGCGCATGATGCGCCAGCTCCAACTGCTGCTCGCGGGCGGCATCGCGCAGCCCGACACGCCGGTCGCGCGCCTACCGTTGCAGTCGCCCGAAGACGAGCAGGCCAGCCTGAGCGCGAGCACGGGCATCCCCGCGCCGTTCCCCACCGACAAAAGCCTTCCGTCACTGTGCGACGACCAGGCCCGTCGCACGCCCGACGCCACGGCCGTCGTCTTCGAAGGGCGCGGCCTGAGCTACGCCGAGCTGCGCACGCGCGCCGAACGCCTGGCGCGGCGCCTGCGCGCGCTGGGCGTCGGACCCGAGCAGCGCGTCGGCGTGCTGCTCGAGCGCTCGCCCGAACTCGTGGCGACGCTGCTGGCCGTGTTGCGGGCCGGCGGCGCTTACGTGCCCCTCGATCCGACCTATCCGCGCGAGCGCCTGGCCGGCATGCTCGAAGACGCGCGCCCGCGCGTGCTCGTCACGCAACAGGCCCTGGCCACGCTCTGGTCGGCGCTGCCGCAGGCCGGGTGCGAACGACTGCTGCTCGACGCCGACGACGTGGCGCTCGACGACGGCGCGGCGTGCGCTGCGCCACCCAGCGCGCCGTCGCCCGACGCCTTGGCCTATGTGATCTTCACCTCGGGTTCCACGGGGCGGCCCAAGGGCGCCATGCTGCCCCAGCGCGGCGTCGTCAACCGGCTGTGCTGGATGCAGGCGCAGTACGCGCTCGCACCCGACGATCGCGTGTTGCAGAAGACGCCTTTCAGCTTCGACGTCTCGGTGTGGGAGTTCTTCTGGCCGCTCATGACCGGCGCCACGCTCGTCGTGGCGCGCCCCGGCGGCCATCAGGACCCGGCCTACCTGGTCGACCTGATCGAACGCGAGCGCGTCACCACCTTGCACTTCGTGCCCGCCATGCTGCGCCTGTTCCTCGACCAGGAGCAGCGCGCGCTGGCACGCTGCCATACGCTGCGACGCGTGTTCGCGAGCGGCGAGGCGCTGCCGCCCGACGTGCAGGAGCAATTCTTCGAGCGCCTCCCAGGCGTCGAGCTGCACAACCTCTACGGTCCCACCGAGGCTTCGGTCGACGTCACCTACTGGCACTGCCGGCCCGGCGGCGGCGGGCGCTCGGTGCCGATCGGCCACCCGGTGGCGAACACGCAGACCTACGTGCTCGATCGCCACCTCGCTCCGGCAGCCACGGGCGTGCCCGGCGAGCTGTACCTGGGCG
>WBZQ01001696.1_pt2 | contig 11774 bp, 1 predicted proteins | sample 5204251 | NCBI WGS metagenome assembly WBZQ01 (sample SAMN12412402, study PRJNA552823) | activated sludge metagenome | isolation source: activated sludge from nitrification reactor of wastewater treatment plant... | place: USA: Virginia | collected 2017-09 | reverse complement strand
ATATTACCGCGGTCAGGTTGCCGACGTTGCAGTGTATCTCGGTGCCTACGATGGCTATGTTGAGGGTATACCACTGATCGTAGGCAAAGCCCGCCGGCAAACCCAGGTCAACCCAAACGCCGTTGTCATAGACCCGGAACCGCGGGTTGTTGCCGTCACTGGTGAATTCGATGATCGGATACCGGGCAATGGCATTGCCGCCATCGACAGTCGTTCCCCAGAAGCCGGCCATACGCCGGTTGGTGGTCGCCCAGGCGGCCGGCACGTACAAGCTGATCGACATGGCGGTGGCGCCCGTAATGTCGTATTTGCGGCCCTGCGTATTGTAAAAGGCCGCGCTGAACGCGCCGGGGCGGCAGCCTTCACAGTCGGCCGCACTGATCGAATGCTTCAGGCGGCTGTTGCCCCCCAGCGACGCGGCGACAAAGCCCGCCGGAGCGTACCGGTCGGTGTACCAGGCACCGGCCGTCTGGGTGGCGGCCAGGGTAGGATTGGCGGCAAAAGCAAAGGTTTCATACACCTGGGCAGCCAGATCGACGCAGTTATCCTGGATGGTATAGCCGGCACTGGCCGAAGTTGTCAGCAAAGCGGAATTGATCCCTACTGCCAGCGCATTGATCCTGTTGTTCTTCAATACGGATTTGGTATAGCCGGCAGAAGAAATGCCGGTACTGCCCTCGATCTGAAAACCGTCGATCGTTACGCCATCCGAACCGATAGTGACGGCGGTACCGGCGCCGCCGCTCAGAATCGATTCCGCCGTCCGGGATCCGTCACAGGGGATGCCGAAGTTGGCGCCTTTGATCACCAGCGCTTTGGAAACCGTAATGTTTTCCGACCATGTTCCGGCAGGCACTTCCAGGGTATGACTGTTCACCGTTTCCGCCGCATTGATCGCCTGACCGATGGTAGGGTAATAGGTATTCAGGTCCACGTTTTTCACGCAGGCCCCGGATGACGATACCGCCACGGCAGTATTTGCAGTAGCCGAGCAACCATTGTTGTCGGTCACCGTGACCGAATAGGTGCCGCCCGAAGTCAACAGGGCCGGGAATGGAGCCGGGTCACCCAGGGCGGAAGTGTAGGAATCCGGCCCCGCCCAAAGGTAACTGAAGGCCGGAGTACCATTGGAGACCGTCGAATTCAGGTCGATGTTCATGGTCTGACACACCGGGCTGTTGCTGAGCGCCAGCGCCGAAACAGACGCCGGGGACGTGGCCGAAGCCTGGTAGAATACCCCTTGAGCCTCCTGGGCGCCAAGTTCCTGGTAGAACGCGCCGCCGTTGCTCAGGGCAAAAGCATCGTTGATCAGTTCAAAAGTGGCATTGCCCGTGCAGGCATAGCCCAGGCGAAGCAATTCGTATTCCGTGTCTTTGTTCCAACTGACCGGAAAAACGCTTTCAAAATTGAAAAAGAAATAGTCGTACCCGCCACTGGTCAGTTTGGGACCGATCTGGGCATATCCGTAGGTCGAACCAAGATTGGTAAAGGTCACCGCATTGGAAGACAGGGTGCGCAGGGTGAAGGTACCCGATGAGTAACTTCCGTTGATCACATTGTTGTTGGGTTTCACGAATACCCGCAATTTGTTGCCGACCGGGGTTGGAGCCGCGTAATTGAAAAGCCCGATATCGAGCAATCCGTCACAACATTTGGTCAGGACAACATCGTTGCCGTCACCGCCGGCGTAGTCGATGTAATAGGTGGTGGTGCCGTCGCTGACGAAGCTGCCCTGGGCGAACTGGCCGACCACGGGGCTGGAGCCGTCGATGATCTTGATGGCGTCGCCCGTCGACGGGATAAACATCCCGGCCGGAAGGCTGAGCGTAGCCCCGCCGAGAGTTACGGTTCCGCTTACAATAAACTGGTCGTGTTGCGTACAGGGGGTGGTCCCTGCTATTTCCATTTCCAGCACATCGCCGCCATTGAGGGTCAGGTTGCCGCCGAGCGTGACGCAGCCCGGGCTGTTGCCGGGGGCCAATATGATGTTTTTGCCGCCGGTCGCCGCATCCACGCTTTCACTGTAGGTGCCGGTGGCTATTTTCAGGCGGTTTCCGCTGCTGGCGGCATTGATCGCATCCTGAATGGAGCAATAAATGGCGTTGCTGTTGGCATTGATCACTACTCCGCCGCCGGGACAGCCGCCGGTGCATGACAACGGCGCAGGCTGAAATCCGGAAGTGACCGGTTCGTTATCGGTACCGCTGGTCAGAAAGAGCAGGTAATCCAGATTATCGGCCGCGACGCCCAGAATATGCGGCTGCCCGCCCGGAGGGGTGGCCGCGCCGCCATAGGCTACGGGGATCTGGGCCGAATAACCCGGCTCGGCGCTGTTAACGTTGCTTTTTACCGGGCTGGTAGTGCCATACCAGTTGCACTCGAAATTTTTCATATTGGTCGTCCCCGGCGCCGGCAACGAGCCTCCGCCCTGACGATCCTGGATCTGTCCGTACCAGTTATCGCTGATCTTGTTGCTGTTGAAGGTGCTGTTGAGCGCCGACTGCACCGGCACGTTTGTGCCGCTGCTGGCATCCAGGAACAACACACCGATCGTCCAGTTGTCGGTGATCTCGTTTTCCGTCACCGCCGTATTGTCGGTTTTGTTGCGGAAGATCAGACCGGTGCGGTTGAACGTGATGACGTTGTGGTGGATATTGTTACCGTCGCTGTCGTTGATGTCGATGCCGGTGCGGTTACCGGTGATCTTGCAGTTTTTGACCTCGGCATCATTCGCTTGCCCCTGTATGGCGATACCGGCCGTGTTCAGGCCGGAGTTGTTCCAGTCGGTGGTATTGTTGCCGTCACGCGTGATGGTAAACCCTTCGATCACTACTCCGGGAGATGCTACCTGGAAGGTCGCGCCATTTCCGCCGATGGGGCCGCTGACCGTACAAACGGCCAGGCCTGCTCCCTGTATGGTCAGGTCCTTATTGACGTTTACATCTTCGTTGTATACGCCGGCTGCTACCGCAATCGTATGCCCGTTCAGGGTGGAAGCATCGGCAATGGCCGCGCCAATGGACCCGAAAATGCGACCGGTATTGGTATTGGTCACCGGACAATTGAGTACGGCCGAAGCCAGTACCGCCGCTTGTCCTGCGCCAATCAGGGTCGCAGCGGAAGTCGCCTGGGCCAGGCTGCGAAAGACAATATAGGAGTTGGCATTGTCGGGGCTGAGGTACGCGCCGCCCTGCGGAAATGCGTTAGCGGTTGCAACGCCCGCCAGCGTGGAGGGCGTTGCGCCGGTAAGCGGATTGGCACTTCCGAAAAAGATGCTCTGGCAGTTGGCGCCCAGACCTGCCGTGTTGAAAGTGTTGCAAGAAATACTCGCCGCCTGCCCGCGGGTACGCAAACTGCCGGCTGTACGTGTAGTGGTACCGCTAAAGGTGTTCTGCGCGATGGTCGCCCCGATCACGTCGATCGTGACCAGAAAATTGCCTTGCTCAACGCTTTCGGTACTGTTGTACCCCCCGGCAACGCCGGTTACCTGGTTATTGATAAAAGATACGTTCAAAGAATTCGTCACACTGGGGCCGCCCCCCATCACCACCAGTTGCCTCGGCACGTTGTTGCCGGGATCAAACTGCGTGGAGAACCCATTCCCGCCCGGCTCGGCGCCTATAAAAGTCTGCCCGGAGAAAGTATTGTCGGAAATGTAAATACCGTTGATCGCCGCATTGTACTCGGTCAGCAAACCGTGCTCCCCGTTGGCAACAATGATATTGCCGACAATGCTGATGTTGTTGTGCGCTCCGGCCAGGTATACTGCCGCGCACTCGACGGCCCCGGAGCCATCGTAGCCGACAATCGTAAAACCCTGGCCAATGCCGCCAATACTGACGCCGTTGATGCCATTGGGAATGTAGATCGTTCCCAAAGCGACATTCGATCCTTGAATGGTGGTGACGGCAGCGCCCCCGGTGGAGCGGATGGTCAGGTTGGCCACTCCCACACTCACATTTTCGTTGTACGTGCCCGGCGCTACCAAAATGACATCGCCGGATGAGGCCGCCGCTACGGCTGCCGAAATGGTGGCATAGTCGGCCGGTACGTTGATATTAGCCGCACTGGCTTGGCCTGCCGGATAAAACCATGCTAACAACAGGAGAATGACACCCGGTATGTGGCCCGGTCGAATCGACCCGGCGGGTACATTCACTAAAAATCGTGTAAATTCTGGCATAATGGAAATTTTTAAGTTATGCTGTTTTATGTGTCGTCAAGTTTTTCGTTGTCGTAAAAAGCATTGAGGAATCCGTTCGGAAAACACAATATAATTTGCATGCCAATTACATACAAATTATAATAAAAAATATTTATTTGCTCACATACGGGGTATATGGCCGCGAGCGGCCGAATGACCAATTCAAAAATGTAAGGCTGAAATGGCTGCTTTGAGCAACAAGGTTGCCTACAAAGTTGTACGGGATTTAAATACCTTCATGAGCAAGCGATGATTGATGGATGAAAATAAAACATAAACCAGCCCCCCTGTTGTCGCGCAGGTAAGCGCGAAAAGAGAGCCATCAAGCATTTGGACCCAAATGCAGATCAATTTCGGGATGGAAAAAATTCGGAAAAAGAGAGAGGTGGGTAATTAAATTAGGCAGTATAGCTTGAGTTTGTATAAGTATTAATTAAAATACTTTTTAGCCTAACCACTCTCATAAGATTATGATTATAGGGAATAACAGGAAGATTATGTTGATCGGAACAAATTAAAATAACATTGCAAAGTAAAGACGTTGTTTGAACATTGTAAGAACCGTTCGTCGAAAATCCATATATTATTTTTGAAAATACAAAAAACCACCGGCCGGACGCCTTTTACTGTTCCGGCCGGTGGTTAAGTCTACAACAAAAAGTCCGGCTTTTGCCGTATCTGAATCCCGGTATGATGCCTTAGTCGCAAGTTGAGGTGTGCCATTCGGCAAAAACCGGGTATCGGGCCCGCTTACAGCCCCGTCCCGTTCAAAGTGAACACGAAGGGGTTCTGCGGCAAATCATTGTGCGTGATGATCAAAATCGCCGTGCGCAGCCCCGCCGCGCTCGGGTCGAAGGTCACCTCGAAAGTCACGCTGCCACCGCCCGCCACCGGCGAAACCGGCAGCACCGTCACCGTGAAATCAGCCGCGTCCCGGTCGGCCACTTCCACCTTCGGCATCCCGTTCAGCACCAGATCCAGCCCGTCGGCGATGTTCCCGATGGTAAAGGTCCGCGTCACCGCGCCTCCGCTCACGCTCGCGCTGCCGAAGTCGGTATGGTCGGCCGTAGCCGCCGTCAGCGAGCGGTTGGCGATCGGCGTGCCGCTGCCCTGCACGGTGATCGACGGCGGCACCGCTCCCCTCCCCTGCACCGTGAAGGTGTAGGGATCCTCGTCGCAGTCGTCATTGGCTATGCTCACCGTCGCCGTGTGCAGACCGGTCGAAGCAGGGTTGAAGGCGATGGAAAAGTTGGAAGTACCATTGCCCGCCGCCACCGGCGTGGCCGGCTGCGCGCTCACCGTGAAGGCCGCGGAACCGCTCAAAGACACCCGCGGCGAGCCCGTGAGGTGCAGCGGCAGCGCCGGGTCGGAGTTAACAATAGTAAACGTATGCGTGGCCGTATGGCCGGTCAGCACCCCGCCGAAGTCGCTGTTGTCGGCCGTGGCCGGCGTATTGTCGCCGTCGGCGATGGATTGGCCCAGGCCGCGCGTGTCCATTTCCGGCGAACTCACCCGGATATTGAAAGTACAGGAGTTGGAGCAGCCGGGGGCAAAATCGTAGGGGTAGGTGATCGGGTGCGAGCCCGTTCCCGCAGACGCGGGATCGAAACTGCCCGCGCTGACGCCCGTGCCGCTGTGGGCGCCGCCTGCGGGCAGGCCGTCGGACAGGAGGATGGCCCCGCCGCACAGGCTGACCGTCTGGTCGGCCGGGCAGGTGACGGTGGGCGGCGTGCCGTTGACCGTTACGGTGAACGAGACGGTGGTCGCCGCATTCGTGCCGTCGGTGCCGGTGAGGGTGACCGTCGTTACGCCCAGGTTGAAGGACACATTGGCCGCGTTGCTGCCGTCGGCGATGCCGCTGACGGTGGCTGCGGTGGCGCCGCTCAGGGTGTAGCCCCAGGTCGCCCCGGTACAGTTGTCGGTGACCGGGTCGGCGATGGTGTAGTTGGCCGCGCAGGTATTGGCGATCACGTTCAGCGACTGGTTGCCGGGGCTGGTCAAAACCGGCGCCTGGTTATCCGTCACCGTCACCGTTTGCTGGCAGGTTTCGGTATTGCCGCCGGCGTCGGTGGCCGTCCAGGTGACGGTCGTTGCACCTTTCGGATAGGTTGCCGGGGCATTGTTCGTCACGCCGCCAAAAGCCCCTGTTCCCCAATTGGAAGTCGTACCGCTCAGGGCGAAATTGGTCAGGGTACCTGCGTTTGCATTTCCCGAAGCATCGGCGGCGGTCGTAGCGCCGGCATTGTTGCCGTTCGCACTGCCTTCGTTCAGGTGATACAGGGCGAACAAGCCCGGCTGTGCTGCCAATTCCCGGTTCCAGTTCGCAGCAATCTCGCCGGCCGTGCGAGCTGTCGTCCAAACGCGCACTTCATCAATCGTACCCAGGAATACATTGCCGGCAGTGCGATTACCTATCCGGAAAGCGGCTGTTTGCGCAACCGGCAAAGGTGTTACATACGACAACGTCTGTTGGAACACTCCGTTGACATACAAGGAAACCGTTTGCGCCGTTGCATTGCGCACCACGGCTACATGATGCCAGGCATTGTCGGCAAACACGTGGCTAAAATTGGTTTCTGTGTAGCTGGAACCATTTCCATGATAGTAGGTCAACTGATTGCTCCACAAAGCCAGGTCAAATTCCTGCAGATACCCTCTGCCTATCAGCTGTCGTCCATGCATAGATGTGCCCTTGAACCAACATTCCAGGGTCAGGTCGCCGGTCAACCCCGTGCCGCTGTAAGCCGCTGTTGCCACCCGGTCATCGTTGCCATCGAAGTTCAATCCATTACCACCGAATGGACAATTATCCGTCACGGCCGGCTCTGTCAGCGTCGTCGTGCCCGTACAAAGACCGGCCGTCGTATTGATGGTCATCGGGCCGGCGCAGGTAATTTGCGGTTTTTCATTGTCGGTCACCGTCACCGTAAACGAGCAGGCGGCGGCCGGCGTGCAGCCGTTCGTGGCCGTAACGACCACATTCGTCACCCCTTTATTGAACGATTCTCCGCTGCCCGTACCGCTGCCGCTGCCGGTGGTGGCGCCCGCAAAGGCGTAGGTGAGCGTCGGCGCAGGGGCGCCCGTTGCCGTCGCCGTGTAGGTCGCCGGCGCCGCGCAGGTCAAGGGCACGACGTTCACCGACTGATTCGCGGGGCAGGCCGAAAAAGCCGGCGCGACACAGGTGGCCGTACCCTGGATGGCTATGTCGTAATCCGCTTCGTCGCAGTCGTCGTTGTTGACGTGCAGCACCGCGGTTTTGGTGCCCGTGGTAGTGGGCGCAAATTGTATGCTGAACGTCGTCGTGCCGGTGGTGGCTGCCACCAAGGCCGCCGGTGCAGCGCTCACGCTGAAATCGGCGGCGTTGGCGCCGCTGATCGTCACGCCGGACACGTTCAAAACCAGGTTGCCCGTATTCTCAATGGTGAAGGTTTTCGTGACCGTGCTGTTGGCGGCCACGCTGCCGAAGTTGGTGCCGTCGCCGGCCGAGGGCGTCGCGTCGCCGTCGCTGATGCTGCTCGGTCCTGCGCCGCCTTTGACATTCACTTCCGGGGCGGGCACGTAGGCCGAGGCGGTTTCGGTGATGCCCGAGCCGGCCGCCCAGTTGCTCGTGGCGCCGGTGAGGGCGAAGCCTGACAAAACGCCATTGGTTACCACCGTATTGGCGGCGTCGGCAGCACTGGTGGCGCCGCTGTTATTGGCGCCCACAAAGCCGTGATTGAATTTCCAGTAAATATCCAGGCAGGGGTTCATGCCGGCAATCTCGGAGTTGAGGTTGGCTAAAATCGCCGCGGCGGACCGCGCCTCCTTCCATATCCGCACCTCATCGAGGCTGCCTTTGAAACGGTAGTTGTTGTTGGCCAAGCCCATGCGCAACTGGCCGTTGGTGCCGGGGTGACTGCTGTAACTGCCGGTAAATGATACGGGTTGGCCGTTGATATAGGCTTTATAGGAGGTATTGGTTTGCAGGCCGTCGTAGGTGATGGCGCAGTGCGTCCAGGTGTTGTCCGCGATCAGGTTGTTCGCGGTCGCAAAATTGCCGAGGAAAAAACCCGACAGGTTGAGTGCCCCGTTGGTGATGCGCACCTGGTAGGTGAAGCCGAGGTCGCCGACGAACATATCCGCTCCCGCGTCTTTTTTCAGCCAGAATTCAATGGTCGTCGGCACCGTTCCCCAGAAAGCCGTCGGCGAGGTTCCGATCACATCGTCGTCCACACCGTCGAAATTCAAGGCTTTGGCGGCCGTAGCCGTAGCCGTCACCACAAAATCGTAAGTCGCTTCGTCGCAGTCGTTGCTGCTGACGGTGATGGTCGAAGTCTGGGCAGTTCCGTCGGTGGGGTTGTAGGTCAGCGTGAAGGAGGCCGTTCCGCCGTTGGGCGCCACCGAAGCGGGCGCGCCGCTCACAACAAATCTGGTATTGCTGGAAGTAACGCTGGTCGTCAGGTCCGACGTGCCCGTATTCTGGATGGTAAAGGTACGGCTGAAGGCACCGTTGAAATCGGTGTGGTCGGCGGTGGAAGGCGTGTTGTCGCCGTCGGCGATGGTCGTGCTGTTGCCCTGCACGTTGATTTCGGAGTAGGTGATTACAGCCGGGCAACTCGTGCCGGTCGTTACACCGCCGGGCGCAACCCAGTTGCTCGTCGCGCCGCTAAGGGCAAAATTGAGCAGCGTGCCGTTGTTGTCGCCACCGGCCACATCGGTCAGGGTGGTGACGCTGCTGTTGTTTTCGTTGTAAAAACCCTGGTTGAACTGGTAGTAGGCCATGAGGTTGGGCTCCGAGCCGGTCAGTTCGCAGTTGTACCGCTGCCAGACCTGGTCGCAGGTAAGCGCGGTATTCCAGATGCGCACCTCGTCGACCTGGCCGCCGGAGTTAAACGTGCCGTCGGACAAGGCCCCGCCGATGACAAAAGGCACATTGGGCGAAGGAGCCGTGGCCGGAATGGAGCCGAACATGTTACCCGTTTGCAGGACGCCGTTGGCGTATATTTTTATGCGGTCAGCCGGATTGGCGGCGCTGCCGTCGTACACGGCGGCGAGGTGCACCCAGGTTCCGGTTGGCACTACCCCCGCGTTGGTCATCAGGCCGTCCTGGTTTCCGACTTTCAGGAAAAATTTGCCGCCGGTGTCGAGTCCGGTATGGATGGTATTGACACAGCAGTTCGTGTTGCCTTTACCGACGATGCCGACCCCGGAGACGCCGTCGCTCTTGATCCAGTGTTCTATGGTGAACTGGGTCGCACCGTCCAGCAGGGTGTTGGTGCCGGAAAGCGTCACGTAATCGCTGCTGCCGCTCAGATCCAGCGCCGCGCCCGGCACTGCACCCTTGCCCGTCACCGCAAAATCGTACACGGCTTCGTCGCAGTCGCTGTTGTTTACGGTAATGGTCGCGTTTTGTACGCCCGCCGCCGTCGGCAAAAACGTCACGGTGAAGGTAGCCGAACCGCCGGGGCCGGCTACCGGGCTGGCCGGGGTAAGCGCCCCAATGGTGAAAAGTGTGGGGTTGGACGATGTAATGCTACCCACCGTCAAATCAGCATTCCCCGTGTTAAAAATCGTGAACGTACGCGCAAGCGAGCCGTTGACGGCGACATTTCCAAAATCGGTGTGGTCGGCGGTAGAAGGCGTGTTGTCGCCGTCCGGAACGGTGACGCTGTTGCCCTGCACATCGATCTCGGGATCTATACCCGTACCCTGAACGGCAAAATCGTAGGCTGCCTCGTCGCAGTCGTTACTGGCGATGTTGACCGTAGCGCTGCGTGTGCCCGAAGCGGAAGGATTGAAGGTCACGGTGAACGTCGTCGAAGAACCGGCCGCAACCGTCGCCGGCAGACTGATGCCGCTCACACTGAAATCGGCGGCATTGGCGCCGCTCAGGGTGATCGAACCGGTAAGCAGGGTAAGGTTGGCCGAGCCGGTGTTCTGGATGGTGTAGGTTTTGACCACCGTACCGCTGCACACCGACTGGCTGCCGAAATCGGTGTGGTCGCCGGTGGAAGGTGTGACATCGCCGTCGGCGATGCCGGTGCCGTTACCCTGAATATCGGCCTCCGGGGTGCTCCCGGGCGTCAGCACCACGTCATTACCGGTACCGCCGGCATAGTTGACCGTAAAATAATTGGCGCCGAAACAAAAACTGCTGTTGTTGGCCTTGCCGGAGAAAGTTCCGGACACCTCATCGATCAGGTTGTTGTCGATGATGGTGACGGGCGAAACGACGGGCGAGGAAGAACCGGAAGCCAGGGTGGCGTTGCCCAGGGAAACGGTTCCGTTGACCACGATCTGGTCGTAATCCGTGCAGGCCGTAGTGCCCAATACATCGACTGTCAGGGTCGACGTACTGGTCATGGACAGGTTGCCGTTGATGGTCAGGCAACCCGGGGAATTGCCGGTGGAAATGCCGCCCGCGCCGCAACTGACGTTGCCGTTCAGGGTTCCGGTGCCGGTGATGGTACCGCCGCTGGTAGTAAAGCCGCCCGTAGCGGTGACGGATTGGCCGTTGAGGTTCCAGACGCCGGAGACGACGTTGACGCTCGGCGGGTTGTTGTTGAACTGCACGTAGCCGGAAGGCTTGGCAATCTGGAACGTGGCCGGAAGCGCGACGGTAGAGGAATAGGTCTGGGTTCCGGTACCGTTCAAACGAATGGTTATCCCGCTACTTACCCAGTTGGTGTTATTGGCCAGGTTGCCCCCTACAAAGAAAGTCTTGCTGCCCCAAATCGAGACCGACACCGTGGTGATGGTCAAATTATTAGTCACCGTCACATTTTGGGCCATGTACACATAAGAGTCGCCCACGCCGCAGGCAATTTCCAGGTTGTAGAACGACGCGGCAGTATTAAAGGTAGGGTCGGGGTTCCCGAAAGCGCCGCCGATCACCCGCACCAGGCCCGTACCCGCATTGAACTGCGACGCCGTGACCACGGTAAAACCGTTTTTCCAGGACAGGGTGTTGCTGCCCAGGCTGATGACCCCGCCGTAGGCTACCGTGGTGGTCAGCGTTTGCACTGTGGTGGTCGCCAGGTCGATGGTGCAATTGGCCGATGAGGTGTTGTTAAAGGTCACGTCGTCCGCAGCGGAATTGGGTACGCCGTTCGGGCTCCAGTTGGCGGCATTGCTCCACAGGTTGTCGCCGCCGGCATTGGTCCAGGTATAGGCGGTTGCCCCTGCCCGGTTGGCGTAGCCCAGGGCCAGGAATAAAAGTGCCGGCAACAGATTTTTTCTCCTGAAAAAACCCGCCAAAAAAGAAGCGAGGGAAAATAACCCAATCATTTTCGGGGTAAAAACGGCAGTTTTGGAGGCTTTTACGGGTTGCTGAAAGCGGATGGAATGGTTCATTTCGAACTGTTTAAGCGTGAAGCGGACTTGACGCCGGAATAAAAAACCGCTTCCCGGCTCGTCAGCGCCGGAATGCGGTTCGGTCTTAAAAAATGAAAGGCAAAGAAAACGATGGCCTGCCCCGGCAATAGCTGGCAGGCGCAGGTGTACCGACGGGAAAACGGCACTATCCAATAAGCGGCAAACACATGCGTATCGATGTGTCACCATACGGAAGCAGTCAGTTTAAACTTTTATG
>WBZQ01002503.1_pt1 | contig 11775 bp, 10 predicted proteins | sample 5204251 | NCBI WGS metagenome assembly WBZQ01 (sample SAMN12412402, study PRJNA552823) | activated sludge metagenome | isolation source: activated sludge from nitrification reactor of wastewater treatment plant... | place: USA: Virginia | collected 2017-09 | reverse complement strand
GGCTGTCGCGGTCATCGGCACCCAGGGCGCCACCGGCACCATCTTCCCGACCACCGGGATCCTGGGCACCATCCTCAAGCCGCTGGTCAGCCTCCTGAAGGCCATCTACCCGGCCGGCTTCAAACCGGGCGGCATCTTCTCCACCGGCGGTACCGGCGGTAACGTCAGCGAGATGTCGGTGCAGTACAACGAGTACCTGGACAAGTACGTCGTGATGTACACCGACGGCGGCAACAACGTGGTGATGCGGATCTCGGATTCACCGCAGGGCACCTGGTCGGATGCGACGGTGGTGCAGGCGAACGACTACGGCAAGAACACCGGCATGTACGCCCCGATGATCCACCCGCTGTCCGGGACCGGTCAGCTCGACGGCGATGACAGTAACCTGTACTACAACCTGTCCCAGTGGGGTGACTACAACGTGCGGATGATGAAGACCGACCTCACGCCGCTGAAGAACGCGTAGCCCCATGAACCGTCGAACCGTCGCCCTGACCGTGACCGCCACCGCGGCCGTCACCACCGGCACTCTGCTGATCGCCCTGGCCCAGGCGGACCCGGACTCGCCGAGCGCTCCGGCCGGCCCGCCGGAGCTGTTCGCCTCCTGCCTGTCCTCGCAGGAGGGCGCGTTGACCGCGCTGCCGGCTCAGACGGGCGACTCCCCCAACCGCAAGCGGCTGCTGGAGTGCGCCAACGGCGCCTGGAAGCTCTACATCAACGAGTACCCGAGTTCGGATCGCTGGCTGGTCAGCGGGCCCGAGCTGAAGTTGCACGGCCAGGGTCTGCGCAACCCGGAGTTCATGGCCGGGCACTGGACCGGTACGCCGCAGACACCCGAGGCCCAGTGCCGCGCCGTGTACGTCGACGTCATCGGCGCCGGACAGACCGGCGACCCGCAGACGGTGACCGCCGACCCCGGCCGGCCGGCGTCCTTCGACGCCTCGGAGCACCTGTTCAATATCACCCTCACCGGCAACTGCCTCTGGGAGCGCAGTTGAGCCCGAAGAACGACGCACCCAAGAACTACGTCCCGACAGCGCGGCCCAGCCAGACGGTCTCGGCGACCTCGCCGCCGTTGCGGTAGGGCTCCAGCGCCTCGTCCCAGGCGGTGCCCAGCACGTTGTCGAGTTCGGCGACCAGGGTGTCGGCGCCGGCATCCATCAGCGAGCGCAGGCGCATCTCCCCCACCATGATGTCGCCGTTGGCGCTCATGGTGCCGCTCCACAGGCCCAGGCTCGGGGTGTGGCAGAAGCGCTGGCCGTCGACGCCCTCGCTGGGCTCCTCGGTGACCTCGAAGCGCAGCACCGTCCAGGACCGCAGGGCCGACGCCAGCGCGGCGCCGGTGCCCACCGGACCGACCCAGTTGGTGATCGCACGCAGTTGTCCGGGCAGCGCCGGCTGCGGCGACCACTTCAGGTTCGCCCGGGCATTGAGGGTCGACGACAACGCCCACTCGACGTGTGGGCACACCGCCGCGGGTGAGGCGTGGATGTAGACCACGCCCGATGCCACGTCGGCGAATTGGTTCGACGCACGCATGACTGCTCCTTCAAGTTCGACGAGGGACGTCTTCCCCAACGACCTCTGTCGATCCGAAGCATCACAATGTGTGTGTCTCGCGTGTCTATTGTGCCTCGTGTGGCACCTGTTGCGCTAGTCTGCGCCGATTTCTCTCAGAACCTCATCAGAGAGCGCCGGCCACAGCGGCTTCGCCCAGTCCCCGAAGTCGCGGTCGGTCAGCACCACCAGGGCCAACTCGGCGACCGGATCGGCCCAGATGAACGTGCCGGACTGGCCGAAATGGCCGAACGTCGACGGGGAGTTCGTCGCACCCGTCCAGTGCGGTGACTTGCCGTCGCGCAGCTCGAAGCCCAGCCCCCAGTCATTGGGCCGCTGGGAGCCGTAGCCGGGCAGGATCCCGCCCAGGCCGGGGAAGGCCACGGTGATCGCCTCGGCGTGCATCTGCGGGGACACCGTCACCGGCGAGAGCAGATCGGCGGCGAATCGGGACAGGTCGGCGACCGTCGACTCCCCGCCGTAGCCCGCGGCCTCGGCTCCCCCGGGCAACGACGAGTCGGCCATGCCCAGCGGCGCGAAGACCGCCTCGGCCAGGTACTCGCCGAACTCGATGCCGGCCTGCTCGGCCACCGTTTGCGCGGCGATCCGGAAGCCGGTGTTGGAGTAGATCCGCTTGGTGCCCGGCGGGGCGAGGATCGCGTCGTCGAGCATGGCCAACCCCGAGGCGTGGGCCAGCAGGTGGCGCAGCGTCGATCCGGGCGGCCCGGCCGGGGTTTCCCAGTCGCAGGCGCCCTCCTCGACGGCGACCTGCACGGCTCGGGCCACCAGCGGTTTTGTCACCGACGCCAGCCGGAACCGGCGGTTCACGTCGCCGTGGACGGCCAGCACCCGGCCGTCGACATCGATGACCGCGGCGGCGGCGTTCGGTACCGGCCAGTCCGCGATTACGTCGAGGGCGCTCACTCGCCGAGGAGCCGCCGGATGGCGGCGGCGGTGGCCGAGTCGGCCTCGGCGGCCGCCGAGTCACCGAGGCTGCGGTGGGCCATCATTCGCCACTCGTAGGCGTCGGCGACATCCCGGTGCGGCTGCAGCACCCGGTATTCGCACAATGCGGCGGACAGCGCTTCCACCGCCCGGCGGTGCGCCCCGGTGCGGACGGCGACGACACCCCGCGCGTGCGACGCCCAACCGCGATACAGCCCGCCCAGCCCCAACCGCTCACACCAGCGGTCCATGGCGTCGGCGCCGCGGGCGCTGGTAGCGAGCTCACCGTCGCGGCGCAGGTGGCGCAGCGCGGTGCCGTAGACCTCGCCGGCCCATTCGATCGGCACCCGCGGGTCATCGGCGCCCACCAGTGCCTGCGCCAACAGCCGGTGACCGGCATCGGCACGGTCGTCGGCCAGCGCCAGCCGGCCCCGGGCGACCAGGGTCAGCGCCCGCACGGCCGGGTTGGCCAGCAGATCGTCGAGCGCGGCGAGCTCGTCGGTCCCGGCCGTCGCGTCGTCGACCCGGTGCTCGTCGGCCAGGATCGACACCTCCAGATAGGCCAGGTAGCCACTGCCCGGTCCGGTGCCGTCGGTCAGCGCGCGCGCCCGCTGGATCCAGCCGCGCGCACTCACCCGGTCGCCGCGGGTCAGCCAGGCCAGGGCCAGCTCGGTGGCCTGTTCGCCGGCCAACACCGGGTCGCGGCGGGTGTAGCGGGTGAAGACCAGCTCGGCCAAGCGGGTGGACTCGGCCAGTCGGCCCAGCCGACGGGCCGCGATCGCCAGCGACGCCAGGTCCTCGGTGTCCAGGGGGCCCAGCGAGCTGGCGGCGGTGAAGCCCGCATAGCTGCCCTGCCAGTCGCCCGCGGCATGCGCGGTCCGCGCCGCAGCCGTCAGGCCGCGCCGCACGTCATCGCGGGATTGCGCGGAGGTGGTCATACCACCCCACGGTACTGCCGTCGCGGACTCGCGCAACGTGCGCCGCGCCCGCTCAGGCCACCGAGACGAGTGCTTGGACACCAAGCCCAACAAACCTTGCGCGAGACGCTAGGTTGATAGCCATGAGCCAGACAGTGCGCGGTGTGATTTCTCGGAAGAAGGGCGACCCGGTCGAGCTGGTCGACATCGTCATCCCCGATCCTGGCCCCGGTGAGGTCGTCGTCGACGTCATCACGTGCGGCGTCTGCCACACCGACCTGACCTACCGCGAGGGCGGCATCAACGACGAGTACCCGTTCCTGCTGGGCCACGAGGCCGCCGGCACGGTCTCGGCCGTCGGGCCCGGGGTCAGCCACGTCGAGGTCGGCGACTTCGTCGTGCTGAACTGGCGCGCGGTGTGCGGCGAATGCCGGGCCTGCAAGCGCGGCCGGCCGCAGTACTGCTTCGACACCTTCAACGCCACCCAGAAGATGACGCTCACCGACGGCACCGAGCTGACCCCGGCGCTGGGCATCGGGGCGTTCGCCGAGAAGACCCTGGTCCACCAGGGGCAGTGCACCAAGGTCGACGCCGCTGCCGATCCCGCGGTGGCCGGCCTGCTGGGTTGCGGCCTGATGGCCGGCCTGGGCGCGGCGGTCAACACCGGCAACGTCGGGCGCAACGACACCGTCGCGGTGATCGGCTGCGGCGGCGTGGGCGATGCCGCCATCGCCGGTGCCGCGCTGGTCGGCGCGAAGACCATCATCGCCGTCGACACCGACAACCAGAAGCTGCGCTGGGCGCGGGAATTCGGCGCCACCCACACCATCAACGCGAAAGAGCTCGACGTCGTCGCGACCATCCAGGACCTCACCGACGGGTTCGGCACCGACGTCGTCATCGACGCGGTCGGCCGCCCGGAAACCTGGAAGCAGGCGTTCTACGCCCGCGATCTGGCCGGAACCGTTGTGCTGGTAGGTGTTCCGACTCCCGACATGCAACTGGAGATGCCGCTGGTGGACTTCTTCTCCCGCGGCGGATCACTGAAGTCGTCGTGGTACGGCGACTGCCTACCCGAGCGGGACTTCCCCACCCTGATCAGCCTCTACCTGCAGGGCCGGCTGCCGCTGGACAAATTCGTCACCGAGCGCATCGGCCTGGAAGCCGTCGAGGATGCCTTCCACAAGATGCACGACGGCGAGGTGCTGCGCTCCGTGGTGGTGCTCAAGTGAGTCCGCAGCCCGGGATCGAGCGCGTCGTCACCCACGGCACCTTCGAACTCGACGGTGGCAGTTGGGAAGTTGACAACAACATTTGGATCGTCGGCGACGAGAGCGAGTGCATCGTCATCGACGCGGCCCACAATGCCGAGGCGATCGAATCCGCCGTCGGCAACCGGAACGTGGTCGCGGTGATCTGCACGCACGGCCACAACGACCACATCACCGTCGCGCCGGAACTCTGCGCGGCGTTCGACGCGCCGGTGCTGCTGAACCCGGCCGACGAGATGCTGTGGCGAATGACCCACCCGGACAGCGAGTTTCGCACCCTGACCGACGGCGAGGTGCTCCGCGCCGACGGTATCGAGTTGCACGCCATTGCCACCCCCGGGCATTCGCCGGGATCGACCTGCCTGTACGCGCCGGATCTGGGCGCGGTGTTCTCCGGGGACACCCTGTTCCAGGGCGGACCGGGCGCCACCGGACGCTCGTTCTCCGATTTCCCCACCATCTTGGGCTCCATCAAGGACAAGCTGGGCAAGTTGCCCCCGGACACGGTGGTCTACACCGGCCACGGGGACACCACCCGCATCGGTGACGAGATGGTGCACTACGACGACTGGGTCGCCCGCGGTCACTGACCGCGGTGGCCCCGCGCGTCGGGGTTGGCAGTGGAAGCCGGTGACCCGGCCGACGGTGCCGGCTCCTGAGGTTCGGGTTCCTGGTGCTTGGGTGCCGGGCTGGGGCTCGGTTCCGGGCTCGGGGCCGGGGCGCTGTGCGTCGGGCTGGGCGGCGTCGCGGTTGACGACGGGGCGCTCGGCTCCGGTGACTTCGGCGTCGGGCTCGGGGAACTCGGCGCTGGCGTCGGGCTCGGCTTCGGACCGGACGGCTCCGGACTCGGCTTGGGGCTGGGCGCCGGTGAGGTCGGACTCGGCGTGGGCGATGCCGGGGCCTCACGCGGCTGCGACGGCTGGTTGCCGCGCGGCATGCCGTCGCCGAGGATCGGCAGGCCCAGCGTGAGGTCGGGGATCTGCAGGCTCGGCACCGGAAACGGCACCGCAACGGGGTCCACCGTCGGCGCGGGTATCTCGGCGGGCGCCGCGGCGGGTTCGGGTGCCGGAGCCGCCGCGATCGGCCGCTGATTGTTGACCTGGACCACCGGACCCTGGACAACCTGCGGCGCTTCGGCGACAGGTGCGGCCGGGGCGGCGACGGTCGGCGCGACGGGCGCGGTCCCGGTCTGCACGACGGGCGCGGCCAGCGGGGCCACCGTCGGCGCGTCCGCCTGCGGAGCGGGTGAAGCCGACGGGGCGGCGGTGACCGGAGCTGCCTGCGTCGCCGTGGAGGACTCCGAGGACGTGTAGGTGAGCGCAACGGCCACCCCGCTGATCCCACCGGCAATCAGCGCCGCCGCCACCAGGGCCGTCAGCACCGGATGGCGACGGCGGGTATCCGGGACGGCGGGCGGTTCCGGGACCGGGGCGAAGGCGATCAGCGGCCGGGCCGTCGTCCGGTTCTCCCCGGCCTCCGCCGGCTCCCGGTCGACATCCGCACCGTAGCTGGCCGCGTCGTCGATGTCCGCGTCGGCGATGTCCACGTCGAGGGCCGCCGGGTCGATTTCCCCGGTGAACGGCACCGGTTCGGGGGCGTCGTCGCACTCCGACCAGGCCAGCGCCAGCACGGGCGCCGCGTTGGCGAGCTCGGTCACCGGGGCGACCGCGGGTGCGACGGCGGCGGACTGCAGTGCGGTGGCGGCCTCGGCGGCCGGGTTGCGCACGGCGCGCAGCGCCGCACCGGTGGCTGCGGTCAGTGCCGGTGCCGGCGCGGTGATCACCGGGACGCGCAGCCGCTGTGACAGCGCGGTGGTCACCGCGGGCATGGCGGCCATCCCGCCGACGGTGGCGATCGTGGCCAGCCGCGACGGCCCGATGCCGTGGTCGGTCAGCAGGCTCTCCATCTCGTCGAGCAGACGGCGCAGGCCCGGCGCGGTCAGCTCGTCGAGTTCGGCGCGGGTCAGCCGCAGCTCGGCCGGCCCGCCGGGCAGGTGCGCGGTCACGGCGGTGACCGTCGCGGCCGACAGTCGGTGTTTGGCATCGCGGCATTCGCGGCGCAGTTCGCCGAGGGTGCCGATCGCGGAGGTGGCGGTGGCATCCAACCGGTCGGGCAGCGCGTCGAGCACATGAGTCAGCACGGTGCGGTCGACCAGGTCCCCGCCGAATTCCCCCGATCGCCGGGTCTCCCCCACGCGGCGGTAGCCGTTGTCGGCGTCGAGCAGGGTCAGCGATGTCCCGCTGCCGCCGATGTCGCACAGCGCGATGATGCCGTGGGTCGGCAGGCCGGGCCGTCGTATCAGCGCGGCGATCGCGGCCGCGTAGTCGGGCAGCAGCATCGGCGTGGCGCCGTCGAAGAATCGGGGCAGTGTGCGGCGCAACGCGCCGACCGCCGCCGGGCTCCAGTGCCCCGGCAGGCTGATTGCCAGACCGGGTGGGCGCCGGCCACCGGTTGCCGCGTCGGCGAGCTCGCGCAACGCGCCGGCCAGCAGGTCCTCGGCGCGATGGGCCCCGCCGTGCGCGTCGATCACGGCGATCGGGTCGCCGATCCGGTCGACGAACCCGGTGAGCAGCTCACCGTCGGGCAGCCGGAACACCGCATCGCCGGTGATCCCCCGGTCGGCGGTCACCGCCGCCAGCCGGGTGGCACCGACCGAGAGCCCGACGCCCGGGACGTGCGCCATGTCATCCCCCAAGCAATTAGCCCTACGAACGTTTCTGTGGTTTTCTTCGCCGCGTACGCCACCGGCGTTACAGCCGGCCGGCCCGCGGACGCCCAAAGGACTCCCGCGCCAATCCGCAGTTATTGCGGCTTCCGCACTTACTGCGGTATACTGGGTCATGTCCAACCCGTACCGAAGCATCCACCAGCACCTCGACCGTGCGGAGTCGGCCACCACGGCCGCCGACGCACTACTGCATCTCCGATCGGTGCTCACCGAGGCTGGGCAGTTGCTCGACCTCGAACTGGCCCGCGCCGTCGTCGATGACGAAATGTCGTTGGCGGCAGCCGGAAAGCACGCCGGACTCACCGAGAACGCGGTGGGCCCGCGACTGGCCAGCACCTCCCGGCTGGCCCCCTACGCCAGCGGCGGCGGCCGCGTCACCGCCGAGGACGTCAAACGCGCCCGCCGCGACAAATACGCCGACACACCACTACCCCCGGCCGAACCGATGCGGTTCAAACCGCGCCGAAAATCCAATCCCACCAACTGATCTGGAAAGGATCATCATGGCCGACACAAACCTCACCTGGCTGGTGTTCCTGCTCGACCGCTCCGGTTCGATGCAGTCGATCAAGTCCGACGTCGTCGGCGGCTTCGACGCCTTCCTGGCCGAACAGCGCGCCGGCGAAGGGCATTGCGTCGTGACGCTGGCCCAGTTCGACCACGAGTACCAGGTGGTCTACAGCGGCCTGCCGCTCGACCAGGTGCCCTCGCTGACGCTGGCACCCCGCGGCAACACCGCGCTGTTGGACTCGATGGGCACTTTGATCACCGGCACCGCCGCGCAGATCGAGGCCCTGCCCGAAGCCGACCGGCCCGGCACCGTTGTCGTCGCGATCATGACCGACGGCCATGAAAACGCCAGCCGCGAATGGCGCCGGCCCGACATCAAGGCCCTGGTCGAGCAGCAGACCGATGGGCACGGCTGGGAGTTCCTCTACATGGGCGCCGACCAGGACGCCGTAGAGGTGGGCCGGGGTCTGGGCGTCAAGGACGGCAAGGCCGTCACCTATGCCCGCGGCAAATCCCGCGAGGCGATGATCGCGGCGGCCGGCAACGTGCGAAACTACCGCACCGCCAAGCTCGCCAACGCCAACGCGGCGATGCCGGACTTCAGCGACGCGCAGCGCGAATCGCTGCGAGAGGAGTAGCGCCCGCCCCGTATCGTGGAACGTGCTTCATCCAGAGGATCCGAGGGGCCTGGCCCGACGACGGTCCGCCAACCTGCAGATGCAAGGTGGCAATGCCAGGCGCGATGAAAGGATAGAAATGACAACTGATTTCGATACATCACGGTTTCGTGAGCACCTCACCCTGGAGCAGTGCAACGCGCTGATGCACTACGGGCACTGGATCCCGATCAACCGCGGTTTCACTGCCCGGTACGTCGACGAGAACTTCCCCGGATGGACGTGGAACGAACTCGTGAAGGTGTTCGTCGGGGCCGGCCTCTACCGGCGAAGTTCGGTAGGTGGACCGCCCAAGTGCGACGACCGGGTCGAGGTCTTCCATTTCTCCGGCCCGACCGACTTTTTCGTCGAGTGGACCGATGGCGCCGAAGGGATCGCGAACGGGGATGTTCGGCGCCGGCGCGTTCCGCGAGCACCCCCGAGGTCGGCATGCCAAGATGGCAGACATGCTCGCGCATCCAAGCGAGGCCGTGCCCGGTGGACGCTGACCCGCTGCTGCTGGGCCAGCGGGTGCTGGCCATCCTGGAAACGGGGTTGCGCACCGCGACGTACAAGCTCGCCACACTGATGGCGTTGACCGACCACTGCGTCGAGCACCTCCCAGCCGATCCCGACGACGCCCTGGACGTGCCGATTCCCGACCTCGCGCATCGGGTGCTGGAGCTCTATTGGCCGCAGATCCGGCCGTTCGAGGGTCACGAATTGCGCCAGTTGACGTCAACCGACTCACGCGGTCGGATCATCGACGCCGCCAGCGAGTTGTGGACCAGCGTGGGTCAGCGGAACAAGTCGGTCGAGTACGTCCGCTCCTACGCCCCCGCCGAATACGGACGTGCGATTGATTCCATCGGCCTGTGTCTGGCCCAGCAACCGCTCTACCGGTTACAGCGGCTCCCCGGATCCTCCGTCAGCGATCCATTCCTCTACGACGATTCGTTCCTGCACGACAAGGTGTCCCGGAAAGCCTTGCTGCAAAACGACTTCGCCATCGTTTTGAAACCTGGTGTCGCTCACGGAATGGCCCGGCTGGCCGGCCTGCTCAAACCCACGCTGGAAATGATGTGGGTCGATGACATCCGCCGAATGAACAAATCATTCCTCTACGACGAGGTTCCCGACGTCGCGGGGCATCTGTTCGGTCGGCAACGATCCGCGCTGGATCCGGTGCGCGAGCCCTTCAAAGAGGCATTCGGCGCGCGCTGCTTCTACTGCGACCGGGCATTGGTGGGCAATACCCCCATCGATCACGTCCTGCCGTGGTCATTGGTAGGCATCGACGGCCTGGCCAACCTGGTTCTGGCATGCACTCGCTGCAATGGCGACAAAAGCAATGCGCTGCCCGCCCTCGATCTCGTCAACCGCGTCCTGGACCGTGACCGCGCCGGCCTCGAATCGATTGCCGACAGCCTCCAGTGGCCCACCCAGTACAACAGGGTCGTTGCCGCCGCCCGGGGTATCTACCGAGCACACCCGCGGGGCGCCCCCACCTGGGCCGGTTATCGCCAAAGCACGCGGCTGGACATCGCATTCCCGCCGTGGTGGGTAAACCCCAATGTCGCGCAGTTAAGCGTGTGATTGTCGATGCAGATGGGGCATGCGGTGGCCGGAAGAACGGGCCCGCTATTCGTCGAGATCGACGCGAGGGTCGTTGCCGGGAGCGCTTGCTCACCGAAACTGACGCCCGGGTCGTTGCCGGGCCCGTTAGGCAGCCATAGCGTCAGTTTCGACGCCGGGTCCTGCCCGGCAACAGCCATGGCGTCAGTTTCGGTGCAGATCAGCGCACCATGCCACCCGTTGACGGTGGCGGGGAACCGAACTGGCGCCGTGGGCGCACCTGTTTCCGACCGCAGGCGTACGCAACCGGTCGCTCGGCATCCCCCGCGCCGGCGAGCGACCAGTTACGAACACCCACACCCCACCCCTGTGTCAGTGACCTGCGGTTTTACCCGTCATCGACGACGGCGGCGGTACATAACTGGTCTCTCACGCCCCGCAGCACTCTCCAAAGACCACTTACGCACACCAGACAACCCCACCAGCCCCTCCCGTCACTGCGCGGCATTCGGGTAAACCCCTACACCCGTGTGACTCAAGCAACCCCTGAGACCCCTGTGGCACGACACGCCCGACACACCCCACAGCCACCCCGCGGGGGTCGGGGTGTTGTCGGCGCGGTGCCCTATGTTGAACCGTCCAAGCAAGGACGCCAACGGCAGGAAGGGATCCGGTGGAACATCAGGTGAACGGCACGACGGCTGCCCAGCCGCGCCCTGCCGGCAGCCCGATCGCCGACCTGGTCGACCAGCACCGCGACATCCAGGGCTCCCCCACCGTCCGGCTGCTGGCCACGCTCAACCTGGGTCTCTACGCCACCCTGATGGAACGCCACCTGGCTGCCGGTGTGGTCCCCGAGACCGACCTGGTGGTGGCCCTGGAACGCGATCTCGAGGACCTGGGCCACCCGGACGGACAGTCCGGGCTGTCACTGATCAAGAACTGGGCCAGCCAGGGCTGGCTGCACCGGGTCACCGACACCCGCCCCGGCTTTGACCGCAACCTCTGCTATCTGACCCAGGACGCCCGCCGGGCACTGGATTTCCTGCGCGGTATGCGCCGCCGGGACACCATCGCCACCGGCGGCTCCATCAACGGCATCGCCTCCCGGCTCAAGCAGGTCGCGCTGCGCGTCGGCACCGACCGGGACCGGATCCGGGCCGGCCTGGAAGCCCAGATCGAGGCCCTGCAGGCCGAACTGGCCGATCTGGACCGCACCGAGGAAGCCACCGCAGACACCGCAGACACCGACACTGCCGATGACTACCAGATCGACTCCCCCGATCTCACCGACTCCTACGACGAGGCACACGCCATCGCCTTGCAGATGGAACGCCTGATCACCGATATCGGCCAGTACGGCGCCATGATCGAGGCCGCCACCGCCGCCCTGGATGAGCCGATCGACAGCAACGCGCAGTACCGCGACCGGCAGCGCCAGATGTACGCCGACTACCAGGCCGCCTGGGACTCCCAGGGCCGCGACAGCCACCGCGCCTTCCTGCGGATGATCAAGATGATCATCGCGCCGTTGCTCTTCTCGACGCTGGTCATCGGCATCGCCGGCACCGGCGACTTGAAGTCGATGGGGCGCATCGGGCTGAAGGCGATCC
>WBZQ01002500.1_pt1 | contig 11781 bp, 10 predicted proteins | sample 5204251 | NCBI WGS metagenome assembly WBZQ01 (sample SAMN12412402, study PRJNA552823) | activated sludge metagenome | isolation source: activated sludge from nitrification reactor of wastewater treatment plant... | place: USA: Virginia | collected 2017-09 | reverse complement strand
TCATCCACCACACGTTCTTACGTTTTGTCAGCCCCATCTGCATCCTCCTTCTGGATGAGGCCTGATTTCGGTCTAGTTTCCCCGTGGCGGGGAGTATAGACCTCGCGTTTGGCCGCTTCAATGACATCATCAATGTCGCGATTGTTGTGGCGAATGGGGAAGGGCAGAGGCTTTTGTGGAATGTTATGGCAGGTGTCTAGCCAGGTCTGGATAGCCTCGCGCTCGAAGCGGACAAGGCCATACATACGTCGGCAAGGGATTTTACCTTTCGCCGCCCAGTTATAGAGGGTGCCAGGTTTGATATTGAGCCAGTCGGAAACTTCTTGGACCGTGAGCATGGTTCAACTGACCGGGGGAGTCTTACGACACCCCCAGACCCCCTACAGTGGACTGCCCGCGTTGCCGCCGGCAGGTGTTGAGACAGACCGTTTGGGTTTCTTTTTGAGCAGGTTCCGGTGTCGGTCTTTCCATCGGGACACGCCCCGTACGATTTCGTCTTGCAGCCAGGCTTCCCCGCCAGGTGTGGCACAGAGGACAGCGAGCATCGGCGTTAATGATCCGCTAATCCAGTGTTTGACTCCTGTGAGCGTCTGTTCCTGTTTTTCCAACACTAAGCGGGCTCTCTGAAACCCTTCCGTCAGGGCGGCGTACCATTCGACGAGTGGAGCTCGGCAGCGGTACTCGTCGTCGTCGTCCCTTGTCGTCTGCCGAAAATCCACATGGGACCGGAGCAGTCCCACGACAAACTCTCGCCAGAGCGATTCCTCGAAGTAGGCCAGGGCATTGCCGCAGATCTTGGCCCGTGTTTTCTTGAATTCGAGTTCCCAGCGCACCCCGTAGTCCTGCCAGTTCTCTCGTCCATTGCTCTGCATTTCGAGGCGTTTGTCGTAGATGCGTAACAAGGTCTCGCTCTGAGGGCTTCCCACATAGATCGTTTCCCCTGTGGTGGCGTAGCTGTCATGTATGCGATTCGACACAAATCGTCGCACCTCTTTAGCGCGAGTCACACATTGTCCGACTTCCAAGGCCTGGGCAATCGTCGCTAAGGGGACCGTTCCTGCTCGATCATCCAGGGCACAGTCAATTCGCGTGAGATGCCCTTGCTTCTCGATTACCCACAAGAGGAGTGAACGGACCTCTTGGAGTGTGTAGGCGGACACAATGCCGCCTGAAAGATCGACGTGAATTTCATTGGGACGGCGGGGAGCATTGGTGCCGAGTTTGCCGACACCCCGCAGGCCATCGACCCTGATCCATGAGAGGGGATACCCCCGAAACCCGGCTTTGGCTTTGTTCCACTCTCCACCAAGCATGTGCATGGTCTCTTCGGGATTGCTGGCGGGAACGGTAAATGCGAGCCAATCAATGGAGAGTGTGAATGGAGAATCCATAGAATCTATCGACCTCCTAGAATAAGCGCTCTAAGTAGCGCCCCCGTGTTACCAAGTCGGGGGCGGGTCCGCTGCGCGCGCCGCCGGCTGGCGCCGCCGGTCGCGCTGCGCTGTCCCTCTTCCCGTGCGGTGAAAGGAGACTGCCCTTGCCCGTTCCCCTGCATCGCGGCTTTCACTCGATCAAGGTCGAATCGGACAAACCGGCAGATCCGCTCGACGGGAATCTGGCCCTTGCGATAGGCCCGACGGATGGACTTCACGCTGACTTTCAGGACAGCAGCCAATTCATCGACGGTGAGCCAGGTATTCTTCATCGCCTCTCCTTTTTGGTGCCCCGCACGGCGTATGAGCGGACCATACGCAACGGCGCGGGATGGTGAAAGAGCCTGTTCGGGGACACTGGGGGACAGTAGGGGACAGTAAGGGACAGGAATTCAGTGCAGAACGCGTTGCGCTTCTATGACGCTCACGAGGTCTCGGATGTATTTCGAGCCTGGCTTGATACAACATTATGAATTTGGGGACGCATCAACAACGCTCCAGATCTGCTGAAACCGAGGTGCACGCTGTTCGAATCAGAAGACCTAACGAACAAGAGGTCCTGAAAAATAAATATGACAAATTACGTAGATTGAATTTTCTCGGTGATGTTTTGCCTGAAAAAGTGGGATAGGGCCGAAAAACTGGTTGCTAGGGCCAGATGGCTCCCTCAGTGGCTAAATCCTTATTGGGATGCCTACGAATCGAAAACCATCTGGTCTAGTGCAAGCACAGTGCGAGCGGCTCGCGTCCGAACATAGACGAACGGACAATAACAACGCCTGCGGTAAGTGGTATCCAGGATCGGGGACAAGAAATGGACCCAGTAGAGCCAAAAAATGATACGTCGAAAGAGTGGTAACGCGCGGGGCGTGAATAGGCACAGAAACTTATCACTAGGCCAATCGTCGAGAGAAACCGCCTCGCCGCGATCACTGCTGCTAAAACTAACAATTCTGCCAAGATAATTTCTATTAGCCTTTCTCCGAGGCGGATGATTTCTAAAAGGAAAACGAGTATTCTGCCGCAGCCATTTGGAAAAGCAATACTGTCAACCACTGCGCTGCTAACAATTCCTGGTGGCGATTAAACTAAGGACTGCAAATGCCTGACCGCCTGACTATTCGTCGTGAAAAAGGAAAAATCTGGAGTCACATTCGCAAGAAGTGGCTAGACGAAACACCAGAAGAGTCCGTTAGACAGGAGTATCTCTTCGTACTCGTCAATGAATACGGATTCAGCATTGATCAGATGGATGAGGAGCGTGAGGTCACCGGCCGCGGATCAGGTCACGCCCGTGCGGACTTTGTGATTTGGCGCACCGCTAAAGATAAAGCGGACTCCAAGAATCCGCTTGTCATCGTTGAGTGCAAATCAAACAACGTCACCATCAAGGCCGAAGACTACGGCCAGGGTGACAACTATTCGCGTCTCGCCGGGGCACGCTTTTTCGTAACTCACAACAGCCGCGAAACAAAGTATTGGCGGGTGATTCATGAGAAGATGCCTAAGTCGCTGGAGGAGATCGGCAACATTCCCCACGCCGATGCTAGCGATAAAGAAATAGAAGAACTCATCTCGAAACTAAAGACATTCAAGGAAGACGAGTTCGCCGATCTGTTACATCAGTGCCATAACGTGATTCGCAATCGAGAAAAATTAGACCCGGCCGCTGCATTTGACGAGATCGCAAAAATTTTGTTCGTGAAGGTGTATGTCGAACGTGAGCTTCGCGCAAAACGGCAGCGCAAGAACCTTTTCAATGTCGAGTATCTCGACGATCAGCTTGGCAAACATCCGCTCAATGACCTATTCAAGAAGACCAAGGAAGCCTACGAGGACGATAAGATATTTGAGGATGACGAGGAAATTCGTTTGAAACCAGCGACTGGACGGGAGATCGTTAAGCTTCTCGAACGGTACAACCTCTCCGATACTAGTGAAGACATCAAGGGAATCGCTTTTGAGCGGTTTCTCGGCCGAACCTTTCGCGGCGAGATCGGGCAATTCTTCACTCCGCGTACCATCGTTGAATTCATGATTCGCTTCATCGAGCCCAAAGAAGGCGACATCATTTGTGATCCTGCGAGTGGCTCAGGAGGCTTTCTCATTCGCTTTTTTGAAATTGTCCGCGAGCAAATCCTTGCCGACGCCGACGCTCAATATGAGGCATTTAAGACCGAGGTTGAAAAGAAGACACTCTCCGAAGCGAAGAAGGCGGAAGCGCTTCGGGACAAATATGCTGCAATTCACGCCACACTCGACCAACGCAAAGCCGGCTCACGTCTTTGGAGGTTGGCCAACCGCTGCATCTATGGTACTGACGCGAATGACCGCATGGCACGCACAAGTAAGATGAATATGATCATGCACGGCGACGGTCATGCCGGTGTGCATCACCATGATGGTTTCCTGAATGTGAACGGCATTTTCGAGGGGCGCTTTGATGTAATTCTGACCAATCCACCCTTCGGGGCTAACGTCGAACCTTCGGACGTCGTGCCGGAATTCGATGCGGTGGCCAATCGTGTTACAGAAAAGCGCTATACGGAGGACTACGGAAACCTCTACACCGAAGCGGTAGCGACTGTTCGAGCTGCCGCTGGCAAACCCCTTGCCAGCCTCTTCGAGCTACCGAGGGGCGAGAAAAGCAAAGTAAAGACCGAGATTCTTTTCGTCGAGCGGTGCCTTTCGTTGCTGAAGCCCGGTGGGCGACTCGGTATCGTCCTTCCCGAAGGAATCTTCAACAATCCTTCGCTCGCATACGTTCGAGAGTTTTGCGAGGACCGTGCCTTTATCCGTGCTGTTGTCAGCCTGCCTCAGGAAACTTTTTACTCATCCGGCGCCAGTGTGAAGGCTTCCCTTCTTTTCCTGAAGAAGTTCACGTCAAAGGAGAAGGCAGAGTTCGACGCCAAGCATACCAAGGCTCTAACGGAGGTTCAGACAAAACACGCAGATGCCATCGCCAAAGAAACAAAACGACTGAAAGATGCTATCGTCTTCGCAAAAGAATCGAAAGGAGCGGGGAAGCAGAAAGCGCTACAGAAAGAACTCAAGGACTACCAAAATCGCATGGCGGTGACGATTGCAGCAGAAACTCGCACACTCCTAAAAAAACGATTCCCTTATCCCATTTTTCTCTACAAGGCTGAAAAAGTAGGCATTACTGCTACAGGCGACGAAGATCAAAACGAACTGTGTCGCTATCCCAAGGACAATCCGCCACCGGGCATCGTCAAAACTTGCTTGGAGCTTCATGAAGAGTTTCGTCGCAACCCGAAGCTTTTCTTTATAACCGAGGACAAGCAATGACTGTGGCCAGTGCGGCCTTGCAGCGAGCCTTTGCTGTTTGGTGGAAAGATTTAGAGCCTTGGGTCATCCCGTCTAATCTTATTCTTCGACGGACTTTGCCTGCTGGGTGGACACGGGCTCGCATTGGGTCTCTGGTCCGACAAGTTACCACAAGCGTCAAAGTAACGGCTGACTCCGAATACAAAATGGCTGGGGTTAAATGGTATGGAGAGGGACTCTTTCACCGCGAGACAGTGAGAGGCGAAGCAATGAGTGCCAAGAACGTCACGCCCCTCGTGCCCGGGGCCCTGATTTACAATCGCCTCTTCGCGTGGAAAGCATCATTCGCGGTTGTTCGGCCGGAGTTTCACGATTGTTATGTATCCAATGAATTCCCGCAATTTCTTCCGAACACTGCGGTGCTGCTACCGGAATACCTCTACCTATTTTGCACTCGTGAAACGACGATTCGTGCAGTAAATGCAGGGTCAACAGGTTCCGCTGCGGTTAGCCGGAATAGGTTCAAGGAGGATCAGTTTCTTGGGTTTGAGATTCCACTTCCACCGCTCGCCGAACAAAAAGCCATCATCGCCACCTGGCGAAAGGTTCAAGATGAGATTAGTGCCGCACGTGATCGGGTGGAGAAGCAAAGGGCAGCGATAGACGACCGCTTTTCCACTGATTTGGGATTGCCGTCGTCAGATGCGGCTACCATGCCGAAAGCCTTCGCTGTTTTATGGCAAGACCTTCTTCGGTGGGGCGTTGGTTTCAATTTCTTATATCAAACGGAGGCTGACCTTTCTTGCGGGAAGTATCCAGTAGTCGAACTTGCCTCACTTCTTGATTTCGTCCAATACGGGACAAGCGAGAAAGCTAATACGAATGCCGACGGTTTTCCTGTCATTCGTATGAACAATATTGTAGACGGTGAGTTGGACCTGACCAACCTGAAACACATTCGTTTGTCAACTGCGGAGCTGGATAAGCTGGTCCTGAAAGAAGGTGATATCCTTTTCAATCGGACTAACAGCAAGGAGTTAGTCGGCAAGTGCGCAGTTTTTCATGAGAAAGGCGAATTTATCTTTGCGTCCTACCTTATTCGGATGCGAGCAAATCTTGCGAAAGCCGATCCAGATTTCCTGGCCTACGTCATCAATTGTCCAATCGGACGGCATCAAATCAATGCGCTGAGCCGGCAAATCATTGGGCAAGCAAATATCAACAGTGAAGAGTTACGCAGTCTTCTAATCCCACTTCCTCCGCTAGGAGTGCAAAGGCGAATCATGGAGCGGGTAGGTGCTGCTCGCGGAGAGATCGCTCGCGAACGCGAAGCCGCCGCCAAATTGGAGCAGGAAATCAACGCTGACATAGAAGCGTTGATCCTCGGGACCAAGAAGGTTGGCGCGAAATAAGATGGGACGAAGCGCAAGATACCTGACCTTTGATGGTCAATTTGAAAGCAGCGTTCTGGGGACATTCCGCATCATTCGAGGCTTTGCAAATCTCCAGGATCTTGCTGAGATTTCTGTTCCATACGAGATGGAAAGTGACAATAGCAACGCTCAGGTAACTGGCCAGCAACGAAAGCTTAATCTGGATCATGCGGGACGTATCAAGCGTTATCTAGAGAGCGGTGAGCAACGGTTCTTGCCAGAGGTTATTCTGTCCATTCGTGTTGGACTGACCGATGAGAAGGATAGCACCCAGAAGACAATTGGGGTTCGAACCTCGATCGAGGAGGGTATCACAGTTGGGCGTCCTTGGCGCAGCCCAAACATCCGCGTTCACCGCGTAACGATTGACCGTAAGAAACTTGCTGATATTAGATCCAAGAAACTCATTCGTCGTGTGGATGGAAACCACCGCCTAGCACTAGCCGATACTCTTAAGCAAGATCCAAGTCTGCTCAAAAAATACCTCGCCCCGTTCTGCATTATCCTTCTTGGTCCGCCGAGTGAGGCAGCCGACGACTATTCCGAATCGCTGATTTTTCATACTATCAATAGCACCGCCTTGCCTCTCGAATCCGAACACGCACTAAAACTTATTCTGGGGCAGGACGAAGATTACGATATGACGCCAGAGAAGGAGTTTGCCTTCAGTCCAGACCTACATTTTACCCGGTTGCTTCGAGATGGCTTACTGAAACTTCCAGAGCCCGTGCAAACCCGCCTTGGGAATCGCCCGTTGACGAGCCTGCGTGGAGCAGTGCGCGGGTTGCTGGATATAGACCCGGCTGTCATCAAGGACTTACAGACGCTGAAGAAGTACTCGAAATCCCTTCTTGCAGCGGTCAGTGACATAGTTACCCGACTGGAACCAAGGCATCCGTCGCTTTGCAAGTCTGAATTCTTCATCGAGCTCGCTGCTCGAATCTGGAAAACGACTCCGGATGATGACGATCACAACAGCCGGGTGAATGCAGCAGTCAGGTATCTGGAGCAACTTGCCACATGGCTTGGAAGAGATGGCCTAGTTGAACTGAAAGAGGGTCAGTCTCTGAGCAAGCAATTGCTAGACATCTTCAGCGTCATACGCACTCGGCTTCCGAAGCAGGTGTTCCTTGCTCGTTGGTATCCCACATCGAAAGACGGCGAGGAGTTCGAGGCGGCAAAGCTGCGCCTCAAACAAATTCGGCAGACGCTAAAGGAGATCGAGAATGAAGAGGGCGTACATCTCGGCTTAGTCGATATGGGCACCCAGACTGGGGCGACCTTTCCAATTCACGCAAAGATGTATGATGCCATCGCCTCCGCCGACATCATCCTCATCGATCTTAGTGGCGTGCGCCCGAACGTCTGTATTGAAGCTGGATTCGCTCTTCGCCACCACGAGAAGAACCGGCTCATTTTCATGTTCCAACCGAACGCTGATAATAAGGCAATGCCTTTTGACCTCAACACGTTTCGCTATGAGCAGTTTAAGGACACCGGTGAGATTCCTGAGAAGCTAAAGCCCCACATTACGGCAATTCTCCGTGGGGCAGGCATAGGGGCGCTTTGATAAGTGAGCGCCTTGGGGAAAAAGTAGCTTCAGGTGGATATCAATAATGAGCGAACTTGAGCGCCTCAGAACATATACTGATCATCCCCAAGCTGATGTGATTTTCCTTCATGGCCTGGGGGGGGATAAGCGACTAACATGGCAGGCAACTGAGGAAGCAACAACTTTCTGGCCCGAGTGGCTGGCGGACGAATTCCCTCAATTGGAGTTTTGGACCATTGGCTATGAAGCGGCCCCATCTGCTTGGCTTGGTACTGCTATGCCTTTGGGAGACCGAGCAAGGAATATCCTAGACTTACTTCATGGAGAGGGTATTGGTCTACGGCCGATAGTGTTTGTTTGTCATAGCCTCGGAGGGTTGGTTGTCAAGCAGATGTTGCAAGCGGCAAGTACGTATGGAGACACCAATTGGAATAAAATTGCTGATCAGACGAAAGGTATTTTGTTCTTAGCCACACCTCATTCTGGATCTGGGCTTGCTGATTTCCTGACGACTTTAAAGCAGATCTATCTTCCGGGCTATCTCGCTGCTCCAATGAGGTTTATGCGCCTTAACAAACCAATTGCCGAGCTTCAAGCTCATGCGGGGCCACTCCGTGAACTTAACCTTTGGTATAGGAATAATGCCGAGCGTTTGGGAATCCGCACAAAAGCTTTATATGAAACGCAGGACACGTTAGGCATGGTACGCGTAGTTAACGAATCCAGCTCTGATGCGGGTCTTGGCAATCCTGTCCCCATTGATGCGGATCACTTCTCTATATGTAAACCCCTCTCGCCTGAAGCTCAGGTCTTCAAAACCGCAAGGCAGTTCATAGAAGATTGTCTGCAGCAGCGATCTATAGGGCGCAAAACCGGCCCTGGTGTAGGTACACTGCCTGTTGGCGGAAATGAAAAAACCGGAGGAGGCAAAACAACCTTTTTCTCAAGAGTGGCTTTGGGCTTGCGCAAGTATCGTAAGAGCCTCCTGGCGATTGCTCTAGTATTAAGTATAGCGGCATTCGCAATCTACGTACCTCAAAGGCAGTCGCCACTCGAGTTGTTAGCGCAGGACCTGAGAAAGATGCAGGTAGAAGTATCTACAGAGAATGACGACGAACTGTCGTTGTCTTTTCCTGATTCCACAACAAATACACAATTGCGGCTTGCGATACACCGCTTGGAATCATTCGTAAACTCCACACCGCTTGCTGTGTCAGTAGATATCAGCAGTAAGGAAATTACCGACATTGGCTCGCTTAAATCAATTCCCACGCTGAGGGCGCTATCAATTGGGGGGAGCAAAGTGAGGAACCTTGACCCCATCTCAGAAATGCGAACATTGGAGCGCCTCGAAGCTGCTTTTTCCGACTTAGTCGATATACGTCCGCTGTCAAGCCTAAGCAATCTCAAGGTATTGCACCTAGACGTTAAAGCAGAGACAGATCTATCCCCATTGGCAAATCTTAGGGCTCTAAAAGAACTCATGCTTCTGGGTAACTCAAATGAGCCGCCTACGGATGATAGAAGCCTCAATCTTGAGGCCTTGCAAAATCTCAAAGATCTTGAGTCGTTATCAGTGACGCGAGTGCCGCTAGTGGACCTGTCGCCAATAGGCAAGATGGACAATCTAGCCCGCTTAAATCTATCTACTACGTACGTGGAAGATATCGTGCCACTGTCAGGGCTTAATTACCTTGAAACTCTCAATCTAGAAAAAAGCTCGGTCTTAGATCTCTCGCCGTTGGCAAAATTGGCAAATCTGAAAGATTTAGATTTAGGGCATGCTCCAATAGAAGATTTAACGCCACTAGCACAATTGACCGGGCTCACTAAACTCAATCTCTGGGGTACAAAGGTCTCCAGTTTGACCCCAATTGCACAACTGCAAAATCTGACGCGTTTGACCTTGGCCTATACATCTGTAAAAGATATCAGCCCCCTCAGAGGACTCATTCACCTCGAAAACCTTGATATTAAACACACGAAAGTTTCGCAACTTGATCCAGTCGGACAACTTACAAGTCTTCAGGGTATAGATCTTTCAGAGACCAATGTGATCGACTTAAGTCCCATAAGGGAGCTTACAGAGCTCCGCTTCTTCAGGGCTGACTCATGCAAAGCAAAAGACATAGCTCCTTTATCGGCCCTTTCTAACCTAGAATCATTCGAGATGAGGGGCGGATCAATCAAGAGCCTGAAGCCTTTGGAGCAAATGCCTTTTCTGAAAATGATTAATGTGTTCCTCAGCGACATCGGTGCCTTGCCTGCGCTGAATAGTCTGGGGAGTCTTGAGACACTTGACTTGAGTAGTACGCCCGTAAGTGATTTGTCCCCGTTGGTGGCGGATGGGCCACCCCCAAACCTTAAAGTGCTAAACCTTAGGCGTACAAAGGTGAGAGACTTGACCGCAGTGGAAAAATTGACGAGCCTGATCGAGCTTAATGTAGAGGATGCCCAGGTAGCCGATATCTCGCCGATTTCATCTCTTCATAACCTGAAATTCTTGTTGATATCTGACAATCGTATTGGAGATTTGTCTCCGCTTGCGAATTTGAGGACCCTAGAAGCTATTTATGCAAGCAATACTCTGGTAACTGATATCAGTGCTCTTCATGGACTTCCCTTACTGAAGACGGTGGAGGTCTCTAATAGTTCAGGAACACCTATCGCGGGAGCAGATATTTATCGTCAATAACCTGGTGAAGCGATATGCAAGTGAAGTTGGCTCTCGTTCGAGACAGCTCTTGAATTGAACAAAAGTGCTTTGTTTTTTTAAGATCGGCTTCTTACGAAACGAGAAGACTCCCCTTATCCCTAATATGCCTTATAATTTTTTCAGGTACTGCCGGTTCTGCCAGCCGCAACTCATAGGTCTTCTGTAAATTCATCCAAAATTCTGCCGTGGTATTGAAAAACGCTGCCAGGCGCACGGCAGTATCTCCGGTAATGCCACGCTGTCCCTTGATGATCGCCGTGATACGATTCGCCGGCACTTCGATTGCCTTGGCGAGCGTATTGGCGTTGATCGGGGGATCTGATTCCTTCAGGAAGTCTTCCAGCAAAATTTCTCCCGGATGCACCGGCCGCATACCGTTCTTCACCATGCCCGTTCTCCTTCAGTGATAGTCTGTGATCTCGACATCGTGTGGGCCATCAGTCATCCATCTAAAACAGATTCGCCATTGGTCGTTGATTCTGATGCTGTGCTGCCCCGTACGATCACCTTTCAGTTTTTCAAATCGATTCCCTGGAGGAGCCAGTAGGTCCTTCAGGTCGCTGGCACTGTCTAGCATCACGAGCTTCCGTTCAGCCACGTTGCGTATACCGGAGAACTCTCTGACGACTTCCCCGGCAAACAGGCGCTCCGTCTTCTTATCCCGGAAACTTCTGATCACGATTGGTACTCTACCATTGTTTTATGCTTTACGTAAAACGGATGTGCTAAATTTGTGCTAAAAAATTTTAAAAAAGACTCGATTCACTAAAAGCCGTGGACTCGATAGAAACAAGTTAACTGATTGATTCGTCGATAAAAAAGGGGAAACCTTCACAAAATCAAGCCGCTAATAAAATACCACTTGCCGAACTTTTAAGGCGAGGGTTCTGGGTTCGAATCCCACGTGTGGCGGAAATGTATTCCACCCTCTCAGAATATGCACACCTCAACTGGCTTGATGCATTGTCTCTTTACAGAGTTCTAGATACCGAGTCTCGCTGTTTAAGTCTGCAATAGCCAGAATTAGGAATGCGAGTAGGAGAAGGCCTTCCGCTTCTATGTGCGGCACAAACATTGTTCACGCTTTACCATGACTGTGGCTTGCCCCAAGAGCATACGCCGCAAAGGGCTCACAATCGAGCAGGGCCAAACAGTGGTAGTGTCTCAGTTTTGAAATGAAAACAGAGGTACACGGGTTTCCTTACGGAGGACGAACGAGATCATGATGCACTTGTAAGCTCCCCCGTCAAGGCGACACTGCCAATGGAGAACTTCGGGCTTCAAGGTTGGTTCGATACGTGGCGGGCGGCAGGCCTGCCAACGCCTCATGAGGCCGCTCCTCGTTGTAACTCTGGAGCC
>WBZQ01000297.1_pt1 | contig 11787 bp, 7 predicted proteins | sample 5204251 | NCBI WGS metagenome assembly WBZQ01 (sample SAMN12412402, study PRJNA552823) | activated sludge metagenome | isolation source: activated sludge from nitrification reactor of wastewater treatment plant... | place: USA: Virginia | collected 2017-09 | reverse complement strand
CGACATCGGTCATGCCGGCCAGTCTATCCGCGTGCCGTCGATCGGCCGCAGGGCCGGACGTCCCAGGCCGGTATTCAGCGAGCGAGCAGTCCTTTCGCAACGTGTGTGACCTGGATCTCGTTGCTGCCCGCGTAGATCATCAGCGACTTGGCGTCGCGGGCGAGCTGTTCGACCCGGTACTCGGCCATGTAGCCGTTGCCGCCGAACAACTGCACCGCCTCCATCGCCACATCGGTGGCCGCGCGCGAGGAGTACAACTTCATCGCCGACGCCTCGGCCAGCGACAGCGGCTTGCCGGCCTTGGTGCGTTCGATCGCGTTGAACAGCATGTTCTGCACGTTGATCCGGGCCACCTCCATCTCGGCCAGCTTGAGCTGGATGAGCTGGAACTGCCCGATCTCCTTACCCCACAGGGTGCGGGTGTTGGCGTAGTCCACCGACAACCGCAGAGCCTCCTGGATGACGCCGAGCGCCATCGACGCGATGCCGATCCGTTCGGCGGTGAACCCGGCCTTCGCGCCCTCGCCGCCGCGGGAGTCCTTGCCGAGATCCTCGGTCTCACCGAGCAGATTGTCGCGGGTCAGCCGCACATTGTCGAAGAAGAACTCACCGGTCGGCGAGCTCATGATGCCCATCTTCTTGAACGGTGCACCCTGCGTGAATCCGGGCATCCCCTTCTCCAGGACGAAGGTGAGCACCTTGCGTTCGCGCGGGGGTGTGCCCGAACCGTCGTCGAGCTTGGCGAACACCACGGCGGTGTCGGCGTAGGGGCCGTTGGTGATGAACGTCTTCTGCCCGTTGAGGATGTAGCCGTCGCCGTCGCGGCGGACCGTCGTCTTCATGCCGCCGAGTGCGTCGGAGCCCGAGTCGGGTTCGGTGATGGCCCACGCACCCACCTTGCCCATCGACACGAGTCCGGGCAGCCAGCGCTTCTTCTGCGCGAGGGTGCCGCGGCTGCGGATGGTGCTCACGGTCAGTCCCATCGACACACCGAGCGAAGTGACCAGGCCCAGGCTCACGGACGACAGTTCGCAGTTGAGCATGATGAACGTCGACTGGCTCATGCCGCCGGAACCGGCCGACGCGCCGCCCTCGGACTCCGATCCGGCGGTGTCGCCGGCTGCGCGGGCCTCCTCGGCCGCCAATTCCTTGGCGAGCGCCGCCTCGGCCATCTGATCGACTCCGAACGTGGACAGCAGCTTGCGCAGGATGTCGTACGGCGGGAGCTGACCGGACTCGAGTTCGTCGGAGTTCGGACGGATCTCCTTGTCGATGAACGCGCGCAGCGCGTCCCGGACCATCAGATCGTCGGCAGACCACTCGTACACGGGCCACTCCCCTTCACGACAACACTGGAACGTGTTTCATTGTGCAGGTGCGCCCGTAGGCATCGGACACCGGGTGTCTGTAACAGCATGACCCAGGTAAATCCGGGGTGACGCTCGCCGGTCAGGCGGCCGGGGGTGTGCGGCCGGAACGCCGGGCCGCGTACGCGCCGCCGCCGAGCACCGCAACACCCGCGACGGCGCCCGCCGCAATGGCCCACGGTACCCAGCCGTCGTCACCGGAGTCGCCGCCCTTGCCGGAGGACCGGGCCTGCCGCTGGGCTTCCGGGGTCGGTGCGGCCGACTCCGTCGACACCTCAGCCGCGGCCTTGGCCACCGTGAAGGTCAGTTCGGTGGTGTACGAGGTCCGTTCGTCGGTCACCGTCGCCGTGTACTTGCCCGTGGGCTGGTCGTCACCGAGCACGAACATGATCACGGCCGTGCCCTTGCTGTCGGCGATGACCGGCTTCGCCGCGACCTCACGGGGACCGGTGATCGTGGTGACGAAGCGGTCACCGGGCTTGGCACCGGACACGCCGATCCGACCCGCACCGCCGCGTTGGAGTGTCGCCGTTCCCAGCGCGATCTTCGCCTGCGCCGAGCCGTCGTCGAAGCTGACCGGGGTCGAGGTGTCCTGCGACCGGTCGGAACTGCCGTGGGCGGCGATGGTGTAGATCGAGCACGGGTTGCGTAGGCAGTTGCCTTTGCCGTAGTCGGCTTTCAGGGTCAGGGTCGTCGACCAGGCACCGCCGGACATCATGACCGGCGTGACGAACGCGACGGCGCCCCAGCCCGAGGCGTCGGTGGTCGAGAACAGGCTGTCCTGCACCAGCCCGACGTAGACGCCGGCTCCCTCACCGGAGAAACCCGTCCCGGAGATGGTGACCTTGGATCCGCGCGGGTCGAGGCCGGAGGCCTGCGACACCGACACCGCCGGGGTGCCGTCCTTCTGGCCGGGCTTGGCGCCGTTGCGTCCGCGGGCCGACTGTGCGGGCTTGGTGACCCGGGCGCTCGTGAAGCTCACGGGCGTCCTGGTGTCCTGCGACCGATCGGAACTGCCATGCGCGGCAAGGGTATACACCGAGCAAGTGCGCTTCTGACAGTCGGCCGAGGCGAACGTGGCCGACACCTTCAGCCGCGTCGACCAGCTGCCGCCGGAGATCTGGGAGCTCCGCACGAACACGGTGCCGGGCCCGTACACGCTCGCATCGGTGGTCGAGAACTGGTCGTCCTGGGCGATGCCGACGTAGACCCCCGCGCCGTCGCCGGAGAATCCGGTGCCCGAGACGGTGATCTCGTCACCGTTGGGATTGAGTCCGGTGGTCTTGGACAGGCTGACCGCCGGACCGCCCGCCCGATTGCCCGTCTGCGGCTTCGGGGTCTGCGGCCGCGGAGTCTGTGGTTTCGGGGTCTTGCCCGGGGTGGGGGTTGCGGCCAGGCCGGTCTGATCTGCCTGGCCACTCTGCTCCGGGGTGCCCGGTGTTCCGGTATTCGGTCCTGCCGGCGTCGTCTCAGGTTCCCGCGCAGGCTTACCGCCGACCCTGATCGGGGTCCAGTTGTCCTGGCTGCGGTTGGCGACGCCCTGCGGCAGTGCCACGAACGTCGCGATGTAGCAGACGGCGGCGGTGCAGTCGGTGCCGGCGACGCGCCGGTCGACGGTGAGGGTGGTGGTGAAGGTGCCCGAACCGTCGGTGGTCAGGGTGCGCGCCCGGGCGGTGACGATCGGGAAGCCGGTGACGGGACGGGCCAGGGTCTGCGCGATCGTGAGGCGCTGATCCGCGGTGAATCCGGAACCGGTGACCGTGATCGTCTCCCCCACAGCCGGAGTGGCCGAGCTCAGCGCGACCCGGGTTTCCTGGTCGGGATGGGGATCGATCGTGAAGTCACCGATGGTGACACCACCGGCGAGGTCGCCGAGGCTGCCAGTGCCCGCCGGACCCGCGGGGGCGGGCGCGGCAACGGCACTTCCGGTGGCCAGGAAACCGGACGAGGCGGTCAGCAGCAGGGTCACCAGGAGCGCGGCGAACCACCATCGGGATCGACCCGACACCGCGGATTGTCCCGCTCTGGTCACCTGCGTGGATCCGTCGACCGCCATAGACACCGGAGTAACGATAGCCTTACCAACTCACGCGAACCTAGCTGAGTTGGCCGAATGTCGCAGGTCTCACGTCCGCAAAACGGCGATGGTGGCCCGGATCCAGACGATCCGGGCCACCATCGACGCGTTGAGCGGGTCCGATCAGTCGGTAGCGCCGACCGGCTCGGAGCCGGCAGCCGCCGCGACGACCGCCCGTGGCTTCTCCAGCTTCCAGATGATGAGGGCGAAGACCACCGACAGCACCGTCCACAGGATCACCTGGTTGCTGATCGCGTAGACCCGGAAGTCGCCGATCACAGCGCCGGGGAATCCGGGGAACACGATCTGGCCCTGGTCGTTCTTCAGCGCCTCGGGCACCTCGTGGAACTCCGGCAGCAGTGCCGCGGCGATCGCGACGACGATGACGTACGGCACCACCGCGGCGGCACCGGCGACGAGACCGCCGATCTTGGGCCGCAGCCACAGGGCGAGCACGACGGCGGCCACCGCCGCGATCACCGACACCAGGGTGATGGTCAGGAAGGCGCTGCTGCGGTCACCTATCGTGTTGTCGTCACCGACGGCGGGCGGGTTGCCCGGGTAGACGAAGAACGGCACTCCGAAGACCGCGACGAAGCCGATCGCGCCGAGCGCACCGGCCACGGCCCGCGGGTCGGTGGCCGGGTAGCGGCGACCGATGTACGACCACAGCACCGTGAACGCGACCGCGAAGAACGCGCCCATGCACAGCGCGAAGACCAGCGTGCCGGTGGCCGCGCCGATGTTCTCCTGAACCGAGCGGGTGAACACCTCGTGCTCGTGAGCACCGTGTTCGCCGGCCAGTGCCTCCTGCGCGGCACCGCGTCCGTCCTCATAGTCGATGGCCTTGGCCACCTGGGGTTCGATGAAGATCCGGGCGAAAATGTACGCGACAATTCCGGCGACCAGACCTGACAGCAGGCCGGCGCCGATGAACTTCTTTTCCATGTCCAGTTGTCCTCAGGCTCGGTGCGTCAGTGGCAGGGGAAGCCGAGGAAGTGGCGGGAGTCGTGGATGAACTCGTGGATGTGGGTGTCCGAACCGAACACCGATACCGCGCCCTGGTCGTATCCGAGGAAGTAGTACGCGAGGGCCGCGATCATCACCGTGAGGGTGAGCCACAACGCGGTGCTGGCCGCGGAGACATCGGGAACGGCCAGTGCCCGTGCCTTGGTGGGGGCGGCCGAGGTTGACGAAGTCACGATAGAAGTCCTTTCCGGGATCGTGCGTCCCAGTGAGCACGTGTCCTACAGCCGGTCACGGTGCTCTGACTGCCATTCCGCCGCTGGTGGCGGCGGTATGGTTCACAGTGGCGCGACCGTCCCGGACTTGCACCGGGTTCCCCGTGTACTGGCTTTTGCTGACTCTATACCTTCGCGGCTCCGCCCGGTGTGTCGTATCCATGCGACATGATGGCTGTGTGGCCACCGCCTCCGTGCTGAACCGTTTCTCCGCCCCCACCCGGCGGTGGTTCACCGGCGCGTTCACCGCCCCCACCGCCGCACAGACCGGGGCCTGGTCGGCCATCGCCGACGGCCACAACACCCTGGTCATCGCCCCCACCGGCTCGGGTAAGACGCTGTCGGCGTTCCTGTGGGCGCTCGACCGACTCGCCCGTGACACCGCAACCACAGAGACCGCGCGCACCGGCAACGATAAGGCCGATCGACCGCCGGGCACCCGCGTCCTCTACATCTCTCCGCTCAAGGCGCTCGGCGTCGACGTCGAGCGCAACCTGCGGGCCCCACTCACCGGCATCACCCGCGCCGCGCAGGAACTCGGCGTGCCCGAACCCGGCATCACCGTCGGCGTGCGGTCCGGTGACACCGACCCGGCGATGCGCCGGTCCCTGGTCAAGACGCCCCCGGACATCCTCATCACCACCCCCGAGTCGCTGTACCTGATGCTCACCTCGGCCGCGCGGGAGACGCTGCGGCAGGTGCACACGGTGATCGTCGACGAGGTGCACGCGGTGGCCACCACCAAACGCGGCAGCCACCTGGTGCTGTCGCTCGAACGGCTCGATGAACTGCTGGAACGGCCCGCACAGCGCATCGGGCTGTCGGCGACGGTCCGCCCACCCGAGGCGGTGGCCGGATTCCTCGGCGGCGGCGCCGAATGCCGCATCGTCAAACCACCGGCGGCCAAGACGTTCGACCTGCGCGTCGACGTGCCGGTGCCGGATATGACGGCCATCCCGCCGCCCGAGGACGCCGACGAACTCGATGACCCGTTCTCCCCCGCCGCCGGGTCGCTGTGGCCGCACATCGAGACCTCCATCGTCGACGCCGTCGAACGCAATCGCTCGACCATCGTGTTCACCAACTCGCGGCGCCTGGCCGAACGGCTCACCGCCCGGCTCAACGAGATCCACGAACGCCGGCTGTCGGGGGACGGGACACTGACCCCGCGCTCCCCGAATCCGGGAGTGGCCGGCGGCTCCTCGGCCCACGTCATGGGGTCGGGCAGCAGCGCGGGTTCGCTGCCCGTGCTGGCCCGGGCCCACCACGGTTCGGTGAGCAAGGATCAGCGCGCCCAGATCGAGGACGACCTGAAGGCGGGCCGGCTGCGCTGTGTGGTCGCCACCAGCTCCCTCGAACTCGGGATCGACATGGGGGCGGTCGATCTGGTGATCCAGGTGGAGGCGCCGCCATCGGTGGCGGCGGGTCTGCAGCGCATCGGCCGGGCCGGGCATCAGGTGGGTGAGATCAGTCAGGGCGTGCTGTATCCCAAACACCGCACCGACCTGCTGCACTGCACGGTCACCGTCTCCCGGATGCTCGGCGGCGAGATCGAATCGCTACGCATCCCGCAGAACCCCCTGGATGTGCTCGCCCAGCACACGATCGCGGCGGCCTCGGTGGCAGAACTGAACGTCGACCACTGGTTCGATGTCGTCCGGCGGGCGGCACCGTACCGAGACCTGCATCGTTCGGTGTTCGACGCGGTCCTCGACCTGGTCTCCGGCCGGTACCCGTCCGACGAGTTCGCCGAACTGCGGCCGCGGGTCACCTGGGACCGGATGGCGGGCACCCTGACCGGGCGGCGCGGGGCGCAACGCCTGGCCGTCACCTCCGGCGGCACCATCCCCGACCGCGGCCTGTTCGGGGTGTTCATGATCGGTGAGACCAGTGCCCGCGTCGGCGAGCTCGACGAGGAGATGGTGTACGAGTCCCGCGTCGGCGATGTGTTCGCCCTCGGCGCGTCGAGCTGGCGGATCGAGGAGATCACCCATGATCGGGTCCTGGTGTCACCGGCGTTCGGACAGCCGGGCCGGCTGCCGTTCTGGATCGGCGACTCGGTGGGCCGCCCGGCCGAATTGGGCGCGGCGATAGGCAGATTCACCGGGACGATCGCCGACCCCGACCGGCTGTCGACGCAGGCCGCGACCCTCGGTCTCACCGACTTCGCCCGCGAGAACCTCGCCGCCCTCGTAGCTGAGCAGCAGGGCGCGACGGGGCACCTGCCCACCGACAAAACCCTGGTGGTGGAGCGATTCCGTGACGAGCTCGGCGACTGGCGGGTGATTCTGCACTCCCCGTACGGATTACGGGTCCACGCGGCGTGGGCGAGCGCCATCTCCGCACGACTGCAGGCCACCATCGGCCTGGAAGGTGCCACCACCGCATCGGACGACGGCATCATCGTGCGCCTCCCCGACACCGACGACGAGCCGCCCGGTGCGGCAGTGTTCGTGATCGCCGCCGACGACATCGAGCAACTCGTCACCGACGCACTGGCCGACTCGTCGATGTTCGCCTCTCGATTCCGCGAATGCGCCGCGCGCGCACTGCTACTGCCGCGCCGCGACCCCGGACGCCGGGCACCGCTGTGGCAGCAGCGTCAGCGCAGCGCCCAATTACTCTCCGTCGCATCACAGTTCCCCGACTTCCCGATCGTTCTGGAGGCTGTCCGCGAGTGTCTGCAGGACGTGTACGACCTGCCCGCGCTGACCGACCTGCTCACCCGCATCAGCACCCGCAAAGTGCGGATAGTGGAGGTCGAGACCCCCTCGCCGTCCCCGTTCGCGGCGGCGATGCTGTTCGGGTATGTCGGCGCGTTCATGTACAACGACGACGCGCCGCTCGCCGAAAGACGCGCCGCCGCACTGTCGTTGGACACCAGCCTGCTGGCGCAACTCCTCGGCCGGGTCGATCTGCGCGAACTGCTCGACCCGGCGGTGATCGCGTCGGTGGTGGCCAGGTTGCAGCGCACCGCCCCCGAACGCGCCGCCCGCGACGCCGACGACGTGGTGGACCTGCTGCGCTGGCTCGGCCCGCTGACCGCCGACCAGATCGCCGAACGGTACGTCGGCGAGGCACCTCTCGCACCGCTCCTCGATGAGCTCACACGCTCCGGCCCACTCGTCTCGGTCACGCACCGCGGTCGGCCCCTGCTGGCCGCCGTCGAGGACACCGCCCGCCTCCGTGACGCCCTGGGAGTCCCCGCGCCACTGGGGGTTCCGGCCGCCTTCCTCGAACCCCTGCCCGACCCGGTGGGCGACCTGGTGCACCGCTACGCCCGCACCCACGGCCCGTTCACCACCGCCGAAGCCGCCGACCACCTCGGCATGGCCGTCGCCGTCGTCGCCGGCACCCTCGACCGCCTCGCCCGCGACCGCAAGATCATCGAAGGCGACTTCCTCCCCGCACCCCCTCCGCCGGTTGAGGTGCGAGGAGCGCAAGCGACGAGCCTCGAAACCCCACAAGACAACACTGTTCTCTCACCAGGTTTCGAGGCTCGCAAGCTCGCACCTCAACCAGCGGGTGGTACTCAGTGGTGCCACGCCGACGTCCTCGCCCAGATCCGCCGCGAATCCCTGGCCGCGATCCGCGCCGACGTCGCCCCCGTCTCCACCGGCACCTTCGCGAGGTTCCTCACCGACTGGCAGCATGTGACGGGCACGGACCGGCTGCGCGGCGTCGACGGTGTGGCATCGGTCATCGACCAACTTGCCGGATATCCGCTGCCGGCCTCGGCATGGGAGTCGCTGATCCTGCCCGCCAGGGTCACCGACTACTCCCCCGCGATGCTCGATGAACTGCTGTCGTCCGGGGAGGTGGTGTGGGCCGGGCACGGCCGGATCGGCGGCGCCGACGCCCTGATCAGCCTGCACCCCGCCGATCTCGCCCCCGCCACACTCGCCGCCCCCACCGACATCGACACCACCGCTCTGCACGACCGGCTCCGCGAGATCCTCGCCCCGGGCGGTGCGCTGCGCTTCGGGCAGCTCACCGAGACTATCGACACCCCTGACGATGACATCGAGACAGCACTGTGGGATCTGGTGTGGGCCGGTGAGGTCAGCAACGATTCGTTCGCGCCGGTGCGGGCGCTGCTGTCCCCGCGACGCTCCGCCGCTCAGCGGTCCGCGACGCCCGCGCACCGCGGCCGGGGCCGCGCCCCCCGGCTCCGGGCCGCCCGCCTGTCGACGAGATACCTTGGCGAACAGTCACTCTCACGTCCAATGAGTCCGACAGCGGCAGGCCGCTGGTATCTGCCGGGCCGCCACCACACGGCCACCGCGGCCGACAACACGGTACTCACCCAGGCGCTGTGCGACCTGCTGCTCACCCGGTACGGCGTGGTCACCAAGGGCAGCGTCATGACCGAGGGTGTCGACGGCGGGTTCGCGCGGATCTACAAGGCGCTGCACGTCTTCGAGGACAACGGCCAGGTGCGCCGCGGCTACTACGTCGACGGCCTCGGCGGCGCCCAGTTCGCTCATCCGGCCACCGTCGACGACCTGCGCGCCCACGCCGACGACGGCCGGAACAGGAAAGCTCCCGAAGCCTTGGTGCTCGCCGCCTCCGACCCCGCCAATCCGTATGGCGCGGCCCTGGACTGGCCGTCCACCGAGGGTCATCGCCCCGGCCGCAAACCCGGCGCCCTGGTGGTGCTTGTCGACGGCGCTCCGGTGGTGTTCGTCGAACGCGGCGGCAAGACGGTCCTGACGTTCACCGACGACGACGCGACACTGCGCGCCGCGGCCGATGCGTTGGCCGCGACGGTCCGTTCGGGCCGCGTCGAACGCCTGACCGTCGACCACATCGACGGCACCCCATCCCTGCGCACCCCGTTTGGGCAGACCCTGGTCGAGGCCGGTTTCGCCACCACCCCCCGCGGCATCCGCCTCAGGTACGGCGCGCATGCGTAAGCCGCGACCACCCATCGCCATCAGCCGTACCTCCGCACTCATGCGTCGGGCGCGACCACACTTCTTGATCCCTGAGGCCGAAGCGACGAAGGAGCAAGGGTCTCGAAGGGTCCGGCGAGACGACAACCTGACTCCGGCGCGGAAGAACCCCGATGCCCGAGGGTGACACCGTCTACCGGACCGCGGCCGATCTGCGCCGTATACTGGAAGGAAAAGTGCTGCAGCACAGCCAGTTCCGCACCCCCGGGCTCGCAACAAGCGACCTCGCCGGCCGCACCGTGACATCGGTCCGGTCCCGCGGCAAACACCTGCTCATCAATATCGCAGGCACCGCAACACAATCGGCCGTCAGTATCCACACGCACCTGAAAATGGAAGGCGAATGGCACGTCCACCCGGTCGGCACCCGCTGGCGCAAACCCGCCCACAAAGCCCGAATTGTGTTGCGCACCAGCACACATGAGGCGGTCGGCTTCGACCTCGGTGTCGTCGACCTCCTCGCCGATCCCGACGCGGCGCTTGCCTATCTCGGACCGGACCTCCTCGGCGACGACTGGGATCCGGCCAAAGCAACCACACGAATCACCGCCCACCCCGGAACGACGATCGGCGAAGCCCTTCTCGATCAGCGGCTGATGGCCGGTGTCGGCAACGAATACCGCAGCGAGATCTGCTTTCTGCGCGGCGTCCACCCCGAAACCCCGGTCGCCGACGTCGATGTGGCAACGGTGGTGGACCTGGCCCGGCGCCTGCTGTGGGCCAACAAGGACCGTAAGGTCCGGGTCACCACGGGCAATACCGCACCCCACGCGCGCCTGTGGGTGTACGGCCGGCACCGGCAGCCGTGCCGCCGGTGCCACACCCTCATCGTGCGTGCGACGCTCGGCCCGCCGGGCCAGGACCGGTCGATCTACTTTTGCCCGGCGTGCCAGAGCTGACAGCGATCAGACGGGATACCGCTGCGGCTCGGGCCCGAACACGAAGCGCCGTCCGCTGATGGCGGTGACGGTGATCGCCACGTAGTTGTACTTCATGCTGGCCACCCACGGTTTGAGCGGCAGTTCGTCGGCGGCGTTGATCTCGCCCATATTGACCAGACGCTCCGCGGTACCCTTCACGATGACGCTCCAGCCCCCGGCGGCGTCGTAGTCATCGACCTCGAACGCGACCTTGCCGTTGACGGCCAGCTCAAAGAGCTTGGTGCCCTCGCCGGTGCGGAACACCACCTTGTCGCCGTTGACGACGTAGTTCAGCGGGAAGATGTCGGGGTCGTCACCGACGCTCAGTCCGATGCGGCCGAGAGACTGTGACCGCAGAAGCTCCCAGCACTCGTCGTCACTGAGCACTGTGATCGGTTCACCTGTCATCGTGTGGCCTCCTTCGTCGTGCCGCTCGACAATCCGTGAGAGCAGGCACCCGAAGAATCCTGGTCCGGACACCCGCGGCCGTGAGCGACGATAACGGCCGGTCCGGCCGGTGGGCCGGACCAACTCACAGCGCCCATCGTATCCCCTCGACTCCTATAGATGGGGGATTCTCGCAGCTCAAGGGGACTTTCGACCCAGAAACCCGGTGGTTCAGGTCAGTCGGGGACCGGAACCGGCTCCAGGATCTCGCCGCGCGCCTCGGGGGCCGAGGCGCGCAGGGCGTCGGCCGAGGCGTCGTCGGGTTCCCGCTGGGAGGCGATCTCGGCCTCCACCCGCGCCCGATAGGTGTCCACCTCGAACGCCACCTGCTCGGCGGACCAGCCGAGAACGGGAGCCATCAGGTCCGCGACCTCCTGCGCGCAGTCGACGCCGCGGTGTGCGTACTCGATGGAGATCCGGGTGCGCCGGGCCAGCACGTCCTCCAGGTGCAGCGCGGCCTCGTTGAGCGCGGCGTACACCACCTCCACGCGCAGATACTGCGGTGCGGCGGCCAGCGGCTTGAGCAGACCCGGATCGTCGTCGGCGTACACCAGCACATCATCGATGAGAGAGCCGTACCGGTTGAGCAGCCGCCGGATCCGGTCCTGCGCGTCGCCGATGGCGCCTTCGGCCAGGATGATGTCCTGCTCTCGCTGGGCGATCGTCACCTCGGTCTGGACGATGTCGATCGGGGCGAGCGCGCCGACGTCGATCTTGATCTTCGTGATCCGGTTGAGGTCCTTGGCGCGGTCGAGCGCCTCCAGCTTCGCCTGGAGGTTC
>WBZQ01002499.1_pt1 | contig 11790 bp, 8 predicted proteins | sample 5204251 | NCBI WGS metagenome assembly WBZQ01 (sample SAMN12412402, study PRJNA552823) | activated sludge metagenome | isolation source: activated sludge from nitrification reactor of wastewater treatment plant... | place: USA: Virginia | collected 2017-09 | reverse complement strand
AAGGCCGTGTGATGCCAACGGTATCTACTTCCTGAAATGCATCTAAACCAATTGCACCAGTAGGTACCTGACCGCTGATAATCACGAGAGGAATCGAATCCATATAGGCTGTAGCGATCCCTGTTACCGCATTAGTCACACCCGGGCCAGAGGTTACCAAAGCAACGCCAACTTTATCGCTAGAGCGCGCATAACCATCCGCAGCATGAATCGCCGCTTGCTCATGCCGCACCAAGATATGCCGAACTTTATCCTGTTTAAATAATTCATCATAAATAAATAATACCGCTCCACCAGGATAGCCAAAAATACACTGCACCCCTTCCTCTTGTAAGCAGCGTATCGTAATTTCAGCGCCGGTTAATTCCGCATTCATGCTTTCTGTATCCCAATATCAAAAATCAGTTAAAAACCGTTCATTTAATCACAACAACGTCGATCACCCAAGATCAATTTCCCGTTCCACCAACCGTCAATCCATCAATGCGAAGCGTTGGTTGCCCCACACCAACCGGAACACTTTGCCCTTCCTTACCACAAGTGCCCACACCGGGGTCCAACAACATATCATTGCCAATCATGGAAACACGGGTCAGCACATCTGGACCATTACCAATTAAAGTAGCACCTTTGACTGGATAGGTGATTTTGCCATTTTCAATCATATAAGCCTCTGCCGCTGAAAACACGAATTTGCCGCTGGTTATATCCACTTGTCCGCCGCCAAAATTAGCTGCATATAAACCATACTTTACAGATGCAATAATTTCGGCTGGATCCTTATCGCCATTCAACATATAAGTATTAGTCATACGAGGCATCGGAATATGTGCAAATGATTCGCGCCGGCCATTACCGGTCACAGCAACTCCCATCAGTCGTGCATTCAAATTATCTTGCAAATAGCCCTTCAAAATTCCATCCTCGATCAATACCGTACATTGTGTTGGATTACCTTCATCATCTATATTCAAAGAACCGCGTCGTTGCGGAATCGTACCATCATCAACCACGGTCACTCCCGCCGCAGCTACACGCTCGCCCACTCTGCCAGAAAAAGCGGAACTACCTTTACGGTTAAAATCTCCTTCTAAACCATGTCCAATTGCCTCATGTAAAAGGATACCCGGCCATCCATTTCCCAACACCACAGTCATAGCGCCAGCCGGGGCAGGCCGCGCATTCAAGTTAACGATTGCTTGATGTACCGCCTTTCGTGCATAATCTTGCAACATTTCATCGGTAAAGTAAGCATAACCGAAACGTCCACCTCCACCAGCAACACCCTGTTCACGGCGGCCATTTTCTTCTGCAATCACTTGCAAAGACAAACGCACTAATGGCCTGACATCCGCCGCCAACAAGCCATCGCTACGGACTATCATAACAACTTCATACTCACCGGCCAGAGAAACAACAACTTGCGTAATACGCGGATCTATTTTACGTGTATATCGCTCCAACTTTTCTAATAAAGCCACCTTATCAGCATCTTTTAGATGGCCAATGGGATCCTCGGGTAAATAGAGCCGCCTATGAAAATCGACATCATGGCGTTTCTCAACCTGTACAGATTGACTACTTCCTTGCTGAGTTATTGCACGTGTTGCCTGAGCGGCCGTCACCAACGCAGACATGCTAATATCATCGGAATAGGCAAAACCTGTTTTATCACCGCTTACCGCTCGAACACCGACACCTTGGTCAATATTGAAGCTACCGGATTTTACAATACCTTCTTCCAATACCCAACCTTCTGAACGATTGTATTGAAAGAATAAATCAGCATAATCGACTCGATAAGTCAAAATTTGGTCTAATACTTGTTGTAATCCGGGCGCATCAATACCATAAGGCGACAGAAGACAATTATCAGCAATGGCAAAAAAATCTTTATTATCGTTATAATCTTGGTTATTTTTGGCGCTCTCAAATGTCATTACCATATCATTTATATCCAACAAAATTTGAAATTGATAATCCTAGAAACCTCAGTTGGACTGAGTTGAGGTGTATGAGTTTAGAATGATTCACTTTCATGAATTGAAATCATAATACAACCTAACCCGTATACTTTACCTTAATACGAAGGGATTAGATGAAATATGTGCCCAGGAGTTGATTGAAATTTTGCAGATACGGTGAGGAAAATAAAACCTGAAATCATCCCGGATCACCCTAAATCTAGAGCAATATATTCTAAGGACAAAAACAAGCTAACAAAACTGCAAGGTTCGATGATTTAAAGCAGGTAAATTAGTCCGTAAGCGTGTTTGATATTCGGGATCGAGTGTCGCAACCACTGCACCTGGGCCTTTTGGTAAGCGCTCCATCACAACCCCCCACGGATCGACAATCATACTATCGCCATTGGTTTCTCGACCACCCACATGATATCCTCCCTGCCCTGGTGCAATCACATAAGCCATGTTTTCAACGGCACGTGCACGAACCAATACTTCCCAATGGGCTTTTCCGGTAATTGCAGTAAATGCGGCGGGTGCCAGGATGATATCGACTTTGTTCATATTACGAAATAATTCTGGGAAACGTAAATCGTAGCATATCGACAAACCCATTCGACCAAATGGCGAATCCACTGTAACCACCTTGTCTCCCGCTTTAATGGTTTTTTCCTCGGCATAATGTTCGTTACCCAATTGCAAACCAAACAAATGAATTTTGTCATAGCGTGCAACTAACTCACCATTATCTGCATACACTAAGCAACTGTTATACACCTTATTAGGATCCGATGTTGCGAGCGGCACAGACCCCCCCACCAACCATATTCTGTGGCGTTTGGCTGTATCACTTAAAAACTTCTGTATTGGCCCCTCGCCTGGATGTTCGCGTACTGCCAACTTGTCGGTATCTTTCATCCCCATAATGCAAAAATACTCTGGCAATACAATCAATTGAGCTTGTTGTGTTACCGCTTCTTCAATCCAACGAGCTGCTTCTTCTAAATTAGCCGAGACACTCGGCCCCGAAGCCATTTGAATGGCGGCCACGCGAAAACTATTGAGCCTTTCATGCGTAACCACCAATTGATGATGTTCATGGGTATTTTTTAACATTTTTTACAACGTCGTAATGATTGTTATATACCTGACAATTTTAAGTATTAATTAGGAATTTCACTTTCTCCATTCCTGTTATGCTTTTAATAGTACCAGGTTGTTTTATTTTCGTTATGGTAATAAACAGAAACTTTCTCTCGTATATTGGATTTTACCATCGACTTTGCCAACACACTATTTGATTTACAATCACCATGCCTAATTTAGATCCATTACCAGATGCACGACTGTCTAATGCGATTGCTCATAGTCGTTATGCACAAAGACTTCTTACCAGTGAGCCTAAAAGAATCCATGCATTGGTAGAAACATTTCAAAAACCCTTCGATCGAAATGAAATGCAAGCTTTTTTAGATTCCCACACCGAGCAAATAACCAACGAGGATAAGCTGCATCAGATACTTCGTGACTTACGCAAACAGGTCATGCTACGTTTAATTGTACGTGACATCAATGAATTAGCTGATCTTTCTGAAGTAATGAAAAGCATGACTGAACTGGCGGAAACCACTATCCAATTTGCACTATGGCATCACGAAAATTGGCTCACACGCGCTGATCGCTTCGGCTTTCCGCAAGGCGAATCTAGCAACACTATGCAGCATTTACTGGTAGTCGCAATGGGAAAATTGGGTGGGGGAGAATTGAATGTCTCTTCGGATGTTGATCTTATCTTTGTTTATCCTGAAGATGGCGAAACAAATGGCAAGAAGTGTATTTCCAATCACGAATTTTTTGCCCGACTCGGTCGCAAACTGATTGCCAGCCTCAATGACTACACCATAGATGGATATGTATTCCGCGTAGATATGCGCTTACGCCCGCATGGTGAGAACAGTCCACTTGCAATCAGCTTTCCAATGCTAGAAGATTATTTTCTCAAACAAGGACGAGAATGGGAACGCCATGCCTGGATTAAAGGCCGCGTGGTTGCCGGCTATTCTGCGGACAACAAAGAAGCAGAATTTGTAGAATCTATCTTGACAGAAAAAATCGTCCGCCCCTTCGTATTTCGCAAATACCTCGATTTTGGTGCTTATGAATCAATGCGAAAACTTCACGCACAAATTCGCAAGGAAGTTGAACGCCGGGAACTACACGACAATATCAAATTAGGTCCCGGCGGCATCCGTGAAATTGAATTCATTGCACAAGTTTTTCAACTCATACGGGGTGGACGCGATGTCGATTGGTATATCCGCCCCACATTGAGCGTGTTGCAACGGTTACAAGAAAAACAACAGTTATCGGAACAAACCGTAACCGAACTCATCCAGGCCTATCATTTCTTACGCAAACTTGAACACCGCCTGCAATATTTGGATGATCAGCAAACACAGACATTACCGACAAATCCAGACGATCAACACTTGATCACTACCAGTATGGGATTCACTAATTACAATACCTTCATGCAACAACTCAACATTCACCGCAATAACGTCAGCCAGCACTTTGATCTTATTTTTGCCGCACCAAAAAAATCCATTTCGCATGATACGCTGACCTCATTGTGGCGCACCGAAGTACAGGATATTTCACACACCGAAGCAGCCGCTACGCAACTCAGCACACTAGGATTCATTGAACCGGAGAAAATATCCAAACGATTACGCTTATTTTATCAAGGTGATTTCTATCATTTGTTATCGGAATACACACAGCAGCAAATTACTGCGCTAATTCCATTATTAATTGAAGCTGCCGCAAAACACCCTCCTGTCGAAATTACGTTTGAGCGCATGTTGCAAATACTAGAAAAAATCAGCCTGCAAACGGCTTATATTTCATTGCTGCAGGAACACCCACATACGCTGCAGCGGGTCGCAGAATTGGTCAGCATCAGCCAATGGGCCAGTGATTATCTCGGACGCCATCCAATTCTACTCGATGAATTACTGCGCCGTGACGTACCAAATCCAGTACCCGATTGGTCGGCATTACGCAGCGAATTAATTTATCAATTAAATCATGCTAATAATCCGAAGATTGATAGCATCGAATGGCAAATGGATGTATTGCGTCACTTTCAACACGCTCAAGTATTTCGCCTCTTGGTTACGGATTTGGAAGACTCCTTACTGCTAGAAACGCTCAGCGATCATCTAACCGCATTAGCCGACTTGATACTGGATACTGTGCTGCAACTGGCCTGGCAAGGATTAAAAAAACGTCATCGCGAAACCCCTGCTTTCGCAATCATCGGTTATGGTAAGCTCGGCGGAAAGGAGTTAGGTTATGTTTCCGATCTGGACTTGGTGTTTCTTTATCAAGACGATCATCCTGATGCTGCAGAAATTTATGCCAAACTTGCGCAAAGCATTAATTCCTGGCTAACCCGCCCGACATCGGCCGGATTACTTTACGATACCGACCTGCGCTTGCGCCCCAATGGCGCCTCCGGTTTGCTGGTACATTCGATGGATGCTTTTACACAGTACCAGCACGAACAAGCCTGGGTATGGGAGCATCAGGCACTAACTCGTGCGCGTTACGTTGTTGGTGATACACAGGTTGGCGCGTTGTTCGAAAACACACGCAAAATCATTTTGTGCAAACAACGCAATCCAACCGAACTCAGCCACGAAATACTCAAGATGCGTCAAAAAATGCTCGATGCACACCCCAATTTCACTACCTTGTTTGACATTAAGCACGACCGCGGCGGCATCATCGATGTCGAGTTTATTGTGCAATACCTAGTATTGGGATTTTCGCAGCAATTTCCACAATTGACAGGCAATATCGGTAATATCGCGTTACTTAAACTGGCCGCCAAACTCGGACTAATTTCAACTGGCAAAGCAGAAAAAGTCCGCACTGCCTATCGTGAATTTCGCCGCTTACAGCATCGGCAACGCCTCAGTGGCGATACTGACAGCATTTACAATGCCACCGCAAACACCCCAACACAGCAATTTACCCGTGTGGAAGGTAGCCATTTGCAAGAAGACCGTTTAGCGGTGCTTTCTTTGTGGGAGGATGTTTTTGGGGACGAATAACGGCTCACCACAAAAAACTAGCAATCTCACTCAAAAAATCAGAAGCTTCATAAAAACAATAACTTATTAAAACTAATATGATGAATATATGATTATTTTCTCAAATAATCGCACTCTTCCAAAATTTCTGGCACGACTCCTGCTTAATAGTTATCACACACGTTTTGTGTGCTTTACACAATCCAAAGGAGAATAAAATATGCAACAAGTACAAAAAGGTTTCACGTTAATCGAGTTGATGATCGTTGTAGCTATTATTGGTATTTTGGCTGCAGTGGCAGTACCTGCTTATCAAACATACACTATGAAGGCTAGATTTAGTGAGGTTGTGTCAGCTGCAGCACCTCTGAAGCTTGCATCTGAACTTTGCTTCCAAGAGCTAGGTAGTTTAGCAAACTGTACTCATGGCAATAATGGAGTTCCTGCTGCAATTCCAGCGACAGGCAATGTTGGAGGCGGTGTAATAAGCAACACTGGCATTTTAACAACTCGTATAACAATGACTGCAGCTGCAGTAAATGGCTTTGCTGGAACTGAAACTTACATTCTCACAGGTACTGCTGCTGCAGCCGGCTCTCCCATACAATGGAGTAAAACTGCTACTGCTGGAACATGTGTTGGACTAGGATACTGCTAGTTTCTAGCGTACATCAACTGAAGTTTAGTATCAGCTTTACAAGAAAACAAAAAAACCGCCTTTATAAATAAAGGCGGTTTTTTTATTTTATTTAGCTACTTCAACAAAAGTAATCCAATCAAAATAAATTTTCTCCACGCACCCTACACCTATCTCCGCGGTAAGACCACGGGAATTGCAAATTAAATTATTTCTAACAAAACTGGTCAAGCTTAGAAATTCCTACAATTTACGTCAAAAAGTGACAAAAATTGTCACTTTTTCCAACCTACTTAATACACACTACCCGTACTTGGTGAATATCCGTAATACCTTGCAGTACTTTTTCAATCCCATCTTGTTTCAGCGTACGCATACCGTCACCCAGTGCAGTCACGAGCATCTCTGCAACACGAGCGTGTTCCTGGATATTCTTTTTTAACGCGTCACTCGCCGTCATCAGTTCGTGCAGACCAACACGCCCCCTAAAACCGGTATTAGAGCATTCATCGCAACCGACTGGTTTGTAGAGTGTAATCTGACCGCTCTCATCACCGTACTGTTCTTTCCAATCATTCAGGATCTCTTGTCGCGATGCTTCTGGATTGGCCTTAAATCGATCGATATGGTTTAACTCTTCGCAATACTCAAGCAGCAAAGTATTAACTTCCTGTTCTGTAGCGACATGCGCTTGTTTGCATTTACACAACCGTTTGGCAAGACGCTGCGCCAATACTCCGAGTAATGCATCAGCAAAGTTAAACGGATCCATCCCCATGTCGAGCAGACGAATAACCGATTCTGGTGCACTGTTGGTATGCAGAGTGGCAAACACCAAATGCCCGGTCAACGATGCTTCGATACCGATACTGGTCGTTTCCTTGTCTCGCATCTCCCCCACCATAATGATATCAGGGTCGGCTCGCAAAAAAGAGCGCATGATCGCGGGAAAAGTCAGTCCAGCCTTGACATTGATTTGTACCTGACGCAAGCCTTTTTGCGTAATCTCGACGGGATCTTCCGCAGTCCATATTTTGGTATCAATGCGGTTGAGGAATTTCAGGATCGAATGCAGCGTGGTGGTTTTACCAGAACCGGTCGGGCCACACACAAAAAATAATCCATACGGTTTACTAATGATTTTTTTTAATTCTTCCTGGTTGTATGTGGTGAATCCCATTTTTTCCAGTGGAATAGGTTCTCCTGCCGCTAAAATACGCATTACCACGTCTTCCATGCCACCCGCAGAAGGAATCGTGGCCACACGCAATTCAATATCCAAAGGCGCATATTTACGGAACTTGATTTTACCATCCTGGGGTTTGCGCTTTTCCGAAATATCCAGATCACACATGATCTTGATACGGGTAATCAATGGATTCCGGTAACTGGCAGGAATTTCAATATATGGCATCAACGAACCGTCTTTACGAAAACGGATTTTGGTTTTTTCTTTACCGCCATAAGGCTCAATATGAATATCGGATACGCCCATTTTATGAGCATCAATGATGATCTTATTCACCAACTTGACCAATTCATTGTCAGATGCGGCAGATGATTCTTCATTAAGGCTAGTGCCTTCTTCATTATCTCCATCATCCATCCCACCCAACATTTCATTGATATCACCTGATGCGACATCATCCGTATTTACACCGTAAAACTGCTCAATTGTCTGGATAAATTCTCGGTGTGTCGTAACGGTATAAATAACCTTATGTTTGGGGAAAATATTATTGATGATACGCTGTGACTTAATCAATTCTGGATCAAGTGTTAAAACCGTCACTTCATCTTTGGTTTCATCAACCGGCAACCAGCCATTGTTCTCGATATAATCTTTTTTCAGGTTTTTCAATATAGTAAAAGGTTTGATCCGATCCACCTTGTAGCTCTCATAAGGCACATTGAAAAACAAAGATAATGCTTGACCGATTTGCGGTACCTTAACTTTTAGCTCGTCAATAAGGACATCTTCTAACTCACAGCGTTTATTTCGTGCTGTAAGTACAGCTTGCTCATACTGATCCGCTGAGATAATGCGACCGAAAATCAGATGATCGTATTTTGATTTGGCTACTTGAGCAATTTTAGGATGCGGTTGCAAGATTTCGGCCAATGCACAGCCAATTTCCATTAACCCTGTCATATCAGCCGGTGAAAAAGGTTGATTGTTTTTGTGATTAATTACTTGTACAACACCCAATATTTTTTCGCCATCGGCACTCACAATCGGAACCACCAACATCTGTTTGGTACGATATCCGGTACGCTTATCCACCTCGTGCGAAAACGTCATGGATGGATCTATTTTTCTCAGCTCACCCTTGTGGTAAACATCTTCAATATTCACCCCCTGCTTGCGTGAATTGACATAATCAATAATACTATCTTTGACCAATGGCAATCTCAGATCTTGCAACGAATTGCCGGCTTTTACACGTGTAATCAGATAAGCTTGGTCCTCACTCAGAGTATAGATCGTTGCACGATCCGCATTGAATAATTGACAGATCTCTTTGCTGGCTTCAAGAATGATTTCGTCGATCGTTTCAGCAGCTTGTATCTTATTAATGAGCGGCTGCCAGTGACTAGGAAAATCTTTTTCATCACTTCCATCAGCACTATTTGCAGAGGAATCATTGATAGTAGTCGATATTCTCATACGTGCAATTCCTGGATTAATTAAAACTCAAACGTTTGATTATTTTCTAACTTACGCGGATTAAACTGCGGCATGATCATGCGTATCTCATCCATCGTAATGTCAGATTCACCTGGTTTTAAATGTGTAATGTATATTTCGGCATGGCGTTCAAACTTTTTTAGATCTTCCATCAACAAACTTGGACAATAATGCTTAGATCTGATGGCGACATCTCTTTTTTTATTGCAGAAGGCGGATTCAATAATGAGATACTTCAAGTTTTGGATTTTGTTAACAATAGCCCAGAATTCAGGATTGGTAGTAGTATCTGAGGTAAACACTAGGCTTGACTGGCCAGAATCTAATTGATACCCAACTGTTGGCACGACATGATTGGCAGGCAATGGTGTTATTTTACGACCTTGTAAATCGATAGTATCGCCCATTGCGAGAATTTGATACTGCATATAGGGCGTACGTTGATTAGGAATTTTGGTGAAGTCTGGCCATAAATGCCAATTAAATAAATGGTCTTGCAAAACATCACGCGTCGCTTCCGTAATGTGAATAGTGATCGGCTTGCTACGGACATAACCAACCGTATCCACTAAAAAAGGGACAAATACCACATGATCGAGATGCGCGTGCGTTAGGAAAATGTGATCAATCTTGATCATATCATCCATACGCAAATTACCAACCCCCGTTCCTGCATCAATAAGAATATCATCGTCTAGCAAAAAAGCAGTGGTCTGTTCCCCGCTACCAATGCCTCCGCTACATCCTAGCGTTCTGAGTCTCAAGAGATTTTTGCCTCATACAAAACAATTACTTAACCAACAACACAGGTATTAGTGCCGACTGCATTACCTTATTAGTTACTGACCCCAGTAATAAACCCTCAATGTTTCCTTTACCCCTTGGCCCCATGACAATCTGGTTATACCTTTGTTCTGTTGCAAACCGTACGATCATTTCAGCCGGATCACCCACTGTAATATGATACTGGCAAGAGATTCCTGCTTGATCGAGCAATTTTCGGGCATTTTCGAGGCTTTTTAAACCCTCTTCTTGATGATACTGTTTGATATCTGTTGCACTGATATAAGATGAGATATTACCGCTCAATGGTGTTTGAACTGTTAACAAATGCACTTCTGGTAGCTCTTTATACCAATTAATCATAGATATAAAATCAGCCACTGCTTTATCAGAATTATCCGAACCATCGACAGGTAATAGAATTTTTAACATACGTAATTTCTCAATGAATGGAGAATAATCAATTATTTCTTCGGTGCAGTATCATCCACCAAATCAACAATAACCTTTTGCCTATCACTCTTCAGTTTGGCAATCATTTTGCCCACAAAAACTACGAGAATTGCACCGACTATCGGCGCTATCCAATGCAAATAATCCGCTTGTGCGTCGACCCATTGTTTGGTTGCAACATCAGAAACAAACATATCACCCGCAATCCAACCGAGTAACCCTGCGCCAATGGCAATTGTCACTGGAAAACGTTCCATGAGTTTCATCACCAATTGACTACCCCATACGATAATCGGCACGCTAATTACCAAACCAAAAACGACGAGCCCCATTTCATCTTTTGCCGCACCCGCAATGGCAATCACATTATCCAAGCTCATCACCGCATCGGCGACAATAATGGTCTTGATAGCTCCCATTAAAGTCGTACTAGCATCGACTTCGTGCATTCCATCAGATTCGGGTTGCAATAGCTTGACTCCTATCCATAGCAGCAATACCGCACCAACTATTTTTAAATATGGGATCGCAAGCAAACTTAATGCAAAAAAAATCAACACAACCCGTAAAGCAATGGCACCAAAAACTCCCCAAAAGATACCTAATTTACGCTGATCTTCCGGTAAACGGCGGCATGCCAGAGCAATAACCACAGCATTGTCGCCCCCTAATACAATGTCAATGGCGATAATTTGTAACACTGCAATCCAAAACTGAGGATCATCAAAACTCATTTATTTTTCCTAAAATTTTTATCCATTGTTATGGCTATGCCTACCGACACATTCAGTTATGTGTTTCAACACCAATAAATTTCAGTAATTCATTTCGTTGTTGCAAGGTATCGTAATAACCTAATTCGATTAAGTCTCGACAAAAAGCTGATTCAAATAAAACATAACTCAATAAAGTTAAACCATTCGGCCCCATTGCCCCCACCGCCCGATACAAATAACGCATCACCCACGGTAAAGTATGCGCATACTTCTGTGCAATTTGATTGATACTCTGGCTGGGTGCAATCATCATTGCTTCAATTGGGCGCAATGGTATATTTTTTTCTTTAAATACTTCATGAGATACTTGCGTGACTGTTTCGTTAATTCGTAACAAACGCTCCAAATCAACATCCAAGCTATCGACAAAAATGCTATTGAACGCATG
>WBZQ01002498.1_pt1 | contig 11794 bp, 12 predicted proteins | sample 5204251 | NCBI WGS metagenome assembly WBZQ01 (sample SAMN12412402, study PRJNA552823) | activated sludge metagenome | isolation source: activated sludge from nitrification reactor of wastewater treatment plant... | place: USA: Virginia | collected 2017-09 | reverse complement strand
GTCCATGCGCGCGCGGTTTTCAACGATGGATTGAGTCAAAGTCGTAATCGCTTGCGTAAGTTTAGTTTGGTTGTCAACGACCGGCGAGGGCAGCCAACCGACGTTGACGGCAAGCAAAAGGAAGGCCATGACGGTTACTGGGCCTAGTGTCACAATCGCCTTCACAATCGCTGGGATATGCTGCCAGCTCATATCTCGGTCTCTTTCAACGGGATCGGGACTTCCAGACCGTTCCATACTGTTAGAACTTTATTGACATAAAATTGATTGACATAGGACCCCGGATTTGTTGGCTCTCGGCGCGGGCTGCCGGCGTTGTAGGCCGCGATGACATCAGACCATTGTCCGTATTTTGCCCTAAATTTTGTTACGTGTAAACATCCGTAGCGTAATCCGACGATGGGGTCGCAGAGCTGGGGGAAGTAGCCACGAAATCCGTGTTCGCGAGCGACGGCGCCCATCACTTGCATCAAGCCCCAAGAGCACATCTGGCCGACGCGCTCGGTAGGAGAAAGCTGACTGCGGTTGTCGAGGAGATAGAGGTATTTGTACTGGGGCTCGTAGCGGATCGCCCAATGATTGAGGGAACTTTCGACGGTGGCGAGCGCTTCAATCAGCTCCCACGGCAAATCAAAGTCGCGGGCGATTGATTTTATAGTTGCGCGAAGGTCGGGCGTCGATGTGTCCATGCATGACCTCGGGTTTTGATGATGTAATTCAGCGCGACGAACGGTTGAATGATGTTAGATCCGCTCGGTGTCGCGCTGTTGTTAATGGTGACCCCAGTTGTAGACGATGAAGTGGCTTCGTTCGCAGTGGAGGCAAAACTTCCGGCTGCGGCATAATTCGCGTCGCTGGCTGAAGAACCAGAACCCGCGACCATATTATGTGTGTGACCGGCATCGGTGACGTTATGATTATGAATCCCGACTTCGCCATTGAGCTGCACATGGGCTTCTTCACCGCCGAGGTCCCCCAATGCGCGTGTGGTCAGGGTTTGGGTGAGGGTGTGGATGCCTGCGCCGGTGCCGGTCAGGTTGATGGCCGTGCCTGCGAGCGCGTTGGCTAAAGACGAGGCGAGCTTGATCGTGGTGTCTGAGACACGAATGACATAGTAGGTGGTGCTGGCAGTCAATCCGGTGACGACAGTGCTGGTGGAGGTGTAGACCGCTGCAGTCCCGGTGTAGAAGGTGGTGTTGGTTGGGACGGTGATGACTTCTGTGCCGGTATTCACATCGCCAGGGGCAAAGTTTGAAGCAAAGGTGCCTGCGCCCACACCCATGGCGATGCGGCTCCGCATGTCAGGAAGATTGACTTCATCGTAAAGTGAATGCGTGCCTGAGCCGGCCCCGGTTAAGTCGATCGCAAGACCGTTGACGGTTGTTGAAAGACGAAACGTAGAGGTCGTAACATCGCGCACATAGTAAAGGGTGTTAGACGATAGCCCCATTGGGAGTGTCCCTGAACTTGCCACATGCACAATCGTGCCATCGATCAAACCGTGAGCAGAGAGCGTAATAACATCAGTACCGATATTAACGGTGAAATCGCCAACAGCCGTCCCTCGACCATAGATGGATGCTGATGGAATAAGGACTGCGGCGAGGTTTGGGTAGGTCGAACAAATGATCGCAGAGGCGTTCGCGAGTAGCCAGCCAGAAGGTGCTGAGACACCGGCATAGGGAAGCAGCGCGCCAGGCGGCGTGGCATCGACGACAGACAGGGTGACGCCGCCAGTCGAATGCGTCACCGCAATGCCCGCACCAGCGATGAGTGATTTATATTCTTGCGTCGTGGCGGCGTTGTTAACTCCGAGCACCTGATTGGCGGTGCCGACGATCAATCGACTCGGCGCGCCGCCTGTGCCCCCGACAATCATGTCTCCAACGGCCGTCATCGGGTTGGCGGTGATTTGCTGCCAGGCGGCGCCGTTATCCCAGAACAAGGTGCCTGAATTGACGTCTTGGGCAATGACGACACGGCCACGGACACCAGCACTGGGCAGGTCATCAAACAGGTAGCTGCCGGCATACGGCACGCGAGTACGCAGGTCTGTATAGGCGGTGACGGAGCTGCCGTTGGTGGTCAGTTGGGCGAGCCATAAACTGTCTGTGGGTAACGCGGGCTTGGTCGGAGAGGTACAGTCAGTCAGATAGTGCGTGCCGGCTTGACGTTGGAAGGTGCCCAAGTTGCCGGTGGTCAAGCGATGGAGGATGAGATAGCACGTCGAATTGCCCACATAGAGGATGCTGCCAGTCTCAGTGGTGTAATAGCCGCCAGGATACGCGGTGACGGCTGAAGGGGTGTGTGTGAGCGTGCCTCCAGTCGCATCCACGCCGCCACTGACCACAAATCCGCTGAACTGTTCAATGTAGCGCGCCGCGTCCTCCCCGCGAAGGAAGGTTTGGAGGTCAGTGATGAATGTGGAGTTTTGTGCTGGGACCGTGGTGTGCGTTTGTGATTGTGCCCACACCGAGGAGGCGAGACTGACAACAATCGCGAGCGCCCGTAGTAAGTAGATCATCGTAGAAGTATCCAATCACAATTGTCTGAACTCGATGAGGACGCGTTCAGCGTAAACGTGGTGGTGGTTTTCGTGTTGACCCAAAAGGTTTTGTTGGCGTTGCAGGTCGTGACGACGTAGTAAAGATTGTCGGGCTGTGTGGCGGCGAGCGAGCAGACTTTACTGGTGGCCGCAGAAAAGGTACAGGTGCCGCGATCATCAGGGAGTCCAATTAGCGCGTTATCGACTTTGCCAACAGACCAGGCGCCGTTCGTATCGACGTTAAGCCAGGTGTTGGCCGAACTGCCGACATCGCGTTCGGCGGTGCGGTTATCGGCAAAGATGTTGGCGACGAAATAGTTGCCGGTATTGCCGGTACTGCCAATCGAGATGCCGTATTTTTGGTAGCTGCTCGTGGTCGAGACAGTCGCGTCGTTGAGCAGAAATTTGTTGTCAGTGTTGTTGGTATTGAGGCGAATCCCAGAGGAATCATCCCCGCTGGAGCCGTTGGTGTCCGCATCGTTATCGGTGATTTTGTTTGAGGCCACTAGACAGCGCACCATGCTGTTCATGCGCATGCCGGATTCCGCGTTTCGAGTGATCTGGTTATTACTGATGGTGCAATCGCTTAGTTGGTCTGAGCGAATCCCGTTACGGCCGGCGCCAGTAATTTGATTGTTCGTGAGCTGAATGTATTTGGGGGAGTCTGTGCCTGATTCATAGAAAAAATTCACGCTGTCGGTGGAGGCGTTGAGGAGCACATTATTGTCGATGGCGATGTGGGTGGGGGCGCCAGCGGTATCGATCACCGGCAGAATGTTGTATTTCCAGCCAATAACCGTGTTGCCGACAACCGATGAGTCGGTCCACTGCCGCATGATGATTCCGCCACTGTTGCCGGTCGCGGTGTTGTAGAGATAGTTGTTGTGGACTTTGAGGCGTGAGGACGCACAGCCCGCGTTGGAGAGATAAATGCCGTGCTCACCGTAGTCGGCGCCTTCGACATAAAAGAAGTTGGATTCGATGGTCGAGTCGGTGAGGCAGTTCCCACTCACACCAGACGTTGAGGGGGCGGCAAACCACACATGATGAATGTGGGCGTGCGTGGTGGGGGTCGCGGTGCCAGCCGCATTAAAATACACCAAACCGCGACCAAGCACCGCGAGCGCGCCAGTGCCTTCGAGTTTAAGGTAGGCGAGTTCAAATTTATCGGCGCCGGCGGTGACCCCAAACACCCCGTTGTTGGCAGAGGAGTTTTTGAGAATGGCGCAGGAACCAGCTCCCACGAGACGAATCCCGTCGATGGCGGGGATGGTGATACTAGCTGACCCGAGATAGGTACCACACGGAAAGTACAACGCGGCGGCGGTGGGGAATGTGGTGAGAATGCCTTGGATAATCGTGCCGTCGTCTTGAATGCCGTTGCCGAGCGCGCCGTAGTTTTGTGGGGTGACGAAGGCCACGGTGCCTGATGCAAACGTGATGTTGTAGCGGCCGGCGCCAGTGAAGATGTGTTGGATAGGTGAGGCGGTGAGTTTGCCGTTGATGGTGAGGTCGGTGGTCGCGTCCTCAAGATCGAGTTGGCCACGAGGGGCTACGACGAGATGGAGGGTGGATGGGACGATGGTGTCTTGTTGGACAGGGAGACGACACCCGATGATCAGTTCGCCGATGGTCGAGCCGTAGGCGGTCACGGCCGCGTCGAGGGTGTGATAGGTACACGCGTCATACACATGCGCGGCGAGTTGGCGATAGTCTGAGACAGCGGTGATCGCGCCTCCGCTGGTGGTGACACGCATGAGCCACACCGCGTCGTTTGGTGTGGGGGGCTGTTGGGCTGAGGAGCAGTTGATGAGGTAATGGGTGTTGGCGACACGCACAAAACTCGCCAAGTTCCCTGACATATCTTTGTGGGCAATCACCCAACAGATGGAGTTGTCGGGGTAGGTGATTGACGCATCTTCGGTGACGTAGATCCCGCTTGGATAGGCAATGAGCGTGTTTGGCGTGGCAGTGAGCCCCGCGACGGTGCTATGCAAGCCACCTTGCGACACGACATTGCTAAACAGATCGGCATAGCGGGAAGCATCTTCGCGTTTGAGAAATGTTTGCAAATCGCTCATGAACGAAAAAGAGGCGCTGGGGACCGTCTGATGGGTTTGTTCGAGGCCGTCGGCGTGGGCGAGCGCCACGGACCCAAACAACATCACGATCGCCAGCGCCCATTTTCGTAGCGTCCTCATGTACCACCTCCAACACCCATGATCGTGGCGGCGCTGCCTGAACTGTTATCGATGGTGGCGTTGGTGGAAGCGCCTGCGTCGATGGTGCCGTCGATGAGAAGAAGCAGACCGTTGGCGTTAAGCGAAATCCCGGCGTCAGATTGGCCATCCAAGCGAATGGTGATGGCTTGATCGGCGGTGAGGGCGAGGACTTGAAGTGCGGCGATTTGGGTGGTCGGCACAGTTTCGTATCCTCCACCAGTCGCTTTTTCGTAGGCAAACTGTTGGACTTCATCGACCAATTGCCGGTACTGACGTGGAAAGCCAGATACGAGCTGGCCGTTGCGTTTGATGGTCAAAGTGATGTCGAGGATGTCGGCCATGACGACTCCTTATGCGAGATGGAGATAGACTTTACCGCTGCCAAGAGTCGTGACTTTGATCCCCGCAACCACGCGACGAGGCCCGGCGTATTCAGCACCAAAACTGCGCTCGTCGATGAAGTTGGCGCCACTCGCCAAACCTTCATAAATCACGTTGCTGTTGCCGTCTTGGATGATGCACTGATGGCCGGCTGTGGTTGCACCCACCCACCGAATGGCGTCGAGGTAGACATCTTCGGCCGTAATGAGGGTGCTACTGGCGGTGTCGATGACCCATGGGTTGTGGTCGGTGTCGTTGGCCATAATGAAGTCTCCCTATGGGTTGAGGTGAACAGAAAACTCACGGTCGCTGTCAGATGATGTGTTGCCAGCAATATCGACCCAACGCACAAACCAAGTGTAACTATGGCCGCGTTTCAGATCGACGCGGTAGCTTGTGTTTGTCAGGTCTAACATACAGATTCGATAGCCGACGCACGATGATGTGTTGTCTCTACTTACGGTATCGTCCCTAACACGAAGTTCGTAGCGTACTGCGTTAGGAATGGCTTGCCAGCGCAGAATAACAAATCGCGTGGTTGCGGGCAATTCGATCTTGTCGGATGGGGCAAGGAGTGTGGGCTGGACGACGGTGGCCAGCGGGTTGATTGTGAGAGTGAGGAGTTTGGTGACGCTGCCAAAAGTTGCGCTAATGGTGGTTTGCCCGACGCCCATACCGAGTACGGTAAATCCGGCCGAGGTGGCGCCGGCTGGGATGTTGATTGAAGAGGGTGTGGCTAAGATCATCGGGTCAGTGTTGGTGATGATGATGGGCACCGTGGTCGAGGGGGCGTTGTCGAGGGTCGCAGTCAGCACAAGCGACTCACCCACAAAAATCGATTGTGCCGAAGCGGTGAGACTCAACAGGTTGATGGTCGAGGTCGGGGGCGGCTGTGGACCTGGCGGCTGGGGTGGGCCGGGTGGAGGCGGCGGGGTAGGGGTGGGGCTGCCTGAGACGGCCAGATGCGCGGTGAAATGGGTGGAGTCGTAAGACGTGTTAACATTGCGCGAGATGATAAAATCAAGGGTGTCGCCAGCGGTCATGGCTTGGGTGAAGGAGTAGGCAAGGTCGCCAGCGCCGTTCGCCATCACTCGGGTGTACAGCGTCGTCGAGGAATTGTAAACGATCGTGGCTGTCACGCCATCGCCACCGCCGGCATCATAGTCGCCTGTCACGCCGGAGACGTTGTAAGTGCCGGTGCTGGGGGCGATGAAGCGACGCTTGGCAGTGCCGCCGCTATTGCCTGGGTGTCCGCCATCAATCCAGAGTCCTTGGTAGAGTTCGGCGCCTGACCACAGACCGCTGCTGTAGGTCATCTGGACATTGGCTTGATCGAGATAGTACCAAATCGGACCTTGCGTGCTTGAGAAGTCGAGTTCGGAATCGTAGGTGGCGCTGGCTGGAGGTGTGGTGATGGTAAAGTCGCTCGCACTGGTCGCGGTGTTCGCGCCGACTGTGACGGTGATTTTGCCGGTGGAAGCCCCTGATGGGACAGTCGCAGTCAGTTGTGTGGTGTTGCCGGAGCTGAGTGAGGCGGTGGTGCCGTTGAATTTGACAGTGTTGGAGCTGAGCGTCGCACTGAAATTCGTCCCAGAAATAGTGACCGATGTTCCCACAATGCCGCTTGATGGAGACACACTGGAGATTGTGGGGTCTGTGGGCGGCGTGACGACTGTGGCCAAGGTGAGAGAAATTTGATTCGAGTTCACCGCAAAGTTGTTCGAGGTGTCGAATGCTTGGACGACGAAATAATAAGTCCCGGCGACTGTGATGCCAATGGACGAGCACGTGACTGTGGTGACACGGCCCAATGTGGCTGAGTTTGTGTAGGTGCCTGACACCGTACCCCAACGCACACGATAGCCTGAAAGGTCGGCTTCGGTGCGGGCGGTCCAAGCAAGGGTGCAATTATTGATTGCGGCCAAGCTAGGAGAGGCCCAGAGCAGCACACTGATGAGAGCAAGTATTACGCGACTCATTGGACCGTCCCCGACAACACCACAGCACCGGGAGGGCCGGTAGGGTTGTCTACAGGGGAGACATTACAACCACTTATACAGTTAGAGACGCTGATGTGTAGATGATCGATAAAATGACTCCAGTCGACAGACGGCACAGGGTTTACGGTCCCATCCCACGTTTCTGACCAAACCCACTCATTAAGTCCGTTCTGGGCATAGTTCATGTTGGTGTAATTCCCGGCCAGCACGCCATTGACCCACCAGCGGACAATGCCATCACGAGAGGTCGCTGTCGTACTCTTTTTGACGTAGGCTTCCAGCTTGGTCCACACTCCTGGCGTGACGGCTCCTGATCCGACATTCGGTTCACAGCCAAGGCCAAGTTGCGCCCCGCAAGTGTGGCTGTTATCGAGTGCCCCTGAATTGTGGCTGAAAACCATCCGAAATGGTCCACCAGGCGTGCCGACCATGTACCACACGCCATTGTTCGATGGTCCCCGAATGAAAAACGTCTTGTTGTTGGCTGGCCGACCGAAAAATTCAGGATTGGTGCGCCACATCAGGCCCATATACATTTCGCTATAGACTGTTCCTCCTGGCGGCACCCAATTGAGCTGCGCACCACCAGTTGAATTTCCGGCGAAAATCGTCGATCGCAGGACGCCTGACGGGGACACGGGCGCGCTGGCATCTGAGTCTCGGAAACTGCTGCTGTACACGTCCATAATTCCGCAGGCACTTGGCGTGCTGGAGAAGGGGCAATCCAGCATCTGCGTGAAGCCAGCCGGCTCATTCGTCCATTGCGCCCAGCTAACAGCAGGCAACAGCAAAGTAAGTAAGGTGAATATGTATCGTATCATCGCCCCACTCCCATCAGCATGAGCTTGCTGCCTCCGCTACTCACAGCGGGCAACTCCATCGTGAAGGCCCAGATCGTGGCGGTCTCAGCACTAAATAGTAAGTAGTACATACGTTCTCCTATCCCGTTCGTCGTTTATCTGTCAGGCTTGCCAACTCTACGGCGTATAGCGCGTGCTCCCATCGAGCATCACCCCGCCTGCGTGCTGCCCGTTCGCCCAGAAGCTATTCCCCTGGCTCTGTACCTGCACGGCATCACTGCGCTGCACGCCGACCGTGTACCCGCTTAGGGTGTTGTCTGTCAGGCGTACCGTACCGTCAGGCCCGGACGCGTTCACGCCAATCCCTACCCCGCCACCGATAAAACGATTCCGGTAGGCATGGACGGATTGCCCTGTCCCAACAATCTGCCATCCGCGTGACCGCGCACCGCGAAATTCATTGCCTGAAATATCCCCGCTCCCACTGTACGCAAAATTCCAGTCGCCACCGATCACACGATTGCGCCGGATCGTCAGGTTGTTCACGGCGAGGCTCAGCGCCTTTGATGTCGTCGATTGATCGCCAGCCGTGGACATGAGGAAGTCGTTATCCTCCACCACCCCGCCAGACCCGCCCATGGTGAGATCGATAAAGGCGTTTTTCGCTTCCGTCGAACTGTGGTCGAGAATGTTACGTTGGACCGTCAGCCCCGTCGCGGTCCCGCCAAGCTGCACGCAGTCCCCGGTATTCCGTCCCGATGTTGCGACACGCTCACAGCGCGAATCACGCAGCGTAAAGTGCCCGACATTGGCTAACCACAGGCCGTCAGATGGGATGTCATAGATACTGAGCCGATCAAACGTACAGTCCGCGCAGTAGCCCCAGATCGCGTTCGCCTCGGATGCCCCGCCAGGGTCAACCGGGCTGTGCAGCACCAAATCAATCAAGTGGATGTCAGTCGCTTCCTCTCCAGGCCCGTTGCCGAGACGCACGAGGAACCGATTCCCCGAGCCGGAATCAACGCCATATACCTCCAGGCTCGCCAGCGTGATGTGAGACACCGCACCACGGAGGTAAATCCCGAACTGCTGCCCCGTTCCACGAATGATGGCGCGGGCACCATCGCCGTAGGTCGTGAGCGTAATGCGGTCAGCCTTAGAAGCTCCGCTCGTTGTCACGTCCACCATGCCGACATACACGGAGTTGGCTCGCTGGGCATACGTCTCACCCGATACCCACGGCATTCCGACCCATGTGTTGCGCGGACCTGCACCACCAGGCGCATTCGCGCATGGCTCGCCCGCTGTGCCGTTGCCCTGCACAGCGCAGCTAGGGTCGATGTAGACCATCGCGTGAGATGGATCAGCCCACCACAGCGCCAACAATGCAATGAGCAGGATCATGTCGCATTCCTTGGTAATCGTGGGTTCGTGAGGCCGGTAAAAATCCCTGGCAGGCTACGCACCGTGAGCCGGTTCTGGTCACGCCTCAGCGCGATCTCTCGCATGTACGAGCGGAAATCCGCCTGCGTCATCGTGGCCGTCCCGATTTTGTGTGCGTAGAAAATCACGCTATGCCCCAACCTCTCGGCGGTATCCAATGCCGTTTTTACAGCCGCCAACGTCGTACTCTCCAAGAAAATACGTGGCACCCGTAACGGATTCGGCACCCCCCAGAACAGCGGGACGCCAGGGCCAATGCTGAGCATAGAATAGGTATACCCAAACTCCCGCAGCACCTCGTCTACGCTGTCATTGCGCCCGCCCTGGGGCAGGATGTACACATTTCGATCAAGTGGAATCCCCACTCCAGCAAAGTAATTCGTGCAATCGCGAATTTCTTGCCGCATGACTTCTTGGCTGACTGTCGTAAGGTTAGTGTGAGAATAGGTGTGATTATGAAACGTCCACCCTGACGCCCTCATCTCGTTGATCTGCGCCACGGAGAGCGGCGTGGTCACGAGGGTGTTTCCTGGTCCGTTCACCGCACTAGCGCCAACAAGCCCGAGCGTCTGCATGAAGGTGAACGCTTCGGTGTAGTCGGTGTTCCATCCGTCATCAAATGTAATCGAGACTGTTGGGCGGCTATACCAGTTGGTGTGGATTGGCCCCACGTAAAATACACCGGTCTTGGTTGCTGGCACACGCACGAGACAGCGCAATCGCACAAACGTATTGCCAATAGACGGAGATCCTACCGTTTGACTTGGTAGGTGTCTGGAGATGTCAAGATTCGTCCACGCTCCAAACTGGTTCGCATCGACTACATGGTTCCATACGTAGTAATTGGAGAACCCCGTCTCCTGCGTGATATACCAAATCATTGTCGCGCCGGTATCGCCGGTGTAGTGGATGGGTTGATGCAGCGAGCGGATGTTCACGAGTGAAGTATTCAGGAGAAAATCGAACCGATACGTAGAATTTCCGCTGGGAGCCGCCGCTGTCACTTCGGCTCGAAACACTTTGCTCGTGCCAGATGGTCGCAAATAGGTCAGGTCTGTGGCCTCTGACACGCTCCACGAGGCCGTGCCGTCGTGCACCTGATGCCCCACAATGCCTGACAGCCCGAGCGAGGTATCGCAGAGCACTGAGCCTGTTTGCATCAGATAGTTCTGCGGCAGCGCAGCCGCCTCCGCTACATACTCTCCGACCAATCCAGCCCGCTCCAGCCAGGCCCACGGCACTTGTTGCGCGAGCGCCACCAGGCCAACTTTGCCCGCGAGCGTAAAAAGATCGCGCCGCCTCATCGGAACCTCACCATGCACTTCACGTCAGCCGTAGTTGTGAAGTCGAGATAGAGGCCAACGGAAAAGGGCGTCTGCAGATCAACCGTAAACGGCGTGTTATAGGCCACGGCGAGGACATCGAACTCCCACAGCTTATTGCCGGAACCCGCCACGGTGCTATCCAGTAGCGCAATCGTTCCAACCGTCGCGGTGGCATCGCTGTAACAGGTAATCCCTTTCACATACCCAGGACCGGACTTGTAGAGCTGATCGGCCGCGATCATGGCAGTCGTGCCGCCTGTGGGGATGTTCACATAGCGTTCTTCGACTTTGAGAACATCAATCGCGACATCCTCGCCGGCAATCGTCGTGCTCAGCGAGACTTCAGGCTCTCCACTTGCGCCAGATCCTCGTGGGTAGACATCCAGCGCGTTGTGATCGCTGTCGATGGAGGTGCCGGTGATCGGCATGGGTCCAGTCAGCCCTTTGCTCGACGAGCGCGTTTCTTCTTGGGCGAAGCTAGGGAGCGTCCACAGCCACATGCATAAGACACCCCATACAAGCCTACGCACGTGGAGATCCTTCAACGACAGCTTGGACATGGCCGAGGAGATTCGCCGCATTAGATTTGAGCTGCGTGATGGCTTGTTCGCGGGCTTCGATTTCGAGAGTGAGCGACGTGAGGTGTTCGCCTTTGTTTTTGAGCGTCACTTCGAGATCGGCGAGCCGAGACGCGAGCTGGTCAATAGACGCAGCAAGCTGACGCCGTTGAGAATCGATGGTTTTTTGGTAGTCGGCAAGGTCGGCATCGACACGGAGTTTGCGCTCGTCCTCGGCGAGTGTAATGCGCTGGTCGAGGTTGACGAGGTGGGTTTCTTTGGTCGTGATCGTTTGGTCGAGGAGCGCGACTTTTTGTTCGAGCGCGGCACGTTGAGTCACGAGACTGTCGATGTTAGATTCCTCAGATACGAAGGGGATGAGCGCGTCTTGGAGTTCAAGCAACGGATTGATCCACCGCACGCTGTTGGCGATGGCTTTGGCGAGTGCGGTGATGGGCAGGTTGTCTTGGGCCATGAGACGCTCCTTCGGTGAGTGCGGGTTAGTACTTATAGCTACGAAT
>WBZQ01000821.1_pt1 | contig 11796 bp, 15 predicted proteins | sample 5204251 | NCBI WGS metagenome assembly WBZQ01 (sample SAMN12412402, study PRJNA552823) | activated sludge metagenome | isolation source: activated sludge from nitrification reactor of wastewater treatment plant... | place: USA: Virginia | collected 2017-09 | reverse complement strand
TGGCATGCCAAGATCGCGCGCAAGGACTTCATCGTCGGACTGAACCTGACCGGCAGCGGACTGGATGACCCTGATCAGCAGTTCTATGAGAACTACGCCTGCGGGTCTCAGCGCAACTACACCGGGTATTGCGACAAGGAGGTCGAGGCGCTGGTCGATCAGCAGTCGCAGGAAGGCGACATCGAAAAGCGCAAGAAGATCGTGTGGGAAATCGATCGCCGCCTGCAGAATGACCTCGCTCGGCCGATCATCATGCACAATCGTGGCGGCACGTGCTGGACACCCAAGGTGAAGAATTTCACGATCCAGGTGAACAGCATCTACAACGGCTTCCGCATGGAAGACGTGTGGCTGGAGAAGTGATCGCGACGGTCGAGGCGGTGGGATGCCGCCTCGACCGGTCTTGCCGTGCTACCCTTGCGCCACTGCCATCGACCACGGCGAAGCCGCGTCGCTGATCCCGCGAACCGTGCCGTCCGCATCCCGCGTGATCACGTTCGGGCAGGCGAAGTTGATCGGCATCACCCCGTGCTCCACCACATCCGTCGGCCCATCCGCCGCCAGCGCCGCCAGCACATCCGCGGGCAGCCTGTGATCGGCCGACACCTTGTCCACGCTCGACACATCCACCCGCGGATGATGCGCCGCCGCATCCAGGCTCATGCCGAAATCGGCGATGAACGTCATCATCTGCGCCACCGAGGCCAGGATGCGCCGCCCGCCCGACGCCCCCGCCGCCAGCCAGGGCCGGTCGCCATCCTTCAGGATGATCGGGGACATGTTGGTCAGCGGCCGCTTGCCCGGCGCCACCGAGTTCGGCTGACCCGGCCGTGGATCGAACCACATCATCCCGTTGTTCATCACCATGCCGGTGCCTGGCAGCACCACGCGGCTGCCCATCGATGACATCAGCGTGGTGGTCATCGCCACCATGGTACCCTCGGCATCGCAGACGGTCAGATGAGTGGTGCAGGTTTCCGCCGCCAGCGGATCGGCATCCCCGATCCCCGCCAGACGTTCCTCATACGCCTTCTTCATCGCCCTGCTGAACGCGACAAACCAGGCGGCGTCCGGCGCCGGACCGTACGGGTGGCCCGCCATCTGATCCAGCACGCGCATCATCGTCGGCGCGGCTGTCAGCCCGCCGGTCACCTGCAGCGTGCGGTTGCGCCAGCGATACTCGGTCGCCGCCAGGATCCGCGCCTGGCATGCCTTCAGATCCTCCAGCGACAGCACGCCGCCCAGCGTCTTCATGTCGGCGGCAATCGAGGCCGCAACCTCCCCCTCATACAGGTCTCGCAGTCCTGCCCGCCCGATCCGCTCCAGCGTGTCCGGCAGATTGCCCTGGCGCAGGAAGCCTGGCACGCCCTGATAGGGCGGGACGGGCGGCAGGTCGTTCGGCATGTAGACGCGCGCCGCGTCCGGGTATTTGCGCAGGACCGAGGCCGAGGACCCGATCTTGAGCGTCGTGTACCAGTCCATCGGCAATCCGCGCTTTGCCAGCGCGATGGCCGGGGCGATGATCTCCGAGAGCGGCAGCTTGCCCCAACGCTTCAGCATCAGGTCATACCCGGCCAGGGCCGATGGAATCGCGATCGACAGCGGACCATGGATGTTGATGTCGCCCTCGACTTCGGGCCAGGCGAACAGGTCGGTGGTCATCCGCCCGGTCAGCTTGAACATGGTCGGGCTGACACCTCGCGGCGCCACCGGACCGAAATCCACGACATCCGCCTTGGCCTGGCCGGCGCGATGCACCAGCGCGAAGCCGATCCCGCCCAGGCCGGAATTCCAAGGTTCCGCCGTCGCCAGCGCCAGCGCGGTGCCGACCGCGGCATCGATCGCGTTGCCGCCAGCGTCCAGGATGGCCACACCGGCTTCCGCTGCCGATTTGGCCTGGGACACGACCATGCCGCGCTTTCCGGTCGCCGACGGCTTGGTCAGCTGCCATTGCTGGGTGATGTGGGGCGATGGAGTGTAGGGCATGGCGGGACCTGTCCTGGCTGGGGCTGCGATACCGCGACTATGGCGGTTGCCCGGCTTTCCCTCAATCGGCTTTCCCTCAATCTTTGGCCGTTTGGTCTGGCCGTCGGCCGCGGTTTCGGCCGTTTCCGGTCATCGCGCGGCCTGGAACACTGCCCGCCCTCGGCAGCGGGTTGGAGACAGCGCATGATTCTGATCGGCCAGTATGATTCCCCGTTCGTCCGGCGTGTCGGGATCGCGCTGCGCCTGTATGGCATGGCGTTCGAACACCGGCCGTGGTCGACCTTTGGCGACGCCGACCGCATCGCGCCGTTCAACCCGTTGCTGCGGGTGCCGACTTTGGTGTTGGACAACCAGGAAGCCGTCATCGACAGCGCCGCGATCCTCGACTACCTGGACGAGTGCGCCGGTCCCGCGCGTGCCCTGATACCGGAAGCGGGTCCCTCGCGCAGGCGCCACATGCGCATCGTCGCGCTGGGCACCGGCCTCGCTGACAAGGCGGTGAGCCTGTTTTACGAGCGCGCCCTGCACCAGCAGACCTCGGATGTCTGGACCGCACGGTGCCGCACGCAGATCGGCGCCGTGTTGGACGTGCTGGAGCGCGAGCGTTCGGCGGTGACCACGGCGTTCTGGTTCGGATCCAACATCGGTCATGCCGATGTCGCGGTTGCCTGCGCGCTGCGCTTCCTGATCGAGGCACATGCCGGGGTTTTCGCCCTGGATGCCTGGCCGGCCCTGCGCGCGCACGCCGAGACCTGCGAGGCGCGGTCCGAATTTCAGGAGATCAGCCAGGCCTTCATCCCGCCCGCCTGAGCGGCATTATTGCTCGGTCAGTTCCTTGACCGCCTGGGGGTCCAGCAACAGCCAGGCGAGGATCATGATGAAGGCAAGCACGATCACGCCAATCCCGACGCACAGCGCCAAGACGAGCATGCGACTCCGCTCAGGGCTGTCGGCTGCCCAAGATTCAAGTCGTTTCAGAATGCCGACCACATCAACCCCTGGCTGCTGTCCAGACTCTCCGTAAGAGACGGCGTTGCCGGCTCCGCCGATGGCCGAGGCCGGCGCGTCTCCGCGAGCACGCCAACCCATAGCCCGGACGGAGCGTCTAATAAACCCCCGGAATCCATAAACTTCGTTCATCCTCGCGCAGGCTGGGGTCACAACCCCAATGGGACGCATTACCTGGGTACCGATATCGGCCCGGTTACACGCATTTGCCCGCCAGAGCGCATTCAGGCTGACTGTCAGCGGTCAGCGCGCGCTCTCATCGCATTTGCGCGCTGTCGCGGTCCGCTCAGCGTGATCATGCCCTATGCCCTGCTGGTCGGGCCCTGGCTGCGCGCTTCCTCGACCGCGCGATACAGGTACCAGGTGGCAAAGGACCGATAGGGCGCCCAGGGTTGCCCGATTTCCGCCAGGGCGCGGGGTTTCGGCTGTTCATCCAGGCCGAACAGCACCTTGTAACCCTCCCGCACGCCAAAATCATCGACTGGCAGGACGTCCGGCCGGCCGAGCGTGAAGATCAGCAGCATTTCGACGGTCCAGCGTCCGACGCCGCGAATCACCGTCAGCCGCTCGATCAGGGCATCGTCGGACAATCGGCCGGTGCCGCGCCGGGTCGGGATCGTGCCGTCCAGGGATCGGGAACAGATATCGCGAATCGAGGCGATCTTGGTGGCGGAAAACCCGCATCCACGCAGTGCCTCCTCGGGCATCGCGAGCACGGCCTCGGGTGCGGGGAAGGCGCCGGCGGGAAACAAGGCCTCGAACCGTGCCAGGATCGCTCGTGCCGCGTTGCCGTGCAGTTGCTGATGGGCGATCGCGCGCACCAGGGCCTCATACGGGGATCGCTGCCGCTCGACATCCAGGCGCGGGCGTCCGATCCGGCCAATCAACGCGGCGAAGCGGGGGTCACAGTCGCTCAGATGTCTCATCGCATCACGCGACATGGCCCGTGTCCTTTCGTGTCTGGGTCAAGGAAGGCTTGCACATGGGCGCCAAGCGGAGTCTAGATGCGTCACCTGATCGCGGGACCGCACCAAAGGAGACGACCCGTGCCCCGACGACCCGCCAGGGTAACGCATGCCGAAGCGCGCGATGAAGCCGACCGGCAGACAACGAGCCTTGCGGCGGTGGCCGTGATTCTCGCGCTGCTGACGATCGGCTTGTTCCTTGTGCATACGCTGCGCCATACGGCGTTGGTCGAGGATTGTCTGATGGCGAACCGGCGCGATTGCGATTCGGTGGCGCGCGCGGGGCGCTGAAGCCCGAGGGCTGGAACTCGCCCGCAAGCAGGCTGGCATTGACGCGCGCCGCGGTTCTGGCCAGCGTTCCAGAAATGGCAATGAATGGGGATAGGCATGCGCGTCGCCGAGATGGATTGGCGGATGATCGAGGATTGGGTCCGCCGCGACGATCGCTGCGTGCTGCCGATCGGCAGCACGGAACAGCATGCCGGGCTGTCCCTGGCGACGGATGCGATCCTGGCTGAACGCGTATCGGTCGAAGCGGCCGACCCGTCGGGCGTGCCGGTGTTTCCGGTGCTGTCCTATGGCCTCACGCCGTATTTCACGGCCTTCCCGGGCAGCGTCAGCCTGCGCCTCGGCACCTATGCGGCGCTGCTGCGCGATATTTTCGACAGCCTGAAAGGGGCAGGGTTCCGCCGTATCCTGGTGGTCAACGGCCATGGCGGCAACCAACCCGCCAACGCGCTGGCGCGGGAGTGGATGATGGACAATCCCGACGCGCGCATCCGCGTGCACGACTGGTGGCGGGCCCCGCGTACCCTGGCCGCGGTGCGGCGCGTCGATCCGATCGCGGGCCATGCGAGCTGGATGGAGAACTATCCCTGGACGCGCCTGTCCGATCATGGCGACCCCGAGGAGGAAAAGCCGATGGTCGATACGGATCGTCTGGCCACCTTGCCGCCGTTCGAGGTGCGGCTTGCGATCGATGACGGCAATTTCGGCGGGCGCTACCAACGCGACGACGCGGCGATGCGGGATATCTGGCAGATTGCCGTGGAAGAAACCCGCACCATGCTGGAAGCCTGGTAGCGCCCGCGGTCAGTAGTGACGCAGCAGCGCGACCAGCCGTCCCTGCACGCGCACGCGATCGCCCGGGAAGATGCGGGTTTCATAGGTCGCGTTGCAGGGTTCCAAAGCGATCGAATTGCCGCGTCGGCGCAGGCGCTTTAGCGTGACTTCCTGCCCGTCGACCAGGGCCACGACGATCTGCCCGTTTTCGGCCGCTTCACCCTTGCGGATGATGACCGTGTCGCCGTCGAGGATGCCAGCATCCACCATCGAATCGCCGGACACTTCCAGCGCGTAGTGTTCGCCGTTGCTCAACAGGCTCATGGGCACGTCGATCATGTTGGCCGTATCGCGCAGCGCCTCGATCGGCAGGCCCGCGGCGATACGTCCATACAAAGGTAGCTGCACCGAGCCCGCTTCATTGGCGGCCCGCACACCGGTGAGCTTGGGCGTGAAATCGCCGCGAATGACATTGGGCGCGAAACTCGCCGGTTCCTCACTCGTCGCGGCAGTTGGCGAGGTCAGGTTTTCCGGCAATCGCAACACTTCGAGCGCGCGGGCGCGATGGTGTCGCCGGCCGAGATAGCCCCGTTCCTCCAACGCCTCAATCAGGCGATGGATGCCCGATTTCGACTTGAGTTTCAGGGCGTCCTTCATCTCCTCGAACGACGGGGAGAAGCCGGTCTGCTTCAGATGGTGGTCGATATAGACCAGCAATTCGTATTGCTTGCGCGTCAGCATGAGGGGATGCGTCCCTGGCAACGCCGGAACAAACCGGCAACTGACGCTCGTTCTAGATAGGTTCTGTTTCGTCGGTCAAGAAAAACCGGCGGTGTCGTTCCAACGTGTTGCGATGGATCGAATTGATAAGTCTTAACATACTGAAAAGACGTTGAAAATCAGGATGGTCGGCGCGGTGTCCCGGCGGCTCAGATACCGAGGGAATCCAGACGGATGATGGGAACCTCGGCCCCTTTCGGCAGCGCCGGCGCGTGCGGCGCACGCAGGATCAGCGCATCCGCCAGTGCCAGCCGTCGCAGCATCGCCGAGTCCTGCACCGGGAATGGCGTCGCGACCAACCGGCCCTCGGCGTCGCGTGCCAGGGTCGCGCGCAGATGGTCGGCGCGCCGGTCGTTTTCCTTGAGCTCGGCCCCGGCGATCGCATGGGTGACCGGCGGCGGTTCGGCGGGCAGCCCCGACAGCCGGCACAGGGCGGGCACCAGAAACAGCACCGCGCAGACCAGGGCGGACACCGGATTACCCGGCAATCCCAGCACCGGCACCGCGCCCATCGTTCCGAACAGGAGCGGTTTGCCGGGCCGCATGGCGATCTGCCAGAAATCCACGACCAGCCCGCGCGTCTGCAACCCGGCGATCACCAGGTCGTGATCGCCGACCGAGGCACCGCCGGTTGTCACCAACAAATCCATACCCATGACGGAATCGGCGACCGCCGCCACCGCCTCGGTCGTATCCAGGGCAATCGGCAACACGACCGGATCGCCACCCATCGCGCGCACGACGGATGCCAGCGCATGCGAGTTGGAACTGACGATACCGCCGGTCGGGATCGGTTCCCCGGGCATCGCGATTTCGTCGCCGGTGGCCAGGATCGCGACGCGCGGGCGGCGATGCACGCTCAGCCAGGGATGGTTCGCGGCGGCGGCGAGGCCGATATCCCGTGCGGTCAGCCGCCGTCCAGCCGGGATCACCACGTCCCCGCGGGAGAAATCCTGCCCGGCCCGCCTGATATGCCGGCCCTGGGCCACCGCCTCGTTCACCGTGATCGTGTCGCCGGTGCGGGTCGTGTCTTCCTGCAACAGCACGCCATCGGCACCGTCCGGGATGACGCTGCCGGTGAAGATGCGCACCGCCTGACCCGCCGCGACCTGGCCGGTGAACGGGTGCCCCGCCGGCGCCGATCCGATGACGGTCAGGGCCGAACCCAGCGTCGCATCGGCCGCCCGCACGCCGTAGCCGTCCATCGCGGATACATCCGACGGCGGCTGGGTCAGGCGGGCGCGCACGGGTTCGGCCGTGACCATGTTCCAGGCATTGGCCAATGCCACCACCTCGGCCGGCGTCGGCCGTAACCCTGCGAGGATACGGTCGCGCGCGGCATCCACGCTGATCATTGCCGCCTGAGGTGGCGTGGGGTTCATCGCCGCCTGTGGCGGCGTGGGATTCGTCTCCGCCTGTGGCGGCGTGGGATTTGTCGCCGGCTGGACCGGTGTGGTTCCGCTCATGCCTGGCTGAACTCCCCCGACTTGCCGCCGGCCTTGTGGGTGACGCGCAGATCCTCGATCCGCATGGACCGGTCCACGGCTTTCACCATGTCATACACGGTCAGCGCGGCGACGGAGGCCGCGGTCAGCGCCTCCATCTCCACACCCGTCTGGCCGGTGGTGCGCACCGTCGCTTCGATCTCGACCGCGTTGGCCGCGGGATCGGGCGTCAGGTCGACCTTCACCGAGCTGATCGGCAGCGGATGACAGAGCGGGATCAGATCGGATGTCCGCTTGGCGCCCATGATCCCAGCCAGGCGCGCGACGCCCAGGACGTCACCCTTCTTTGCCTCGCCCGCCATGATCAGCGCCAACGTCTCGGCCTGCATCACGACGCGCGCCCGCGCGGTGGCTGTGCGGGCGGTCACCGCCTTGTCCGACACATCGACCATCGCGGCATTCCCGGCGGCGTCGAAATGCGTCAGCGTGCTCACGACGCATCCTCGAGCAAGGCGCGGGTCGCCGCGGTCACGTCGTCCTGGCGCATCAGGCTTTCCCCCACCAGGAACCCCTGCGCGCCGACCGCGGAGAGTCGTTTCAGATCATCGTTGTCGCGAATGCCGCTTTCCGCGATCAGCAGCCGGTCGGGCGGCACGTGCGATGCCAGGTCCTCGGTCACCGCGAGGTCGGTCTTCAGCGTGCGCAGGTTGCGGTTGTTGATCCCGATCAGCGACGTGCCCAGGCCCAGGGCGCGTTGCAGTTCCGCCAGGTCATGCACCTCGACCAGCACGTCCATGTCCAGCGCGCGGGCGATCGCCTCCATCTCGCGCGCCTGGGTGTCGGTCAGCGCCGCCATGATCAGCAGGATGCAGTCCGCGCCCATCGCACGGGCCTCGTAAACCTGCCAGGGATCCAGCATGAAATCCTTGCGCAGCACGGGCAGGTCGACGGCGCGACGCGCGGCGGCCAGATGCGCGGGGCTGCCTTGGAAGTATTTCTCATCGGTCAGGATCGACAGGCAGGTCGCGCCGCCCGCCTTGTAGGCCCGCGCGAGGGCAGGCGGATCGAAATCCGGCCGGATCAATCCGCCTGACGGGGAGGCCTTCTTGATTTCCGCGATCAGCGCCGGCCGCCCGGACGCGGCGGTTTCCTTCAACGCCAGGCCGAAGCCGCGCGGCGTGTCGTGCTGCGCCTCGATCTCGGCGCGGAGGTCGTCGATCGAGCGGCTGGCCTTGCGCGCGGCTACGCTGGCGCGTGTGTCGGCGCAGATGCGGGCCAGGACATCGGGCAGATCGGGCGGTGTACTCGGCATGGGTTCTCCCCGCCCCGCATGGGCGGTCATCGATCAGGCGGCGTTCGTGGCGCGGATCAGCGTATCGAGGGCGGCCATCGCTGCGCCCGAGGCGATGGCGCCGGCGGCCAGTGCCACGCCGTCGCGGATCGTGTCCGCCTTGCGGGCCACGACCAGGGCGGCCCCGGCGTTCAGCAGCACGGTATCGCGATAGGCCCCGGCCTCACCCTGCAGGACGGCACGCAGGGCGGCGGCGTTGAAGGCCGCATCGCCACCCTTGATCGCGGCGATGGGCGCGCGGGACAGGCCCGCTTCTTCTGGCGTCAGCACGAAGCTGCGGATCGCGCCATCGCGTAGCGTGGTGACGTGGTTGTCCCCGGCGAGGGTCAGCTCATCCAGGCCCTGGCCATGCACCAGCCAGGCATCGGTCGACCCCAGCGCGGCCAGGGTTTCCGCCATGGGCCGCGTCCAGTCGGGGGCGAACACGCCGGTGAGTTGCCGCGTCACGCGGGCGGGGTTTGCCAGCGGCCCCAGCAGGTTGAAGATGGTGCGCGTGCCCAGCTCGACGCGCGGACCGGCGGCGTGGCGCATCGACGGGTGATGGCGCGGCGCGAACAGGAACACCGCGCCTGCCTCGCGCAGGATGCCGCCCAGACGCTCCATCGGCGCGTCGATGTTCACGCCCAGGGCGGTCAGCACATCGGCGCCGCCGGTCATGGACGACAGGGCGCGGTTGCCGTGCTTGGCGACGGGCACGCCGCAGGCGGCGATCACGAAGGTGACAGCGGTGGAAACGTTCAGCGTGCCAGCGCCATCGCCGCCGGTGCCGCAGACGTCGATCGCGCCCGCGGGCGCTTCGATGGCCGTCATGCGCGCGCGCATCGCCCGCACGGCGCCAGTGATCTCGGCCACGGTTTCCCCGCGCACGCGCATCGCCATCAGCAACCCGCCGATCTGCGCCGGCGTGGCGTCCCCGGCCATGATGATGTCGAAGGCGGCCTGCGCGGCGTCCTCGGACAGGGTTTCCCCGGCCGCGAGGCGGGCGATCAGGGGTTTCAGGTCGGACGGCACGGCGCGCCTCAGGCGGCCTGGGCGGGCGTGTTCCGGCCGCGCGCGATCGCCAGGAAATTCGCCAGGATGCGGTGGCCGTGCTCGCTCGCGATGCTTTCCGGATGGAACTGCACGCCGAACACGGGCAGGCTGCGATGGTGCATCGCCATGACCAGGCCGTCATCGGTCCAGGCCGTCGCCACCAGCGCCTCCGGCAGCGAGTCCTTTGCGACGATCAGGCTGTGATAGCGCGTCGCGGTGAACGGCGACGGCAGGCCTTCCAGGATGTCGGTCCCGGTATGGGAAATGCGGGACACCTTGCCGTGCATCGGCTCGGGTGCGCGGATCACCGTGCCGCCGAAGGCCTGGCCGATCGCCTGGTGGCCGAGGCACACACCCATGACCGGCACCTTGCCCGCCGCCGCCGCGATCAGGTCGAGGCAGATGCCCGCCTCGTTCGGCGTGCAGGGGCCGGGCGACAGCACGATCGCCTCGGGCCGCATCGCCAGGGCCTGTTCCACGGTCAGCTTGTCGTTGCGCCAGACCTCGCAGTCGGCGCCAACCTCGCCCAGGAAATGGTAAAGGTTGAAGGTGAAGCTGTCGTAGTTGTCGATGAGCAGGATCATGGCGCGCATCCTTGCGCCGACCCACGCGACCGGTCAACGGTGGGGGTCGCTGCCATACCGGGGTCCGCGTCCGCATGCGGACGTAGTATAGATACAAAATAATTTTGCAATTTCTCTACGATGGTATTGTGCATACGCAATAATGGAATGGTTTCTTCTTGGTTGCGGCGCCACGCTTCCCCATGTCCAGCCATCTGGATCAATGCGGGCCGCCCCCTCAAGCCCGCCCGTTGCGGGAGCGTGGATATGACGTCTCGATGGGTAGCCCTGCTGTGTGCCTCGGTCATCGGCCTTGCCGTGTCCTGTCCGACGCCGGCGCGGGCGACGGTGCTTCCGTCGCCTGACTGTGACGAGGCGCGGGGATGGGACCTGATCGCGCGTGCGCGCGACACGCGCGGCGGCGTGACGTTGTCGATCCAGGACGCGGGCGAGGTTTCGACCACGATCCCCGACAGCTTCGGCTGGCGCGGCGAACACAGCCACTACTTCGAACTGAGCTACAGTGCGGTGACGGGCACGCTGCGCTTTGGCCTCGATGTGTCGCGCAACCGCGTGCTGGAGACGACGGAGGTGCTGAGCCGCACCTTCGATTCCTACCTGTATCGCTCGTTCCTGCGTGCGGGCATCAGCGTGAGCGGGGCGGGCGGCAGTATCACCGACCTCACCGTCAATGGCACCTCCCTCGGGTCATTGTCCTTCAGCGACCATGCCGGGATCGAGCGGGACATCCTGCGAACCAACCAGGCGCTGCGCGATATCCTGATCACTGGCACCCTGGTGTTCGGCGGCGTGCGCGGTGAGGGGGATTGGCCGGATCTGCGGCTGCGCCTGGGCGATGACGTCGCCTATACGCTGCAAGTCCCGGGGGGGCTGAGTATCGGCGAACCCACAGCTGCGGCGGTGTTCGGCATGGGCCTGGCCGGCTGGCTGCTGGCCCGCCGCCGGGGCCGCGCATGCGTTGCCAAGTGACGGTGGATCGGATGGGCGCATCTGGACCGAATGGGATCAAAGGGGGCCTGTTCCGCCGACCGCCGGCTTGATACCCTGGCCGGGACAGCGAGAAGGGGAAACCGGCCATGCGACAAATCAGGATCGGCGACATCACCATCGATGCGGTGATCGAGCGTGAGGGACCGTGGCGGCGGCCCCAGGACTTCTTCCCGATGTATGACGACGCGGTGTTCAAGGGCCACCTGCCGAGCATGGAGCCGGAGGTGTTCGACCCGGTCGAAGGGAAGATGAACATCACCTACCAGACCTTCGTCGTGCGCACACCGCGCTATACGATCCTGGTGGATACCTGCACCGGTGAGGACAAGGGCCACCCCGCGCCATTCGATTTCCCGGGCAAGGAACGCTGGCGGAATGAACTGTTCGCCCTGGGCGTCAGCTACGACCAGATCGACTATGTCTTCTGCACGCATCTGCATTTCGACCACACGGGCTGGAACACGACGCTGCGTGACGGGCGCTGGGTGCCGACCTTCCCGAAGGCGAAATATATCTTCCATAAGGCGGAATACGCGGCGTGGGAGCAGAAGCACCGGGAGGGCGCGAACCTACCCGGCACGGTGTTCCGCGAC
>WBZQ01002497.1_pt1 | contig 11798 bp, 7 predicted proteins | sample 5204251 | NCBI WGS metagenome assembly WBZQ01 (sample SAMN12412402, study PRJNA552823) | activated sludge metagenome | isolation source: activated sludge from nitrification reactor of wastewater treatment plant... | place: USA: Virginia | collected 2017-09 | reverse complement strand
CCTGAGGAGTGAACAGAGGTCTGGATGAGCCGGACAGCTGGATGCGGTGATGAATGTATTGTGCAACCTCATCTTCGGTGAAGGGCTGAATATGGTAGTCCACCACGACCCGCTGGGCGAACTGGGTCATGTCGACCCGCCGTAGCAAGGTTTGTAAATCAGGCTGGCCGGACAGGATAATTTGCAATTGCAGGGACTTTTCCTGGTTCAGATTAGACAGGAGCCGCAACTCTTCCAGCAGTTTCACGCCGAGATTTTGAGCCTCGTCCATGATCAAGACGACTCGGCGCTTGCGAAGCGCTTCCTCCGCCAGAAACTTGGCGAAGAGATGCTGTGCTTCGACCGGATCGAGCTGCTTATTGTTGAGGCCCAAGGCCAGCAGAATCCACGGCAACAGGTAATCCACATCATAGCGGGCATTCGTCAAGAAGCCGATAGAATAGGCTTGGCGATTATCCGCAATCAATTTATGCAGCAGGGAGGTTTTGCCCATACCGGGATCGCCGGTGAGGACCATGAACGGAGCTTCAGTCAGCAGGCCATACTCCAGTAAACTAAACGCGGTCCGATGGGTTGCTCCCAGATAGAGAAATTCGCTGTCCGGTAGGAGCGAGAAGGGCTTGCTATGGAGTTGATAGAAGAGCTTGTACATTACTGCCTTACAGCACCTTCTTTATTCCGGCCGGGGTGGCCGTCGCATATCCGACATTGTTCACGACCGTCCCCAGAACCGGTGTCGAATTTTTCAGCAGCGACAACGACCGTTCGACATCCTCGACTTTCGTGCGTCCCTCTTCAACCACGAGGAGCAAGGCATCCAGATAGGGAGAGAAGGCCAATACGTCCGATGTCTGCAGGAGCGACGGCAGATCGAATAGGATTACCCGGGATTGGTAACGATGTTTACACTCTTCGACCAGCGCGACCATTTTCGGAGAGGTTAGGGCTTCAGCTGAATGCGAGACAGCATATCCTCCGGGCAGGAAGATGAATCGGCCAATGCCAGGATGGATGAGCAGTTCTTCGAGTGGGACATCGTCGAGCAAATAGTCGGCCAGTCCCGGACAGGAGCCGAGGTCGAACACCTCATGGACGCTCGGGTGCCGGAGGTTGGCATCGATGAGCAGAACCGATTGGGTCACATCCATGGCCAGACTGATGGCAAGGTTCACCGCGGTGAGCGTTTTGCCTTCATGCTGCCCGGGACTTGTGATGCCGATGACATTCCAGCCGTTTTCGCGCATCCGATGCGAGACTTGGGTGCGAAGAATTTTGAACGCGTCAGCGAATGGGCTTTCCTGAAAACCTGCGATAAGGCGCTGTTCCCGCAACACCGATTCAGGAACATGGAACGAACGAGTGCGTGTGTAAACGATTTGACCAGGAACCGTCCGGCTTGGCATGCGGCCGAGTTTTGATATAGGACGGTTCTGCTGTTGTTCCTGTTTGTAGCGATCCAGTGCCGCTTGAAACCACTCCATACGAATCACCCTCTGTTCTTAGCGGTTCGAACATCATGCACATCCCGTGGACCTTAGTGGCCGAGTGATGTGCGATCGGCAGTGATGTTCAGAGTCGTTTCATCATGGCTGAGTTCAGGATATAGATTGTCTGACTATTCAATGCCGAGTTTCCTCAGCGCTGCGTACCAGAGCACGTCCACCGGAGTCCAAAATAGATGGCTGATGAGCAAAAGCAAAGCCATGGTGCCAAGGGTTGCACCTTGAATAATTCTTCGACGTTTCATGGCGCGGGCGAGATCCCCCTTATTCGGCATGTATGGAATGATTGCCAATGGGAACGTTTGGGTCAAGCGCACCAGCTGCTCAGAGGTGCGAACGGAATGGTCGAGATGTTCGGCGACAGCGGCCGCCGCCCCCCCACCGACGAGCGAGAGAATAAAGCCCAGGAGCGCCAAGGCCTGGCGGTTTGGTTTTTCAGGAGTTTCAGGCAAACTCGGCGGATCAAGGAGCGAGAATCGCTCCCCCATTCGCTGCATCTCAAGTCCTTGCGAAACCTGCGCCTCCAAAAGCCGGGAGCGAATGTCTTGGTATTTTTGAGTGGAGCTATCGCGGTCTCGTGTGAGTGCAAGATACTCCGGTTCGAGACTCGGCGTCCGCTCGATGCGCTGCGCATAGTCCTGCACTCGTCGTTTGACGATCATGCGGCTGCTTCGCAGCGCATCTAACGAGGAAGTCACCGAGTTGAGTTGGGCCTGAATATTGATATAGGCAGGATTTTCCGGCCGCTGGACCGGCCTGCCCACTGAGATCCCAACTCGACGAAGTTCTCCATTGAGCGCCGCAATTCTACGCCGAGTTTGTTGAACATCGGGGTGGTCCGAACCCAGATGGTCCATCTGTATCGTCAACTTAGCCTGAGCACCGATCAGTTGCTTGGCGATCTCTTCGCCTCCAGGGCTCGATCCTGTCTCATTTTCCAGCGCCGCAATTTCCTGTTTCATGTTGATCACGTCCGGATGGTCCGGAGACAAATTCGCGGCCGTCCCGGCAAATTCGGCACGCAGGGCACGCAGACGCTCGACGCTGTCGAGAATGCGTTCGCCTGTCACGGAGATAACCGGAGTATTTGGCTTGATCATGGCCAGTTCCCCTTCAAGATAACCTTTGCGTTCCTCCGCACTCCGAATCTGTTGGTCTAGGTCCGTGAGCTCTCGATCAGTTTGATTCAGCAACTGTTGGTTCAGTTCCATCAATTCGGGTAGAGCCCCGTTTGCCCCTTGCTTGAACGTCGAGAGTTTCGCCTCCACCGCTTCAATATGGGCCGCAAGATTTCCGGCTTCTTGCTTGAGGAAACTTGTGGTTTCGCGGGCCTGCCGCTCGCGGCTCTTGAGATTTTCACCGAGAAAGAGGCTTGTGAGCTCGTTGGCGACCCTCTGAGCGGTTTCCGGTACTCCGCTGCTATACGATACGGTGAATGCAATCGTAGCTTTTGTCGCATGCTGGTTGCGCTTATCGATGACGTCGGCACTGATGACCTCGACTTCGATGTCCTTGGTAAAGCGCTTGATCACTCCCTCCGACGGCATTTCTGTCCGCCTGTCAGGATAGAGGTTGTATTGCTCCACCACTTTCCACAGGCTGGAGCGGCTCATTACTTGTTGCTTAATCATCTCGATGCGTTGGTCGGCAAAGCTGGTGATCGTACTATGAACCAGCTCGGTTGGGATTTCCTGTTCCTCAATCAGGATGGTAGCTTTGGACCGATACGTTCCTGGCCACAGGAGAGCGATGGTTATACTTAGGCTGAGGAGAACACCAACCACCAGCAGGATCACCTTGCGCCGTCTCTTGAGGACCGCAAGGTAGTCCCGCAGATTGAGGGGCGTTTGAGAGTCCTGGGTGTGCGGTTGGGTCGTCATAGTGCACGTCCTATTGTTTGCAGGTTAGCAATATCTGCTTAATAAGAGAAGGCCAGCTTGGGTGGGTAATAGGTCAACATGACCATCATGGTATTGGCCATAACTGGTTGTGGAAAATTCTTCATATCGAACCACTGATATGTGTAGGAAGCGTCGAGACTCCACCATTCTGAAAATTTCCAGGTTATCCCCGGCGTACTCGTCACCAGACGGGTATCAGAAATCGTTCCGCCATTTGCTCGAGGCGAAGCTCCCGTGGTCAAGTACCCGAAGGTATCCAACGAAACCGTAAGGGTTTCTGAGAGGTTGTACGTAGCGCGGACACCAGCCCGGTCGGTTCGGAGAAGGATTCCAAACCCACTGGGCAGGATATCCCGAGTCACAGAGAATTGCAGACTGGCTCGTTCAAACTGTTGGGTCAGGTCCGCGCCATACACCCACACGGCGCCACTGCTTGTCCGCTCTACGCCGTCAATGTGAGTCGCAGAGTGTAGAAACCGGCGTCCAACATAGGTCGTCGCTTTGAGGGTTTCGGTAAACGCGTGAGTGGCACTCATCATGGCTCCCGGAAAATTGACACGCAAGCCGAATGGCGCATTGGACGTTTGGAAATTGCCATAGGTTCCTGACACTTGGATATCGTTCCGTTCGGTCATGTGGTAGAGCAAGCCTAGCGATCCTCCGATGACTTGGTAGTCCACCAGGCCGAGCCGAAGGCCATTGTCATAGGTTGCATTCGAGAACTGAACGGCACCTTGAATTGCGACCGTTTCGGTGAGCTTTCGGGTCCAGGTTGGGTTCGCAGTCCAGAGGTTTCGCTGGGTAAATTGCAGAACCAACCCTGTCGTCCGCAACTCACCCATCAAGGTATTGTCTCGGGTAAATCCTCCGGTAAAACCCATATCATCTGTTTCCGTCCTGTAGCGCACAGAGAGGGGTAAAAAAATATTCGTGAATCGGTTCGGCTCTCCCCCATAGTAGTCTACGAAATCGAGAGTAGCTTTGCCGCTCACTTCAAGCCGTTCGGTCTTACCGGCGAACTCCGCACTCGGTGACAGCCAATACCCATAGGTAGCCTGGTGAGGGAATGGGGTCAACAGTAAGTTGCTACTGTAGTAGCCTTTTGTACTCATTGACGGCTGAACCGACCATTCGGCCGCCAGGCTGCTCGATTCCAGCAGACTCCAGCACAACAGCGTGACCCCTATCCGTACGAGCGTCCGCGATACACGTCCCCGCTTCGCTTCTGAGCAGCCGTTAGTTGAAGGTAACTTCACGAACCTACGGCACCATTACGACGTCGCCACGCTGGAGGAGAATGTTCTGTTCAAGACCGGTTCCTCCCCGCACATCCCCGTAACGGAACGGGAACGTCTGTTGCTGGCCCATGACCCGGCGAACGACCTTGATGTCGTTTTCGTCGGCAAAGGGCGTCAGTCCCCCCGCCAGGCTCAATGCTTGAAGGACATCGGTGTAATGGCCGACCAGGTATTCGCCAGGTTTATTCACCCGACCCACGACATAGATTTTATGACTCAGGACTTTTAGCACGGCAATCGTGAGATTCACGTTGGGAATATACTTGGTCAATCTTCGTGCGAGATCCGATCGAAGCTCCTCGACGGTCCGCCCTTCCGCTGCGATATCACCGACGAGTGGAAAAGAAATCATCCCGTCCGGCCGAACCACCACTTCCCGAGTGAGATGTTCATCTTTCCAAACAGAAATGAGCAGAACATCTTCGGGGCCAAGTGAGTAGCCCGTTTCTGTGTCGGGACTGGCAGGTATGGTCGTTCTCATGTCATAGGGGTGACAGCTCACGGTTCCGAGCAAGACCAATGCGCCAATCAGGCTGCCGGTCATGTAAAGACATCTTACTAACGCACGATACATGAGAAATAACTCCTATCCGCTCGTCTTGGCGAGCAACAGTTCAGCTTCCTGGCGCCCCTGAAATGTCAGTATGCTATTGAGGGCTTTCGAGAGATAAAGCTTCGCTTCGACCTTCTGTCCCGTCTGGTAAAGGGCCGCTCCGAGATGATAATTGAGTGTCGGAAGTTCCGGAGCCTTGGCAATCGCTTGTTTAATCAGGCGAAGCGCATCCTCATGGTGTCCCATTTTCAATCGTACCCAGCCAAGTGTGTCGAGAAAGAGCGGATGCGAGGGGCTTTTTTCAAAATCGCGACTCAAGGCGAAGGCACGTTCGATGCTCCGGGCATCACCCGGGGACTCGGTGAGTAATGACGCGAGGTTGTTGGCGGAAAGCAGATTCTGTGGATTCAACCGTAACACCGTCTCGTAGGCTTCGATGGCCGCTTCAAGCGAACCTTGGCTCGCCAGCACCGAGGCAAGCAGCATGTGGAGGTCTTCACTGCTTGGGCTACTGCGAATGCCATCCCTGAGAATCCGCACTGCTGTGTCTGGCTGCCGTTGAGAAAGAGCCAGGTTTGCCCAGTTCAACCAGCTCATGATCCAAGTCGGATTCACCCTTGTGGCCTCGCGGAATTGTGCATCGGCTTCCTCTCTACGACCGCTCACTGCCAACACCTCCCCAAGCAATCCGTGAGCGTATGGATGTCCAGGATGCAAATTCACGATGGCTTCAAGGCGTCGTCGTCCCCGGCTGATTTGGCCTTGAGCCAATTCCAGCCGAACTAAAGCGAGGAGCGGTTCAGGGGCTTCGGGATCAGTAGCCATCGCTCGCTCGAACGCCGCCGCAGCTTTGAGAACGTCTCCTTGTGCTGCAAACAGTCTTCCTTCTGACATCATGGTGACGGCGCTTTCTCCTGACGCGGCGCGAAGGCGGGCCAGTGTGGCCTTTGCCTGAAGCCAATCTCCAGTCTCTACGTCTAGTGCGAAGGACAGTTCAAGTGCCGAAATATGAAAGGGTTGATGATTCAACAGGCTCTTTAAGCGACTCTGGGCTCGAGGCAGATTCCCGGTTTGACTATCCAGTCGTGCAAGAGCGATCACAGAGTCCCCCAGGGAGGGATCGAGGGCAATTGCCCGTTCCAGACTCTCCCGCGCCAACCCGTCCTCTCCACTCATGACGTGGGCTTGACCGAGCAGGAATTGGACCAATGGCTGCTCGGGTCGATCTCGTAACGCGCTGCGAAATGCTTGAACGGCTTCCTTTCCGTTTCGGCGGGCGAGTGCGATTTTACCTTGCAGGACTAGTCCGTCGATCAAGTGCGGACTGATCCGCAGGATCTCAGCCACGCGGCTCTCCGCCTCATCGTACCGTCCAGCAGAAAAATCCAGCCTGGCGAGTTTTCCCTGGGCTTCCAACCCTGCCGGTTTCCTTTCGTATTCCGTCACCAATGATTCATAAATGCTTCGGGCGGCAGTTTCATCATGATGGCGTTCATAAAAGGATCCGAGCCCTAGACGAAGTTTTGTGCTGTTGGGAAGGCGACGGATAGCTGCGTGGAAGGTTCGCTCGGCGTCCTCCCGGCTTTTCCGTAGGTCAAGAAAGTCCGTCAAGGCAAGCCAGGAGTCTTCCCCGTCAGCCAAGTCGATCATGGCCGCATTCAGTACGTGTTGCGCTTCCTCGAAGCGCCTCTGTTGGTCATAGAATCGTGCCAACTGAAGTCGATGGTCAAAGGAGGCAGGTTCCTCCTCGATCATCTGTCGCAGCACCTGTTCCGTACCTCGGGCATCGTGTCTTTCGATCAATATCGCCTTGAGATTATCCAATAGTTCTAAATGATGGGGATGAGTTTTGATCGCCTGGCGGATGACGGACTCAGCTTCCTGCAGTCGTTGTTGTTGACTATCCAACGTCGCCACGAGAATGGCCACGTCGGGTTCTGCAGGATAAGATCGGAGTAAATCTTCTGCTAGAGCCACCGCCTGCGGCACCTCGCCTTCTTGTGCCAGAACCGCGATTTTGAGCGCCTGGGCCTGAGGATCATGCGGATTCCCGGCCAACACTGTCTCTGCGGCTCGCCGTACTTGGTCGCCGAGGTGAGACTCTAGATAGTATTTGCCCAGGGTGATCAACGCCGCACTGTGATTTGGTGCCAGTTCGATGACATGCTTGTAGGTGGCGACTGCGCTTCGCCAGTTTTTTTCCTTCTCTTCGATTTGCGCGAGGAGAAAATAAGCTTCGGCATCCCTGGGATCGATTTTCAACACATTCCGCAGGGTGACACGCGCTTTCTGAAAGTTTCCGGCCTGAATATACTCTTGCGCCTTGCCACGATATTGAGCCTTGCGTTCCTGGGGCCCGCCGCAAGCAAAAAGCCACAGTGTCAGGAGGAAGAGGGTGAGAGGATGCGTGGCCATCGATATGAAGGCGTTGCATCGGTTCATAGGCTTCTCACAGCCAGGCCCGGACTCCTAGACCGAGTAGAACCCATAGCGAAACCAGGCCGAATTGTTTTACCCGTTCCGTGAATGTGTGCAGGAGCAGTTCGAAGGAGAAATACAATACGATAAGTTTGGCGGCGAGCACGCTGAGCGTCGGCATGTCGGCTCGCATTTCCGGTAAGAGCGGCACGATCAAGGCGAAAAATACCATCAGATAGTCGAGTGGCGTGGTCTGGAAGCGGCTCTCGCGGTTGAATCGCATGCTCAAGAGGACGAGGATGGCCATGACGGCCAGCAATGTATTTTGTGTGACGTAGATGGGCCAAATGTCCGAGATGTCGCCTTGCTCGCCCATATACATGAGGAACGCACTGCCGACATAGAGGCCTCCTCGAACGAAGTGAGAGCGGTACTGTGGCATGAACCAGAGGCCTCCCAGCACCACTGCAAAGAGACTTAAGGCGGCATAGCCCACATCCATCGGGACGTGTCCGGGTAAAAAGACGTTGACGACCAGAAAGAGCGGAACCATGACGGCCAGAAACTTGAGCGCCATATCGCTGAGCCACATCCCAGCGTGGGCTAGTTGTGTATTGCCGAGGACACGACCGTCGCCAGATTCGACAAATCGCACGCCCCGATGTTCTGCTACAACGAATAACGTGAACATGCCGATGGCAAATGAACCGTACACTGTTAGGATTAATGCATCGGAGTGCCAACGCAGGATGTACGCCAAGCCGACCATCACCGCTTGTATGCCATAGATCACAATAACGGCTTCGTAATGCGAAAGGTCTAATGCCAGAAGCTTGTGATGCACATGATTTCGATCGCCAATAAAGGGCGACCTACGCTTGGCCATGCGTTGGCCCATGACCGCGATGGTATCGAGAAACGGAAGGCCAAGCGCCAACAAACCCACTGAGACTGGAAACGGCGCGCGTGAGGGATCGATCAGCAAGAGCACGAGGACCCCCATGGAGAAGCCGAGCAACTGACTGCCGGCGTCCCCCATGAAAATCTTGGCCGGATACGTATTATATCGAAGAAATCCCAAGAGGCCGCCTAACAACCCGGTGGCCGAAATGAGGACAGTCAAATCATGTGATGTGTATGCGAGGTAGGCGATGCCTGCGAAGCTAAGAAATGCAAGTCCTCCGGCAAGACCATCCAAACCGTCTGAGAGATTGACTGCATTGGCGGCTCCCAAGAGGAAGATTAGGGTCAATGGGAGGGTAAGCCACAGCGGCGCATCTTGCTCGTAGAGAAACGGCAGTTGGACGAAATGAACCTCTCCGAAGACGATGATAACAAATGCGGCAGCTAACTGGCCGAGGAGCTTGGTTTTGTAATTCAGGCCGGCACGATCGTCCCAAATTCCGAATCCCATGATTACCAAACCGCTAAGGAGCATCGGCAAGACCACTGGCTCCTGCGTACCCCAAATGCAGATCGAAACTGCAGAGGCCAATCCAAACGCGATTCCTCCAATACGCGGAGTAGGATTCGCGTGCACTTTCCGTCCTCCGGGCATGTCTAGCAACTGCCATTGACTAGCATATCTTTGCAGCAGTGGAATCAACGCCATGCAAATGAACAGCGAGCAGATGAAGGTAAAAAACACGGCGCTGGTCATATGTCAGAAGAGCCTGGATGTCTACCGGACCGGAGTTCCCATCCCAGCCTGTCAAAGGAAACTGTAACACTCTGCAGACATCTGGGCTGCGACATTGACGATCCTCTTGTCGATTTGGGTGATCGTGAAACAGCGATATCCTGAGGAGGGGGACAGCTCAGTGGCAACGGTTAGGGCACGACCTGGACGATAACTCGGTAGTCCAGCATACAGCGGATGGGCTGTCCCGTACCGATATCTCAATGTTGAAGCGCCGTATAATACAAAGGGCCATCCGGGGTGCTTTTTCGAGAACAAGCGGAAAACCAATTTGTAAATAATGTGTTCACAGGTCTTTATGGGATCGAATTCCCCTCGATCCCAGCCCGACCAAAGCCACCAAGCCGGTCCCGAAAAGCCACACAGATGCCGGAAGAAAAACCTGAGAGAGCGAAGCCTTCTGCGCCGGTCCCTCCGGATCGTCGAAAATTATCCGCCACTGTGCTTTGGTGAGAAAAGAGAGGCTTGGGGGGGCAGATGGGAATTGATCCCTGGTGAACGTTCGTTCGCGAAGGTCAAACTCATCGAGTTGTAAAGGGACGGAGTGTCTTTGATCGAGGCGGTCATCGTCTCCCTGGCTTGATAAAAATCCGGTCAGGTCGGCCGGAGAAGAGGTGAGTAGCCTGGGGCTCCTGGTCAAGAGCGAGAGTCCCATGCGATCATCCGCTTTAGACGAGGTCCAAGATGTCGTTACACGGGATACTGGATGAGAAGGATTGTCACTCGAGAACATCTCAGCGTGCCCTTGTCCCGTCAGTGTCCGGTAGGACCTCGTCTTTGTGGTTCCCTGTTGGCTTGGAGATGTGGTCAATAAGCCGTTGAAGTAAAAATCAACCGGCGCAGCATGACCGCCAGAGAAGGATAACAGTGAATACAGCACACACGACGCGAATCCTATGGTCTTGAGGCCTATGACCATGACAGCTCCATTCAGGCAAGAATCTAGTGAAGTATGAATCGCGCACCGATCATCTCGTTCACCCGGCAGGTTAGGCAGGTATCTTCACCGAGTGTACATGGATGATACATGGATAATAACAGTACGTAGACTACTTAAAGCCAGGTTGCTGCGCAAGAGAATTTTTGTTCGATAGTGTGAAATTAATGTAGATAGGTACAAATGTGTATGGAAATTCATACGAGTAGTCGCATTGTGACGCATGTGTTGATTTTGGCTAGGTGCGTTTGTCTCTACTTCTATAGGGCCGAATGCCTGAACCATACCGCATGGCACAGCGGATGAATCGGCTCACTACAAATTTCTTTCACGCACACATGAGTAGAACAGTTGTTCATAGCGTGCCGCTAATTTTTCTCGATCGTAATAGCTCATCACATGGGCACGGCCGTTCGCACCAAACCTGACGCGGAGCGCGCTATCTGCGTGCAGCTTCAACAGGGAAGCTACGAGGTCTTGATGGTTTTCCGGTTCGATACAGTATCCAGCCTGCGCCGCTCGAACGATATCGGCACTTTCTCCCTCCACGCCAAGAATAATCGGTTTCTCCATCGCCATGCTTTCGAATAGCTTGGAAGGAATCACGGTTTTAAACAGTTCCGATTTTTTCAGAAGAATGAGGCTGACACTGGAAAGATCCCAGAGCCAGGGCATGTTTGATTTTGGCTGTTGGCTGAGCAGGATGACGTTCGACAGGGCGAGTTCTTCTCGTAGTGCTAGGAGTTTTTTTCGCTCGGCTCCATCCCCTGCTAAGAGAAGAACGATATCAGGATGTGCACGTAGTCGCTCGGCCGCATACAAAATCGTTTCGAGGTGGTGAGCCATTCCATGCGTCCCAAAATACGCGGCCACGAATTTGCCTTGAAGCGCGAGTTCTTTCGCCAAGAGATTCTCGCCGGTGACTGGCTTATATAGTGAAAGATCTGCACCGTTCTTGATGACGATGATCTTCTCTCTGGGGATTCCTTTGCCCTGGATGTAGCGCCGAAAAGCGTCGGTTACCGGCACGATTCGATCTGCATTATGGTAGGCAAAGCATTCGAGCCATTCCAGAGTGCGGATGATGACTCGATTCTTAATTGCTCCGACGGCGAGAATTGATTCAGGCCAGAGATCGCGAATCTCCAACACCCACGGCGTTCGCTTGATGCGGCTCACGACATAACCGGCGAGCCCATTGAAAAATTGCGGGGAAGTAGAGACGACGATGTCGGCTTTGGAAAGAAATGGTGCGGCCAAGATTGCCGCAACCATGTAGGAAAGGTAGTTGAGCGTTCTCTTAAAAAACCCTTCATTCGCTGTCACATAGGTCCACACTCGAAGGACGTCGATGTCGTCTTTTTGCTCCCATGAATAGAGGGCGTTTCGATAACCTTCATACACCTCCCCTCGCGGATGGTTTGGCGCGCACGTTAGGACGGTCACGCGATGCCCGTTACGTACCCACTGTCGACAATGTTCGAACGTCC
>WBZQ01002496.1_pt1 | contig 11798 bp, 5 predicted proteins | sample 5204251 | NCBI WGS metagenome assembly WBZQ01 (sample SAMN12412402, study PRJNA552823) | activated sludge metagenome | isolation source: activated sludge from nitrification reactor of wastewater treatment plant... | place: USA: Virginia | collected 2017-09 | reverse complement strand
GTACTAACCGGTAGTCGCGGCTATCCAAGCCTTCTGTTTCGGCGCTGGCAATGAAGTCAATCGCTGCGGTCAGTAACGCCGATTCCGGTTCTGCTGTCATCCAGATGGGTTGAAAACGACGTGTTGTATATAACCGCTGCAATTCTGCAAGATCGGTCTTCTTTAATTTAAGCGAATCCGGTTGCAAAAGCTGTTGTTCCAATGCCAGAGTTTCTACAGCAAAAACATGAGAAAACACTGGATTAGAGAGAAAGAATGAGCAGAAAAAAAATTGGAATATTCGAAAGAATGAGTTAACCAAAGCGTGAAGCACGTGCAGATTCCTTTGCTGTATAGGGCAGTTATATTGTATGGCGGATTTTATCATCGATGCCCGATGGCTATAGGGTTATCGCGATTTACAGAACTAGAATGTCTTGCAGTGAGATGTTTTATATCCACGCTTGTTGCAGCATAACGCTGCCAAGTAGGTAAACTTCCGCTTCCGGAGTTTGTGCAATTTCCGCAGCCAGCCATTTACGGTCAACCTGATCGCCGTCTAATCGGAATAATTGCAGCGTTAGTTCCGCCCCATCGGCAGAACGCCCGAGTGTCCGGTTATAGATGGTTTGAATATAATCCAGATCGGATAATTCACCTAAACTCGCTGATTGTTCAAACCATTCCAGGATTTTTTCCGGGTCCATTTGCCCTTCTAGAGCTTGCTGGCCTAACCGCCATTCGGCAGGAGTAATGTCACGGTTAAAAAAGCTATGGAACAACCGTGCCATAGTGCTTTCAATCGGGTTATGAGCAATCGCTACTGTTTCGCCACTATCAAATGCAATGATTTCAGCATTTTTGAGGTTTAGCATGGAGCCCGTGCTTAACTGCGTCAGTTCCAAATAGTCATTGACAAATTCTAGATGACTATCGCCGCGCTTGCCTGGCATATGCAGCACATCGTAGCCTGCACCACCATCGGCTTTAAGTGCTAATCCTAAAGGCAAATAGCCTTCATTGTCGCTATCACCCGCAACAATTTCACGGACAGCATTGATTTGAATAATACTGCTATCGGTTTCCATACCTGCCAACAATTCATCGTTGCTTTTATTTAGCAATCCAATGGCTTCAGGCAGGTTACGAAAAGCTGCCAAAATATCATTGCTACCGGCACCCTGCCAGTTTTGCACGGCATCCCCTTCAACAGCCGTTAAATCGCGTTGCAACCAGGTTCTTACCAGATAGTGCGCGACAGCCTCGACGCTGGAGTAGGCTATAGCCAAACCGGAGCCATTGGTAAAATGAATCAGTTCAACATCGGTAAACGTATCCGCTGTGCCATCAGAGTGTGTGAGCGTAATGGCATTGCCATCGGTTACTATCTGATAGCCGGTTAGCTCACCGGCTTGTATTGCACTGTCAAATCCGCTACCGCCATTGAGTTGATCGTTTCCTGCACCACCGTTCAATTGATCGTTGCCAGTGCCGCCGTAAATCGTGTCATCACCGTCATCTCCGGAAATTTGATCACTGCCGCTGAGGCTGCCTACCGTATCGGCGCCACCGCCGCCGGACAGCGTATCATTGCCAGCACCGAGTACAATAAATTGCTGTTGATGATCACCGACAACAAAATTCTCGCCACTACCACCGATTACTCGTGTAGCACCAATGATTGAAGCAAACGCAACATGATCCAATTGAATGATAGTTCCGGTTGGCAGACTGCGGGCATCAATAATCAGCAGTAATGGCTCATTATTTTCTATGGCTGAGCCTGTAATGACGATTGGCATGTCAGGAGCCTGATTTTTTGCTACGGATGGGGTAACAACCTGTGTCGTGACATGCTGATCAACAGCCAATGTTGAAATAAATTCTTTGACTTGATTAATAATTCCTTCAGTGGATTGATTGTCTGCTTCAACTGTTTGCTCGATACGCTGAATAACATCATTCGTTGCAGCGTGCAGGTTCAGCGATTGTTTGCCTGAAATATTTAAACCGGTATCAACGGGCAGGCTAATTGTGAGTAAAGTATTTCCATTGGAATTTTTTACAGGAATGTCAGCATAAGCTCTGAATAAGCTTGCGGGATCATCTTGACGATTGCTGCTAATTGGCGCAACGGTCGTGACAATCGTGCCATTTGATTGCTTAAGAGTACTTGCAGTTACACCATCAATAACTGTCGATGTTGAAGATGAATTGCCGTTTCCGCTTGTCCCGGATGAGGAGCTTGCAATGGTTGCTGTAATGCCATTTCCCACGAGATCGGCGACATTGACACTGGCATCGGCACCGGTTATCCAGTCTTCTGCAGCAGCCAAATTATAGGTGGTGGCATCAGTGGATGCTGTACCTGTTTTATTTAACAGCAGATTGACGGCAGTTTTATCTATTGCACTCAGGGTGATGGTGAACGATGTGGCGGAAGTGATTTCAACATCGTTGGAATTAGTCAATGTGTAGGTTGCGCCTGCTTCTCCGGTAAATGTTAGCTTTGAGGCGTCGATATCATTGGTTGCGCCACTGGCTTTTAAGAAACCGCTTCCCGTTACTGCCAGTGCTCCGCTGCTGGCGTTATAGGTGGCTGATGTAATACTGGGGACGGCAACATTGGAGACGGTAATACCGTTGCCGGTGGCGTCCACGACATTCTCCGCAGCCTCGGCACCCGCTGCCCAATCTTCTGCAGCAGCCAGGTTGTAGGTGGTGCCATCGGTGGAACTGGTGCCGTTCTTGTTGGTGATCGCATTGACGGCGGCTTTGTCGGTGCTGCTCAGTGTGATCGTAAATGCGGTGCCGGATGTGATTTCCACGTCCGCGGAATCGGTCAGCGTGTAGGTCTCGCCACCTTCGCCAGTGAAAGTAAATTTTGATACATCGATATCGTTGGTCGCGCCACTAACTTTGAAAAGGCCGCTACCGGTGACAATCAATGCACCGGTGCTGGCATCGTAATTGGCAGAAGTAATCGTTGGCGCGGCTACATTCGATGCAGTAATGCCGTTGCCGGTAGCATCCGCGGTATCGCCGCTGGTGGCATTGGTGTTCCAGTCATCGGCTGCGGCTAAGTTGTATGTTGTGTTGCTGGTGGAACTGGTACCATTCTTGTTGATGATTTGATTAATCGCGGCTTTATCGGTGGCGCTCAACGTAAGTGTGAAAGCTGTACTGGAAGAGATTTCAGCATCGGCGGTGTCGGTCAGGGTATACGTGTTGCTTCCTTCACCGGTAATGGTGAATAGTGATGCATCGATATCGGCGCCGCCGCCATTGGCTTGCAGATTGGTTGCAGTGACGACTAAGGCACCGGACGAGGCATCGTAAGTGGCCGAAGTGATGCGCGGATTTATCGAGACCGTGACGGCATTGACGGCATCGCTGATATCGGTGGCAGGATTGGCTGCGTTCAACCAATTATCGGCAGCCGCCAGATTGTAAGTCGAACCGCCGGACGACGTGGCGCCGGATTGATCCAATAAAGCATCGACAGCGGTTTTATCCGCTCCCGATAAGGTAACACTGAACGATGTGCTGGAAGTGATCTCGACATCCGACGCACTGGTGATGGTGTACGTGGCGTTGGCGACACCGCCGGTCAATGTCAGCGTGGAAATGTCAATATCGTTGCTGGCGCCGGTCTTTTTGAAAAAATTGCTACCGGTAACAACCAAAATGCCGGTATCGGAATCGTAAGTGGCAGACGTGATCGCCGGCGTCTGCACATTGCTGACGGTAATGCCGTTGCCGGTCAAATCGGCGGTGGCGGTGGAAGCAGCGGTTCCCGCCATCCAGTCTTCCGCTGCGGCAATGTTGTAGGTGGTGGCGCTGGCAGAAGACGTGCCATTCTTGTGCAATAAACCCAGTACCGCTAGTTGATCGGTTGCGTTCAACGTGATGCTGAACGAGGTACTGGAGGTGATTTCCACATCCGATGATGACAAGCTGTAACTGCCACCTTCACCGCTAATGGTCAGCAAGGATACGTCGACATCGTTAGTGGCACCGCTGTTGGCAACGAAGTTGGTTCCGCTGACCGTCAGCACGTTGGTGCTGGCATCAAACGTGGCGGAAGTGATGGCGGGCGCGGCGTAGTTGCTGACGGTGATGCCGTTGCCGGTGGTGTCGGCGACGACAACGGCGCTGTCCGCGCCTGCCGCCCAATCCTCCGCTGCTGCTAAGTTGTAGTTCGTGCCACTGTCAGAAGTTGTGCCATTCTTGTTCAGTAGCGTTTCCACTGCGATTAGATCCGCGCCGCTGAGCGTAACTGAGAATGACGTGCCGGATGTAATCTCTATATCAGTTGCTGTAGTCAGCGTGTAGGTCGTGCCGCCTTCCCCGGTGAAAGTTAGTTTGGACAAGTCGATATCGTTGCTTGCACCGTTGGCTTGCAGAAAACCAGAACCGGTAACGGTCAATACATTACTGCTGTAATCATAAGCGGCGAATGTGATCGTTGGTGCTGCGACATTCGAGACGGTGATACCGTTGCCGGTGGTATCGGCAACTGTCACGGCACTGTCTGCACCGGCTGCCCAATCTTCGGCCGCGGCGAGATTGTAGGTGGTTGCGTTCGTTGAGGAAGTGCCGTTTTTGTTGATGATCTGATTGACGGCGGCTTTGTCGGTGCTGCTCAGTGTGATCGCGAATGCCGTGCCGGAAGTGATCTCGACATTGCTGGAATCGGTCAGGGTATAGGTGCTGCCGCCTTCGCCGGTGAAGGTGAATTTGGACGCATCAATATCGTTGGTGGCACCGCTGGCATTCAATAATCCGGTTCCAGTGACCACCAAATTACCGTTGTTGGCGTCGTAGGTAGCCGATGTCATCGTTGGTACCGCGACATTGGAAACGGTGATGCCGTTACCGGTGGTATCGGCCACGGTTACGGCGCTATCCGCACCGGTAGCCCAGTTTTCCGCCGCAGCCAGATTGTAGGTAGTGCCGCCGGTGGAACTGGTACCGTTTTTGTTGATGAACTGATTGACAGCGGCTTTGTCGGTGTTGCTCAAAGTGATCGTGAATGCGGTACCGGAAGTGATCTCGACATTGGGGGAATCGGTTAGCGTATAAGTATCACTGCCTTCGCCGGTAAACGTGAATTTTGATGCGGCGATGTCGTTGGTGGCACCACTGGCTTTCAGCAAGCCGCTGCCAGTGACTACCAATGCACCGTTGCTGGCGTCGTAAGTGGCGGAAGTGATCGTAGGCGCAGCGACATTCGAGACGGTAATGCTGTTGCCGGTGGTATCCGAAATATCTGCATTGCCGATGACTGTGTTCCAATCATCCGCCGCAGCTAGATTATAAGTGGTGGCACCGGTTGAGCTGGTGCCGTTCTTGTTAATAATCTGATTGATCGCGGCCTTGTCGGTACTGCTCAAGGTGACGGTGAATGCGGTGCCGGAGGTGATTTCGACATCACTCGAGTCTGTCAGTGTGTAGGTCGAACCACCTTCACCGGTAAAGGTTAGCATCGAGGCATCGATATCGTTGGTTGCGCCGCTGGCTTTGACCAGGTTCGCGCCGGTAACGGTCAGTGCGCCGGTGCTGGCATCGTACGTGGCGGAAGTAATCACAGGCATTTGTACATTGCTGACGGTAACGCCATTGCCCGTGGTATCCGCATTACCGCTTTGTGCTGGATTCCAATCGGCCGCCGCTGCCAGATTGTAAGTCGTGCCACCGACCGAGCTGGTGCCGTTTTTGTTCAATAAGCCTTCCACGTTAAGTTGATCGGTGGCATTCAACGAAACGGTAAAGCTCGTCGCAGATGTTATTTCTACATTTGATGATGTCAAGGTATACGTTGCACCACTTTGGCCGGTCAGTGTTAGTTTTGATACATCGACATCATTAGTTGCACCGCTGGTGGCCACCATATTGGTGCCGGTTACGGTCAGAGCGTTGCTGCTGGCATCGTAGGTGGCAGAAGTTATGGTAGGGCCGGGGATGGGTTGAAAAACAAAATTTTCGAATAATACGCCGTCCTGACCTGGTGTTCCTGAATCATAAAATCCAGGAGTTGTTTGCCGGACTCGAACTTCATCGACATTGTCAAAATCGGATGATAAATTGACAGTTTGGTTGATTGTGCCACCGGTGAGTGTCAGAGCTTGTGTGGCTACTTGCGTGCCATCGCGAAAACCTATGGCTTGCATCGAAGTAAAGACAGCATTGGCTTCCGTCATTTTCAACGAAACCAAATCGAATTCGCCGCCATTAACAGTGGCAAAGACAAACCACGTTCCTGTTGTGCCTCCACTGCTGCCATCGTTCAAGCCAATACCGACCGATACACTTGATCCCAGTTGAGAAAGCGAGTCGTATAAACCAGCGGGAGCGGTTAGACTACTCAATGATGCAAAAGATACACCAAGTCCGGAATTGCTACCTTTGATGGTTAAATTACCATAAGCGGTAGTTGCTTTGGTGTAACTGGTCAATGGTTCACCGCTGAGTTCGTCTTCGGCAAATGAAATAGTTTCAGTCGCTAAGGTAGCGGGATAAGATTCCAGCGTAGACTGGTTAAAAATTGCATCATCGCTGATCTGACCATGACGAAATGCTAGTGTCCAACTTCCACCCAAAGCTTTGGCACCGGTAATATCCATCGAAGCGGCGATGTTGGTTGCAATGGTATTTCCTAATTCCCGCACAAAGAGTTGGCCAAGCAGATCTTTTGCGATGTTACAACCGTATAAGAAAATTTCCGAGGTATTGTTGAGTGCAAGATTCCAAGATTGTATAGCTGATCGATAAATATTGAGTGTGTAAAGATTAAGAGCCGTGTTGCCCAATTGTAATTCGGCTTGTCTGCCATGAGATAGAATATGAATGCTGTCGATATCGTGATACTGGCTCAATTTCTCGGTAATTTGCAGAATTCCATCTTGCTCGGTATCCAGAATGACAACTTCTGTTCCAGTTATCACGCCGGCAATCAGTGTTTGATAATCGGTAACGTTACCGTCGATGAACAAAACAGTTTTTTTCGATTGTGTCATTGACTGGTTTGTCATGAGCGGATTCCTTTATCTTTTTGGGGTTTAATTTTCTTGCAAATGCTGTGAAACTTTCATATCCAAATCAGCGCGCCACGTTTGGGGCATTACGGTCAGGATCTGCTGTAAAATTTCTTTTGCTGCAGCGACTTCTTTTCGATCTTCCGATCGTTGCGTAGCTGCTGAAAGCCACAGATAGGCTTTGGCGAGATGTTCCGCCGTCAATTGGTGCGTGTGCATATCGGATTGTGCGGAATAGAATTGTTTCCCTGCCTGAAAATACGCCGGTACAAACTTTAAAGTGGCAGCCTGTTCAAACATTTGCTGGATGATTTCAGGCTTATGTTCCTTTAACGTGTCTTGCTGCATGATCATTCCCAAATAGAAAAATGCTTCAGGCGCATAGTTTTGTGCGGCAGTTGCAAACCAATGATAAGCTTCCTGCAAATTTTGAATGGCTGGATCACCGTGCAGAAAAAATTTTCCCATCCAAAGTTGTGCAGATAAGGAACCTTGTAATGCTGCCGGACGGCATAAGGCTAGTGCTTTGTGGGGGTCTTTGGTAACGCCTCTACCCGTCATCATGAGATTGCCGAGCTGACAATACGCGTGAAGCTGACCTGCTTGCGCAGCCTTTTGATACCAGTGGGCAGCCGCTGCATAATCTATTGGGCGATGGCTGCCTTGTTCCAAACAAATACCGGTCATATATTGCGCAGTTGGAATGCCACCCTGCGCGGCTTTTTCAAACCACTGGCATGCAATTATTGGGTCGGGGTCTCGGCCCCAGCCATTTTGATAAAAGAGTCCTATGGTGAATTGCGCCAGTGGATTGTTGTGTTGTTGCACGGCCGTCTGATAACTTACAAAAGCTTTTTCATAATCGCCATCAACCAAGGCTAGCTGAGCCGCTTTCATGATTGAATCAGCATTTGTTTGTGTTGCAAGAGTTACGACAGGCAACAGTACGACAACAACGAATACCATGTGTAGAAATTTTTTCATTGACCAGAAATTTGAATCAATATCTGAGAAAATTTTTCTTCAAAGTAATAATAATTATGGACGTGATGGAAAAATACCATCGGTTGCAATGATGCAATTGACCACCAGAAACGGTTGCAGAATCGCGAATGGTTGCGAATTTCCGCTATTGCCGACTGTGACAGCAGTGGTAGTGGTAGTCGCGATGTTCAGATTGTTTAATGTAGTTTGAATCGAAGCCGAGTGCATGCTGACATTCGGTACAGTGGTTGAAGAATAAGTCTTAGTAAGAGGCGCGGATGAATTAGCAATCGCGTTATTTCCTGCAGCCGTAGCATCCCCTGTCACGTTAGCAGCTTTGAGTGTTGAGGTTGCATTAGCACTTGAATCCACGGTTGATGCCGAAGTCGATATGGCGGTTGCTGGATGTGTATGTGCCGGCATGTTGTTGATAGATAATGTGATATTTTCATTGCCGCCAACTTGCCCCATGGAATAGTTGCTTCCGCCTGTGAGTTGACCTTTATGGACGGGAACCCTGCCGCGCATATCGGGTAGTTTGAAAGTTGTATTGCCATTTCCACCATAAGTCGTCCCTATTAAAGAAAATAACGCTGCATTCTGACTAATAGGCATTTCCTGACCATCACAGGTGGCCCATCCCACCGGTGCATAGTTAAATCCTACATAGCTTATTTCGCCGATAAAAGGATCTATGCCTGCCGAGACAGGATTGGAAAATGAAGCGCATAATGCCAACGTTACTGTAAACTTGGTGAATGGATACGTTTTGTGTATAGCTTTCATAGTCATTTCCCTTTTTAAAATGTCGTGCTACTTCAGAGATTATGTTTGCACGAATGATCAAAGTGATTTTTTTATTGATAAAATCATGTCAGTATCGTAGCAGCCTATCCTGTTAATCATTTTGTGGTAATAAGCAATTTTTTGCCTTTTATTCTGCGCAATCGAGAGGGCATGCTGCGACTAACAATCTAATTTTGGAGTGAGGTGATCAGTTATGAAATGGTTTTTGGGAATTCTATTATTAGTGCTGATTATCGTGTCGGCGCGTTTTAGAAAGTTTGCAGCAGTTGTGGTACTGGTAGGTATAACAGTGGGGTTATTGGTTTGGCAGTATCAGGAATATGCCAAAAACACTATTAAAAGCAATATTCTTCCTGCTGAGCTGGTTTTACAGAATATATCGATTAAGCCATCAGCTAATAGCGACGACTACGAAATGACAGGCCGTGTCATCAATAATTCAGAGCGATATACGTTGAATGGTTTGCTATTAAATGTTATTGCTAAAGATTGCAGGGATGGTCAACATAGTGATTGCTTGGTAGTTTCAGAACAAAAAGAAAATGTTTATATTACGATACCGCCGCGCCAAGCTAGGGATTTTAGAAAGAATATCTATTTATATTCCCATCAAACGATAAGAGATGATCTGGTTTGGGATTATTTTATCCAGTATGCCACTTCCGAATAGCTAAAAATGCACGTTTTTGGTTTTAACACCAATAAGCACGAAGGGTTTTGAGGATAGACGACTGAAAAATTGTTTTGACGCCTATCCAAAGTTCCAGGCCAGCAAAAAATGTTTTTTGCTGGCTTAAGATCAGAGTTATGACAGTTAGCGGCCGAATCGAGAACTGGTTAATTTTATATCGGCACGTTGCCAGGCGTGTTCAAATCTAGTTTTAACGATGGCTGCGCGCTCGTGCTTGTTTTGTGCTGCTAATGCCTGCATTAAACCAAAAAGCGCCCAACCGTTGTCACGGTTGCGTTTCAGGTCTTCCCAATAAACGGTTTCCGCTTCTTCAGCTCTACCAATCGTTAACAACATCGCACCCAATGCCAAGCGTGGCGGAAAATGAAACTCCGCTGGCTCGGTATACTGCAAAGCATCTTCTAGGCGAACCGCTTTATCGAGATGCAAAATGGCTTGATCAAACTGCGTGCGCGCAAATGCAATTTCTCCTGTAAGCACTTCAACAGCAATATTCAGAATGCTGCTGGCATTATTTTTAGAAATGACAATATCATCGGTTGACAACGCTTGTGTTGTTTTTCGCAATTTTTCCAGTTCCTGCTCGGCTTGCTGGATTTGATCGGTAGCGGCCAATGCAAGGCCTCGTATGTAATGCCAGGCACCATGAATAAAGAAGTTATCGGTCTCCGGCACAGGTTCGGTAAGAATTTCCTGCCATAATCCGAATCGCGCCAATGCCCAGTAAGGCGCCACGCGGAAAATGGCAGTAAGTGGAATTTCCTGTAAGGTTTTTTCATCAATCATGCTTGCAGTTTTTCGCGCGGATTCAATCGCGAGCTTGCTTTGACCATCTGCAGTGGCGGCATACCAAAGAAAATGTATATTGTGCGGATAATATAGAACCGGATAATGCCCCTTTTCATGGCATCGCGAAATATAATTTTCATCAACCACGATGGCCATCTGATTGCTTTTGATGGAATCTGCATAGCGTCCAACGTTTTGATAGATATGTGCTGTCATATGAACCAAATGCCCGGCCTCAGGTACCAGATGCAATAAGGTATCGGCCGCTTGCTCAGCTTTTTCCGGAGATTTTGTCGATTCCATCAAATGAATATACATATGCAGTGCACCTGGATGCTGCGGATTGTCGTGCAATACTTTCTCAGTAAGTGCAACGACTTCAGCAATACCTTCATGCGGTGTATCATCCGGCATCCAATAACCCCACGGCGATAAATCCATGACTGATTCAACATACAGCGTGGCGATATCCTGATCGTCCGGGAAAAGTTGGTGTACCTTGCGCATAGCTTGCGCGTAGGCCTTATCGTTAGTTTTTCGATGCTGGGGCTGACCGCTATAGCGTTTTTCCAGTGCTTCGATTAATGCTTGTTCACGTGGCGAAGCATGCTTCATCATATGCTTGGCTTGCTGGATTAATTTCTGCGCCTGAAGTTCGTGGTCTTCCGCCATGTCGGCATTAATATTGGGACCTAAAACCAGCGCCTGACCCCAGTAAGCCATCGCAAGTTCGGGATCAAGCCGCGCCGCTTCCTGGAATGCCCGGCCAGCTTCTTCATGATTGAATCCATATGACAGATTAAGGCCCTGATTCATATAGAGCTGTGCTTGCTGATTTTGCGTACTGACAGGAAAACTGTGTTTTCCTAGATTCATGAGGCGGGGTGGACCCGCATTTTGTACGCACGTTAAATCGGCGGTTTTTTTCGATGACGCATGATGGACTGAATAATCTTCAGTTATAGGTAATTTTTCTTGTTGCTGATATGGTGCCGCTGCTTTCTCTACGGCCGCGCAAGATTGCAAACCGTAAATTGCAACCAGCGAACCAAGAATGGTTGTCATCAATTTGAAATTATTGGATTGCATAAAGCCACCTCTTGTTTAAACGGTTATGACTGTTGAATTCATCACTTGGGGTAAGGTAGTATTGTATGTGTTTCTTTGCTGTTGGTAATGACAAAGGCGATTTTCTTGCAGTTCATTTATTATCACAAGGCTTGCAGAAGTTTCCGCGAATAACAAGTTATTAATTGAAAAGGATAGATATTATGATGAATTCTCTTTTTTCTCCATTGCGTCCGGTTGTTTTGATTCTGATAGTGCTACTAAGCTTTATCGTATCCGGCTGTGCCGGCTCTCCAACGCAAGCAAGCACCGGTCAATTTATCGATGATTCAGCAATTACTACAAAAATCAAAACCAAATTATTGGACGACCCCGTCGTAAGCGGACTTGCGATCAGTGTCGAAACGTTTAAAAGTACGGTTCAGCTCAGTGGATTCGCGAAC